>Ga0105245_10001335_pt1 | contig 22328 bp, 14 predicted proteins | sample KBSM54metaG_FD_81523 | JGI IMG/M metagenome (GOLD analysis project Ga0105245, IMG submission 81523) | Miscanthus rhizosphere microbial communities from Kellogg Biological Station, Michigan, USA - KBS M5-4 metaG | ecosystem: Host-associated > Plants > Roots > Rhizosphere > Soil | place...
CGGCGGCGGCAACGCGGGGTACGCTGTCGCCTATCGCTTGGACTCCATCGACCGCAGCATGAGTACGATGCCGTACGTGGAGTTTGCACCCGATGGCAGCACTCAGTGCGGGCCCATCGATTTGCTGGCAACTGCCGCTATTTCCGGCTTGGATTTTCAGCCCGTACAGATGATCGCGAATGAAACCGGCTACCTCATGGTTTCAGTCGGGCAAGCCGCGAACAACGATTGGGTCGTCGAAGCGATTCAGGTTCGCTCCGGTTGCCAGTTCGTGCAGCGCTTCGAGATCGAGCGCAGCCGTCACGAACTCGACGAGCCCTCCATCGCGAGCTCACCCGACGGATACTTGGCGTTTTGGCGCGACGTGGATCTGAATTCCCACGATATCGCCAAAGTGCGCGGCTTCGGTCCACTGATTTGTCAGTGAATCCGGCTTCAATTTAAAAGGCGTGCCGGAGCATGAACGCGGCACCCTGCGGGCCCGGGGCGATGGCCAGCGTGGTTTGCGAGTGACGAAGTTCGAGCCACGTGCCAAGGCCCGCCGCAGCCAGACCGACGGCACCGGTAGCCACCGCGATCACCCGATCACGTTCGAAGCGAGTTTTCGACTCTGCCGCTTGCCGCTCGAGCGTGGTGTGATTGTAGGTGTGCGCCGAGCTCAACGCATCGATCGTGAAGCCCGTGGCGACACCGAGTAGCAATCCGGCGCTGCCAAACGCGATCGGTTCGGCGATCGTGCGCGCGTGCCCGTGATCGGTCGCCGCATTCGAGTCGACCGGGCGCTCGAACGAGACCGGGATCAAGTCCGCCCGCGCGTCCACGTATCCTCGGTAATACACGGGCCCGAACGGGATCGCGAACAAGCCCTCGAGCAATGACGCGTCGAGCGAACCGCGCGCGGCCAAGGTGCTCTGCCGAAAATCGGCAGCGTGCAGGCTGACGCGCTCACCCGCTTGGGGCACGAGCGAGAGGTCGCCCTGCGCCGAGCGCACGAACAAGCGATGGCCCGGAGGCACCGCGACTTCGGGAGAAAAGCCATTTTCCCCGAACATTTCCAAGATGGGCGTGCCGAACTCGTCCTCGATGAACACGCGACCGAGCTCGCCTGCAGGATCACGCAAGCGCGCCGCATTGGACTCGGCGAGGTTCACGAGCGGCGCGCGCGCATCGATCGCAGGCACGCGCACGAGCACCGAAGGCCGCGCCCGATCATCGCGCACGCTACGATTGGCCGCAGCCAGGAACGCTTCGAGCTCGCTATATTCGACGCGACCGTCGCCGTTGACGTCGGCAGCCCCGCGGAGCCCGGAGAGCACCTCGTGGGTGAACACGCCCTGACGATAGCGATCCCACTCTTGAGCCTGCGCGGACACGTTCGACGCGATGACCGCGCCGACGTGCGGAAACCGGTCGAGCGTCCAACGGGCGCGATAACGGGCGCGATCGTCTTCCGTCACGTCGCCCATGCCCACGTTCAAATCGCGCGGCCTCACCACGGCTTCTGCGTGGCACGCATCGACGATCAGGTGCACGGCTCTGCCGGGCAAGTGCGGCAAGATCTCGTCATAGAGCAGCGCCTGAGTGAGCGGAGCATCGAGCAAGCTCAAGAACGAGCGCTCGCCGACGTCATCTACACCGTGACCGCTGAAGAAAAAGACCAACACCGACTCATCACCCGCTCGCTCGTCGCGCGCGACGCTCACTGCGTATTCGGCGATCGCTCGTCGCAACTCCACGAGCGACGGCGGGCGCGCCCGCGCCACGAGCTCCGGATAACGCCGCTGCGTGTCGGCATCCATCACCGTCAAAAGCCGGGTTTCCGCGCCGAATTCGGCCAAAAACGCGGTCATCGACGCAGCATCGTCGTCGGCGAATTTCAAGGTCGAGAGCGGCGCGTGAGGCGCCCCTTCGCTGCGGGCGGGCGCGGCATTGTTGCCGATCACGATGCCGTAATATTTGGTTTTCGCAGCGGCGGGGCGCGACCATGCACCGAGGAGAGCGAGCAGCAACACCGTGCCCCACCGCGTGCTCATGGCAGCACCGTGAGCAACGCCTCCGCCGGTGCCGGCGAAGCGGGCAGAACCGACGCTGCTTCGGCACGCGAAAGCGGTTCGTGGCTGAGCCGAGCGTGGACTCGATACGTTCCCGGCGGCAACGCGCTGAGCCCCACGCTGCGATCGAGTAGCGTGTCACCCGCTTGGATGGCAGCCTTCGTGGCTTCACCGGATTCAGCAGGCGCAAACCAGGCGCGCTCACCGGAGGCCACATTTTCGGCGAAGGCACTCAAGTACCAAGCGCCGGTCACGCCGTCGGCACGAAACATCAGCTTGGAGTCGTGCGGGCACGCATTGAGCTGGCCATCTCGACACACGAGAGTGAGGTGTGGTGCGGCGGCTCCGCCTTTCGCGCGGAAACCGTCACCCGGGTCGTGGGGACGCGCGACGCCAAAAAACAGCGCCGCACCGGCGGCGATACCGAGCCCACCCGCAAACCAGTAGGAGCGGCGGTGCCACGCCTGCTTGGCCGTCGTGCCGCGCAAAACTCGTTTCAAAACGGCTTCGCGCTCAGCGCCGGACAGGCGTCCACGCGCCAGTAAGGCGTCGAGTTCCGAATCGCTGCGACGAGGGCTCACGAGATCAATCCTTGGGTCAACGTTCCCTACGTGGCGCTTCCTGCGCCGGTTGGATTTTTTGCACTCTCACCCAGCTCTGCGCGCAAAAGCGCTCGTGAAAGGCCCTTTCGTAGGTGCCCCTCGAGCGTGCGCAGCCGTTGCCTGCTGATGCCCAGCGCCTCGGCGGCCGCATCTTGGGAGCGGCACAGCTCGTAGCGCTCGCGATGGACGGCGCGCAGCTCCTCGGGCAGGGATTGAATGTAGGTGTCGACCACACTCAGCACCGCCTGCTCTTCGGTCGCGGGTAAATCGGGCTCGGGAGCAGCGAGGTCGAGATCGTCCCGCAGCTCGTCGGTGAACAACGCTTGTCCACGTTTTCTGCCCCAATCGGCCAGCACGTTGCGCGCGATCGCCGTCAGGTAGGGCCCGTATTCACGCACACCATCGTAGCGAAGCCGCGCTGACTCGACGAAGGCGCGCAGGAATACCTCTTGGACCAGATCGCGCACGTCACCGGGCGACGCGCCGGTGATGCGCCGCTGATCTCGGTTCAGTTGGAACCCATAGCGAAGGATGCGCTCGACCCGCCCCACGTAGTGCCAATACACGGCTTCGAGAGCGCGCGATTCTCCCTCTCGAAACGGGCGCAGCAGATCCGGGCGCTCCCTAAACAGCGTCACAGCCCGCCTCTTAGCATCGGCGCGCGCGAGAGAGGACCGTGGACCTAAACTCCTAGACGCGGATTCCGCTGATGGCAGATTTGGGCGTCACTCGTGCAGTGGCGCGAGTATTGAGCCGTTGGCCTGCGGCTCACTCTTCATCCGGCTTCGGGCGCACTTTCTTGAGCTTGCCGGCTTCGAATTCGGCCTCGACGTCTGGATCGGCAGAGGCCTTCGCGGGGGACGACTCCGGAGCGTCCTCGTCGTCTTCGTCCTCCTCGTCCTCGTCTTCCTCTTCGTCCTCTTCCTCGGTGGCGGCGACGGCGGCGACTTCTTCCTCGTCGTCATCGACGAGCGGCGCGTCCGTCTGCGGCCAGCCTGCGGGCAGCTTGTGCTTGAAGGCCCAATACAAGCCGTACCAGCCGAGCAGGGCCGGCAAGATGCTCAGCCATTGGCCCATGCTGACCGCCGAGTCCGAAGGCAGGGCCTCGATCTCTTTGTAGAACTCGGTGAACAAGCGACCGGTGAAATAGAGCGCGAAAAACCAGGCGATCATCGCGCCGCGCGGGCGCTTCTCTTTGCCCATCGCGCGGTCCGCAATCAGCAAGGCGATGAACACACCGGTGCCGAGCGCAATCTCGTACAGCTGACTCGGGTAGCGCAGCGGCACGGAAGGAAGTTCGTGGTCAGCGCGCGGAAAGCGCATGCCCCAACTCTGATCGGGCACCTTACGGCCGATGATTTCCGAGTTGAACAGGTTGCCGATGCGCACGACCGTGGCGCCCAAAGCCGCGGCAAACGAAAACCGATCAGCGCCCTCCAAGAACGGCACGTGCCGACTCCTGGTGAAGAAATACATGGCGATGATCAAGCCGACGACCGCGCCGTGGCTGGCGAGCCCGCCGGTCCAGATCTTGAAGATCCAAATCGGATCGCCGAGGGCTTTATCCAGATCGTAAAAGAGGACGTGACCCAAGCGAGCGCCGACGAGCACGCCGACGACGCCGTAGACGATGAAGTCACCCGCCACTTCGGGGCCGCCTCCGCCGCGCTTCACCTGCCAATTGAGCAGCGCGTGGCCACCCAAGAACACGACCACGAACAACAAGCTGTAGTAGCGGAGCTCGACCGTCGGCCCCATGAATTGGCCGATGGCCGCACCGGCCAGCGCAAAGATGGCACCAGTGATGAGTTGCTCACGCTCCTTCTTCGCCATGCCATAGAGCACCATCGCGAGGCCGAGCACGCCGACGGTGATGGCGACCCCCGCGCGCGGCAGGCGCCAGAAAACGGGATCGACGTTCCAAGTGTAGCTGGGCAAGAGCAGCATGGGGATTTCGGCGCGGAGCCTAATGCGCCAGGGGGGGCCCGGCAAATCGCGCGATTTTTCTGCGAATCAGGGCGATATTCCCGATAGCGAGACGATTTTAGCGTGCGCGCGGCGAGGCAGACGCAAGCTCGTTCGCAGTCACAGCGCGCCGAGCGCCTCGAGCTCCGCTTGCGCGATGTTGGCCCAACCGCGGTTCGCCTTGGGGCTCGCCGGACTCGGATGCAAGACCGTGCCGATCGTGCCCTCGTAGTCGGGCAGGGCGTGCTCTGCGCGCGCTTGTGCGAAGGCACCGACGCCGATCACGAAGCGCGGCTTCAACGCGGCCACCGTTTCACGGAGCGCGGTGTCGCAAGCTTCGAACAGCGCGGCTTGTTCGGATTTGGGCAATTTGTCGGGTGTCAGATTGCGCCCGCCCTCGTCCATGAACACGAGCGGGCAGTAGTTGACGACGAAGAACTGCTTGAAGAACTTGGGCGCCGTTTGAAAGCGCTCTTTCGCGAAGCCCCACAAGCGCGTGCCACTCACTTCCGAGCGGGTGCACGCAAAGCCCGTAATCGGCCGCTTCGGATGCTCGGCGTCGGGTTTGCTCACGCGCTCGGAGATACCCAAGAAGTCCCGCACCATCGCCACGTCACCGAAGGGCACGCCCGTCTGCGCCATGCCGAACGGTCCCGGATTCATGCCGAGCAAGATGGCTCGTTTCGGCGCCGTCCCGTAACGCGTCAAGTACGCTTCGTGTGGCGCGCGTGCGTAGTCGAGCGGGTTGTAGACGTAGGCCACGGGCGCTTTGAACTTCAGGCGCCCGACGCGGCGGGAGAGCGAACGGCTCACTTCGACGAGGGTCATGCGCGCGCGAGAATGCCACGACTTCCGGGGGCAGCTCGAGGTAACTGACCCACGTCACGCTGGGCGATCCTAAGCGGCCTCGGCGATAAAAGGCTCGGGGCGGCGTCGGCGCGCTTGCCCTACCGGGCGCTTCGGATACACTCCGGCTCGTCGCTCGGGGCGCGGTCCCAAACCGCTGAGAAGTACCCGTAGAACCTGATCCGGTTCGCACCGGCGTAGGGAAGCGCGCCGAGTCTAGTTGCGGCGTCCGTCCCCTCGCCCACAAGAGGAAGAGACGAAACATGCCGACGAGAACTTTGCCACTGCGCGGTGCACCGAACCCTTCCACGTTGCGCGACGGTACCAACCCCGGTTCGTTCGCCAACGCGCCGAACTTGGGTGGCGCCCTCACCTTTTCCTCACCGGACACGCCCGGCATGCCTGCGCCCAGCAGCAAGACGGCCTGGGATTTTCTGCCCGCTGGCTTTCGCCGTGAAGCGGGCCAGCTCATCACGCCGGCTGGATTTACGCCCATCACGCAGCTCGAGCAGGCACGCGTCGGCAACATCACGCCGGAGATGCGGCGCGTGGCCGAACGCGAGCCGCACCTCACGGCCGAACAAGTTCGCGACGAGGTGGCTTCGGGGCGCATGATCATTCCTGCGAACACCGAGCACTTGAAGTTCGCGCTCGATCCGATGGCCATCGGTCGCGCCAGTAAGACCAAGGTCAATGCCAACATGGGCGCCTCGCCCATCTCTTCGAGCACGGACGAAGAGGTCGAGAAATTGAAGTGGGCCGAGCGCTGGGGCGCGGACACCGTGATGGACCTATCGACCGGCGGCAACATCGACGAATGCCGGCAAGCCATCATCAAGAACTCACGCGTGCCGATTGGCACGGTGCCGATCTACTCGATGATCATCGGTCGCAAGATCGAAGATCTGACCGAATCTTTGATCATGAAGAGCTTGCTCGAGCAAGCCAAGCAGGGCGTGGATTACTTCACGATCCACGCGGGCGTGCTGATGGAGCATCTGCCCTTCGTGCAAAAGCGTTTGATCGGCATCGTGAGCCGCGGCGGTTCGCTGCTCGCCAAGTGGATGCTCGTGCACGGCAAGCAGAACCCGATGTACACGCACTTCGAAGAGATCTGCGACATCATGCGCGAGTACGACGTCTCGTTCTCGCTGGGCGATGGCCTACGCCCCGGCGGCCTCGCCGACGCGAGCGACGACGCGCAGCTCCGCGAACTCGAAACCCTGGGCGAGCTCACCGAACGCGCTTGGAAAAAGGGCGTTCAAGTGATGATCGAGGGCCCGGGTCACGTGCCCTTCGATCAAATCGAATACAACATGAAGCTCGAGCGGCAGCTGTGTCACGGCGCGCCGTTCTACGTGCTCGGCCCGCTCGTGACGGACGTGTTCCCCGGTTACGACCACATCACTTCCTGCATCGGCGCGACCGCGGCCGCTTATCACGGCGCGAGCATGCTCTGTTACGTCACTCCGAAAGAGCACGTCGGCCTGCCCAAGAAAGACGACGTGAAGCAGGGCTGCGTCGCTTACAAGATCGCGGCCCACGCGGCCGACGTCGCGCTCGGCATCCCCGGTACGCGCGATTGGGATGACTCACTCACCAAGGCGCGCGCCGCGTTGAATTGGGAGAAGCACTTCGAGCTCGCCTTCGACGGCGATACCGCTCGCGCCTTCCACGACGAAGATTTGGACGTCGACACCGACTTTTGCGCCATGTGCGGGCACGACTGGTGCTCGGTGCGCATCTCCAAAGAAATCGTGGAATTTGCCAGCGGCAAGGCCGAGGGCTTCGAACGCGACAAAGTCGTGCAATCGGCGGCACTCACGCCCGAGCAGCGAGAGATTTTGGAGCGGCGCGGCGTGCTGAGCCCAGACGAAATCCACCGTCTGGCCTCGAAGACGCGCAAGGCCGTCGGTGCTGACGAGACCAAGGCCTCCTGCCACTCGGACTACGTCGAGCCGCAAACTGCGCAACAAATCCAGGAGCAGCGCCTGGTGCAGCTGCGAGTCAAGCCCGAGGTGAGCGCGGCCGAATGAGGCATTTGCCCGGCGCTTTTGCCCCAGCGCCGGGCGGTTTCGGTTTTCGGGAACATGGGGGTAGGCTTGCCTTACCGGGGCTCGATTGCAGCGTCACGTTTTTCACATCACCGAGCGCGCAACCTTCGCGGCGGCGCTCGAATCCGGCTCTTACCAAGCCGAGAGTTTGGCGCGCGAAGGGTTCATCCATTGCTCCACGCGTGAGCAAGTGCTGGGCACCGCGCAGCGCTTCTTCGCGGGCAAGAGCGGGCTCGTGCTCTTGTGCATCGTCACCGAACCGCTGGGCGCTGCCTTGCGCTACGAAGCCGCGGACGGCCAAGAATTCCCTCATTGCTACGGTGCGATCCCGCTCGAAGCGATCGTCGCCGTGATCGATTTCCCGTGCACGCCGAGCGGCGGGTTCGAGTTGCCCGACGAGCTCTCCGTATTCGATTGAGTCCGGGCCCTACTGAATCGTCGTCTGAAATTTCAGGGTGCGGCCGGCTTCGACTTTGAAGCTCTGCCCGTTGTCGTTGCTGTACGCGGCGCCAATCGTGGGCATGCTCGCGTCGTCTTTGTATTCCATGCCGAAGCAGCCGGCGCTGGCGGCGGAGCTTGCGACGAGCGCGTAACGCGTGCCCGCCGTCACTGACAAATTCGGCGTGATGACCAGGTTCTTCGGCGCAAAGCCGACCGCGCTGGGCGCGAGCGTCGTGGTGAACAAGGGCTGCCCGGTCGGCAAGAGCGCCGCGCTGGCCGTATAAATGGCCAGGGTCAGGCCGACGTTCGCGTCGCCATCTTGAAAAGAGGTGAACGCAGCGCGGCTCAGCGTGCCGGAACGAGTGGCTACGAATGTTTGCGCGCGTTGGATCGCGCCGTGAATGTCACAGTAGCTGCTGAACCCCGCGACTCCGGCGTCGTTGTCCAAGTTCGGCACCGTGACTTGGCTGCCCACAGAGCCCACGGCGAGCGAAAGGTCGACCGAGTTTTGGCAGGTGAGCGGGCTCACCGAACCATCGGCTCCGAACGCGAGCGGCGCCCAAAAGAAGTTGGCGAGCGCCTCATTCTTGGCAGCATTGTTCCAGCGGTCGCTCCCGTACAAGAACCCAGTGCCCGTGCTGAGAGCGATCGTCGCGACGAACGAGGGCTGACCCGTGCACGAGTTGGCGCTGATGCTCTTGCCCGTAGACCACGGGCCGAGTGGGGAAGCCGCCGTGCGGTAGGAAGTGCCGGCGATATCCGAGCAATAGCCGCAATTCGGGTCCGAGTAGGTCAGGTAATAGACGCCATTGCGCTTGAAGAGCGCGGGCGCCTCGGTGGAACCGGGCGTGATCGTGCGCACGACGTTCCCCGTGCCCGAGAGGTAGCTCGCATCGAGGCGTTCGATGGCAATGGCTCCACCCATGCGCCAATCGGTGATGGCCACGTACGCGACGCCGTCATCGTCGACGAATACGTCGTGATCGCCGTTGTTCAGGCCGGCAACCGGGGCCGTGGCGTTGACCGCCAAAGTGGGCTCCGCCTCTTCGGTGAATGGCCCCGCCGGTGATGAGCTCGTGAACACGCGATAGCCGACCTGATTGTCGTAGACGTTGATCCAGAGCACGTATTTCTTGGTGCTGGCATTGAACACCACGTGCGGCCGATAGCAGCCGTAGGTGCTCCCGTTGCAGCGCGTTTGCCAGGTGGCAGTGCTGGCGTCGAACAACGCGCCGCGATCCTCGAAGTGCACGAGATCGGTCGAGGAGTAACTCTTGAAGCCACAGAACGGCGCGTTCGCGGTGCCCCACTTGTAGCCGCAATCGTAGCTGGTGCCGTACAAGTAGTAGAGGCCATCGAAGAAGGCGATTTTGCCGTCATGCGCGTCGATCGCGTTGCCTGCGGTGTCGAAGCGCGTGAGCTGCCGACCACTCGCCGCCGAGTTATCGAGGTGCGTGAGGAATGGGCCGGACGGAGTGGTGCCACCAGCACCCGCATCGCCAATGGCGCCCGCTTCGCCGCCCACGACTGCCATTCCGGCGGCACCGCTCGATCCACCGAGCGCACCCGCCGCGCCCGATGCGGCGGTGCCCGCAGCGCCGCCACCCGTGGACATGCTCCCGCCGCTACCACCGCGCCCGGCAGCTCCCGCTGACGAACCGCCTTGCCCAGCGCTGCCCGCGTTCGACGCGCTCGAGCCACACTGGAGATTCAGGCCAACTGCCAGCGCGCCCAGCAAAAAAACGCAGCGAGTATTCACTGCACGAGAAACGGGCGACCGCTGAAAAGGGTGAGTCACCTGAGCGTAAAAGTGAATGAGTGGCGCCGATCGGCTCAAAAAAGCGTCTTGCGCGTCAGTTTTCCGTCACCTTCAGGCGAGTCAGCGCGACCAGTGCCAGCGCGAAAAGCACCCCGGCCCCCAGGGCGGCGGTGACGTGAAGCGCTTCGGTGTATGCCCATCGAGCGCGAACGCGCAGCGCGCCCCCGAGCTCAGGCGCGAGTCGCTCCGAGGCTGAGATCGCGAAAGCCAGCGTCTGGTGACCGGCGCTGGCGAGACTTGGTGCCAGCGCCGGTGCGCTCGGCTTCGCCAGTTGCCAGCGGTAGACCGCGCCGCCGATGCTGCCAAAAATGGCGATCCCCGCCGCGCCACCGAATTCAGTACTGGTTTCGGAGAGCGCCGAGGCAGCGCCGGCCACCTCCGCGGGAGCCGAACTCACGATTAAGTCCGTCGCCAGCGTGACGACCGGGGACACACCAATGGCTAGAATCAGCGCCGCCACCATCGGCACGACGACTCTCGAGGAGGGCTCGACCGAGCACAGGATCGAAAGCCCCAGCGCCGCGAAGGCCAGGCTTGCGGCCAGCAGTCGCGAAAGCGCGAAGTGTCGAGCGAGCCAGGGCGCAAGCAGCGAGCCGATGATGAAGCCGACCGCAGACGGGACCGTCCACAGCCCCGCCGAAAGCGGTGACAACCCGAGCACGAGCTGCAGATATTGCGCCACGAACAAGAACGCGCTGAACGCAACGAACAGGCTCAAGGAATTGAGCGCGAGCGCCAGCCGGAACGCGGGGATCGCAAACAGGCGAAGATCCAACAATGGCTCGGCCAGTGAACGTTGCCGGCGAACGAATGCAAAAATGACCGCTGCACCGACCAACATGGAGAGCACGGGCGCGACGCCAATCCCGGAGAAGGCGGCGCGCTTCAGCCCATAAATCAGGGGCAAAACACCCAAGGCGGACAGCGCAGCGCTCGGCCAGTCCACGCGCGAAGCGTCGGGCGCGCGAAACTCCGGCAGCAACACGGGACCGAGCAGCAAGAGCAGGATCATCACCGGAGCCCCAATCAGAAACGCCGAGCCCCACCAAAATCGCTGCAACAGAAGGCCGCCCACGAACGGGCCAATCGCCGCGCCGACCGAAAAGCTCGTCGCCCAAATGCCCACGGCAAACGTGCGCTGACGCGCGTCGAGAAACAGGTTGCGAATCAGGGAGAGCGTCGATGGGGCGAGCGTGGCACCGGCAATGCCCAAAAGCCCACGCATGACGATCAACATCGTGGCGCTGCTCGAGAACGCCGCGATGATCGAGGCGACTTCGAACGCCGCGGCACCGATCAGCAGCACGCGGCGCCGCCCTAAGCGATCGCCGAGCGTGCCCATCGTCACCAGCGAGCCTGCCAAGAGAAAGCCGTAGCTGTCGACGATCCACAGCTCCTGTGCGTTCGTCGGCGAGAGCGCTCGGCTGATGGTGGGCAGCGCGAGGTTCATGACCGTGAGGTCCATCGAGTACAGCAAACACGGCAGTGCAATCACTGCTAAACCGAGCCATTCACGGCGCCCTGCGCGCGGAGGGCTGCCCACGCGCGGCGGATGGGATGGCGGGGACGCGGAGCTCATGGCGGACGCCCCTCCTACCAGAGGTCGCCACGACTGCGCGCCGGTTTCTGGTGCCTCGTCTCGACGAATCGCGTCGTAGCGACGGGCGACGGACTCAGTTACGTTCGCAGACGTAGCCCCATTCCGGGTTGTCACACACGTAGCTGCCCCAGGTGCCGTCTTGCCAGAATTCAGTGCACTTTTCGGTGTTGAGGTTGTCCGGCTCGCCCGTGTACCAGTTGGTATATTTGCCGGCGGCCGGCGCGTTGTTGCGATAGAAAACGCTCGTGTCTGGCCAAGCCCACGTGCCGGGCAGTGCGGCGTCGGTACCGCCGACCCAAACGATTTGGATCGACCCCATCAGGCTGGCGACGCGAGCATCTTCCTTGGCATCGTCGATCTGCACGAGATCCATCTTTTCGGCGACACACGCTGCGCGCGACTCAGGCCAGCTGAGCTGGATCTCACACACCATGTAGGAATGATCGGAGAGCACACCGCGGCAGCCTGAAACGCATTTGTCGGGTGTCGCGGGTGCGCAATCGTTGTCGATGCCGTCGCAATACTCTTTGGCTTTGGGGTAGACGAGCGCGTTGCCGTCGTCGCAATCGGTGTGGTTCGCGACGTAGCCCGCTGTCGGCGTGCAGACCGCGGGTTGCCCGTTGTCACCAAAACCGTCCCCGTCGGCGTCGCGATAGTACTGGCAGGCGGAGCCACCGCTGCCCGCCGTGGCACTCCCACCGCTGCCCGCTTTACCGCCGCCGCCGGTGCTACCGCTGTCACCGGTCGTGCCACCGACCGTCGCGCTGCCGCCAATCGCGGCGCCGCCCTTGCCGGCGACATCGCCTGTCGTGCCAGCGACGTTGAGTGTGCCGCCCAGCGCCGAGAAGCCACCCGAACCGCTCGCGGAGCCGCCGTTCGAACTGCCGCCGAGAGGGAGCGTACCGTTACCACCGCTCGTCGGAAGGGCGGAGCCGCCGCCGAGCCCGCCGTGGTCAGTGAGCGAATCGGTATCGAGCAACGCGGAGCAGCTCGCGAGCGCCGGGATCAACAGCACCGCGTACGCGCGCCACGTCACTGCCCCGCGAGAGAGGAACATTGGGATCGTCAGCTATACCATAGCGCCCCACGCGCCTCGATATCCCACTCTCTCGCACTCTCACATCCGGCACATCAGGCCCCACGACGTTGCCATTCTCGGTTCTGGATGTGACACTTAACCGTCAACCTACGCTCGCCGTTCGTCATTCACGTCTTTTCCTAGTAGAGCTCGCCCGCGCACGACGATGATCGCTCGGAAACGGACGCGACATGGGTTGGTATGACGATGGCACCCGCGCACCCTGGCAAACCACCGCTCGCTCCCTCGAGCCCGGGTAACGCGCGCCCACTGCCGCCCTCGGCAACGGCGAAAGTCGCACCGACTGCGGCGCGTCCGGCCGTCCCTCGCGCGACTCCCGCGGTGAAGACTGCCCCAGCGCCGACGGCAAAGCCCGCCGTCGCGCCGAATGCCGCACCCCCTGCAGCGAAGCCGCCCGCGACGAAGCCAGCCGTCACGCCGACCGCCGCAAAGCCCGCTCTCACGGCAAAGCCCGCACCGAATCCCCCGTCCGTCACGGCAAAGCCCGCGCTGACGCCAAACGTCCCCGCGGTCACGGAAAAGCCCGCGCTCACTCCTCGCGCCCCCGTCGTCGCGACCAAGCCCGCGCTCACGCCGAACGTCCCGTCCGTCGCGACCAAGTCCGCGCTCACGCCGAACGTCCCCGTCGTCGCGACCAAGTCCGCGCTCACGCCGAACGTCCCCGCCGTCGCGACCAAGCCCGCGCTCACGCCGAACGTCCCCGCCGTCGCGACCAAGCCCGCGCTCCCCGTCACGCCAGCCGTGCCCGCGGTCGAGCCACCACCGAGCATCGTGCCCGCGGTCGTCTCTGCGGCGCCACCGAGCGCAGAGGCCACGCCGATCGTGCGCGCAGCGCCGATCCCGCCACCGCTGCCCATCGTCACTAAGGCCGCGCCGCCGCCCCTGCCCGTTTCGCTACCCCCCACTCCGAGCGTCTCGGGACCTCCCCCACTCCCCGCCACCCACGCCGCACCCACCGTCGTCTCGCTGGCCCCAACCCCGGTGGTCTCGCTGAACCCAGCGCCCGTCGTCGCCCGACGACCACCGATTTCGAATCCAGCGCCGCCTCCCACCCCGGCAGCCCCCCCGCTGCAGGCGTGGGTCCCTCCGCCTCAGGCACCCGCCTTGGTCGTTCAGACGCGCGCACAAGCCCAGGCCGACGAGGACCTCTCTCACTTGTTCGATGCCAACGCCCGGCGCCGGCGTGTGGGCTGGATCTTTGGCCTCATCGCGCTGATCGCAGTCGCAGCGACCGCCATCGCCGCGATCCTGAGCCAAATGCGCCCGAACTAGTCGTCGGGAGCACAGCTCCCGCCCCGCTGGAGTGAATCCAGCGGGGCCCCACCCTCAGGTTTCGGGGCCCCAGCCCCAAAACGATTGTCACTGCTCAGACGCAGCACTGGTTCCCCGGCTTGGGCTTCGGGACTAAAAGAGTTCGTCATCAACGACATGACGACTCATCCGTATGCCGAGCCGCGCGCACTCGCCGACAACCTCTGGGAGCTACGCGGCGAGTGGTCGAACAAGCTCGGCCGGCGCATGACGGTCGTCCGCCTGGGCTCGGGCGAGGTGTTCGTTCACAACGCATTTCGACTGACCCCCGCCGACCTCGGCTGGTTGCACCAGCAGGGGCCCGTGCGGGGCGTGATCGCGCCCAACAAGTTTCATTGTTCGGACGCGGGCTGGCTCGTGGGGGAGTGCACGGGCGCCGAACTCTACGCGCCGACCAGCAAACTCGCTCATTTCGAAGCTCAGGGGCTGAAACCCAAAGCGCTCGCGGCGTTCCCCACAGAACTCGCGCGTGAGTTCGAATGTTTGCCCATGCACGGCACCCGCATCGAGGAATCGGCGTTCATACATCATCCGAGCCGCACCTTGATCTTGTGTGACTTGGCCATGAACATGGAAAACGTGTTCAGCGGCTTGGAGGGTGCCTTCATGCGTTGGAATCGCGTAGGCGGGCGCTTCGGCGTCACGCGGCTCACGAAATATCTGTTCACCAAAGATGCGAAGGCGCTCGTCACCTCGTATCGGAGCTTGCTCGAGCGAGACTTCGATCGCGTGATCGTGAATCACGGCGCGGTGCTCGAGAGCGGCGGCCAAGAGCAGCTGCGCGCTTCGGTGAGCGAGATCTTCGGCAGCGCCTGAGCCCGGCTCCCGCCGCTCAGGGGCTCGGCTTGCTTCGACGCGAAGCGGGACTCGACTGAGGCGAAATCGATTGCGGCGAGAGCGACCTCGGGCTCAGCGAATCGCCCGCCATTTCCTGATACCCGACGACGGCGTTGCGCCCGGCATTCTTGGCGGCGTACAGCGCCAAATCGGCGGCCTTCACCAAGTCTTCGGCGTTGCCCGAAGCCACGTCCGAGTTGCCCGCGACCCCGATGCTGGCCGTGATCTGGACCGACTCGGTGTCGAACTTGAACTCTTGCTTCCGCAGGTTGGCGAGCAACCGCTCCCCGACGATGATGGCGTCGTTCTTCGCGGTGTGGGGCAGCAAAATCGCGAATTCTTCACCGCCGTAACGAGCAGCGAGGTCCACCTCACGCAAACTGCCGACGATGCGGCGCGCGACTTCTTTCAACACTTGGTCGCCCGCGTCGTGCCCGAAGCGATCGTTGATTTGCTTGAAGTGATCGAGATCGACCAGCAAGCAACTGAGCGTATTGCGATAGCGGCGCGTGGTCGCAAATTCGCGCTTGAGCACGTCGGCGAAGCGCCGGCGATTGTACAGCCCCGTCAATGGATCCGTAATGGCCAACGCTTCCACGCTGTGCAGCATGGATTCGAGCTGCTGATTGCGTTCTTTCAGCTCGGCCTGCGCGTTCTTCACGCGCAGCGCCGCGAAGATGCGCGCTTCGAGCTCTTGATCCTCGAATGGCTTGGCCAAATAGTCGTCCGCGCCGATGTGCAAGCCGGCCACGCGATCGGCGAGCGCCGAGCGCACCGTGAGCATGATCACCGGGATGTCGCGCGTCTCCGCGTTCATCTTCAACCAGCGACACACCGCGAAACCGTCGATATCGGCCATGACCACGTCGAGCAGCACCAAGTCGGGCACTGCCTCACGAGCCAAGCGTAGCCCCTCTGCTCCGGAAGAAGCACGAACCACGCTGTAGCCCAAGCGTTCCAGCGATTCCGTGATTGCGGAGCTTTGGGCTTCGCTGTCGTCGATCAGGAGCAGGTTGGCTTTCATGAACTGGGTTCCGCAACCGAGCGCGCGCGAGCGCTGGACGCGATTGGTCTGAGGGTAGCCCTGCGCAACGCAGCGAACAACGAGCAATGCAGCGCGCCGGCGATCGAGCCATTTTGCCGCGCTCTTGCGAGCCGCTCGCGCTGCAGCGGCATCTGCCTACACGTGGCGTAGGGCCCGAACGCACGGAAGCCGACTCGGTCAATCATGAAGCGGTTTTCGCCCCGAAACTGGACCTATCCGGAGTTCCTCGCCCTCCGGTGGTGGCAAGACGCGCAGCGACGGACGCAAGTTTCGCGCGCGCTTGGTTTCGTACATGTTCGCGTCTGCTGCCTGCATCAAGTCGAAAAGCGTCGGCGAATCGAAGGCGCTCGCCACCGCGAGGCCGGCGCTGATCGAGAGGCGGTAGCGGCTCCCCGATTGGGCGTTGTGCGCCTTCACGGCGGCTTCGAGGCTTGCCAGCGCGTTCACGGCGGTCACCTCATCCAGCAGGTCACAGGCGATTGCAAATTCGTCGCCACCGAGGCGAGCCAACACGGCCGTTGGCCCGAGCTGCTCGCGGAGCAGTTTGGCAGTGGCGCGCAGCGCGTGGTCGCCCATCTCGTGACCGAGTTCGTCGTTGATGAGTTTCATGCCGTTCAGGTCGGCGAACAGCACCGTCAGCGCGCGCCCGGCAGCTCTTGCCGCAATCAATAGCCGTTCGGCGACTTCGAGGAAGCCGCGGCGGTTGTACAGACCGGTCAGCTCGTCGTGCAAGGCGATGGTGCGCAAGCGTTCGGCGGCGGCGAGCAACTCCGCTTCGCGTTGCTTCTTTTCGGTGACGTCCCGGATCGCCGCCAAGCGCACGACTTGATTGCGAAACGTGACGAGCCGGCCGCGCATCTCCACGGGAAAAGTCGAACCGTCACGGCGCATCATGGTCGCCTCGTAGGATGATTCGGCGACGTGAGCTTGCCGGGCCACGAGCGCACGATCTTCGGGAACGAAGAACGACGGCGCGCTCATGCCGACCATCTCTTGGCGAGTGTAACCGAGCCAGTCGGCGACTCGAGGATTGGTGTCCACGATCAGGCCATCGATGGTGACCGCGACGCCCTCGAACGTCGCCTCGGACAGCACTCGGTAACGTTCCTCGCTCTCCAGCAGTGCGTTTTGCGCGCTTCGCAGGGCGCTCGTATCGCGAAAAACCGCCACTGCGGCGCGAGTCACGCCGTCGTCCGTGATCGGTCGAGTCGTCACGCTGAAAGAGTGGGCCACGCGCTGGGGATCGACGATGACGAGCTCGACCCCGTCGGAGCCACGCCCCTGCAAGGCGAGCGTGAGCGGACCAATCTCGGGGGGGAAAGGCGTCCTGCCATCGGGGAGGAACGTCGGACACTCTTTGACCCATTCGCTGGGAGACGCACGGTCACCGACTTGCCACGGCACGAAGTGCTTGGCGGCGGGGTTGATCACCTCGAAGGAGCGATCCGCATTCAGCACGACCACGCCATCACCGATGCTGGAGAGCACCGACTCGAGCAACCGCGTTTGGTCGCGGAGGCTCGCCTCGGCCTGCTGCCGCGCAGCGAGGTCTCGCGCCAGCTGCGCGCTGATCAGCCGCGCATCGAGCGCGTCGCGTTGAGCCTTACGCAGGCCGAACGCGCTAAAGGCGAGTGCGCCCAGCAACGCGCCCACCACCAGCAACTGAAAGCGCAACTTGGCGGACTCGGCCGCTGCCTCGGCGACCGCAAGCTCGCTGCCGGCGCGATCCAACATGCGGTCGATCTCGACGCGCAGCGAGTCCATCGTGAGCTTTCCCTCGCGCAGCAGTGCGAGTTCGTCAGCTTCCGACCCGATGCGTGAGTTTCGTCGCTGAATCAGCGTCGCCAAGAGTTCGAGCTTGCGGCGGGCCAAACCGTTGGCCAAAAGCGCACTTTGGCGCTGCGAAGTGTCGCTCGCTCCGACACGCTCCAGGGTCGCGAGCATGAACCGAAGCTTGGGCAGCGCTGCTTCGTACGGGGCGAGAAAGCGCGGATCATCGGTGAGCAAGAAACCACGCACGCCGGTTTCCCCATCTTTCATGATCGATAGGGTTTCGGTCATGGCGGCACGAGCCGAAAGTGCGCTGCGAATGTCGGCCTGCGCTCGCAAGTAGTCGAAGCCGAGTACGGCTGACAGCAACGCGGTCAGGAGCACGGCGGCGAGCGCCGCCAGCCAGGGCGAGACTCGGCGGCGAAAGACGGTCATGACCGGCTACGCGCGCAAAAGGTGTTTGGCCTACATTCGACTACTGTCATCACGGTGCCGCATTTTTAGGTCATGCAGCAGGTCCTGACGTCCGGTGTCGGCGCTCGCTGAAGCCGGGTTGCCGTGATTTCGGCGCTGCATTTTGCCCCGCGCGACCTGCGCCCCGCGCGACGAGCGCGCCGTGCGCGGCGCGCGGCTGTGATTGCGAGCCGGAATTAGCGGGCTTTTTGCGCACATTCTGCGACGTTCGCGCCGTTGCAAAGTGTCACGAATCGCGCAAGCTCCTTACACTACCTCCCTTTTGTCCGTTTGCTCATCTTCGGAGAACCATGTTCGAGAAGCCCCTGCGAGTCCTAGCGGCGTTGGCACTAGTCGCCTTGAGCGCAGCGTGTTCGCACGGGCCGAATAGCTCCCCGATGCTCGGCGATCCGGATGCTGGCGGTAAGCCCATACCCAACGTGGATCCGTGCGCGACCCCCAATCAAGGTTGCGCCTGCGATACCCCCGACGAGGTGATCGACTGCGGGCAAGTCGAGCGGCGCTCTGGCGATTACGTGACCTGCACGATGGGCTCACGCACGTGCAGCAACGGCACCTGGGGCGCGTGCATCGGCGATCGCGTGGCCACGCTCTCGTCGCCTGCGACGGGGCCGCGCACGCAGGGGCTCGGCGTCTCCGCCGCGTGCACGGACAATCCGTGCGATCCGTACTGTCAGCGCATCGTCGATGACTCGAAGAACTTGCCGCTGCCCGATAGCGGCGCGTTCAGCATCGATGCAGGCCTGATCCTGACGCCGAGCGTGCCGATCGCGACAGCGACGACCTGCACCGGCCTCGCCATGACTCCGACGCCCCAGACCGTGACGGTGTCTGCGGTGAACAGCGCCTTCGTCAAAGCCGAGTATTTCAACCAATTCAGCAAGACGGTCACACAGATCCCTTCGACGTGGACGGTCACTGCGACGCGCACCGAGTCGAACATCAACTACGACTGGGGCAGCGGCGCGCCGGGCCCCGCCGGCATCGGCGTCGACGCTTTCAGCATTCGTTGGACGGGCTCGATCGTGCCGACGACGACGGAAGCCTACACCTTTTATACAGTAACCGATGACGGCGCGCGGCTGTGGATCAACGGCAACCTCGTCATCGACAAGTGGCAAGATCAGGGCGCCACCGAGTGGCCTTCGACCACGGTCAACCTCACCGCCGGCACGCCGGTCACGTTTCGTTTCGAGTATTACGAAAACGGCGGCGGCGCATCCGCGAAGCTCGAATGGAGCTCGCCCACGATCACGAAGCAGATCATCCCCGCTGCCAACATGGCAGCACCCGATGGCACTCGCTCGCGGCTCACCCTCTCGCCCGGCGCGCCGCAATTCACCGCTTCGCTCGTGCCGGCAGGCTGCTTCAAGGGCACGATCACGCCCGCCTGGACGCTGGACCGCTACGACGTGGCGACGGTGAGCACCACTGGCGCCGTCAACCTGATCAGCGCGGTGCCAGGCACCTTGAACCTCACCGCCTACGCCGGCGGCTTCGTGGCCACTGGCCAGCTGAACGTGGTCGTCAACGCGACCGACACCATCCTGGCGCCGACCAACGCCGTCACCAATTTTGCGAAGACCGTGTCGGGGACCGACCCGATGACGATCTTGTACCCGTACGACAACACCGTCTTGCCGCTCGGCATGTTGGCGCCCGTCATCCAGTGGGACAACGGAGGCACGGCTGCCAGCGCGGTCAAGGTGAGCCTCGCCTATCCGGCGACTGGCGCGCCCACTTTCAGCTACTCGATGATCATCCCGGAATCGACGCCGCCGAGCGCCACGATTCCGCAGTCGGTGTGGAAAGACTTCGAAAACACCGGCAAAGGCCACGACGTGAAGTTCAGCGTGCAGCGCGTGATCGGCACGACGCCCGCCCCCGCGCTGAGCCGCACGCTGCACTTCAGCACGGCGCCGGTGCGCGGGCTCATCTACTACACGAGCTATCACCGCGGCGGCACGACCAACATGTTGGTCGCTGATCCGAGCTCGACCTCGGCTGCGAAGAGCGCGTTCGCAACCATCGACGGCTGCCCGGTGTGTCACTCTGTTTCGGCCAACGGCAACTATTTCGCCACCTCCGATCGCGGATGGAGCGCGACCAACGGTGGGCTCTCACAGATCACGGCTGGCGGTGTGCTCAATCCGCTCGCGGATTTCATCGCGGCTCCCGCGCGCAGCGCCTACTCCGGCGGCAGTGACTGGCGCGGGTTCGCCTGGGCGCCCCTCACCCCGGACGGCTCTTACGCGCTCGGCGCCAACAACGTCTACGGCAACACGAGGCAAACCGTGATCGGCATCGACACGCTCAATCGCGTCGTGCAAGTGCCGAGCACCATCCAGTCGAGCGGCAACGGCACTGGCCTCTTGGCCCAGTACTTCCCGAACACCACGCTCACGGTGGCAAGCCCGCTATGGAAGCGCATCGACCCAATCGTGAACTTCGATTTCGGCACTGGTAGCCCGGGTGGGCCCATCCCGAATGACTATTCGGTGCGCCGAAGCGGCTTGATTCAAGCTTTCTCTTCGGAGACTTACCTATTCGAGATCGAAACCGTCGATGCCGTCAAACTGACCATCAACGGCACGGTCGTGATCGATCAGTCTGGATTTCAGGCTTCCTCGGGCGCAGCTGCCTCGATCTTCTCGGGCAGCATTGCGATGACCGCGGGCGCGAAAGTCTCGATCGTGCTCGATCAGAAAGACACCGCGAACCAGTCGTCAATCAAGCTGTGGTGGAGCAGCCCTAACGTGCCGCGCATGTTGGTGCCAGAGACGCAGCTTTATCCGAACGACGGCACGCACGGCCTAGAGGTCAACTACTACCCGAACCTCACCCGTACAGCACCGGCGGCCATCACACGCCTCGACCCGGACGTCTACTACACGTGGGGTTCGGGCAACGTGGCCACCGAAAACAGCACCATGCCGTCCAATAACTGGAGCGCCACCTGGCAGGGCCAGATCGAGTCGCCCTATACGGGCAACGTCGCTCTGTGTGTGGACACAGGTTCCGGGACAGACGTAACGGTGACCGTCGGTACGACGGTGCCAACGGTGGTGACCCAAAGCAACGCGACGGCGAGCAACCTGTGCACCGCCAACATGTCGCTCACCCAAGGCCAGCGCTACACGCTGCGCCTGGACTACGCGAGTCGAACCAACAGCTCGAAGCTCTTCAACTTGAAGTGGCAGTACGGCGGTACCACTGAACGCGTTCCGACCGCAAATCTGTACGCCACCGCCGCGTACGTCCCGCCCGTGAACGGCCTCACCGCGAGCTACTACGGCGACACGAGCAACACCTCGACCGTCGTGAACAACGCCGGCATGGCCCAAAACCCGGCTTTGCAGCGCTCGTTCACTCGCTACGATGCCACGATCTCCGCCAACTACGGCAGCGGCCGCACCGAGTTCTCACAGCTTCCGAGCAGCGACTACTGGTCCACGGTGTGGACCGGCGTGCTGACCGCGCCCTGTAGCGGAGTTTACGAATTCAACACCGCAGCCAACGTCGATGACGGCGGCCGCATGTGGCTCGACCAAGTCCGCATCGCCAATACTTGGTCTGCCGGTTCGTTCTACGGCGCCAAGTACCTCGACGCGGGTGATCACGACTTCAAGTTCGCCTGGCACGAGAGCACGGGCAGCTGTCAGGTGCAGCTGCAGTGGAAGGTCAATTGTGCGGGCGCCGGCTTCACCGCCATCCCACAAACCGCCTTCAAGCCCACCGGGGACACCAATCGCTCCGGCATGATGCGCGATGGCGGCGACAACGGCAACGGCTCGAGCTACGTGGTTTGGCAAACCCCCACGACCGTTGGCGTCGATCCGATCGATGTCACTTCGGCCACGCCCGGCGGCTGGGGCCTCGGCAATACCGCCATGATGGTGCCGTCGTTCGCGCCTGACGGCAGCAAACTGGTGTTCATCGACGGTGACTCGTCGGCCGGTGCCGGCTGGCGTAAGGGCATCAGCGTCTTCGACTTCGATCAGACGAACAAGTTGTTCATGCGGCGGCGATCGCTCGTGAACACCTGGCCGTTCGGCGACGCCCTCAAGTGGCCGACGTTCGAAAGCGATTCGCGCAGCATCATGTATCAGTCGACGGTGCCGGCGGATTTCTGCTGCCGCAACGGCTGGACGGTGTACGGCTACATGGGCCCCACCAACTACTACGAAGATCCCGCGCGCCTGTGGTCGATCGATTCGCAGGCGAGCCCGCCGGCGCCGGTCGCCCTCACCAAGCTGAACTCGGGTGAGCGCGCCGTCGACGCGAACAAGTCCTACCAGGTCACGATGTCGCCCCAGTCAGCGGGCGGCTATCGCTGGGTCGTCTATACGAGCACGCGGCCGTACGGCAATACCTTCAATATCGCGAGCCTCCAATCGGACTTCTCGAACACCTC
>Ga0105245_10001337_pt1 | contig 22318 bp, 18 predicted proteins | sample KBSM54metaG_FD_81523 | JGI IMG/M metagenome (GOLD analysis project Ga0105245, IMG submission 81523) | Miscanthus rhizosphere microbial communities from Kellogg Biological Station, Michigan, USA - KBS M5-4 metaG | ecosystem: Host-associated > Plants > Roots > Rhizosphere > Soil | place...
AGTGGACATGGGTCCGCGCGTCGCGATGGGGCATATCCAACTCCCTCAATACCGCACCATCTCTCACTGCCCCAACGGGGTCGACGAAGGTGATGTGTAGAATCTTGAGGGAAATCCGACAAGGGTTTGCGCGGTGCGAGGGTGCATTGCGCGGTGCGAGGGTGCATTGCGCGGTGCGAGGGGGCATGTCGGAAATTCGACAAGGGTTTGCGTGGCGCGACGGGGGCATGTCCGAACACCCTTCAGGCTCCCGATTTTTCCCTGCTCTCGTTCTTGCGCGTCGAGAGGTGCTGTGTCGGCGTCCAGAGTGGGTCGGTCGCATTCGCCGATGCCCGCGTCGTTTCGTTGGTAAGGGTGCTTTCCTTTGGGCGGTCACTGACGCTTTTTGGACGAAATATGGGACTAGTTCCACATTGGCGGAAGTGATCGGTTGCTGCAGGATTTATGGTGAAAAAAAGCAGCGCGAGAGTGGCTGTCGTGTGCGTTATGAGAGTGCATATCGAAAAAAGATCACTACCCTCCCGCACATGAAGACTTCATCGGAGCGAGTGCTCTTGGGCGTGGTCGGTGGCCTCTTGTTGTGCGCGACGGCGAGTTGTTCGTCTTCGTCGAGTCCTCCCGCGGGCGGCGGGAACGCGACCGGGTCGGGAGGCTCGGGCGCGAATCAGGGCGGCAGCTCGAACGTCGGCGGCACGAACAACGGGACCGGCGGCGCGATCGTCGGCTCGGGCGGATCGAGCATCGTCAACGGCGGAGCGGGAGGCAGCGCTGCCGGTGGTCTCGGCGGCGGCGGCGGTGCAGGCGGCAGCGATGTGACCGCGTGTTCCACGGATTCCAATCTCGTGAAGGCGTCGGCGTGCTGGGTCGGCTGTGATCCCGCGTCGACGACGGATAATCCGATGGGTCTCCAAGGCTCCTTCTACACCTACGGGGATGGCTCATCGTGCACGGTGATGAACCCACCCTGCAGCGCGAACGGCATTTGCCTGAGTGGCTCGACCGTCGTCGACAAGACGTACGCGAAGTGGGGCTGCGGCATGGGGCTCGAGTTGAACGCGACGGGCGGCACGCCCAGCGTGAAACAGGCCTATACAGGCTCTGCGACGTGCTTCAATTACACGCTCACGGGCAGCAGCGGAGGCAACGAAGTGCGCATTGCCTTCACGCAGAGCGCCGACACGACCGGTAAAGTCTCGCCCTACGTGAGCATCCCGGCTTTCACCAACGGGAAGACCGGCACGGTGTGCTTGAAAGACGTGAGTTGCCAGGGGCAAATGAACTGCACCGTGGGCACCTCACAGTACGATTTGCAGGTGAACGTGGTCGGTGGCAACAACGCCGGCGCGTACAACGTGTGCCTGACGAGCCTCGTGCCCATGGGTACCGGAAACTCGACATTGTCGCAGATCTGCGGCGTGCAGGGCGCTTCCGATGCCAGTGAGGATGCGGGCAAGTACTTCGCGCAAAACAACGTGTTCCCGGGCGCAGGCAACTTGTGCGTCACGCCTTCGCTGAATGGCGCCGCCGCCGGCTTGAAGATCGATTCTGCGACGTTCCCCGCTGGCGGTAACCAGATCAACGCCTACCCGTCGATCGTGGACGGCTGGCACTACGGGCGGAAATCCTCCGACCCTGCGTTGCCGAAGCAAGTCAGCAGCCTCGCGAGCGTGAACTCGGCGGTGACTTACACCGGCAGCGATGGCAAGTATGACGCCGCGTACGACATCTGGGTGCTGCCCACCGCCACCGCGACGACCCCCGCAGGCGGCCTCGAAGTGATGATCTGGTTGAACGCCTCGAGCGTGAACCCCGCGGGCAACCAAGCCGGCTCCTACAACGGTTGGACGGTTTGGACCGGCACGGTCAACAATTGGAACTACGTCGCTTACGTGAAGACGGGGCAGAGCAGTTTCACCGGCGATTTGGCGCCCTTCATCAAAGATGCCGTGAGCCGCACGGGCACCCAAACCCATAGCGACTCACCGTATTTGGCGGGCATCGAGTTCGGATTCGAGCTCTACGACCCACCGAACACCGGCAACAATTTCGCCATCACGTCGTTCACCTCCGATGTAAAGTGAGCGCTTGGTGAACCGTTCTTTCTTCCCCGCCCGCAGTGCGAGCTGGCCAGCGTTGGCCGTTGCGATCCTTTCTTGCTCCACTCGCCCCGGAGCCGATGCACCCGCCAGTGTGAACGCTGGCGGCAGCGATGCGATGTCATCGGGCGGCTCGTCCGGAGCGATCTCCGACGCGGGCACTTCGCATCCCACGATGGATGCGGGCGGAACCAATGCGGCCGGAGCCAATGCGGGCGGCATGGACGCCGGCCACACCACGACGTGTTCGAACGCGTCCGAGCCCACGCTGACCGCCAGCACCACCACCGCGGCCGTCGATGTGGCGCAAAGTTGGGGGAATTTGCCGCATTTCTGGTCGGCTTTCGGTGTCGGGCGGATGGGGCTGTTCCTCCAAGCCAAGGATAATTGGGGGGAGATCTTGAAAGGGCACCTCAAGGATTCCGTCCGCGATCTCGGGCTCGATCGGATCCGCGGTCACGGCATCTTCCACGATGACCTCGGCATCTATCACGAGGTCGCCGGCCAACCCGTCTACGACTTTACGAAGGCCGACCAAGTGATGGACTTCCTGAAGGATGCGGGCGTCGCACCGATCGTGGAGTTTGGCGGAACACCGCACGATCTCGCGCGTGATCCGTCGCAGACGGTGATGGCTTGGAAGATGATTCGATCGCCGCCCAAGGATTTCGGCAAATGGCGCGATCTGATCTTCGCCTTCGTCAAACATTATCGGGATCGCTACGGCGACGCCGAGCTCGACCGCTGGCGTTACGAGGTGTGGAACGAGGCCGATCTTCAGTATCAAAGCCCCGGTGCGTTCTGGACCGGCACGTTGGACGAGTACTTTCAGCTCTACGATTACACCGTGGCCGGTGCGCTGGCGGCGTACCCGAACGCCAAGGTGGGCGGGCCGGTGGCGAGCAACCCAGCCCCGCTCTGGTCCGCGAATTCTGGTATCGGCGCTACCTGGGCGGGCACTCAGTTCGGCAGTGCGTTCCTGAGCCACGTGAAAACCAAGAACTACGCGACAGGTGGGACTTCGACGCCGCTCCATTGGTTCTCGTACCATTCATGGTTGTTCCTTCAGTCGGGCGTGAACGACTACTTCACTGCCCAGAAGTTGCTCGCGGACAACGGCTTCCCGAACCTCGAGACCTCGATCACGGAGTTCGGTCCGACGTGGCAGTTCGGCCTCGATCCCGAACCTCAGGAGACCACGCAGGGCGCGGCCTTCGTCGCGCAGACGATGGCCAACTTGGCCACGCGCTGTCACGCGCAGGGCGCCACTTTGCCGTGGGCTTACGCGTGGTGGACCATCTCCGATATCTTCGATGAAGGGACGGACCGCGCGGATTATCCGTTCGTGGGCGGCATGGGGCTCACCAGCCGCGATGGCATCCGAAAACCCGCGTACAACGCGTTTCGACTGTTGAATCAGATGGGACGCGAACAGCTCGCGTTCAGCTCGAGCGCGACGCCGGGTGTCGGTGGGTTCGCCGCGAAAGATGCGGCCGGCGGCGTGCAAGTGCTGCTCTACAACGGCAATAGCCCGGGGCCTGGGCCGGACAAGGGCCCTTACTACGCCGTGACCAGTACCCCGGCGGTGATCAACGTCACCATCGATCACCTCGATCCGAGTCGGCCCTACGACTACGCGCTCTATCGCGTCGATCCCGATCACGGCAACGCGTTCGCCGCTTGGGAGGCGATGGGCAAGCCCGCGAAGGCCGCGATCAGCTCCGCCCAGTGGGATCAATTGCGAGCCGCCATGCAGGTCGAGCCTCTGGAGGTCGCGAAGGGGATCTGCAAAAAGCAGATTCAGCGGTCGATCAGCCTCGTTTCGCCGGGCATTGCGCTAATCACGCTGACGCCTAGCCCGTAACGAAGATAGCAGCGGGCTCTGCGTTCGTTCCAACGCAAGAGCCCGCGAGCGCACGAAGCTAGTGCTGCGTCTCCGAGTCAGCCAGACATCCCGCTCTTGTCCGAGAGCTGATTCGGGCAGCTCACCTGCTTGAACGTGATCTGCGGATTGTCCGCGGCGGTGTACCAGGTCAAAAACCAGTCACAACCTGCCATGAGATCGGGTTTGCCCGCGAAGACCGAGTTGCACTTGTTTCGCGTGCAGGTGACATCACCCTTGCAGCCGGTGAGAAAGCCTCCGTACACCGCGCCCAAATCGGAGGTGCCCCACTCGTTGGAGCAGGCGTTGAACTCGCCCACGCCGCCACCGGGGATCAACAGATCGAACTGATCGTCCTGAATGCTGCCGGTGTTGAGCACTTGGACGAACAGGGTTTTGTAGACCAGGCCCGTCGCCGTGCCGGGGCAGTTCGATGCGTCACTACAGCCGGCGTGCCCGGGGAACTGGATTTCCCAGCAGCTGCCGCAATTGCGGTGAGCTGCGGCGTACGCATACGCAACGTACGGGTTCGACGAGTCCACGAACGGCTCGAAGTTGTAACACATGTAGGAATTGCCGCCGGCGCAGGCGCTTTGATTGCCGTTGCCATCCGTGTTCGTACCGGAGCTGCAGCTCACTTTGGAGGAACCGCACGCGGGCTTACAACAATCCCAGTAACGCGTGGCAAAGCCGCTCGTGCCGCCGCTGATGGGGTCGAGCGGTTTCGGGCCGCCGCCGGCCGCGCCCGCCATGCCGGTCGATCCGCCAGAACTGTTGCTCCCCGAGCTGCCGCCCATGGCTTTGCCGCCGGCACCAGCTGAGTTCGAGCCGCCGACGCTGCTGCTCCCCGCGCTGCCGCCCATCGACAGGGCACCGCCGACTGCGTTCGAGCCGCCCATGGACGCAACACTGCCGCCATGGCCCGAGTTGCCACCCGTGGAAAACGATCCGCCGATGCTCGAACTGCCACTTTGGTTACCGGTACTAGTTCCAGCATTGTTGCCCGTGGCTCCGTTGCCGAGCGGTCCGGCTCCTGGGTCCGTTCCACCGCTCACGCAGGAGGCCATGCCGCTCATCGCAGCCAGTACCAAGACGGAAGTGACCCCGTAGCGCACGAATGGGAAGGAGCTCATTGCTTCGCTTTCGTTACCATCGCGCGTTCGTCAGGGCGAGCGATTGATGCGCGATTCGAAAGGAAAAATGGCTTGGAAAGTGGATTTATGCTCCGTTTGTGCAACCGGTTCCAGTGCCGGGGCAAGGTTGTCTCCGGCCTGCACGGGCGGCGCGCTCGGCCGTGCTCGAGTGAGCTCCTCGACGCGGGGCGTTTTCGTGCGTGAAGTGGCTGGCCGGGCAAGTGACCCGCTTTGCGCGTCGGGAGATGCGCTATTCCGGAACTGGTTCCAGATTTGACCTGATTTCCGTCAACCATATTGTAGACTCCGCGGCGTGCCCTGCGGCTCGCTTGTTGCGTGCCACGGTTTGGCGTGATTTCACGCGAAAGGTTTGGCGAAGATGAAGACACGTAACGTAACGGTAGAGGCGGGCTTTTTGTTCGGGGCCTTCGCGGTGGCGCTCGCCGCGTGCTCGGACGCGTCGGCGCCGCCTCGCGGCACTGGCGGCGCAACGAGCACGACGGGCGGCAGCGGTAACACCGCGGGCAATTCGAGCTCGAACGGAGGCAGCACCGTGATTGCTGGTGCCGGCGGTTCGATCGTGGGCAACGGTGGCAGTAGCCCCATTGCCGGCGCGGGCGGCAGCAGCACTGCTGGCAGCGGCGGTAGCAGCACGGCTGGCGCAAGCAGCGGTGGTTCGGGCGGCAGCCCGGCGATGAGCTGCGGCTCGCTCCAGCCCGCCACTGGAGACGATAAGTGCTGCGTTGCAGCCGGCACCGCGACCGATCTAGCGATCGACGATTTGGAGGACGGCGATAACGTCATCCTGCCGGTCGGCAATCGGCAGGGTTATTGGTACCTCTATAGTGATGCCTCGGCGACGCAGCTGCCCAGCAAGACGGGGACATTCCCACCCAAGTCGGGCGGTGGACACCCGTGCTCGCTCTTGCCGTTGCCAACGACGTGCGCCGGAACGGCATCCGGCACGCTGTTCTCGGCGGAGACGAGCGGCTCGCTGATGCCAGCTTCGGCCACGGTGCCGACGTACGCGGGGCTCGGCTTCGATTTCAACAACCACTTCAAGAAATCGTGCGCGTATGGCGCGAGCGCCTACAAAGGAATTTCGTTCTGGGCGAAGGGCAGCCCGATCAAGGCCGCCGTCAAGATCCCAGCCACGACCTCCACGAGCACGACGGACGCCGGCTCCTGCGCAGCCAAGTGTGAAGACCACTACTCGCAGCTCATCGTCCCGCCGCCGGACGGCAGCTGGAAGCAATTTACGATCACGTTCGCGGACTCGGTGAACTTTGCCCAGGCCGGCTGGGGCACGCCTGCGACGTTCGATGCGTCGAGCTTGCTCGGTGTGCAATTCCAAATCGATGGTCTGGCGACGGCGACGGCCGCCGCGCCCTTCGACTTCTCCGTCGACGACGTCGCGTTCGTGCCCTAGTCGGTCGCGACTCGCACTGTCGTCCGGCGACGACAGTGTATCCACTGGCGAGGACGCTCCGAGGCTTTTTAGCGCCAAAATGGCCCTAAGAGCCTCCGCCACGGGCAGAAGGCGTCGGCATGAAACCTGCTCATTCGGCTTTCATGATTCGACGCCGTCTTCTCTTATCGGTCCTTCCTGCACTGTCCGCCCTGGCGCTCGCCGGCTGCTCCGGCAACTCGGCGCCGGGCGGCGTCCCCACCACCGACGCGACGCTCGCCAAGTCGAACTTGGCGCGTGTTCCGAGCAGCGCCGTCGCTGCTAGCGCGCTTCTGGCCGCTACGGACGCAAACAACGCCTTCGCCGTCGACCTCTACGGGCAGGTGCTGAAGGCGCCCGGGGTCAGCGCCCACAACGTGCTGACGTCCCCGATCAGCGCCTCGCTCGCTTTGACGATGACGATGGCAGGCGCAAATGGGCAAACAGCTAGCGAAATGGCAGCGGCGCTGCATATCGACCCGAGCGCGAGCGACTCGATTTACGCGGGGCAGAACGCGCTGACTCAAGCGTTCGACGCCCGCGCCGCCGCGGCGTTTGCGAACGACTCGCAGAACCCGAAGCTCGACCCCAGCGCCGATGACTACCAACTGCAAGTGGTCAACTCGATTTGGGGTGAACAGACCTACACTTGGGAAGCACCGTTTCTGGACAACTTGGCCGAAAATTATGGCACGGGCGTCTATCAAGAAGACTTCGTGCATGACTTCGAACCGGCGCGCGCCGCCATCAACAGCTGGGTGAGCGACTACACCAAGGACAAGATCAGCGACTTGCTGCCGGAAAAATCGCTCGATACTCGCACTCGGATGGTGCTGGTCAACGCGCTGCACTTGAAAATGCCCTGGCAACGCAAGTTCGAAGAAAACGCGACCAAGGTCGACTCCTTCACGCGCGGCGACGGCAGCGTGGTTTCGGTGGACTTCATGACACAAGATGAGGACTGCAAATATGCCGACGAGAGTGACGCGCAAGTGATCGCGGTTCCGCTCGCTAACCGCGAGTTGTCCGTCGTCATCGTCATGCCGCACGTCGGAGTCAGCCTTGCAGATTACGAGGCGAAGCTTGCCGTTCATGCCGGCGCGCTCGCGGTACCCACGGACTCTGCGCAGATCGGCCTTTCGCTGCCAAAGACCAACTTCGCATCGCCCAGTTTCTCGCTGGGCGATGCCCTGAAGGCGCTCGGCGTCACTCAGGCGTTCGACGTCAATCAAGCGGATTTTTCGGGGCTTTGCGCACATCCCCCCAATGGCGAACACTTGTTCTTGGAAGACGTGTTTCAAAAGGCCACGCTCTCGATGCAAGAAGGCGGGGTCGAGGCCGCCGCTGGCACCGCGGCCGTCGTGTCAGGTGAGGGTGCCGCCGCGCCCGCACCACAGAAGTTGAAGATCGATCGCCCGTTCGTGATCTCGATTGTGGATGTGCCCAGCGGAGCCGTGCTCATGCTCGGGCACATTCAAGATCCAACCGAGAGTGGCTCGTGAGGGAGCTCCAGGTTGCGCCGTGACTCGCCGCGTCCTCACCACACTTTAGCAACGCCAATCGCTTGTCGGTAAGCGACGCTCGGACGGAACGAGGTGACCCTCGTCACCTCGTTCTGTTGCGCGTAGAAGTCGGTGACGAGGCTGGCTTCGGCGAGCACGGAGAAGCCGGCGGCAATGTCGGCGTTGAGTCCGAGGAGCGGGGCGATAGAAGCGAAAGGCGTCGAACGCGGGGGCGCGTCGCCGCGGGTTTCGAAGCTTTGGTGGAAGAATCCGACGCCCGCTCCGATGCCGAGGTCGAGGGTGACGAGCGGCAGGTCGAACGCGTGGAGGACCCGCATTTCGGCGTCCCACGTGTCGACCGTGGCGCGCAGCACATCGTTCGAAAAGCTGGCGCGGCAGCCGGAAAAACGAGCACCGATACTGGCGGCTTCGAAGTGAACGGCGTAGCCGCCGAATGCCCCTTGGCACAGGCCTTGGGAGTTCGGAAGCGCGGTCCGAAACAGATAGCCGAGCTCGGGGCCGTGGCTGACGTGCAGCTCGCTGCCGCCTTTGCGGACCAGGCGGGCATATTCGATGCGATGGAGCGCGTTGTCGGCGACGGTCACTGACCCGCCCGGAGGCAGCTCGAACTCACCTTCGAGCAGCACATCGCTCGAGCGGCCGCGCACGAAGTAGTGGCCCGGCGGGACACTGAGAAGCCGAGCTTTTGCCACGTCGCTCACCTCACCAACCACCGCGCCGCGATCATTGCCCTTCATCAAGAGATACGTGCGCCCGTTCGGGAAGCTGATGGTTGCGCGCGACTGGACGGAGCCGGGCAGGGTCGTCATCGGCAAGCGACCCGCGCCGCGGATCTCGAAGCGAAAGGTGGGGTGTTGCATGCCGGCCCAGGTCTGGCTCGAGGACCTGAGGGTGCCGTCGTACGCGTAGCGGTAGGCCTCTTCGAGCGTGACCCGTCCGTCGCCGTCGGCGTCGCCCGCGCCGAGCAACGCCGACACGAAATAGTGCGTAAAAAATGAGCCTTTCAGCTCGTCCGACTCTTGCGCGTCTTCGTTCGCGGAGCTCGACGTGAGATAGACCAAGCCCTGCTCGCCCAGGTGCTCGTCCACGCGCAGGCTGAACGGAGGGCTGCGCACGCCGCCCTTGACGCGGGTGAGCGCGCCCGAGCGACACGCATCGACGACGAGCACGCGGAACGTCGCTGCGGAGCCGCGCACGAGTTGTTCGAGCTGGACGAGATCGAAGCGCGAGCCTGACGTGTGCAGCGCGTCCGCGTCGGCGTGGCCCGAATAGTAAACGAAGAGCAAGACCTCGGTGCCGGAGGCGATCGTGGCGCGGATCCGGTCGTTCAGCGCAATCAGCGACGATTGAATGCGTGGCGCGCCTTCTCCCGAGAGCAGGACCATGTCCGAAGGCTCGAACCCCCCGAGATCTTTCAGGACGTCGTAAACGCGTTGGGCGTCCGTCTCCGCGTAGCGAAGCGTGACATCTGCGGACTCACCGCGGTCGTTTCCCACGACGAGGGCATAGCGCCGCACCGCAGCGGACGAAGGCAGCGCGACGAGCGTGAGGATCAGCGCGAGGGCCGCCGCGAACAGGAACTTCATGGGGCGAGCGATGCATCCTTTCGCCAGCGGATGACATCGACGCTGCAGCCGTTGCCGACAGCGAGGGGGCCCGCGGGGGCCGCTTCGAGCAGCGCGCGGAGTGGCGCGACGGCGAAAGACTTGGGGCAAAACACGGCGTAGATCGCTTCGTCACCGAGCGTTGCGTCGAGAGTCGTGCTCTCGGGCAGCGCGACGCCATCGCCCGCAGCGACGGCCGCAGAATCGGTGCCGCTCGGATAGTAGACGCTCACGTTTTTCGCGCCATCGACGCTCAAGATCGCAACCTCGGTGGCTGCGGTCGCGGCCACCACGAAACGGATGCGATCGCCCGGCGCGACATGGTCAGCGACGACGCCATGTCGGACGACGTCCGCGTGGCTGACGTAGTAGTCGATGCGAGGTCCTCGTCCCTTCGCGCGGGTTCCGAGCTCGGGTTGCGGCCGAAATTCGAGGAAGAGAAGCACGGCCGCGGCCATCGCCAGGCCCGCGTATAGGCTCGCCGGCAAGCGTCGCAGAGTGGCTTTTTTCATCGGCAAGCAGAGCGCGGGCGCCGCCATCGCGAACGCGTCGCGGGCACGCAGTAAGGCCTCGGCGCGTGCACTGCAGCGCGGACAGGTCGCAAGGTGTGCCGTCGCTGCGGCGGCTTCTTCTGCGGCGAGCTCACCGGCGAGCCGGCGGTCGAACGCGAAGTCGGTCAAGCACCCTTCGGGGCGCGTGCGTGGTGGCGTCATGGCGTTTTCTCATTTTCGCGGAGGCAAGCATGCAAGCGATCGACGAGATCTCCCACGTGCCGCCGCGAGCAGCCGAGGACGCAGGCGATCTCTTCCTGGGTCATCTCGTCGGCGTAGTAGTAAGTGGCGATCGCGGCGAGCGATGGCGGGACGCGGGAGAGCAGATTTCGCACGATCGCCGTGAGTTCCGCGTCGGCGGAAGCGGCGACTTCGGGGGTGTTTCGTGCATCGAGGAGTCGTGCGCGAGTCTTCGCATTCCGGATGCGATTGAGGCAGCCGTTGGTCGTCGCGCTGTACAGCCAGGTCGTGAGCGCGCTCTCCCCGCGAAAGCTCGCGCCGTGCGCGAGGAGCGCTTCGAAGACATCTTGGACGACTTCACGTGCGTCGGCCTCGTTGCCGAGGATCCGCCGCGCGCGCCGGAGCACGTGGTGTCCGTGCGCGCGATACAGAGAGTCGATGGCTGCCGCGTCCAAGAGCTATTCGACTATCACGGAGTGGGCGGTGGCGTCGGGCCGCCGGGCGAAGAGTCCCCTTCGTGATGCAGGATGAGCGTGAGGCTCGTGCCATCCGGAACCTCGGCGAACAGTAGCGGGCCGTTGCACTTGGGGTCGTCAGGCGCACCACGAACGCAGCCGGCTATGTCCGGACCGCGAGTGATTGAGCCGAGGTGGTAACCTTTCGAGAGCCCAGCCGGGATGCAGGCATTGCCCGCCGCGAGGTCGACGTCGGCGTAGAGCACGGTCGGATCGCCTACCGTCCCGTACAAATCGCCGATAGCGATGGACGTCTTACCGATTGCCGACTGACTCACGGCTTCGATGTCGGCGCTCGCGAGTTTGCCCGCGTGCGCCGGATCATCGGGAAAGCACGAGAAGAGCGCGTCATCCGGGGGAGGCACGAACAGCTGAATCGAAAAGCTCGCCGGAAACTGCCCGCTCACGGCGACCGCGCTCGTGATTTCGGGTTTGTCGACGGTGGCCTTCGCGTCCGACCCAAGGCGTTGGCCGCGCCAAGCGAGCCCAACGTCGAGAGCCGGGAGCGACGGGATTGGATCGGACGCGCTCGTTTGGACCATGCCCTGATAGGTGGCGAGGGGTTCACCGCGATAGGCAGTGCCGGCCTGGGATCCGCACGCCGGCAGCGCGAACAGGCCAAATGCGGCAAACTTGAGGCAGAGCGAGCGAAGCATGGCGTCCTTTCGGGGGATGTTCTTGCCATCCCGTGATGAATCATTGGAACCGCCAGCTCCGAATCTTGGCACGGGCTCCGGTCGATTTCAGAGCCCGTCCGAGGTCGGCATGCAGTTTACGGGATCGTGGCCTGGTAGGCGGCCCATTTCCGTAGGTAGGTGCCGCGCGGTTGGGGCAAGGCCTTAACGCAACTCGCCAGCGCAAATCCCGGGTTTGCACCGAGCCACTCCGGAGCGGAGCGTGGCGCGTCGAGTCAGTACATCACGAAAGAGGAGAAGAACTCCGCGGTGCTGTCGTCTTCTAGTGCTTCTTTCGTCGTTGCGCCTGACATCAGCACGTACACGAAGTGTTCGTTGAGCAGCACACGCCCCTTGAACACGGTCGACTTCCGCTTGCTCAGGAACTCACGGCCGCGCGCGCCCTCGTATTGCAATGGGCCTTGCCAGATGATCTGATGACCTTGTTTGACGATGAAGTCCATGGCGCGATCCAGCGCTTGGTCAGGGTCCTTCGCTTCGACGACGCCTGGCTCGAGTTCATAGCCAGAAATGCAGTAGAAATGGTCCGCGACGCCGCCCAGCGTGAAGCATTCATTCGTTTCACGCGAGGTGCTGTCCGCAGACTTCCCGGACACGATGGCATGGGCTGGAACTTTGACCGAAAAGCGCGTCTCGGCGGCGGCGAAGATGCGAAAAGCGGGCGCGATGTGCACGGAGTCGAAAAAGCGTTGCGCGAGCGCTGCATCCACTCGTTCACCCGCGCTGCTGGCCGTCGCAATCAACAGACCATCACCGATCGCCCACCAACGCTGGAGCTGCTTGCGCCCGTCCTTCAGTGAACTGACCTCCACGCCGCGAAACCCGTCGAGCTCCAGATCCTTGAGCTTGGTTTGCGCGAATTGGGTCTGAAGTTTTGCGAGCCATTCTGCGTCCGTCGGGCGGTCCTTCCCGAGCAGCGTTACTGCGCTCAATTCGAGGCGAGTCGGGCCCTCGACGCTGAGTTCGGCAGTCCAAACATCGGCTTGCTTCGGACCGGAATCGCGGGCCTCGGGTGTGGTCGGAAATTCGGCGCTCGCGCCAAACCCTTCGAGTTCGAAGCGGGTCGACTTCCCAATCACTGGGTGCACGGCTACGTGCGCGACCGCTGGCGGCCGCGGCTTGTGGGCCGCACACGCCGTCAGCACGACGAGCCCGATGCCGATGTAGCGATTCATTTCTAGAGAGCCTTCCCGTTCGCTGCTTGGGGCGATACGACGGTGACTGGGCCGAATCCCGTTCCCTTTAGGGCCTCCGCGAGGCCGGGGACGCTGCCGTACACCACGACTCGCGCCCGGGAGGGCTCCAACAAATGCGCCGCCTGGGTGAGCGATTCGCGGTCCATTCGCCGCGCCAAGAGGTACGTGTCTTCGAAGGCGTTCGCGGGTAGCGCTTCGTCGGCGTGAACTCCCAGTAGGTTGTTGCAGGCACCTGGGCTGGCAAACTGCGTGGTGACCCAGTGCAGTGTCTCGCGCCGCGCGTCTTGAATTGCATACCAAGGCATGCGCCCCGCCTCGAGCGCGGCCACGTGCGCCGCGACGCCTTTGAAAACCGCGGGCACGCTGTCGACCGGCACGGCAAAGCTCAGCACGAGCGCGCCGCTATCGCGCTGCGAGGAGACGTTCGAATACCACGTGCCTGGCTCCTTCCAACCGCTCGCTTGCAAGTGGCGCACGAGGCCGTCTTCGATGGCGTCAGCCGAAAGCCAGCTCAGCCCGAGCGCCAGCACGTGTTCGTCGCTGCCGATTGCGCCGACAGGCCAGCGAAAATCCACGCGGATGGCTTCTGTCGTTTCGGCGTTGACGAGCTGCACGCCCGCCGGCACCGGTGACGATTTCGCTGCCACGCTGGTGGGCGGCGTCCGTCGCCAAGTCGGCAGAGCGAGGGTGCCCAGGCGCACGGCTTCTGAATCTCGAAGCGCGCCGACGAAAGCGACGGTGACGCGATCCAAATGACGCTCGTTGGCCCAAAAACGCTCGAGGTCTTTCTGTGCGAATGCTTCGAACGCGGCGCGCCGAGCCTCGTTGCCGACCGCCGCATATCGATAGCGACTGGTCTTCGTGTAGCCGACGCGCCTGCGCCAACGCTCGAGGAGCGTTGCAGCCGTCGCGGTTCCTTGCAGCCCTTTCACGTAGAGAGCCTGTTTTTTCTTGAAATCAGGGGCGTCGAAGTGCTCTCGGCCGAGCGCTTCGCGCACCGCGCCGAGGGCTTGGTCGAGTTGTTCCGGCAAGCTCACGATCTGCAGCCCCAGGCTGTCTTCATTCGCGCTACTGCTGAGTGTTGCGCCGAGGTCGCTCAGCTGTTGTCGAAGTGTGCCGCCCGGGTCGCGGGTCCCATCCGTGAGCAGCCAGCACAGGAGATCTCGCACTTCGGGCGTGGGCGTGGCGGACTGCCAGTTGAGGGAGACGCGAGCGATGATCGTGCCGCCTTCGCGTGGCATGACCATGAGCCGAGCCCCGCCCGGGAGAGCGGCTTCCCAAACTCGAGGCATGTCGAAGCGCGCGACCGCTGGCGAGCGTGGCGGCCGATACCAATCGGGCGTGTCGGGCGGCGCAGGGGCAGGGGGCGGCACGACCGGGTCGAGCGGTGCGAGGGCCGTTTCGCTGCCCAAACGCCCCTCTTTGGGCGCGCTCTCGTCCTTGGAGATCAGGAGTTCCGAAGCGGGCGGTCGGGTCAGGTATTTGCGGGTGACCTCGCTCAAATCGCGCGCGCTGACGCCTGCGTAGGTGGCCAAATGGTCCGCGAAACAATCGGGGGTGCCCTTCATGCTCGCGCAACTCTCGAGGTAGTTCGCACGCACCTCGAGCGCGTCGCCATCGTTGGCGGTCTCGCGCCGCATCATGGTTTTCGCTAAAGCCAGCTCCGCTTCATCGACGTGCCCGTCCGCGACTTCTTGCACGGTTCGAAGCATTTCGGCGCGCAGCGCGTCGATCGTCTGTCCCGGCGAGAGCCGCGCATAGAGCCGAAAGAAGCTCTCTCTGCGCATCGACGACTGTTGTGCCGTGCTGTTTGCGCGTTCGGTTGCGCTACCGAACTGCAGCGCGATGTGGTGACGCAGGTAGCGAGCCACTACGTCCAGCAAGATGTCGTCGTGGGTGAGATAGCGCGGCGTGCGCCAACCGAGCTCCAGCCCGGGTACGGCAGTGGGCCACGCGATCTCCACGCGTGGGGCGACGGCGCCGCGCACTGGAGGTGGATTCGGCGGCGCCGCGAGCTTCACCGCCGAGGTTGCTGGCAATGCACCAAATAGCCGCCCGATCGCGGCCAGTGCGGCATCCGAAGAGAAGTCGCCCACGAGGCTGACGGCGGCATTTCCGGGGTTGTAGTAGCGATGCAGGCGGTCGCGCAGACCGGTCAACGTCACTTGATCGAAGCGCGGAGTGAGACCGATCCGATTGTAGGGGTGGTTGGGGCCAAACCCCGCACGCATCATGGCCTCGATGCCGCGGTTGCTGGCCGCCTTCTCCGGCTGATCGCGAATGACGACCTCACGCTGTGCCGAAATGAGTGGGTCCGTCAGGCCCTGTGCGCCGAAGCCCATGCGGTCCGCCTCTGTCCACAGTGCGAGTTCGAGGGCCGCGGCAGGAACGAGGAGACGAACGGTCGAGGTATCCACACCGAAGCTCGCGCTGACGTTCCACCGATAGAAGCCCGAGGCTCCGATGAGCGGTCCGGCACCGTACGGCACGTGCCGAGTCCCGAGCTTCGGCAGGATCTTGCTGAAGAGCTCGGCGGTGCCCGGCGCATTCGGCGGATCATCGCCGCTACCCACTCGATAGATGATCGAGATCGCGACCAACGGCACGCGATGATCCTCGGCGAGATAGACTTTGAGCCCGTTGGGCAGCGTGGCCTCACGCGCTGCCGGAGGCGGAGGCGCACTCTCTGCTGCGCAGGCGGCTCCGGGCCACCCCGCAACGCCGATCGCCACCAAGCCCGCCACCCAGACCTTCCACGGCATCATCGGCGGCCACAAAAACCAGTTTCGGGGCACGTCGTCAACCCGCGTGAATTTTGCTCCCACTCCGCGCGTTTGGCGCGGCTCGCACTAGGGCGCTGAGCCTGCGGGCTCGCTCGCGGGCGCGACGCACTCGTGCTTCACGCACACGCGATCCCCCTCTCGACGTAAACGGTTGGATGACCGCTCCTGAGTCGCGAGCTCTCGTCAAAACTTCTGAGGGGTCGCGCTCTTTGCGCCCTTTTTCGCCCAGACGACGTACGCGGCGTAGGACGAATCCGTGAAGCCGTTCGGGCTCACGTCGCCCGAACCCATGACGGAGATCGCTTCGCCGCCGAGCGCGCAGGCTCGCGGGCGCACGAGCTCCCGGACCTGCGGGTCGAGCGGGCCGGTACCCGCAGGCGCGTTCGAGATGCGGACCACGCCGATCTGCTCGTATTTGGCGAAGTTCGAGGTGTCAGTGCCGTTGATCACGGTGAGGTCGCAGTGCGCTTCGCGTGCGTCGTGCGGGGTACCGATGCGAGTATCCGATGCTTGCGTGCCACACGCCGGCAAGGCGCACGACACGACCGTTGCGAACAGTAGTTCGAATTTCATTGCCCGGCGACTCTTGCATAACGCGCTTTTGCGATCAAACAGCGCCCCACGGAGTAAGCCTCTTGGCCTGTGTGGGGTGGTCACGTTACGGTTTGCCCGTGTCACCGGTCCTGCTCGTCGCGCTGATCTTGCTAGGTGTGGTGCTCGTGCAGGCCGTGATTTGGCTCCCGGTGTTGATCAATCGACGGCGGGCGGTGGCCGAAGCGAGTGCGGCGTTGCTTGCCGAGATTGCGAGCGCGCAATCCGGTGAGGCGGTGATCCGCGGGCCTGCGCGTGCTCGAGTGCGCCGTGGTCACGACGAAATGCGCGGCGCGCTGCTGCTCACCGATGCGCGGCTGTTGTTCGCAGGCGGCGGGCGCATGGAAATCGCGCTGACGGACATCAGCCTCGTGAAGTCGAGTACGTGGTTCAATGGCGCCGCGCGCGCGGGCTTCGAGTGGTTGATTCTGTCCACCGAGTCTCAGGGGGACGTGGGCTTTCTGATTTTGGATGCCGATCCGAAGTGGCCCAACGCCGTCCGTGAGGCGCTGCCGCAGCGCAACTCGACGCTGCCGCGCGCCTGAGCATCTGCCGCGCGCCTGAGCAGCGCGCGGCTACTTGTGGGTCGGGCTGCCGAAATCCAGTGGAATCACGCGCGTGGGCGGAGCGGCGAGGCAACGGAGCTCGGCGTGGATGCCGGGAATGTTCGAGTCCAAGAGCACCCCGATTGCCGGTGCCAGGAGATCGGGCTGGCCGGGTACGTTGCGCACGGCGAGGTAGCGCCGCGTTAGGAACGGAACCTCCACGAGTTGCAGCTTGCCTTCGAACTCCGGATGATTGCGCAATGCCGCACGGACGCTGGGAAAATCCGCGTCTTTCGGCGCGTTTCGGCTGAGAGCGAACAGCACGAAGCTGACGCTGTCGCACAGAGCGCTCCGATCCACGCCCTGAGTCAGCTCTGCCACCTGCTTTTCGCTGGGAGCCGAGAGCGGATCGGCACCGCGTTTCGTGCGCAGCAGATACGAGAATCCAGCTGAGCCCAAGGTCGCCCATACGTCGTGATCCCCGCGTACCCAGAACGAACTGACGGCGTGCTCGCCGGCGTCGTTCGCCGCGCGCGGCATAGGCACGAGTGTCCACGTCGCCACTTCGGGGCTCGCCTGAGTGGTGACCCAGAGATCGCCCTTCGAAAGCGCCCACAGCTGGCCGTTCGGCGATCGCTGCAGGTCGTCGATCCGTTCTACCGGTGGAGCGCTCTGTGCGTGCCACGCTCGGCCGTCGAAGTGCGCGATGTACGCTCGAGGCGGTGCGGCCGGCACTGGCAGCGGAAGCGGCAGCGGGGTGCGCGAACCCGCCACGAACGCCTCGTGACCGGAGACGACGACCAAGCTCGTGAGCTCGCCGGAAGCCGCTTCTTTCGGCGAAAGATCAGGCAAAATATCGATCTTGGGATTGAGCTGCCCAGAGCCCCAACGCTCCACGGCCAGGCCGCGATCGGTCACGTTGTAGTCCAGCTCGGTGAAGCACCGTGCGCCAGCGAGAAAGACTTCGCCCGTAGGGAGCGCGCGGAGCGCCATCGGTTTGATGCCGTGGGCGCACTGGTAGCCGTTACGCGCAGTGAACTCGAGTCGTGGGAGCGCTGCGCCACCCGGGCCGCCGAGCTGTTTGAAGCCGACCAGTTGCTCGTGGTCGTCGGCGACGAGCGCCAGCGCGCGACCCGAACTCCACGGGGAGATCGCGATGATCTTTTGGTAGTTCCGCGTCGAATCCGCGTCGACCCACTCCGCACCGGTGAAGTGCAACAGTGAGGTGGTCCTCATGCGCCACAGCCGACGCTCCGTGAGTAGCCACGCAGAGCGCGGCAGATTGCCGAGCACGTCTGGGTAACGCGAGAGGTCCACGTGCAGCCCTTCCAACAGCACCGGGTCGACCTTCACGCGATCGCCCTCGATACGTAGCAGCAGCTTTTCGGTGCTGAGCAGCGTCTCGTTGCTCGAGTGCGTCAGCTTGGCGACGTAACCGAGCCGTACGCTCTCCAGGAAGGGGCTCGCCTCGATCGGGATCGGGGCAGGCGTTGATGCGCGGCCCTGGGCCGCAGCCTGACCAGCCACCATCGCCCCTAACAGAAGCGCCGGGATCGTCGCGCGCCAACTACGGATGAACATGATTTTCCTCCTCTTTCGTGAGCGGTAACCAGGTTCCGCTCGCGATTTCGATTTCCCCGCCCACCACGTCGCCTGCTTCTGATTCGGAGAGCGGGTGGTCGACGCGCTGATAGCTCACGCGCCACGCAATGGGGAACGCGGCCACTGGCCCGTCGAGTTCGAGTTCGACCTCGAGCGGCGTCTCCGTGGGTCGGTCATCGCGAGTGACGCGGCGAACGGTGCCGGTGGGTTCCGGCTCATTCGACCAGTGACGGGACAAGAAACGCCGCGCGCTGCTCACCACTTGGTCATCGGGGCCTACGGCTTCGACCGAGATTTCGAGTCGTCGAAAGAGATCCCCGGTTGGGAACGCGTGGCCAACGCTCTGCGTCGAAAGCGTGAAGCAGGCGCGGCCTACTGCGCAACGCGCGGCCTCGACGCGCAGCGCGGCCTTCACGAAATTCGCGTCGTGACCGCCGGGGAATGCATGACTGCGGTGACGCGCGGAGCCTTCGCCCACGCTCGGCAGATGGCACGACGCGCACGAGACGCCACGCGTGCTTGCCTGTGCGTGCTCGCGCACCGTGCTTTGCATCAGCTCCGGTCGATGGCTGAGGGCGCTTTCGGGAAACGCAAATTCATGGCAGCGCGCGCAGGCCTCGACACCCGCGAATTCAGCGGAGCGCAGGCTGGCGTGCGGTGCGGCGCCGAAGTGAGCTGGACTCGTCGCGGAAAGCAGCTGATCGCGCACCACGTGACAGGTCACACAAGCAACGCCCAAGTCCGCCGCCAACTCGGGCACGGGTTGCGACGGGTCTGCCTCGGGCGCGTGGCAGCCTTGACAGAAAGGCGAGGGCTCCAGCGCAAACGCGAGCTGATACGACTCGTCGCGCTGCGAGCGTGCATGAAAAGAGCTGCGCCACTCAGCGGCGATCTGTTGATGACAGCCGGCGCAGCTCGCGTTCAGGGCGCTCGCGGTTTCGGTGTCCCGGCCGCGGGGCGCCGGGCCGGGCATCATCGAGAGCGGCACTGCGCCTGTGTTTCGCGGAGCACTCCGCGTCTCGGAGTTGGGCTTTCCCGTGCACGCCGTCACCGCGAGCATTCCCAAGAGCTGGAAACGAGCGCGAAGAATGCCCGTTCGTTCCCAGCGCCACCGTTTGCCGTCCATTTGAAAGCGAAGCCCAGCGAGTCCCGATTGCCCGGCTGAGCAAGGTGTGACGGTCGTCGCCCAACAACGTTCCACTCCAAACCGGAAATTCGTCGCGAACCCGGGTCGACTCACGGACTGACGAGTGTGCGTCGTGCAGTGTCAGCGGCGCGGCCCCGCATCGGCCCGCGGTCTCGGCAAGACCGGGCCCGTGCCGGACACATACGCCCGGATCGCGTCCGCCGTACGACGTGCGGCCGCATCCTGCTCTCGTTGCTGCGACTGGCGGTGAATGGTGGTCTCTTGGCCGATGCGCCCCTGGACGTCTTCGGCGAAGGCTTTGGCCTGGGCGCGGACAGTGGGGGCGCACAGCGCGGATTCGGCAATTCGCGAGGCGATGTCTCTCAGGTCGAAGAGTTGGCGCAAGCGTCGGCTGTCGTCCGCGAGGCGGGTGTCCGCTGCGTGCCGTAGGCCGTCTAGCCCGGCACCACATTGTGACGAGAGCGCGAGCTCTACCCCGAGCGGGTCGGCCCCTTCGAAAAACAGGTCGATCAGAATGGGGACTTCGCTCGGTGAGATGCGTTTCGACATCGTCACGACCGAGCCGTGATCGTAGCCCCAGCTCAGGTGAGCGGTGAGCGTCTGCGTCGAATGGATCTTGAGCAGCACGCTCTTTTCCGAGGGTTTGAGGAGCAGCCACAGCCCGATCAGGCCGAACAGGGCGAGCAGCGCCAGAATGGTCAATGCTCGAGCACGGTGCGGGCGCATTCGCAGGCCCGAATCAGGCGATGGTGGGCAGCTGTTTGCTGCCGGAATCCGTGAGTTCCACCGATTCAGGGCATCGGCGTGGGCGCCACACCTGATGCAAGCGGCTCGAGGCCAGCAGGGAGAGCAACGCGAGCACCACGCCGGCCAAGCTATCGACTGCGTAGTGCCAGCGTGTGCCTACGGTCGAGATGACGAGCAGGGTTGCCCAAACGATTGCCGGCCAGCGCAACAGACGCACCCGAGCAATGGTTCGCGCCGAGAGCAAAGCGAGGATCACGTGCCACGACGGAAACGCGATCAAGGGCGCGACTTCGGCGAGGTTGATCACCACGGGCGAGCCCGCCTTGAGCGCGCGAATCGAGCTTTCGCACGCCGCTTGGGTGGCATCCGGTGCGAAGTGCCCGCCCACCCAAGGCCCGATCGCCTGCACCTGACTGAGGATGAGCAGACTTGCCGCTGCGCTGATGGCCATGGCCAGGAGTAATTCGGAGGCCCACTCCGCGCGTCGCGCGAATCCCGGCAAGAGGAGCGCGGCGATGCTCACGGGGCGGAGCGAGAAGTAGATGGTTCCGAGCGCGGCGCTGAGCCCATGAGCCTGGGCCCAGCCGCTGAGCCGCCACACGTTCAAGCCAAGCAAGCGATCGGCGCGAGCAAGAACGGCATCCGACAAGGGCACGCCCGAGCGAATGAGCAAGTGCATGGGAAAGGTAAAAGCGGTGCTGATCACCGTTGCCCAAAATGCCGTCTCGGCTGCAACTGCGATGCTTGGTGCGTGCCGGATCCGCGCGTAGACCCAGGCGATCAGCGCGAGCATCGATGCCAGCGCGAGCTGAACGAGGGCCGGCTTGAGCGTGATCGTGAACCCGCGCTCCAACGAGGGAACGACGCACGTCAAGAGTGCGAGGCTCAAGCCCGCCAAGTACCAGCGCACGGTTCGATTCATCCACTCTGGATTTAGCAATGAGCGTGCCGACGCCATTTCGCGCGAGAGAAGCGACTTTTGCGCGATTTTGCGCGCGAAATGGCCGATCCGTGTCGAACGGGGTGCCAAGTTGCGCTTGGCGCCTCCCGGTTGCGTTCCCGGCGGCAATTGCGTTGAACGCGGGCCGATATCGAGGCAGCGTGCACGGAGGAGATTCGGAAATCATGTGGACAAGGGCGGCTGTGGGATTGCTGTTGAGCGCGACGCTCGGGTCGACGCTTGCGTGCGGCTCTGCTTTCGAGGCCGGCACCGCGAGCGGCGGCGCAGCGGGCAGCGGCGGCTCGGTGAGCAGCAACGGCGGCTCGGTGAGTAGCAACGGCGGCTCGGTGAGCAATACCGGCGGCGCGGTGAACAGCAACGGCGGCAGTGGCGGCGCGGTGAGCTCCGGAGGTTCCGCTAGTTCCGTCTGCCCGATCACGCCCTGTGGCGGGAACGTCGTCGGCACGTGGCAAGTCACCACTGCGTGCGCCGATTGGCTTGTCGATCCCGCGACGACGGGCGACTGTCCCACGGCGAAGTCGATCAACAATCTCCAAAAGACCGGCACCTACACCTACGGCGCGGACGGCAAATTTTCGTGGCAAGTCACGAGCGGCGGCACGACCACGGTGACGTTGCCTGCGTCCTGCATCGTCGGGATCACGGCTTGTTCTGCGCTCGAGGCCGTGTTCACGCCTGATAAGGGCTACCAATCCGGTAAATGCACGGGCACGGCGAGCGTTTCCTGCACGTGCACGGCGAAGCTCACCGACGCACCCGATCAAGGCAGTGGCATGTACACCGTCTCCGGCACCCAGCTCACCGCGATCCTCGGTAGCGACACCAGTACCTCCTCGTACTGCGTGCAAGGGAACCGGCTGACGACGCAATACGCTACCGATAAAGTCGTCACCAACATCACGGCGACGAAGCTCTAGCTGCCTGCGCGCCGATCGAGATCTGCCATCTGTAACTGATCAAGTCGTGTTAGTGCCCGTCGCCGATGACCAAAAACACGTCGTCCGCGCGTAGGGCGGGAGCGGCAGCAGCGACGAGGTGCAGGCGTAGCTGCACGAAGCGCGTGGTCGACAGCAAGCCGAGGCGGGCGGAGAGTTGCGCCGGAGCGGCGCTGATGGTGTTC
>Ga0105245_10001338_pt1 | contig 22314 bp, 17 predicted proteins | sample KBSM54metaG_FD_81523 | JGI IMG/M metagenome (GOLD analysis project Ga0105245, IMG submission 81523) | Miscanthus rhizosphere microbial communities from Kellogg Biological Station, Michigan, USA - KBS M5-4 metaG | ecosystem: Host-associated > Plants > Roots > Rhizosphere > Soil | place...
ACCGCGCTCGACGACCCCACGCTCGAGCTCCTCTTCGCCTTCGAGGGACAGTGGGTCAACGCGGCGGGCTCCTCGCGCGAGCTTCCGACGGAGGCCGAGCGTGGACGTACGTCGCTGGTGCAGGACGGTGAAGTCGTTGCCACGGTGGTCCACAGGCCCGGCCTCCTCGACGACGCTCGGCTCGTCGAAGAGCTCGGCCGTGCGGCGCGGCTCGCCATCGACCACGAGCGTCTCCAGGCCCATCAGCGAGCCCAGCTTGCGAAGCTGCGCGCGACGCGAAGCGCCACGGTGGCCGCGAGCGACGCGGAGCGGCGGCGCCTCGAGCGCGACCTGCACGACGGCGCTCAGCAGGCCCTGGCGGCGCTCGCGATGGCGATCGGACTGGCTCGCGGAGCGCGCTCGGACGCTCGGGCCGACGGGCTCGCCACCGCACAAGGCCACGTCCGTGAGGCGCTCGCTCGCGTCCGGGCGATCGCTCACGCCGCCTATCCCGCCGCGCTGGACGACGCCGGGCTGGCGGCCGCGCTTGACGTTCTGGGCGACTGGCGTCCGCACGTGGAGCTGGCGGGCGTGCCCGACGCGCGGCTCGATCCGCAGCTCGAGACAAGCGTCTACTTCATCGTGGCCGCGCTCACCCGCAGGCCTGAGACCGCCAGGGTGGAGGTGAGCCTCGGCCGCGAGCGCGACGAGGTCGTCATCGACGTCCGCACCGCGGAAGGAGTCGAGCTCGACGAGATCGAGGATCGCGTCGGCGCCCTGGGCGCGCGTCTGGTCGTCGACGGAACCCCGCGCGGAGGGCTGGCCGTGCGCGTGGAGCTCGCGTGCGCATAGTCCTCGCCGATGACGAGGCCCTGCTTCGCGAGGGGCTCGCGCGGTTGCTCGTGGAGGCCGGCTTCGAGGTCGCCGGCACCGCACAGGACGCCGCCGGGCTGCTTCGGCTTGTCGACGCGCGCCGGCCTGAACTGGTGATCACCGACATCAAGATGCCGCCGAGCCACACCGACGAGGGACTGATCGCCGCCCAGGAGATCCGGCGCAGCTTTCCGGAGGTCGGCGTCCTCGTGCTGTCGCACTACCTCGAGTCGCGGTACGCGATGTCGCTCGTCGAGGAGCTGCCGGAGCGCTCGGGCTATCTGCTGAAGGACCGCGTGTCGGAGATAGGGTCCCTCACGGACGCGCTCCGGCGGATCGGGGACGGCGAGTGCGTGATCGACCCGACAATCGTGTCACGCCTCGTGAGCCACCGCCGCAACGCCGGGCCACTGGCCGAGCTCACCGCCCGCGAGCGCGAGGTGCTCGGCTTGATGGCGGAGGGGCACTCCAACCACGGGATCTGCGAGCGCCTGTTCCTGAGCCCCAAGACCCTCGAGGGCCACGTCGGCAACATCTTCCGGAAGCTCGACATCGGCGACGCGCCGGACTACCACCGACGCGTCGTCGCGGTGCTCACGTTCCTACGGGCGCCGGGTCTCTCGTAGCTGGTGGACCCGTGGTGGACCGTCGAGGGATCAAATCAGGCGCGCAGCGCGGAGTCTCTGGGCCTGGGATAGCAGCGTCTCGATGACCGCACGACAAAGTGGATTGCGGCTCGGCATCGTCCGACGACCGCGAGAAACCGCATTCCGCTCGGGAACTGCGATAGCTCCGGGTGGATTCGAAGCTGGCGACACCACGTTTCAGTCGTGCGCCGCCGTGTAAAGGGCCCGGCGTGCCGGTGCCGACCCACGGTCGGGGCGGACGTGTCGGCAGCCGCCGGCGCCGTGAGAGCGCCGACGAGCACCCACGCAGAGGATTGGGTTGCGGACAAGGTGGACCGTCCGGGATCCGTCAGGGCGCGATGTTGTGGTTGAGGTGGAAGACGTTGTCGGGGTCGTAGCGGCGCTTGACGTCTCGGAGCCGGTCGTAGTTGGGGCCGTAGGCGGCGCGGATGGCGTCGAGGCCCTGATCGTCGCCGAGGTAGTTGAGCCAGCGGCGGGTCTCCAGGTCCGGCTGCAGGTCGGCGAAGGTCTCGCGAGTCCAGCGGATGTTGGCGTCGGTGCCGGCCGGGTCGGTCCAGACGGTGGGGATGAGGAGGTTCCAGCCGGCCTCGCGGTGCGGGACGGCGGTCTCGTTCCGCCCCACACGGGTCACCGCGCCGTGGAAGTGCTCGAGCAGGATCGCCGACATCGGAGACGGGGCGGCGGCGAACCGCTCGACGGCTGTGTCGATCAGCGCGTCCGGCAGGCCATCGGTGAAGCTCGAGAGCCAGTAGTTCAGCGCGCCCTTGGGATACCCGGCGTCGAGCAGCGTGTTCATCACCGGGTAAGGGAGCGGGCCAACCTCAGTCATCAGCGGCGATCCGAAGGCCATGAACGGCGCCAGCTCGCGCACGGCCGCGTCCGGCTCGCCGGCGTGACAGACGACGAGGGCCGCGAGCTTTGCGCCGGACCCGTCCGGTGCGTGCACCAGGCCGGCGAACACGGTCAGCTCGTCCGAGACGTCGGCGACCGCGTCGCGATAGAAGCGAAGCAGCTCGGGGGCCGCCTCGAACGGGTGGGCGATCAGGCCACCGGTGACCACGCCGACCGGGTGCAGGCGGTACGTGAACGACGTGACGACGCCGAAGTTGCCGCCGCCGCCGCGGAGCGCCCAAAAAAGGTCCGAGTGCGAGCTCGCGTCGACCTCGAGCACCGCGCCGGCCGCGGTCACGAGCTCGACCGCGAGCAGGTTGTCCGCCGCGAGCCCGTGCTTGCCCATCAGCCAGCCGAGGCCGCCGCCAAGGGTCAGGCCCGCGATCCCGGTCGTCGAGATGGCGCCCCCGGTCACGGCCAGGCCGTGCTCGCCGGTGGCGGTGTTCAGCTCGGCCCAGCTCGCACCTCCCTGCGCGACGGCCGTCGCGCTCGCGGGGTCGACGGCGACCTCCGTCATGTCGGCGAGGCTGATCATCACGCCGCCGTCCGTCACGGCGCGGCCGGCGACGTTGTGGCCGCCGCCCCGGACCGACACCTCGAGCCCCGCGCTTCGCGCGAACTCGAGCGCGGCGACCACGTCAGCGGTCGTGCGGCAGCGGACGATCAGCGCCGGGCGGCGGTCGACGAGACCGTTGTGGATGGCACGGGCCTCGTCGTAGCCCGCGTCGCGCGGGGAGACGACGAGCCCGGAGACCTGCCCCGCGAGCGCACCGACCCGGCCATCGTCCAGCGTCGTGCTCATGTGATCGAGCCCTTTCCGTTCGTGGTGCCGCCATCATCTCCGGATCGTCCGCCCGGCGCCAGTGCCGTCGCGGAGGCGTCGAAAGCAACGCGGCAGCCGTACGTCGGCCGCGCGGTCGTCCGACACGCTGCTGCCTCCGCCTGGCAAAAGCCGCGCATGACTCGGGCTGCAGAGTGTCGCAATGCGCGAATTCCACAAGCGGCGGTCGCGTCGTCTTTACGGGAGACCGCTCCCGCTCTCCAACCGCATCCGCCCCGAGGCCGATGGATTGCGGTCATTCCGCACGACAGAGTGGACTACGGCTCGACATCTTCCTTCGAACGCGTGAAACCGCTTTCCGCTCAGGAAGCGGGATAGCTCCGGGTGGATTCGAACCACCGACCTCACGATTATGAGTCGTGCGCTCTAACCGCTGAGCTACGGAGCCGCGGCTAGCGAGTCTAGCCTCGGCGCGTCAGCGCTGGGATCCGGGCTGAATCCTCCACCGAGTCGTCACTCAGCCGGAGGCTCCGGCGAACGTCTTGCGCGCGGTAATCAGAGCCGACACCATGAAGAGGTGGGGTCGTCTCACGATGCTGACGACGCGCCGTCCGCCGTCGTCTCGCCGGGCCCGTCGCGGGCGGCTCCCGATCAGGCAGGGCGGTCCGACGTGTTCGTCTCGTACTCGCGCCGCGACAAGGAGTTCGTGACGGAGCGGCTACTCCGGGCCCTCGTGGCCGCCGGCAAGGAGGCGTGGGTCGACCTCGAGGACATCCCCCCTGCGGCTGACTGGCGCGACAAGGTCCTCGCGGGTGTCGAGAGCGCGAACGCGCTGATCTTCGTGATCAGTCCCGCCTCGGTGGCGTCGGAGGTCTGCCGCGAGGAGCTGGATCGAGGGGTGGCGCTTCACAAGCGCCTGGTTCCGGTCGCCCGCAGCGATCCCGACGGCGCGACGGTCCCGGAGCCACTCGCGCGCGCCAACTGGGTCTGGATGCGGGACGAGGACGACTTCGACCATGCGTTCGCCTCCGTGGTCGAGGCACTCGAGACCGATCTCGCCTGGCGCGACGCCCACACGCGCTTTGCCGTTCGCACCGCGGAGTGGCAGGCGCACGACCAGGACGGCAGCTACCTCCTGCGCGGGAGCGATCTGCGCTCGGCGGAGGAGTGGCTCAAGAGCCAGGCCGGCCACCGCGAGCGGCCGACCGCGGAGCAGGTCGAGTACATCGTCGCCAGCCGCCAGGCCGCCGCCCGGCGACAGCGGATCACCATCAGCTCGGTGACCATCGCGCTCGTCGTCGCGATCGCTCTCGCGGTGGTGGCGCTCCTACAGCGCAATCTGGCGCTCGATCGGGAACGGGTAGCGAAGTCGAGAGAGCTGGCGGCCAGCGCTCTCGCCGCCCTGCCGAATGACCCGGAGCTGAGCGTGCTGCTCGCGGCCGAGGGCGCGCGGACGAAGCCGACCGCCGAGGCGGAGGACTCGCTCCGGCGCGCGATGGCCGACTCATGGGTCCGGGCGACGTTGCCGATGCACGGCGTCGTGGCCCAGGCGGCCTTCGACCGCTCGGGACGGCGCGTCGTGGCGGGCTCGCTCGACGGGACCGCGGCGGTTTGGGATGCACGGAGCGGCCGTCGCATCGCCACGATGCGAGGTCACGGCGACCAGGTTTGGGGAGCCACGTTCAACCCCGACGGCACGCGCGTGGTGACCGGCTCCGCCGACCGGACCGCGCGCGTCTGGGACAGCCGCTCCGGCCGCCAGCTCGCGGTTCTGCGCGGAGCGGCAGGGCTCGTCGTGAGCCCCTCCTTCAGCCCGGACGGCCGTCGCGTGCTCGCCGCGAGCTCCGATCACATCGCGCGGATCTGGGATGCCGAGACCGGCAGGCTCGACCTCACCCTCGTCGGCCACCGGGACGCGATCTTCAACGCTGCCTTCGACGCCGGCGGGAATCGCGTCGTGACCTCCAGCGCGGACGGCACGGCGAGGGTCTGGAATGCCCGCACGGGCGCCGCGACGGCGGTGCTTCGTGTGCCCGGCGGATGGGTGAACCGCGCCGTCTTCAGCCGCGACGGCGGGCTCGTCGCCACCGCCAACCAGGACGACACGGCGCGTGTCTGGCGGGCCGACGACGGCGCTCCCGTGGCCGTGCTCCGCGGCCACTCCGCCGACGTGCGGAGCGTCGCCTTCAGCCCGGACGGCCGCCGACTCCTGAGCACGAGCAACGACGGGACGGCGATCGTCTGGGATGTGGGCTCGAAGCGCCAGGTCGCCGCCCTGCGCGGCCACACCGATACGGTCGATCGCGCCGTGTTCGACCGGACGGGCACGATCGTCGGGACGGCGAGCGAGGACGGCACCGCGCGCGTCTGGGACGCCGGCAGCGGCGAGCAGATCGCGGTACTGCGCGGTCACCGGGACACCGTCGGCGGGCTCTCCTTCGCTCCGGACGGACGGAGTGTGCTGACCTTCAGCGACGACGGCACGGTGCGCCTGTGGCGGACACCCGACGTGGCCGGTGTGGTGCTGCGCGGGGATCGCCACCCCGTCAAGGGCGCGGTGCTCTCTCACTCTGGCGGGCGCGCGGTCAGCTGGAGCGACCACGGCACCGCGTGGATATGGGACGCGCGCACCGGGCGACGTCTCCGGACCCTGCGCGGCGCCTTCCTCGTGCAGGCCGCCGGATTCAGTCAGGACGGAAGCCGCCTGATCACCGCGACGGCCGCGCCCGATGGCATTCCGGTGCGGATCTGGGACGCGGCTTCCGGCGGGCTGATCCGCAAGCTGGGCAGCAACCAGATCCCGACCGGCATGTCGCTCAGCCCTGACGGGCGCCGGGCGGCGATCGTCGGGCTGAACGACTCGAACGCCATGGTGTGGGACGTGGCGTCCGGGCGGAGGCTCGCCGTGCTCCGCGGGCACACCGCAGAGGTGAGCTCGGCCACCATCAGCCCGGACGGGCGACATGTCGTCACAACCAGCTTCGACGGCACGATCCGCGCGTGGGAGGTCGCCGGCGGCAGGCCGACGGGGAAGCTCGACGTGGCGCCCGGATTCCAGTCCCCGCAGGCGGCGTTCTCGCCGACCAAGGAGTGGGTCGTGACCACGAGCGCTGAGGGGCCGATCCCGGTCTGGAACCTGCAGAGCTCGCGCCCGACCCGGTGGTTGCGGGCGCGCGCGCTGATTGGACAGGAGGTCGTGGACGTGGCCGTGAGCCAGCAGGGTGCGGTCGCCGCCGCCGATCGCCAGAGCGCCGGCGTCGTCCGTGTCTTCGATCGACAGTCCGGCCGGGTGACCAGTGAGCTCCGGGGGCACCGCGACGAGGTGCGTGCGATCGCGTTCAGCCCGGACGGCCGCTGGCTCGCCTCCGCGAGCCTCGACGGGACGGGCCGCGTGTTCGAGGTCGGGACCGGCCGCACGGTCGACGTCCTTCGCGGCGCGCACGACGGCCTCACCGAGGTCCAGTTCGGCGACGACGGGCGACACGTGATCACGGCGGGCAAGGACGGGACCGCGCGGGTGTACGACTGCCAGGCTTGCCTCCCGCTTTCAACGCTGATCGAGGAGGCGCCCCGGTACGTCAGCCGCGGACGTACGCTGACCGACGCAGAGCGCTCGCGCTACCTCCATTGAGAGCGGTCTAGCCTTCACAGCGTGGACGCTCCGCCGCTTCTCATAACGGTGCCCAACGTGAGCGAGGGCCGCGACCTCGCGACGCTCGAGGCGATCGGGCGTGCGTTCGCGCCCGCGCGCTTCCTCGACCTGCACACGGACCCGGACCACGACCGCGCTGTGTTCACGCTGGCGGCCCGGCAGGGGGAGATGTCGGAGGCGCTGTTCGGCGGCGCGCGCTCGGCGATCGCGCGGATCGACATCAGCGCCCACACCGGAATCCACCCCCACGTCGGCGCGCTCGACGTGATGCCAGTCGTCTATCTCGACGAGGAGCGGCGCGGTGCGGCGATCGCGGAGACGCTCACGGCGGCCGCCCTGATCGGAGACGAGCTCGGCGTGCCGGTCTTCCTGTACGGGGAGCTCGCGACCCGGCCCGAGCACGCGGAGCGCGCCTGGATCCGCCGCGGCGGCCCGAAGGAGCTGGCGCGCCGCATCGAGTCGAGGGAGCTCATCCCCGACTACGGCCCGGCGAAGCCCCACCCGACTGCGGGCGCCGTGCTGGCCGCCGCGCGACCGCCGCTGGTGGCGTTCAACGTGGACCTCGTAACCGACGACCTGGCCGTCGCGAAGCGAATCGCCGCCGGCCTGCGCGAGTCCGGTGGCGGCCTGCCGGGCGTGCGCGCACTCGGCCTCTATCTCGCCGACCGCAAGCGGGCTCAGGTGTCGACGAACGTCCACGACCACCGCGTCGTCCGGCTGCGCGACATCGTCGACTACGTGCGCGAGCGAACCGACGTGGCCGAGGCCGAGCTGATCGGCCTGGCGCCGCGGGCGGCCTTCGACGACTTTCCGGACGACGTATCGCTGCGCGGGTTCGACCCGGAGCGCCACATCCTGGAGGATGTGCTCCGGGCGGTTGCCTGAGACGTCCGGTAACGTCGCTCGTCATGGCGCAGACCAAGCGCAAGCGCACTCGCAAGCATCGCGGCACGCCTGCCGGGACGATCGAGCGTGCGGGGCGAACCGGTCGGCCTCAGACGCGCGAGGACGCCAAGCAGACCTCGCGCCAGCGCCGGCAGGAGCGCCTCGACAAGCCGCCGACCTGGCAGAGCTCGATCAACCGGGCCGCCATCGCGGCCGCGCTCTTCGGTGTGCTGGTGGTCGCCCTGTTCGGGAGGCCAATCGCGCAGGGAGCGGTGCTCGCCGCCTTCATGTTCCTCCTCTACATCCCGCTCGGCTATATGACCGATCTCGGGATCTTCCGCTACCGCATGCGCAAGAAGGCCGGAGGCGGCTGATGGACGTGCGCATGTTCACCGTCGGGCAAATCGCGGAGAACACCTACCTGTTTCGCCGCGACGGCTCGGACCGCGCGCTGATTGTGGATCCCGGCGACGAGGCCGACAAGCTGCTCGCCGCCGTCGACGCGCTCGGCGTGACGCTGGACGGCATCCTCCTCACGCACACGCACTTCGACCACGTCGGTGCCGTCGCGCCCGTCGCGAGGGCGACCGGCGCCGAGGTGTGGGTGCCGAAGATCGAGGCCATCGTGCTCGCGGACATCATGAGCTACGTGCCGTGGCCCGGCTTCGGCCCCTTCGAGTCGTACGAGGCCGAGCACACGCTCGAGGGCGGCGAGACGCTGAAGCTCGCCGGATTCGAGATCGACGTGATCTTCACGCCCGGCCACAGCCCTGGCCACGTGACCTTCTCGATCCCGGACGAGCAGGCGATCTTCTCGGGCGACGTCCTCTTCCAGCAGTCCATCGGCCGCACCGACCTGCCGGGGGGCGACTACGGGACGCTGCTCGAGTCGATACGGACGCTGGTGGACGCGCTCCCCGAGGAGACCGCCGTCTACCCGGGCCATATGGGGACCACCACGCTGGGCGCGGAGCGAGCCACCAACCCGTTCCTGGCCGAGCTGGCGAAGTGAAGAAGCTCCAGGCGCCTCGCGGCACGCTCGACGTGCTGCCCCAGGACGCGCGCCGCCGCCTGAAGGTCATCGCGACAGCGGACGAGGTGCTCAGCCGGGCGGGCTACGAGCCCATGGAGACGCCCGTCTTCGAGGACACCGAGGTGTTCGCGCGCGGAGTCGGGGAGTCCACCGACATCGTCCAGAAGGAGATGTTCACCTTCGAGGACAAGGCGGGCCGGTCGCTCACGCTTCGCCCGGAGGCCACGGCCGGCATCTGCCGCGCGTACATCGAGCACGGGATGCACAAGCTGGCGCAGCCGGTGAAGGTCTGGTACGCCGGGCCGTTCTTCCGCCACGAGGCGCCGCAGGCGGGCCGCTTCAGGCAGTTCACCCAGATCGACGCGGAGGCGATCGGCTCCGACGATCCGAGCCTCGACGCCGAGCTGATCCTCCTCCTCGACGAGATCCTCGAGCTCGCCGGGACCGGGCCCCGGCGGCTGCGGCTGTCGAGCCTCGGCAGCCGCGACACGCGCGCGGAGTACCTCGAGGAGCTCAAGCGCTTTTTACGCGCGCGCGAGGATGAGCTGTCCGAGGAGGTGCGCGCCCGCATCGACCAGAACCCACTGCGCGCCTTCGACGCGGACCATCCCGGGACCCAGGCGGTCATGAAGGAGGCGCCGCTCCTCCTGGACCGGCTGGCGGCCGACGACGCCGAGCACTTCGCCGCGGTGCGCGCCCTGCTCGACATGGCCGGGATCGAGCACGAGCTCGACCCGACGCTGGTGCGCGGCCTCGACTACTACACGCGCACGGTGTTCGAGTTCGAGTCGGACCGGTTGGGCGCCCAGGCCGCCCTCGGCGGCGGCGGTCGCTACGACGGCCTGATCGAGGAGCTCGGCGGGCCGCCCACGCCGGGGGTGGGCTTCGCCGCGGGAATCGAGCGGATACTCCTGGCCGCGGGCGACGTCACGCCCGAACGGCAACCCACGGTCTTCATAGCGATGGCCAAGCCGGACTCCGGGCGCCTCGCGTTCCAACTAGCGGGCCTGCTCCGCCGCGAAGGGTTCCGCACCGAGATGGAGCAGGCCGGGCGGTCGATGAAGGGCCAGCTCAAGCAGGCAGATCGCGTCGGCGCGTACGCCACCGTGATCCTGGGGGACACCATCGAGGTGAAGGACATGTCGAGCGGGGAGCAGCAGGAGGCGTCATCGCCCGCCGACGTGCCGTCCCTGTTGCGATCGGTACACGAACGTGAAGCCTCCGCGACCTAATCGCTACAGAACGCACTGGGCCGGCCAGCTCCGGGCGAACGACGTCGGCCAGCAGGTCCGCGTGGCCGGCTGGGTGCACCGCCGCCGCGACCACGGCGGGTTGATCTTCATCGACGTGCGCGACCGGACGGGCCTGCTGCAGCTGGTGTTCCGCCCGGAGGAGGCGCCGGAGGCGCATGCGGCCGCAGGCCGGCTTCGCGGGGAGGACGTGATCTCGGTGAGCGGCGAGCTCGTGCGCCGCGACGAGAGCGCCGTGAACCCCGAGCTGCCCACCGGCGAGGTCGAGCTGGTGGTGTCCGGGCTGGAGCAGCTCGCCGACTCGGAGACGCCGCCGTTCCAGATCGACGAGGACGATCCCGTCGGGGAGGAGCTCCGGCTCCGCTACCGCTATCTGGACCTGCGCAAGGAGCGGATGCGCGACAACGTCCTGCTCCGCCACGCCGTCGTGAAGGAGATCCGCGACTTCCTCTCCGACGAGGGCTACGCCGAGGTCGAGACCCCGATTCTCACCCGCTCGACACCCGAGGGCGCGCGCGACTTTCTCGTGCCGAGCCGGCTCATCCAGGGCTCCTGGTACGCGCTGCCGCAGTCGCCGCAGCTCTTCAAGCAGCTCCTGATGATCGCCGGCTACGAGCGCTACTTCCAGATCGCCCGCTGTTTCCGGGACGAGGACTTCCGCGCCGACCGCCAGCCCGAGTTCACCCAGCTCGACATGGAGCTGGCCTTCGTGGAGGAGGAGGACGTCCACGAGGTCGTCGACCGGCTGCTGCAGCGAGTGCTCGCGCTGGCGGGCATCGAGGTCTCGCTGCCGCTCGAGCGGATGACCTACGACGAGGTGATGCTGCGCTACGGCTCGGACCGCCCCGACCGGCGGATCGGGGTCGAGATCGTTGACCTGACCGAGATCTTCCGGTCCTCAGAGCTGAACATCTTCCGCGACGCGCCGGTGGTCCGGGCGCTGAAGGCGACCGGAGAGTTCCCGAGAAGCCGCTTCGACGCACTGACCGAACAGGCACAGCAGCTCGGGGCAAAGGGTCTGGCGTGGGCGGTGGTCGAGCCGGGCGGTTGGCGGTCGCCGATCGCGAAGCGGCTCTCGGCGGAGGAGATCGCCCAGGCGAACGAGGCATTGAATGCTCGCGAGGGGGACGCCATTCTCATCGTCGCCGACGAGCCCGCGGTCGCGGCGCGCGTGCTCGGCGCCCTCCGGCCCGAGGTCGGGCACGAGCCCGAGGGGCACGACATCTTCTGGGTGGTCGACTTCCCGGCCTTCGAGTGGAACGAGGACGAGGGCCGCTGGGACCCGCTGCACCATCCGTTCACGAGCCCGACCGGCGATCTGGATGGCGATCCGGGCACGTGGCGAAGCCGCGCCTACGACGTGATCTTCGACGGCTGGGAGCTGGGCGGTGGCTCGATCCGCATCAGCGACCCCGAGATCCAGCAGAAGGTCTTCGACGCGATCGGGATCGGCCCCGAGGAGGCGAGGGAGCGCTTCGGCTTCCTCCTGGAGGCGCTCACCTACGGCGCGCCGCCGCACGGGGGCATCGCCTTCGGGATCGACCGGATGGTGGCGCTCCTCGCGGGCGCCAGCTCGATCCGCGACGTGATCGCCTTCCCGAAGGCGGCGAGCGGAGCCGACCCGCTCACAGGCGCGCCGGCACCGGTGGACGAGCGCCAGCTGAGGGAGCTCGGCGTCCGGGTAACCGCGCCGCCGGCGCCACCGGCCGAGCCGAGGTAGCAGAGCGGCGCGAGCCGCGCTAGCCTCGATATCGGCCCGAGCCTGTACGCGAGCTGGCCGCATATGTTGAGCCGAATAAAACCGGTATGGGAGTTCGCCTCGCGGTAGGACCGTGGTCCGCCGCGGAGGACACCCACCTGCTCGTAGCAGGTTCAACTGCCGGCGCTGGCAGACGGCAGGCTGGGGCCAGCCAAGAACCATGTAGACGTTGACGGCGATATACGCCGTCAACGCAGACACGGTTCACGAGCCCCGCAGCCAGCCCGTTACCGTTGCCCTCAATGCGGTCGTTCGCTGAGCACATCGCAGCGCCCCGCGGAGAAGGCGCCCTGAAGAACCATCCCCACTCCGGCGCCGCCGGAGGCGCACCGTGTGGCGACCTTGTGCGCGTAGCGGTGCGGATCGAGGGGGATCGGATCGCGGAAGCGGGCTTTGACGCCGACGGCTGCGGGGCCGTGACCGTGGCCGCCAGCGCGATCGTCGAGAGCATCGAAGGACGGTCCTTCTTCAGTGCCTGTCGTTTGGAGGCCGGCGAGCTTGCAGAGGAGCTCGACCTCTCGCCCCCGAAGCGGCACGCAGCCGAGCTGGCCGCCGACGCTCTCCACCGCGCCCTCGGTGCGGCCGCCAAGGACGGCGCGGTGCGGGTCGAGCCCAGCTCCCGCCGCACGCTCGTGGCCATGAGCGGCGGGGTCGACTCGGCCGTGGCAGCCCAGCTGGCGCTCGACGCGAGGGACGAGGTCGTCGCGGTCACGCTCGAGCTCTGGTCGGACCCCGGCACGGACGGTGAGCAGAGCTGCTGCTCGCCCCAGGCGGTGCGCGGCGCTCGCGGCCTCGCCCACCGGATGGGCATCCCGCACGTGACGCTGGACATGCGCGAGCGCTTCAGGGCGGAGGTCGTCGACCGCTTCCTCGAGGGCTACGCGGCCGGCCGCACCCCGAACCCCTGCGTGCGCTGCAACGGCGAGGTGCGCTTCGACGCCATGCTGGAGCTGGCCGAGGCACTGGGCGCGGCTCGGCTCGCCACGGGCCACTACGCGCGCGTCGCCCGCGACGAGCATGGCCCGCTCGTCCGAGCGGCTGCCGATCCGAAGAAGGACCAGAGCTACATGCTCGCCAAGCTCGATCCCTCGCTGCTCGACCGGATCAGCTTCCCGCTCGGCGGCCACACCAAGGACGCCGTGCGCGCGCTCGCGCGCGAGGCGGGGCTGCCCGTCGCCGAGAAGCGCGAGAGCCAGGACCTCTGCTTCGTCGCGGGGCTCGGCGGCCGCGCCTTCCTCGAGCGCCACGGAGGGCCGGCGCTGCGGCGGCCGGGCGAGATCGTCGACCGTCAGGGCACGGTGCTCGGCACCCACGAGGGCCAGCACAACTACACGATCGGCCAGCGCCGCGGGCTCGGCCTCGCGAGCGGCGAGCCGCTCTACGTGCTCGAGAAGGACGCCCGGTCGAACCGCGTCGTCGTGGGCCCGAAGTCCGCGCTCGCCACGAAGCGGGTTCCGGTCGAGGAGGTCACCCTCCACCGCCATGCGGGCGACGTGGAGACCGTCAGGCTTCGGTATCACTCGGAGCCGCTAGCGTGCCGGGTGCACGTCCATGACGACGGAAGCATCGACCTTGAGCTCGATCAGGCCGCGAACGGAGTCGCACCGGGACAGCTGGCCTGTCTGATGCGTCAGGATCGCGTCGTGGGCGAGGGAACCATCGGAGAGCCGCGTTGACAAACCACCACGAACGGATCGACCTCGTGGCACCGCTGTCGGGCGATTTCCAGGCGGTCGTGCGGCTGATCATCGGCGGCATCGCCGAGCGAGTGGACTTCGCGTTCGAGGAGATCGACGACCTTCAGCTCGCCGTCGAGCGCCTGCTTGCCGAGGCAGGCCAGGTGGGCAGCGTGCGGCTCTCGTTCGAGGTCGGCGAATCCAGCATTCGCACGCGCGTCGGCCCGCTCTCGGAAACCGCGGTCGCCGAGGCGCTCCGCGACGGCGAGGCGCGGCCCGGCCAACTGACGCTGCGTCGCATCCTCCAGACCGTGGTCGACTCCTTCGGTGTCGAGGAGGTCGAGTCCGGGGCCATCGTGGTCAGGCTCGAGAAGCTCAAGGGCCTTTCGTGAACTACCCGCAGCGCCGCTCGCCTGCAGCGTCTGAGAAGGCGCGCGAAGAGGACAGAGCACTGCTCCGCCGCTACCACGAGGAGGGAGACACCACCGCGCGCGAGGAGCTGATCGAGCGCCACCTCCCGCTGGTGCGCTCGCTGGCCCGCCGCTACGCGGGCAGGGGGGAAGCCCTCGAGGACATCGAGCAGGTCGGCGCCATCGGGCTGATCAAGGCGATCGACCGCTTCGAGCTCGACCGCGAGGTGTCGCTCGCGACCTACGCCACGCCGAATGTGGTCGGCGAGATCAAGCGCCACTTCCGCGACAAGGGCTGGGCCATCCGCGTGCCGCGCGCACTCCAGGAGCTGAACGCCTCCATGTCCGGCGCGATCGAGCGCCTGACCGGCCGCCTCGGGCGCTCGCCGAGCATCGCCGAGATCGGCGAGGAGCTGAAGACGACGCCGGAAGAGGTGCTGGAAGCCATGGAAGTGGGTTCCGCCTACTCGACGGTCTCGCTCTCCACCGGCCCCGTCGGCGACGAGGAGCTCGACCCGCTCGAAACGATCGGCGGCGAGGACGAGGAGTTCGAGCGCTCCGAGGACCGCGCGGCTCTCGAGCCGGCGCTCGACCGCCTCCCGCCGCGCGAGCGCGAGATCCTCAGGATGCGTTTCGAGGAGGGCCTCCCGCAGACCCAGATCGCGCAGCGGGTCGGCCTGTCGCAGATGCACGTCTCGCGCCTGATCAGGAAGTCGCTCACGATCATGCGCGAAGAACTGCTCCGTTGACCCGGGCCGCTCGGACGGCGCTCCCTGTCGTCCTGGCCGCCGTCCTCGGTTTGGCCGGCTGCATGGGTGGTTCGGGCGAGGCGGGGAGCGCTCGCGACGGCGGCTCGATCGGCATCGGCGTCTCGGCGCTCCCGAAGACGCTGGATCCGGCGCTCGCGAGCGAGCCGCTCGAGCTGCAGATGCTCTGGCTCGTGCACACCCCGCTTCTGACCTACCGCCGCGCCGGCGGCGCGGACGCCACCGAGGTGATCCCGGGTCTGGCACGAGGCCTGCCCAAGGTCTCCGAGGACGGTCTGACGTATCGGCTGTCGCTGCGCCCCGGTCTCACCTACTCGAACGGCACCCCCGTCCGCCCGGGCGACTTCGAGCGCGCGGTCGCGCGCGTGCGGGCGCTTCACTCGCCGCTGGCGCCGCTGTACTCGAACATCGCGTCCATCGAGGCGAGCGCCCGCTCGGGTGCGATCGTGGTGACGCTGGCGCAGCCGGACGCCTCGTTCCCGAACCTGCTCGCGCTCCCTTCGAGCGCCCCCGTCCCGCGTGGCACTCCGCAGAGGGATCTGAGCCGACGCCCGCCGCCCGGCGTGGGCCCATACAGGCTCGAGGTATCCGGCAGCACAGCGCTGCTCAGGATGCGCGGCTTCGCCCTGCCCGGGGTGGCTGCGGGGCACGTCGATCGCATCACGCTGTTCCGCCCGCGACCGCCGGTCCGCCAGATGCAGGCGGTGATCACGGGCGCGCTCGACGTGATGCAGGAGCCGGCACCGCTCGACCTCCTGCCGGAGCTCCGCTCCAAGTACAAGAGCCGCTACCGCGAGAACGCGACCGCCTCGACCGTGGCGCTCGTACCCAGCACGGCCACGCCACCCTTCGAGGATCGCACCGTGCGCGGGGCCGTGAGCGAGTCGCTCGACGGCGAGACGCTGACAAGGCTCTACGACGGGCACCTCACGCCGAGCTGCAACCTCCTGCCCGAGTCGGTGCCCGGCTACAAGCGCCTGGACCCCTGCCCGCACGGTCAGCGCAGCGACCCGCCCGACCTGCCGGACGCCCAGCAGCAGATCGAGAAGGCCGGTGCGACGAACGCGCCGGTCACTGTGAGCGCGGACCCGGGCGTGCCGCGGTCCGTGGAGCGCTACGTCATCCGGACCCTGCGGAAAGTGGGGTTCAGGGCGGGCACGAAGGGAGGCGGCGGCCGCGTCCGGGTGACGCGCTTCGCCCCGCTCATCCCGCACCCGGCCGCGTTCCTCGAGCCGGTCACGGAGACGGTGCTCGACTCGGATCTGACCGACCTGGTGTCGCAGGGCACGCTCGCCCAGAAGACTGGCGAGGCGGCCGACTCGTGGGCGGCGGCCGACCGGCTCGTGGTCGACGAGGGCTACGTGGCGCCGATGGGTACGGAGCTCCGCCCGACCTTCTTCTCGGAGCGTCTCGACATCGAGAATTGCTTCCGTTTCCAGCCAGTTTTCGGGCTCGACCTGTCCAGCCTGTGCATCAGCTGAGCCGCATGATTCCTGCGTTAAGCGAAGATTTTCTCTCTGTAGACCTGGCTGAGAGTCGCTCCGTAACGGGTATTTTTCCGCGCGGCTGAGCGAAGGGACGCTCACCTGAAACCTGGAGGGAACTTGATGGGGAAGCTTGGTAGACGCGCGCTTGTGCTGCTCGTCGCCGCACTGTCGATGCTCGTGATTGCATCGTGTGGAGGCGACGACGACGACAGCGGCGGGACTAGTGGAGGCGGAGGGACCAAGGGCGGGACGCTGAACATCGACCATACGTCCTATCCGGACTTCCTGGACCCGGGACTGTCGTACACGGTCGACGGCTGGGAGGCGCTGCATCTCGCGTACACCGGCCTCGTGACCTTCGCGAACGGCAACGGCGACGCGGGCACCGAGGGTGCCAAGGTCGTCCCGGGCCTCGCCAAGGAGATGCCCAAGATCTCCGACGACGGCCTCACCTACGACTTCACCCTCCGTGACAACCTGAAGTTCTCTGACGGCACGCCGGTCAAGGCGTCCGACTTCAAGAGTTCGATCGAGCGGCTGCTCGAGCAGGACTCGCAGGGCGCCGGCCTCGGCTACACCACCATCAAGGGCGGCGAGGACTTCCTCAAGACCAAGAAGGGCGGCGTGCCCGGCATCGTCACCGACGACGCGAAGGGCACCATCAAGATCACGCTGTCCGAGCCGCGCGGCGCGTTCCTGTACGAGCTGGCGATTCCGTTCGCCAGCGTCGTCCCGGGCAACACGCCGGCCAAGAACATGACCAAGGACCCGCCCCCTGGGACCGGGTGCTACATGTTCAAGAACGTCGAGCTGAACCGCAGCTACGACCTGGTCCGCAACCCGAACTTCAGCCCGTCGCTGAAGGGCACGGACGTCGACCAGTGCAACGCTGACCAGATCCACGTGGAGATCGACCCGCAGACGTCGAGCCAGGTCACGAAGATCATCCGCGGCGACCTCGACTTCATGGTCGACAACCCGCCGCCGGACCGCGTGGCGGAGCTGAAGAACAAGTACAAGGACCGGTTCGAGCAGTTCCCGACGAACTCGACCTTCTACTTCTTCATGAACACGGAGGCGCCGCCGTTCGACGACCTCAAGGTGCGGCAGGCCGTCAACTACGCGATCGACGTGAACGCGATCAACCGTGCGCAGGGCGGCGTGCTGTCGCCGGCGCACACGACGCTGCCCCCGGGCGTGCCGGGCTACGACTCGTCGCAGTCCGACCTGTACCCGTTCGACCTCGAGAAGGCGAAGAGCCTGATCAAGGAGTCGGGCCACGAGGGCGACGACGTGACCGTCTGGTCCAACCCGGAGCCCGAGACGCAGCGGACGATGGAGTACTACGCGGACACCCTGAACAAGATCGGGCTGAACGCCAAGATCAAGAACATCCCGGCCGAGGAGTACTTCGTGACCATCGGCACGCGGAAGAACAAGCCGCAGACGGGATGGGCGAACTGGTTCCAGGACTATCCGCACCCGTCGGACTTCATCGACATCCTGCTGAACCCCGACAACGTCGTGGACGTCGGCAACAACAACTACACCTACAACGCCAACGACAAGCAGCTCGCCCAGGAGATCAACGAGCTCAACAAGGAGCCGGAGCTCACCGACGACGTCATCAAGCGTTGGGGCGAGGTCGACCGTGAGATCCAGGAGAAGGCGTACTGGGGGATCTACGGCAACCGCAAGCAGTCGACGTTCTTCTCTGAGCGGATGGACTTCGACAACTGCAAGGGCGAGCATGCCGTGTGGACGCACCACTGGGGCATGTTCTGCCGCAAGTAGTAAGCGGGTAGGTGGGTAGGTAATTAAAGAAATGAGGGGGGTGCCGCGCCCGGCACCCCCCTCGTTTTAGACTGCGAACTAGCTTGGCAACCCAGCCGGCAACCGAATCGGATTTCAGCCTGGACGCAGCGGCTGCTGTCGCCGAACAGGAAGGCAGCGGCAAGCAGCTCGAGGGGATGGGGCCATGGCGGCTGGCCTGGCGCCGTCTCAAGCGCAACCGCGTCGCGATGGCTTCGCTCGCCGTCTTCTTCGTGCTCGTGGCGTGCTGCGTCGCGGCGCCGCTCTACGCGAAGCACATCGCAGGGCGCGGGCCAACGGAGACGAACGCGACCGGCACGATCGTGATCGACGGCAAGAAGCAGTTTGTCGTCACGCCCGACGGCACGCCGATCGGGCCCGGGCTCCACAAGGAGTACCTGCTCGGGGCGGACCCGCTGGGCCGCGACGTCATGGTCCGGCTGCTCTACGGCGGCCGCAACTCGCTGTTCGTCGGGTTCATGGCGGCCGTGATCACGGCCGTGCTGGCGGTGGGGTTCGGCCTGTTGTCCGGATACATCGGGGGCTTCACCGACGGGGTGATCACGAACATGTTCGACATCCTGTGGTCGTTCCCCGTGCTGCTGTTCGCGATCGCGCTCGGCACCGCGCTCGCGCTCGGAGGGTTACACATCGGGCCTATCAGCATCCAGGGCGACTCGCTCTGGATACCGATCGTCATCATCGGCGTCGTCTACGTCCCGTACTTCGGCCGCCCGATCCGCGGCCAGGTGCTGTCGCTGCGGGAGAAGGAGTTCGTGGACGCCGCCGTGGCGCAGGGGATGCGATCGCCGCGGATCATGTTCGGCGAGATCATGCCGAACCTGACGTCGACGATCCTGGTCTTCGGCACGCTGATCATCGCCAACAACATCCTGCTCGAGGCGGCGCTGTCATTCCTCGGCGCCGGCATCCAGCCGCCGGAGCCCTCATGGGGCGGGCTGATCTCCGACGGGGTGAACCAGATCTACACCGCGCCGCACCTGTCGCTCGTCCCGGGTATCGCGATCGTGATCGCGGTGCTGTCGCTGAACGTGTTCGGCGACGGCCTGCGCGACGCGCTCGACCCGCGCGCCAAGGTGAGGCTGCGCTAGGCCATGCTCAGGTTCACGGTCAGGCGCCTGCTCAACATGATCTTCGTGCTGTGGGCGGTCTCGGTCCTGACGTTCCTGATCTTCATGGTCATGCCGGGCGGTGGCGACGAGCAGGCGGCGCTCCGCATCGCGGGCCGCAACGCCAACGAGGCCCAGATCCAGACCGTGAAGAAGGAGTGGGGCCTCGACGATCCCTTCTACGTGCAGTACGCGGACATGATGAAGAAGGTCTTCACGGGCGACCTGATCTCGTACGTGAACCAGCAGAACGTGACGGAGGAGATCAAGCGGGGCCTCCCGGCGACCATGTCGCTCGTGATCGGAGCGGGGCTGATCTGGCTCTTCTTCGGCGTCCTCTTCGGCGTCGTCAGCGCCGTCTACGCAGGGAGGTTCACCGACCGTGCTCTGAATGTCCTCGCGCTGATCGGCATCTCGCTGCCGGTGTTCTGGGTTGGGCTGGTGCTGCTGTATTACCTGACCGACCGCGTCGCCCTGTTCCCACCCGGCGGCTACACGGAGCTCGTGCAGGTTCGCGTCGACTGGGCGTACCACCTGATCCTGCCCTGGTTCGCGCTGTCGATCCTCTTCATCGGGTTCTACAGCCGCGTGCTCAGATCCAACATCCTCGACATCGAGAACGAGGACTACGTGCGCACCGCGAAGGCGAAGGGCCTGAGTGAGCGGCGCGTGCTGATCCGGCACACGCTGCGGAACGCGCTGATCCCGATTGTCACGCTGTTCGGGCTCGATTTCGGTGCCGCCCTCGGCGGCGGCGCGATCCTGACCGAGTCGGTGTTCGGCCTCCAGGGCGTGGGGCAGTACGCGTCCGAGTCGATCGGCCGCCTCGACCTTCCGCCGATCATGGGCGTCGTCCTCTTCGGAGCTTTCTTCATCGTGTTGCTGAACGCGATCGTGGACATCATGTACGCGTTCCTCGACCCCCGGATCAGGCTGCAGTGAGCACCGCAGAGGCAGCCGGACAGGCCACGAAGCCGAAGAACGAGGCGCTCCTCAGGGTGGAGGACCTGGAGGTCGCGTTCACGACGGAGGACGGCGTCGTCCAGGCCGTGGACGGCGTCAGCTTCGACCTGATGCCGGGGGAGGTGCTGGCGATCGTCGGCGAGTCGGGCTCGGGCAAGTCCGTGACGGCCATGACGCTGATGGGCCTCACACGCTCGCCGAACGCGAAGTTCGCCGGCACCGCGTACTACCAGGACAAGGAGCTGATCGGGGCATCCGAGGACGAGCTGCGCAAGGTCCGCGGCGCCGAGATCGCGATGGTCTTCCAGGACCCGATGACGTCGCTCAACCCGGTCCTCAAGATCGGGGACCAGATCATGGAGCAGATCCAGGAGCACGAGGCGCTGCCGGACGGCCCGGCGCGCGAGCGGGCGATCGAGCTGCTCGAGCGTGTGGGAATCCCGCGCGCCCGCGAGCGCATCGACAGCTTCCCGTTCGAGTTCTCGGGCGGCATGCGCCAGCGCGTGATGATCGCGCTCGCCCTGTCGTGCGATCCCTCGGTCCTGATCGCGGACGAGCCCACCACGGCGCTCGACGTGACGATCCAGGCCCAGATCCTTCAGCGCATCCGCGAGCTGCGCGAAGAGACCGGCGCGGCCGTGATCCTGGTGACCCACGACCTCGGCGTGGTGGCGGACATCGCGGACCGGATCGCGGTCATGTACGCCGGCCGGATCATCGAGGAGGGCACCCTCGACCAGATCTTCTACGACCCCCAGCACCCCTATACGTGGGGGCTGCTCGGGTCGATCACCCGCGTGGACCGCCCGCGCCCGGAGCGCCTGCCCGCCATCAAGGGCCTGCCGCCCTCGCTGGCTAACCGTCCGGAGGGCTGCCACTTCCGACCGCGCTGCCCGCATGAGTTCGCGAAGTGCATCGAGGTCCCGCCGCTCGAGTCGCGCGTGAACGGGCAGCCGAACCACCGCGACCGCTGCTGGCTCTCGCTCGAGGACAAGCGCCAGCGGCGCGAGGTGAGGCCTGGCGAGATCGGCCTGCCGGACAAGGACGAGGACGAGGAGGCTCCCGCCGCATGAGCGTCGAGACCTCGGCCACGACCCCGCCGGAGACCGCGGACTCGAACGGCGACACGCCGCTTATCTCCGTCGAGCACCTCAAGGTCTTCTTCCCGATCAAGCAGGGCATCGTGATCGACCGCGAGGTCGGGCGCGTGCACGCCGTGAACGACGTGACCCTGTCGATCGCGGAGGGCGAGACGCTCGGCCTCGTGGGCGAGTCGGGCTGCGGGAAGACGACGATGTCGCGCACCATCATGCGGCTGATCGATGCCACCGATGGCACGATCCGCTACCGCGGCAACGACATCACGAACGCCGGCCACAAGCAGATGGCGCCGCTGCGCCGTGAGATGCAGATGGTCTTCCAGGACCCGTTCGCCTCGCTCAACCCGCGCAAGCGCGTGGGGCAGATCATCGGCATGCCCCTGAAGCTCCACGGCACAAGCCGCAAGGAGATCGAGCCCAAGGTGAAGGAGCTGCTCGACCGGGTCGGGCTCCACCCCGAGCACATCAACCGCTTCCCGCACGAGTTCTCCGGGGGGCAGCGCCAGCGGATCGGCGTCGCACGCGCGCTCGCCCTGGAGCCGAGGCTCGTCGTGCTGGACGAGCCCGTGTCGGCGCTGGACGTCTCGGTCCAGGCGCAGATCATCAACCTGCTCGACGACCTCCAGGACAGCTTCGGGCTCACCTACCTGTTCGTGGCCCACGACCTGTCGGTCGTCCGCCACGTGTCCGACCGGATCGCGGTGATGTACCTCGGCAAGGTGATGGAGGTCTCGCCCTCGGAGGAGCTCTACACCAAGCCGATCCACCCGTACACCTTCGCTCTGCTCTCGGCCATCCCGGTGCCGGATCCGGAGGAGAACCGCAGCCGCGAGCGGATCGTCGTGAGTGGCGAGCCGCCCAACCCGATCAACCCGCCGCCCGGCTGCGTCTTCAACCCGCGCTGCCCGCGCGCCACCCAGATCTGCCGCGAGATCGAGCCCCCGCTCGTCCGCTACCCGAACGGCCACCTGGCCGCCTGCCACCACCCCCTAAACGTCTCCCCCGAGGAGATCAAGGCGGCGGTGAAGGACCCGACCAGCCCCCTCACAGCCAGCGACGACCTGCCGTCGCAAAGCGAGGGCAACGGCGCGAGCTCCTCGGCCGAGCGCTCCTCCGCGGGCGGCACCGCGCCCGGCACATCTGAGAGCGCTTAGGGCGTCGCCTGCCTTTCGTGCGGATGCTTCCGCACGGAATTCCGGCCTGAGAGGGCCCAAAAACG
>Ga0105245_10001340_pt1 | contig 22300 bp, 16 predicted proteins | sample KBSM54metaG_FD_81523 | JGI IMG/M metagenome (GOLD analysis project Ga0105245, IMG submission 81523) | Miscanthus rhizosphere microbial communities from Kellogg Biological Station, Michigan, USA - KBS M5-4 metaG | ecosystem: Host-associated > Plants > Roots > Rhizosphere > Soil | place...
ACCTTGCACTGGGCGAAAAGCGCTATCCGTGCACTGGTGGGCGTTGCCGGCAATGGAAGGCTCGTCATTTCTCTTATCGAGATCTTCTTCGTGTCTTCGCGTCTTCGTGGTAAGAATGTTGCTGGACTTCTCTACTTTGCGATCGCGTGATTGGCGAGGGCTTCGAGGGCCTTGACCATCGCTGAGTGATCCCACTTGCCGCCGCCCTGGGCCTGGCAGGCGCTGAACAATTCCTGCGCCGTGGCGGTATTCGGAAGACTCATTTTCAGGGCTCGCGCCGACGACAGCGCCAGGTTGAGGTCCTTCTGGTGCAATTCGATGCGGAAACCCGGATCGAAAGTACGCTTGACCATGCGCTCGCCGTGCACTTCGAGCACACGGGACGAAGCGAATCCACCCATCAACGCCGTGCGCACCTTGCCTGGATCGACCCCCGCTTTGGATGCCAGCAGCAAGGCTTCGCCGACGGCCTCGATGTTGAGTGCGACGATGATCTGGTTGCAGACCTTGCAGATCTGGCCGGCGCCGACCTCGCCGACCAGCGTTATGTTCTTGCCCATCAATTCGAACAATGGCTTCACTTTGGCAAATGCCGCCTCGGAAGCACCGACCATGATGGTCAGTGCAGCGTTCTTGGCACCCACTTCGCCACCGGAGACCGGTGCGTCCACATAGTCGGCGCCGGATTTCCTGATGCGATCGGCAAAGGCCTTGGTCTCGATCGGCGAAATGGAACTCATGTCGACCACGATCTTTCCGGGCGCCAATCCTTCGGCCACGCCATCCTTGGCGAACAACACCTTTTCGACATCCGGAGTATCCGGCACCATGGTGATGATGACATCGGACTTCTGCGCCACTTCCTTCGCTGACGCGCAGGTCTTGCCGCCCGCCGTGATGAGCTCCTGCGGAACACCGCTGCGGCTTGCCAGCCACAATGTATGACCGCCCTTGAGAAGGTTGGCGACCATGGGCTTGCCCATGATGCCCAGCCCGATAAATCCCACGTTCATTTTGTTATCTCCAAAAAATATAAATTTGCCACAGAGGGCACAGAGGACACAGAGAAAAAACCAGAAAAGGTACTAGTGGCGAGTGCCGGCTGCCAATCCCTACTAACGCTCGATGGACCATGCACTCAAACTGCCGCTGATTTCCTCTGTGCTCTAAAAGGGTACTCCGACGTGCTACGCCCGTAGGGTATCTGGTCCTAAAAGGGTACTCCGACGTGCTGCGCCCGTAGGGTATCTGTGGCCAAGTTTTTATTTCAAATAAGGCCTCAGCCAGCCCAGGCCTTCTTCGGTCCGCGTCGCAGGACGATATTCGCAGCCGATCCAGCCTTTGTAACCGATCCGGTCGAAAAATCCGAACAGGAACGGGTAATTGATTTCTCCGGTACTTGGTTCATGCCGCCCCGGCGTGCCGGCTAGCTGCATGTGGCCGATTTTCGCAAGATTCTTTTCCACGGTCGGGGCCAGATCGCCCTCCATGATCTGCATGTGATAGATGTCATACTGGAACAGCAGATTGGGCACGTTCGCGTAATGCATGATGTCGAAAGCCTGGCGCGAATAGTTCAGGTAGAAGCCCGGGATGTCGCGGGTGTTGATGGCCTCAATCAGCACCTTCATATTGTATTTCGCGAGTTCCTTGCCGGCGAACTGAAGGTTCGCGATGTAGGTTTCGCGCATCTTTTCTTCGCTTACTCCCCGCGGCTTCAGACCCGCCATGCAGTGGATCATGCCGCAACCCAGGGCTTGTGCGTATTCGACCGCTTTGCCGACATTCTCCTGGAATTGGCTGATTCTCGCCGGATCGCACGCAATCCCGCGATCTCCGGCCGCCCAATCACCCGGCGGCATGTTGAACAACACCATTTTGAGCTTGTGCTTGTCGAGCTGCTCCTTGATCCGGGCTGCGGGATATTCATAAGGGAAAAGGAACTCCACACCGGGAAATCCGGCCTTGGCAGCGGCGCCAAAGCGCTCCAGGAAGTCGATTTCGGTGAACATCATCGACAGATTGGCATTGAAATTCGGCACATGTCCTCCCGTGATTTATTAGATTACGTTTTTGGGGTCATGCGATTATAGCTGGCCGCGCCGTTATAATCGGCCCTTGAATCCATAGTGCCAAGGCGGATGCCGATGAAATTCAGGGGAACCGAATCTTACGTTGCAACCGAGGACCTGATGATGGCGGTCAACGCCGCCGTCACGTTGGAGCGGCCGCTGCTGATCAAAGGCGAGCCCGGAACGGGCAAAACCATGCTTGCAGTGGAAGTCGCCAAGGCGCTGGACCGGCCTCTGCTGCAATGGCACGTGAAATCGACTTCCAAGGCCCAACAGGGACTATACGAATACGACGCGGTATCGCGTCTGCGCGATTCCCAACTCGGCGACGGCCGCGTCAGCGATATCGCCAACTACATCGTGCGAGGCCCAGTGTGGGACGCTTTCGATTCCGACAGGCAGACCGTGCTGTTGATAGACGAGGTGGACAAGGCTGACATCGAATTTCCGAACGATCTGTTGCGGGAACTGGATCGCATGGAATTCTACGTTTATGAGACACAAAAACTGGTGAAGGCGAAGCACCGGCCGGTCGTCATCATTACCAGCAACAATGAGAAAGAGCTGCCGGATGCTTTTCTGCGCCGTTGTTTTTTCCACTACATCAAGTTTCCCGACAAGCAGACGATGCAGCGCATCGTGGACGTGCATTTTCCGAACCTGAAAAAATCCCTGCTGCGCGAAGCGCTCGAAGCGTTCTTCGAGATCCGCGAGGTGCCGGGGCTGAAGAAAAAGCCGTCGACCTCCGAACTGCTCGACTGGCTGAAGCTGCTCATGGCCGAAGATATTTCGCCCGAAACGCTGCGCAGCCGGGATCAGTCGAAAATCATCCCTCCGCTTGCCGGCGCGCTGCTCAAGAACGAGCAGGATGTGCATCTGTTCGAACGGCTGGTGTTTATGACGCGAAGAACGGGCAATTGAAGGGTCAGAGTGACTCCGGTTGCTGTTTCTTCAATCCGCTGCGAATGCCTCGGCATCCGAACCCTCGGGCAGACAAATCATGCTTTCGGACGCGCCCAACGCCTGTGCGGGGATAGCGAAGCGGGGGCAAAGTTCAGGCAGGTGACAGCGGCCAATGTCGTTTCCGGCGTTTTCGATTCTGGCCGGCGGCGATACACTCGACAATTTTCCTTAGAACGCAGGCCTTATAACAGGGGATGTTCAGAATGCGCTTGATTTCGGCACCCGTAGTCATGCTCAGCATATTCACCGTTTCCGGATTCTCCGGACTCATCTATGAGTCGATATGGAGCAACTACCTAAAGCTGTTCCTCGGGCACGCTGCCTATTCGCAGGTACTGGTCCTGGTCATATTCATGGGCGGGCTGGCAATCGGCTCCGCTGTGGCCGCGCGCTTTTCAATCCGCTGGACGCAGGTCCTGTTGGGATACGCAATCGTCGAAGCCCTCATCGGTACCATCGCGCTGCTGTTCCATGGGGTGTTCGATCGCGTTACGCAGGCCTCGTTCGCGCATGTCATTCCGACGCTCGGATCGGCGGCCACTGTGCAACTCTACAAATGGGCGCTCGGATCCGCGATGATCCTGCCTCAATCCATCTTGCTCGGCATGACTTTCCCGCTGATGACGGCGGCATTCCTGCGATTTTCTCCCGCGAGAACCGGCAGGTCTGTGTCCCTGCTGTACTTCACCAACAGTATTGGCGGGGCCATCGGCGTGCTGGCCAGCGGATTTGCGTTGATTCCGAACTACGGATTGCCGGGCACGATTCTGACTGCCGGCCTTCTGAACTTTGGAGTTGCTCTCTTTGCATGGCTCCTGGTCAAATCCGTTCCGCAGGTGCAAACGTCTGCGCCGGAACCGGAGCACAGTGCCACCGAATCCACAGCGGCCGCTCCACTTTATCGCCTGCTGCTGATTGCCTCGTTGGTCACCGGGCTGGCATCGTTTTGTTACGAGATCGGCTGGATCAGGATGCTATCCATGGTGCTTGGCGCGAGCACTCATGCATTCGAAATCATGCTCTCGTCGTTCATTCTGGGATTGGCGCTGGGCGGCCTGTGGATTTCGCGCCGTATTGACCGAGCGCCGGAGCCGCGCGCGTTGCTCGCGAGCATTCAGGTGGCGATGGGCCTGCTCGCGCTGTCCACACTGTTTGTCTATGGCAGCACGTTCGACTGGATGGAGCAGGTCATCAACACGTTCGGCCGGACGGATGCCGGCTACGTCGGCTTCAACTGGGCCAGCCATTTTCTGGCATCCGCCGTCATGGTACCGACGACGATCTGCGCGGGCATGACCTTGCCAGTCATTACCTTCATGGCCTTGCGTGCGGGAGTGGGGGAGCGGGCAGTGGGTGGGATATACGCGGCAAATACCGTGGGAGCCATCGTCGGCGTAGTGCTTGCCGTGCACGTTCTGATGCCGTTGTTCAATGCCAAAGGCGTCATCGTGGCGGGTGCCTTGTTCGATTTCGCTCTCGGGTTGCTGTTGTTCGCAACGACGGCTTCGCCGGCGCGCGCGCGCAGGCTCGCCATAGGCTCGGTTGTCGGAGTGGTCGCCTTTTCCCTGGCAATTCTGTCCGCCAATGTGGATCCGCTGAAGATTTCGTCGGGTGTATTCCGGACCGGCCTGAACCGTGCGACCTACGACGAGGTCCTGTACATGCGCGATGGCAAGACCGCGAAAGTGAGTCTGATGAAGAAGAATGAAACGATCGCTCTCGCGACGAACGGAAAAATCGACGCCACGATCAATATGGGCAAAAGCGCGCCGATCGGCGACGAGGTGACCCAGACCCTCCTCGGCGCGCTGCCCCTGATGTTGCATCCCTCGCCCAAGACGGCAGCGGTCATCGGCTTCGGGTCCGGCATGAGTACGCACGTTCTGCTGGGGGATCCCGGAGTCGAGCGCGTGGACACTGTCGAGATCGAAGCGCGCATGGTCGAGGCGGCGCACAAAGGTTTTTTTCCGCTGAATCGGTTTGCCTACGAAGATCCCCGAAGCCGTATTCACATCGAAGACGCCAAGACCTATTTCTCGGTGGCGAACAGGAAATACGACGTAATCGTTTCCGAGCCTTCGAATCCCTGGGTCAGCGGCGTATCTTCTCTGTTCACGGAGGAATTCTATCGCCACGTTTCGGGGTATCTAAACGACGGCGGCATGCTGATCCAGTGGATACAGTTGTACGAAATCGACTATGCTTCAGTCGCCTCGGTAATGAAAGCATTGTCGCCGGCGTTCGACGACTATGCAGTCTACATCGCCGATCCCTTCGACATCCTGGTCGTCGCCATCAGGAATGGCAGGCTGGGCATGCCGGATGGCCGCGTTCTCGCTCAACCCGAGTTGCAGCAGCGCCTGGCGCGCATTTTTGTGAACAGTGTCGATGATGTGCGCGCGCGCCGGGTTGGCAGCAAGGCGCTTCTCGACCCGTTATTCGCTGCGTCTCCGGCCCCGGTGAACTCGGATTATTTTCCGTTCATGGACAGCCGCGCGGCACGCGCGCGATTCCTGGGGTTGGTTGTGGAGGAGCCGATGCAGATCCTGACCATGGAGCTGCCTATCGACGAGATGCTTTCAGCCACAACGGAAGCGGCATGGACAACCCTTACGACCCAGAATCCGTCCGGTCGCAGCAAAGGGCGCCGGGCAGTGCGCAGCGCAATCGATGGCATCGACGACGCCGGTCTGGCGCAAGCGCGGCAGCCGGTTGCCTTGGCGCGCCTGGGGGCACAGGATTGCGGAAGCCAGGCGCCGAAACTGTGGCAATCTTCGTGGGTCAGCGTGGGCCGCTTCGTCGTGCGCTATCTGGATCGGGAGAGCGCTCCGCTATTCTGGGGGAAGCTTGTTCCGCCGCGTTGCCGGGAGCGGCTGGATTCGGACGGACAGCACTGGTACCGCCTTCTCAATGCCGTCGCCTCGCGTGACCCCGATGCAATGATCGTCCATGCGAGTGAGCTGCTTGGCCACGCGACACCGGAAACTCCGGAAGGTGACACGTTCTATGTCGCGGCTGCATTGATGCTGGGGCAATTGGCGCGTCAGCAGCCGGATCAGGCACACGAAGTGTTCGCGAAGCTGCCCCAGCGGTTGCCACCAAACAGGGCGCCCTCGTTGGAGCTTCGCTGGCTGGAAGCCATCGCGGGCAGCCGGTTGCAGCGCAAATGACATATCGCACGGAGTGAATTCGCGATGCTGGCCGATTTTTTCCTGAAGCTCCGCGCAGGCGGAATTCCGGCGTCGGTAAAGGAGTATCTGACTTTGATGGAGGCGCTACAGAAAAAGGTCAGCTCCGGCAACCTGGACGAATTTTATTTCCTGTCGCGGGCCTGCCTGGTAAAAGACGAGGGGAACTACGACAAATTCGATCGCGTATTCGGTGCGTACTTCAGGGGCATTGTCAGTTTGACGGACAGCATGACGCTCGCGATACCGGAAGAGTGGTTGCGCCGGCAGGCGGAACTGTTGTTGACGGACGAAGAAAAGAAACTGATCGAGTCGCTGGGGGGGTGGGAAAAGCTCATGGAGACCCTGCGCAAACGTCTCGAAGAACAGAAAGGCAGGCACCAGGGCGGCTCGAAATGGATCGGCACCGGCGGAACGTCGCCCTTCGGCGCTTACGGTTACAACCCCGAGGGAGTGCGCATTGGCCAAGAGGGTTCGCGCAACCGAAGTGCGGTCAAGGTCTGGGACCGGCGCGAGTATCGGAATCTAGACGATTCGGTGGATTTGGGCGTGCGCAATATCAAGATTGCGCTGAAGCGGCTGCGCAAATTCGCGCGTGAAGGCGCGGCCGACGAACTGGACCTGGACGACACCATCCGTTCAACGGCGAAGAACGCGGGGTACCTGGACATCAAGATGGTGCCGGAACGGCACAATGCCGTGAAGGTTCTTCTCTTTCTGGATGTCGGCGGCTCCATGGAGGGCTACGTCAGGGTCTGCGAGGAGCTGTTTTCCGCGGCCCGCACAGAGTTCAAGCGCCTGGAATATTTCTATTTCCACAATTTCCTGTACGAATCGGTGTGGCGCGACAATCGCCGGCGCAATTCCGAGCGCACGCCGACTTTCCAGGTGCTGCACAAGTATGCCCACGACTACAAGCTCATATTCGTCGGCGACGCCTCGATGAGCCCTTACGAGATCGGCTATCCCGGCGGCAGCGTCGAGCACAACAACGAAGAGGCCGGCGCGGCATGGTTGCAGCGCATGCTCGACGTCTATCCGCACGCCGCCTGGCTCAACCCGACGCCCGAGGAGCGCTGGGGCTACTACGAATCGATCGGGATGGTAAAGCAATTGATGGGTGACAGGATGTATCCGCTCACGCTCGAAGGATTGACGCGCGCGATGCGCGAGCTGACTCGCTAAGCGTTCAAACCCGATTGAACAAGAGGCAACGGAGATAACGAAGGAAAGTAACTGAATTTCTTCCTCGCTTCTGACGACACTGACTGCTTTAGGGGCCCGAGTTCCGGAAGAGCCAGAAGCAGAAATCTCCGTTATCTCAGTTACCTCCTGTTCAATCCTTTCGGTCCTATTCATTTCGCTGAGTGTCGTCTCGACCTTTCGTTTTTCTGAACAGAAGACAACAGAGATAGCAGAGGGAAGCAAATGAATTTCTTCCTTGTTTCTGACGGCCCCCGACTAACTTCGGGGCCCGCGTTCTATTTCCAGAAATTGCGTAAGCGCGGGAGGAAGTCCCTGAGATGCCCCCGGTGTGTGGGACTGGAATAGTTTGCGGGTGGCTCGTCAGCGGGTCGCGCTGCCGCCGCGACTTCAAAGTGACGCTGATTTTCGGCCTTCCGATACCGGGCTGCGGAGAAAGCGCAAGGCAAACTCGTCCGCTGGAACGGGACGCGACATCAAATACCCCTGATACTGGTCGCAGCGCAATTTACGCAATGCCGCCAACTGGCCCCGTGTTTCCACCCCTTCTGCGGTAACGCGCAGATCCAGGCTGTGGGCCATGGCGATGATGGCTTTGATGATGGCGGCGTCGTCCGGATCGGTCTCGATGTCGCGCACGAATGTGCGGTCGATTTTCAGCGTATCGATCGGCAGTTGTTTCAGATAGGCGAGTGACGAATAGCCGGTGCCGAAGTCATCCACTGCGAGAAAGGTCCCCAGTTTGCCGAGCTTGCGCAGCACTGCTACGTTTTCGTCGACGTTCTTCAGCAGTATTCCTTCGGTCATTTCCAGCTCGAGATAGCGCGGATCCAGTCCGGTCGCGTTCAGAAGCCTTGTCACTTCCTCGGCAAAACCCTTGGGATTGTTGAACTGCCGGGCGGAAATGTTCACGGCTATTTTCACGATGGGCAGTCCGGCCAGCTGCCAGCGCTGATTCTGCTCGCATGCTGCGCGCAGGGCCCATTGGCCGATGAGTTCGATGAGACCGGACTCCTCCGCGATAGGAATGAAGCTGTTGGGCGGTACCAGTCCGCGCTGTGGATGCTGCCATCGAATCAGCGCTTCGATGCCGACCAGCTTGCCGGTGCGTATGTCCGCTTGAGGCTGATAATGCAGCACGAACTCTTGCGCTTCGAGGGCCTGGCGCAGTTCGGTTTCCAATTCATGACGTTCGACGGCGCGCAAATTCATTTCCGGGGAGAAGAACTGGAAGTTGTTCCTGCCCCGCTCCTTTGCGTGATACATGGCCGTGTCCGCGTTCTTCATGAGTTCACGGCTGTCTTCCGCGTCGTTCGGGTAGATGCTGATGCCGATGCTGCACGAGGTGCTCAGCATGTGATCGCCAATCGGGATTGGCCGGTGCAGGGCATCGATGATCTTGATGGCGACTTGTGCCGCGTCCTCGGCATGGGCAAGACCCTCGAGCGTGACGACGAATTCGTCGCCGCCGAGGCGCGACAGCGTATCGCCCTTGCGTATGCAGGCGCCCATCCGGCCGGCGACTTCCTTCAGCAACAGATCGCCGATGTGATGACCGAGCGAATCGTTGATGTTCTTGAAGCGATCCAGGTCTAGAAACAGCACCCCGAGCTTGTCGCCCTTGCGCCGCGCCGCGATAATGCCTTGCTCGAGGCGGTCATTGAACAGGAGCCGGTTGGGAAGTTCCGTCAGCGGATCGCGCGTAGCGAGGTAACTGATGCGGGCATCCGACTTCTTGATTTCGGTCACGTCGCGCGTCGTACCACGATGTCCCCTGGGGTTGCCATGTTCATCCCACCTCGATACCGCACTTACCTGCATCCACAGCATTTCGCCCGACTTGGTAATGAAGCGGTGTTCGAGACCGCGGAAGGAGCGATCCTGCTGCATGTTTTCCGCGAGCCATTGATCGAGCCGTAGGGCATCTTCTCCCGGCATGAACTCGGCCGCGGTACGGCCGACCAGTTCAGCCGCCGCGTAGCCGGTGAAATCGATGACGCGGGGCGACACATAGGTAAAGCGCCCGTCGCTGTCGTTCTCCCAGACGAACTCGCCCGCCGCATCGGCAATGTCGCGGAAGCGGCGCTCGCTCTCGCGCAGTGCTTTTTCGGTCGACTGCCGCGCTGCCTCGCGCTCGAAGTTATCGAGCGCGAACGATACGTTCGAGCTCAATTCGGTGACGAGCGCAACCAGTTCGTCGTCGAACCAGTTCGTTTCCGAGGCGTACAGATGAAGCGATCCGAACACCTTTCCCCCACGATGAAGGGGAAATACAACCATCGACCGCGCGCCGGTTGCGATCATTGCGGGTAGCCAAAGGCGATTCCTTTCGTCCTGCGTGATGTCGTTGCCGATATAAGGCATGCCGGCGCGAAGTGCCGTGCCGGCGGGCCCCTGCCCCTCGGGCAGGTCCGGGTTCGTAGAAATGCGTGCCGTGAAGGGATAGCCCTGGTGGTCGCCGGCGACTGAGACGGTGTCGAGGTACTCGCTGTCCGCCCGGACCACGCAAATGCGCGCAAAGATGACATGCCCATACGTCACCGCAATGTGGCAGACTTCGTCGAACAGGCGCTGCTGGTCGCTGGCATGGATAATCGCTTCGTTGACCTTCGACAGGGCGGCATAGAAATCGCGCAGCCGCGCTAGGCGCCGCTCCGCGGCAACCTCGAGGGTGACTTCCCGGCCGAGGCCGCGATAGCCGGTGAATTGGCCTGCAGCGTCGAACAGCGGCATGCCGCTGACGGATATGTGACGCAACCGCCCGTCTGTCATGACCCTTGAATAACGGAAGTTGTGAAACGGCTTGCGCTCAAACAGAATTCTCTTGTGTTCGTCGAGCGCCGCAGGATCGAAATGCAACCCCGGAATCTCCCACCGCAGTTTGCCAAGGCGATCGCTTTGTTCAATTCCCGAGATCGCATCGACCGCGCTGGAAACGAACGTAAACCGGAGCCCGGCGTCCTGTTCCCAATACCAGTCCGAAGAAAGCTCGGTCAGACTGCGAAAGCGCTCCTCGCTCGCCCGCAATGCCCGGTCCGCAAGCATCTGCTCGGTGATGTCGCGCCCGATGCCCCGGTAACCGCTGAACCGGCCTTGCTGGTCGAACACCGGTTCGCCGCTGATCGACATGAAGCGCAATTGCCCGCTCTCGTTGTACCGTGACAGGCGAAGGTCCCGGAACGGGCGGTGGGCTTCCAGCGTCGCGCGGTGCTCGGCCATCTGCTGCTCCGATTCCCAAATATGGTTCGTCTCGAAACGGGTTAGGCCGAGGGTTGGTTTCATGGCCAAGCCGGTGCTGGCACTGTATCGGGGAGATAAATAGGCGACGCGGAACTGTTCGTCCTGTTCCCAATACCAGTCGGACGACAGATCGGTCAGGCTTCGGAAACGTTCTTCGCTTTGGCGCAAGGCTGTTTCACCCTGCTTCAGCGCCGTAATGTCACGTCCGATGCCGTGATATCCCTTGAAGCGGCCTTTGTGGTCAAAGATCGGATAGCCGCTGGTTGAAATGATCCTGGATTCGCCACTTGCGTTGAAACGAGTCATGACGAAGTCGCGAAACGGCTTGCGTTGGGCCAGCAGGCCGTCGAGTTCCCGCTTGTGCTCTTCGCTGACGCCGGCGTGGGGGAGTTCCCAGCGCGTGCGCCCGATCTGCAGCGCAACGTCATCGCTGCTGAAATGGCGGCTTTCCGTGACTCCGGTAATTCGCAGGTTTTCGTCCTGCTCCCAGTACCAGTCTGCAGTCAGCTCGGCCAGTCGCCGATAGCGCTCTACAGTACCGCGCGCGTCGAACACGGTCTGGCTGCGTTCTGCGTTCACGCCCGCAACCAGCAATGCGGTGAATGAACTTATAACCAGGAATACGTGCAACAGATACAGGTTTTCGACGGGGTCGCCGAAGGCGAAGGGGCCAGAGCCGTGCGCAGTTGCCCAAACGGCCGTAATAAACAGCAACGCACTGGCGAGAGTCGAATAGCGCAGCGGCCCCGTCGCTGCGAGCAATATCGCAAAGGGCAGCAACGCATAGGTCGCCAGGTCGATGCTGACCGGCAGGCCCAGCCATCCGTTGAACACGATCTGGATAACGAACACTTGCGCTGCCAGCAGTGCAACTGCGCGCCATACCGGGTTGTCGCCGGCCTGAGATTTGGAACGCGCAATCCAGGCCAGGATCAGCGGCGTGAAGAGCAGGACGCCCAGGCTGTCTCCCAGCCACCAAACAAGGCTGATCCTGGGAAAGGCGCCCCAGGAAGCCCGTCCGAAAGCGCATAAGCTCAGAGGACCGATCGTCGCGGCAAGCAGCGGACCTGCGGCCACGCCATATGTCAGCAAGGCGCCGACGTCGCGCAACCGAGTCAGCTTGACATCGAACCTGCTCCCCCTGGAAAGGACCCACCACCCGAACGCTGCTTCGGCCAGGTTGCCCACTGCGACCCCAAGCGCGACAGGAAAGTCCTTGGTGAGCCAGAAGTTGACCGCGAAAGCGCCAATACCGATTGCAGGCAGCACGCGCGGTCCACGCAGCAGAATTGCCGCCAGCGCGATGCCTGAACATGCCCACACCGACGTGACGTCTGGATGAAAAAACGTGAACTGGAGTCCTGCGATTCCGGCGGCAATATAAACCGAAGCAACGAACGCGTTGACTGCAAGGTCCACCGCACCCCAGGTTCGGAGTGAGGCGGGCCCAAGGCTCATGCGCCAATTGTCCGGATTGGCCGTGCCATCGAATGTATCGCCGCGAGCGTCACGGCGTCTGCCGACTATCCGGCGCGGGCGGATTTCTCATCGATCTTCTTGCGAAATCGCGCTGCATCGATGACGAAACGCTCGTGCGATCCCCGCGAAATGATATCGAGCCCGTCGCTGGCCTCCACTTCGAATCGCAGTTTCCTTCCGTCAACCTCCGTGAGTTTGACGTTGACCGTGACGGTCATACCTGGAGGGGTTGCGGCTTCATGGGAGAAATTGACGTGCGTACCGAGGGTTTGTTCTGCAGGCCAGTCGAGGTGCGGGCGCAGGGCTTCGACGCATGCCCACTCCAACAGGCCGACCATGAAGCCGGTGGCGAGCACCTGCGGCATTTCGCGGAACAGGTCCGATTCCGGATACAGGTACGGTACGGTCTTGTCAGGAGGAATGGTGAATTTGAATGCGTGCGTGAGTCCTGGCTTGAGTGTGCTTTTCATGATGATCGGGCGCTAACTGATTTGCGGTGGTTTGCGAGAGCTCAACGGATTTCCGATTGCCCGGGAGCGCGCGTTGTTGGGCGAGGCCATGACGGTATCGTGGCCCGCGAATCGTGCTCAGGGTTTTTTTCTGCGGTCGCCGCCGACTGGTGGCGCGACTTTCATCACCTCGTCGACGGTCGTCACGCCGGCTGCGACCTTTAGCGCACCGGAGATCCGCAATGGTTTCATGCCGTCCCGAAAGGCCTGATCGCGTATCAGGTTGGCATCGGTATCGGCGGTGATAAGGGGGCGCTGTCCGGGGGTCATGAGAAGAATCTCGTAGATGCCGACCCGTCCGGAATATCCCGTCATGCGGCATTCCAGGCAGCCCTTCTGATGATAGATCTGCTGCGGTTTTTCGGCCTGCCACGGTGCAATGAGCATGTTCCAGGTGTCAGGGTCGATGCCGCCTGCTTCGCGGCAAAGCGGGCACAGCGTGCGCACCAGACGCTGAGCCATAACTCCGAGAATCGTGGATTGGATCAGGTACGGCGGCACCCCCAAGTCGAGCAACCGCGTGACCGCTGAAGGCGCGTCGTTGGTATGCAACGTGGATAGCACCAGATGCCCGGTCAGGGCGGCCTGAATGGCCATGTCTGCCGTTTCGAGATCTCGGATTTCGCCGACCATGATGATGTCCGGATCCTGGCGCATCAGTGTTCTGATGCCGGAGGCGAAATCGAGGTTTATGCCTTGCTGAACCTGCATCTGGTTGAACAAGGGTTCAACCATTTCGATCGGATCTTCCACGGTACAGATGTTGACGTCCGACGTGGAAAGCAATTTGAGCGTCGAATAGAGCGTAGTGGTCTTGCCGGAACCGGTGGGGCCGGTCACCAGCACGATGCCATGCGGATTCGTGACTGCTTTTTGCCAGCGATCGCGATCCTCGTCGGAAAAGCCGAGATCCTTGAATCCCTTGACCATCACGTCCGGGTTGAAAATGCGCATCACCAGTTTTTCGCCGAAGGCAGTCGGCATGGTCGACAGACGCAATTCGATTTCCTCGCCCTCGGTTGATCGGGTCTTGATGCGGCCGTCCTGCGGGCGCCGTTTTTCCACCACGTCCATTCGTCCAAGAATCTTGATGCGGCTGGTCATGGCCGAAACCACCGGCGTCGGTATCTGGTAGACCTGGTGCAATACGCCATCGATGCGGAAGCGCACGTTGGCCACATCGCGCCGCGGCTCGACGTGAATATCGCTCGCACCTTCTTCGAACGCATACTGCAGAAGCCAATCCACCAGCCGGACGATATGCTGGTCGTTGGCGTCGAGTTTGCCGCTGGTGCCAAGCTGGACCAGTTGCTCGAAATTGGTGATGTCAGACAACGCCGCGCCGTGCAGTTGACTGGCGCTCTTGACCGAACGCGCGAGATTGTAGAACTCCACCAGGAAGCCATTGATGTCCTGCGGATTGGCGATGACGCGTTTGATCTCGAGCCGCAGGATGCGCCCGAGTTCGGCTTCCCACTCGCGTATGTAAGGTTCGCAGGTGGCGATGACCGCTTCAGTGGCGGTGACGCGGACCGGAAGAATCTTGTATCGCTCCGCATACGCGTTGGACATGACCTTCGTAACCGCGGCGAAGTCGATCTTGAACGGATCGATATGAAAATACGGGAGCCCTACCTTGGTGGCAAGCCATTCCGTAAGGGACTCCAGCGTCAGCAGCTTCTTCGGGTTGCGCGGATCCTTCCACTTTTGATCTGCGAGGAGGGTCAGGGGGTGACCCGTGCCACCGCGAAAATTCTGTCGTAACGCAATTAGCTTCTCGGCGATTTCCGGCGTGGCCAGTTTGTCCGCTTGCAGCCAGGCGAGCAATTCATTCAGTGTGAGCTTGTGCTCGGGTGTCTTTTGCGCGCGCGCGGCTGCCGCGCCACCATCGGCAACGGTTGCACCGGCGGCGGGGTGCTGCTTGTCCGCAGCGGGCTTGGTCGTGTTGGCGGCCATGATGGGTAGTGGAAGTCGAACTGCACTATAAACCGGAGGCCTCTTGCCTCCAACTCGCGCACCGACGCTGGGCACCCCAAATGTCGAGGGACCAGCTTGCGAAGTCCCAGAATAGTGCATTTACGAAGCGAGATGCACCATAGTGGTACTATTTTCGAGTGCCGCTGCAGGAGGGTGAAACCTAAAGACTATCTATTACAAGTATTTACAAGGCTGGAATAGCGGTTGCGTGCCCGTACACGATTTTGCCTGAACAAAATAAAAAGGGGAGGCCATGGATAACTTGAAGATCAGCAGTGACGCGCTGTTCATCTTGCTTGGAGCCGTCATGGTTCTGGCGATGCACGGCGGATTCGCGTTTCTCGAACTCGGCACCGTGCGGAGGAAAAACCAGGTCAACGCGCTGGTAAAAATCCTGGTGGATTTTTCGGTGTCGACGGTAGCGTATTTCTTCATTGGCTACACGCTTGCCTACGGCGTGAATTTTTTCTCCTCCGCGGAGAAACTCGCGACTGACAGCGGCTATCAGCTCGTGAAATTCTTTTTCCTGCTCACTTTTGCCGCCGCCATTCCCGCGATCGTCTCGGGCGGCATCGCTGAACGCGCCAAATTCAATACCCAGGTGGCGGCAACTTTTCTGCTCGTCGGCTTCATCTATCCGTTTTTCGAAGGCATTGCCTGGAACGGCAACTTCGGCATCCAAAGCTGGCTGGAGGCGATGTTTGGCGCGCCGTTCCACGATTTTGCGGGATCGATCGTGGTTCATGCCGTGGGAGGATGGATCGGACTGGTTGCGGCATTGATGCTCGGTGCGCGCCGCGGTCGTTATAGCAACGAAGGCGGCATCGCGGCGCACCCGCCATCGAGCATTCCCTTTCTGGCGTTGGGTGCGTGGATCCTGACGGTTGGCTGGTTTGGCTTCAATGTCATGTCGGCGCAGTCAATCGACAAGATCAGTGGTCTAGTCGCGGTGAATTCGCTGATGGCCATGGCGGGGGGAACCATTGGCGCGGTGATCGCCGGGCGCAACGACCCGGGGTTTGTCCACAATGGTCCGCTGGCTGGCCTGGTCGCGATTTGCGCGGGGTCGGACCTCATGCATCCGTTGGGCGGACTGGCGACGGGAGTCATCGCGGGCGGGTTGTTCGTCTTCATGTTCACGGTGACACAGAACCGCTGGAAGATCGACGATGTCCTCGGTGTCTGGCCTCTGCATGGACTGTGTGGAGCGTGGGGCGGAATCGCGGCCGGTATTTTTGGCCTCAAGGCCTTCGGTGGACTCGGCGGGGTAAGCCTGTCATCGCAGATGATTGGTTCGTTGCTTGGCATTGCGGTTGCCGTCGCGGGAGGACTCATCGTTTACGGTGCGCTGAAGGCGCTGGTTGGAATACGGCTGGACGCGGAGCAGGAATTCATGGGAGCGGATCTGAGCATTCACAAGATCTCGTCCACCGCGGAAAAAGAAGCCAGCTGGTAGTCTGAACGGGCAACGATAGCTTTCGGCCGGGATATCGGAGGGGCGGCGCTACCTGCGCCGTCCCTTTTTCGTTGGCGTGTATTGCACCTACTCAATATCACCCGGTCCAACAGGCGCAGGGCTTCCGTCATAATCACGCCCTCATACTTTTGATGATTCTTGTGGACACGCCGGATCTGTCGAGACTGAAAATAAATCGCGGGAAGGCCGCCGCTTCGACCCGCGGACAACCGCGCGCGCGCAGAAGGCTGCTGCTGCCGGTATCCCTTGTGATTGCGGCGGTCGTGGCCGGCGCCGCCGTTTATTACCGCCTGGCTTCCGCGCCGATCGAGGTGGAAACGGTTGCAGTGACGATGGCATATCCTTCGCAGAGCTTCACGGTACTGAATGCGACCGGTTATGTAGTGGCGCAACGCAAAGCGGCGGTTGCGTCGAAGGCAACCGGACGGCTGGTCTGGCTGGGCGTGCAGGAGGGCAGCCGGGTCCGGCAAGACGATGTCATCGCGCGCCTGGAAGACCTCGACGTCAAGGCAACGCGCGAGCAAGCGGCGGCGAACGTGCAGGTGGCACGCGCCAACCTGACACAGGGTCAGGCGGAACTGAAAGATGCCGAGAGCGCGCTCAACCGCTCGCAGGGATTATTGGCAGACGGTTTCGTGTCGCAAGCGGCCCATGATATCGCCATCGCGCGGCACGCCAAGGCCGCGGCCCAGATTGCCAGCCTGCAAGCGGGGATAGCCGCCGCTGTGGCCAACCTGCGGGGGGCGCAAGTGGCGGTGGAGCAAACCCTGATCCGCGCACCTTTCGATGGAGTCGTGTTGACCAAGGCGGCGAACGTCGGAGACATCGTCACGCCTTTTTCATCCGCGCTCGACAGCAAGGGTGCGGTCGTGACCATGGCGGACATGACGACTCTGGAAGTAGAGGCGGACGTATCCGAATCCAGTCTTTCCAAGGTAAAAATCGGCCAGCCCGTGGAAATCCAGCTCGACGCATTGCCTGACAAGCGATTTCGCGGCGAGGTCAGCCGCACGGTTCCAACCGTGGATCGATCCAAGGCGACGGTGATGACGAAAATCCGGTTTCTCGACCCTGACCCGCGCGTGCTGCCGGAAATGAGCGCGAAGGCATCATTCTTGTCGAAGGAGATCGGCGATGGCGAAAGGGTGGCACGGCCAGCGTTGAATCCTGCCGCAATTGCGAAGCGGGGCGGGAGCGATGTCGTGTTCGTGGTCAAAGAAGGCAGACTCGCAGAGGTACCAGTCGAGACCGGCGCTGCGATCGGCGACCTGGTGGAAATCCGGCGCGGACCGCAACCGGGCGAGATAGTCGTTTTGAAGCCGCTGGCGAAGTTCCACAACGGCACGGCGGTCAAGCCGGCGGCAAAGTAGATGCCAGGCGCGCCGATCGTCCAGATTAGACATCTGTTCAAATCCTACCGGCGCGGAGGACAGGTCGTGCCCGTATTGCATGATCTGAGCTTCGATATCGCTCAAGGTGAATTTCTGGCCCTGATGGGTCCGTCCGGCTCTGGCAAGAGCACGTTGCTCAACCTGATTGCGGGAATCGACAAGCCCGATAGCGGCGAATTGCGCATCGACGAAGAGGAAATTTCCCGGCTGTCCGAGTCCGAACTGGCGGACTGGCGCTCAGCAAACATCGGTTTTATCTTCCAGTTCTACAATCTGATGCCGGTTCTGAATGCGTTCGAGAACGTTGAATTGCCGTTGCTGCTGACAGGCCTGGGCAAGCGCGACAGGCGCGAGCGCGTCGAGCTCGCACTGGAAATGGTCAGCCTCACCGACCGCGCGGCGCATTACCCCTCGGAGCTTTCCGGGGGACAGCAACAGCGGGTTGCGATCGCTCGTGCCATCATCACCGATCCTTTGCTCATCGTCGCCGATGAGCCGACGGGCGACCTGGACCGGGTATCCGCTGGCGATATTCTCGGGTTGCTTGAGCGGCTGAACAGCGAGATGGGAAAGACGGTCGTGATGGTGACACACGATCAACGTGCGGCCGAGCGCGCTCACCTTGTCAAGCAACTGGAAAAGGGCGAGTTGGCGCAGAGCACGATGCCCCGGGCCACCGCCTGATCCGAGGTGGTCTGCATGCAAGCAGCATGTTCAGCCGATTCGGAACAAGATTCATGTATTACTTGAAACTCGTGCTGCGTAACGCCTTGCGCCATAAATTGCGCACCGGGTTGACTGTGCTCGGCATATTCGTCGCCATACTCGCGTTCGGCTTGTTGCGCACGGTGGTGGAATCGTGGTTCGCTGGAGCAGAGAACGCGTCGACTACCCGCCTCGTCACGCGCAATGCGATATCCCTTGTCTTTCCTCTGCCGATTACCTATGGAGAGCGCATCCGGCGGGTCGAGGGCGTCATCGGCGTGAGCCATGCGAACTGGTTTGGAGGGGTATATGTCTCCGAGAAAAATTTTTTCCCGCAGTTCGCTGTGGATGCCGCCACGTATTTGCCGCTTTACCCGGAGTATCGGATACCGCCAGAACAGATGAAGGCCTTTCTGCTCGATCGAAAAGGTTGCGTGGTCGGCCGCAAGCTCGCGCTGCAATATGGGTTTAAAGTCGGCGACTTGGTGCCGTTGCGCGGGACGATTTTTCCCGGCACCTGGCAATTTGTCGTGAAGGCGATCTACGACGGCGCCGACGCCAAGACGGATACGTCCCAGTTCTTTTTCCATTGGGACTATCTGAACGAGACTCTGAAGAAAACCGTGCCGCGCCGGGCCAATAGTGTGGGGGTCTATATAGTGGGGCTCGATCAGGCCAGCCACGCGCCCTCAGTCAGTGCGGCGGTGGATCAGATGTTCAGAAATTCTTTGGCCGAAACGCTCACGGAAACCGAGAAAGCCTTCCAGCTCGGGTTCGTCGCCATGACAGAGGCAATCGTAGTGGCCATACAGATCGTCTCCTTCCTCGTCATCTTCATCATCATGGCAGTCATGGCGAACACCATGGCGATGACGGCTCGCGAGCGGCTTGCGGAATACGCAACCATGAAGGCGCTCGGCTTTGGACCCGGCCGCCTGATGACGCTGATTTTCGGCGAGTCGCTCGCCATCGCCCTGGCGGGCGCCGCTGCCGGCATTTGTGCGACCTATCCTGTCGCAGACTGGTTCGCAGCCAAACTGGGAACGCTGTTTCCTGTGTTTGGCGTCTCGCCTCATACCGTGATCATGCAGGTAGGCGCCGCCTTGCTGGTTGGCATGGTCGCGGCCTTGTTCCCCGGCGTGCGCGCGGCTCGCTTGCGCATCGTCGATGGCCTTCGCAACATCGGTTGATCTACTTCCAATTCTCACCGCAGATACCCTGCGTGCGTAGCACGTCGGAGTACCCTTTTAGGCGCAGAGGCGCGGAGATCACGCAGAGAAAATCGGATGAAAATATCTGGCTGGTTATATTTGGCGCAATGGTCACCTTTCACCTTGAAACCTTCCACATTCGTGTTTGATTTCTTATTTCCTGCTGCGTTTCCTCCGAGCCTCCGCGCCTTTGCGGTGAAGACGTAGCCATGGTGATACCGTTTTCGTACACGGCGAAGAACCTGAGGGCGCGCAAGATGACCACGGCCCTCACTGCGGCGGGCATGGCGCTGGTGGTGTTCGTCTTCGCCACCGTACTGATGCTGCAGGAAGGCCTGAAGAAAACCCTTGTCGATACGGGATCCCCGGACAATGTCGTCGTAACACGGCGCTCATCGGGCACGGAAGTGCAAAGCGGAATCGACCGTGCGCAGGCCGCGGTCGTGGAAAGCCAGCCCGAGATTGCCTATGGTGCCGACGGTCATGTCATGGCGTCGAAAGAGATGGTCGTGCTGATCACTCTGCAGAAGCGTGATTCGGACAAACCTTCGAATGTGATCATTCGCGGGATGGGGACGCTGGGCCGTGATATGCGTCCACAGGTGCATATCGTGCAGGGCAGGATGTTTCGGCCTGGTTCTTCCGAGATCATAGCGGGGCGGGGCATCGCGGAGCGCTTCCGCGGCGCCGGCGTCGGCGAACACCTGAGATTCGGCATGCGCGACTGGTTCGTGGTGGGAACGTTCGACGCAAACAGGAGCGGATTCGATTCCGAAATCTGGGGTGACGTCGAGCAACTCATGCAGGCCTTCCGTCGACCGGTGTTTTCATCGCTGATCCTCAAACTCAATGATCCGGCCCGGTTCGCCGACTTGAAGCTGCGCCTGGAATCCGAGCCGAGGCTCACGGTGGAAGCGAAGCGCGAATCGGTGTTCTACGCGGAGCAGTCTGAGGTGCTGTCAAACTTCATCGGCTATCTGGGACTAACGCTGTCGGTCATTTTCTCGATCGGCGCGACCATCGGGGCGATGATCACCATGTATGCATCGGTCGCGAGCCGCACGGCGGAGATAGGCACGCTGCGGGCACTTGGATTTCGCAGTAGCGGCATTCTCATGGTGTTTCTTCTCGAGGCACTGCTGCTTGGGCTGGTCGGCGGCCTCATCGGGTTGACGCTCGCGTCATTCATGCAGTTCCTGACTATCTCGACCATGAACTGGCAATCGTTCGCCGAGTTGGCGTTTTCGTTCACGCTCAATCCCGCCATCATCGCCAAATCGCTGGGATTCGCGCTATTCATGGGCTTGCTGGGTGGATTTCTGCCCGCGGTGCGGGCGTCGCGGCTGAATATCGTTGATGCCTTGCGCGCTGCCTGAGGTTGGTGTTGCGCCGATAGAGGCGCGCACAGCGCACCGCAAAAGCGGCAGCAGCGTCTGCTCTGCAGACACGGGAACGCCCGGCTTCTAGTTCACCCGACGGGGTGTGTCGGGGTAAAAGCCCCAGGGTTCTTCGAGCACCTTGCGTTCCCAAGGCATCATCGTGTTTATCCCGACTGCGCACATCGCAGCAGGCCACTGACCCGCGATTTCCCCCTCTGCCCAAGCTTCCCGCTGCATCGTTTCGCGGTTGTCGAAGATGCCATTTAGTTTCTGCATCGGCTCGTTACCCCGGTTCGCAATCCGTGCTGCGGGATACTACTCTGCCATCGACCGTGCATCCAGCTTCTGCTGTTATGGGCGTCCAAGTGAAAGATGCATGCAACTTCACAGCAGTCTGTTCTCCCTATCAGGAAGACGGCGATTCCTCAACGGATTCAGCTTTCTCGCCGGGCTTGACGGTGCCCATGTGAAATCGAAACTCGCCGGTCCGGCGGTCGTTGAAGTAGTGTTTCAGCGTGCGGCGAACCGTGACGAACGCAATTTCATTCCAGGGAATTTCGTCTTCGTTGAACAGGCGCGTTTCCAGGGTCTCCGCCCCTGCACTGAAATCCAGATCGAGTAGCCGGGCACGAAACAGCATGTAGACCTGGTTGATGTGCGGGATGTTGAACAACGCGTACAGTCCGAGGACTTCGATCTTGGCGTTCGCTTCCTCGAGTGTTTCACGCACAGCACCTTCGACGGTGGTCTCGCCGTTTTCCATGAAGCCGGCGGGCACGGTCCACAAGCCAATGCGCGGTTCGATCGCGCGACGGCAGAGCAGGATACTGTTCCCCCATTCTGGAATGCATCCCACCACCATCTTCGGATTTTCGTAGTGAATGATCCCGCAGCTCGTGCAAATGTGGCGGGGAAGGCTGTCGCCGCCGGGCACACGCTGTTCGACCGGTGCGCCGCATGCGCTGCAGAAATTCATTCCAATGGAAGGGGTGGGGATTAGAGAAAATCAATTATATAGCGACCGTCTGCCGTTGCTGGATGCAGTCGACCAGACGGTCCGCGCTTTTGGTTAGAATTGCACATGATCCGGCCGCCGGGCTGGATCTAGCTTCCGGAGGACAGGATGAGGGCGATAGGGTTTTTTGCAGGCGCGATGGCCATTTTTCTGGCGGGCACAACTGCGTTTGCCGACAGCGCAATCTTGCGCGGCTCGTGGAAAGGACCCTGGTATATCGGCATGAGCAGCGGAATCGCCGTGATGGAGCTTGCCGCCGACGGATCCGGAAATATCACCCTCACGAATCTGGATGAATTCGGGGCGCAGCCGGTGCCGCTGGCAAAGCAAACGTTCGACGGAAAAACTTTCGCGTTCACTGCAACGGGCGCCAACGGCGCCCCTTTGGTCATGAACCTCCAACTCGGAGAGGGCGGCAAGCAATTGCGGGGCAACGGCAAGCACGCCGGATTCGGTGCCAGGATGGAATTGCAGCGAGCTGATTGAATGCG
>Ga0105245_10001341_pt1 | contig 22297 bp, 18 predicted proteins | sample KBSM54metaG_FD_81523 | JGI IMG/M metagenome (GOLD analysis project Ga0105245, IMG submission 81523) | Miscanthus rhizosphere microbial communities from Kellogg Biological Station, Michigan, USA - KBS M5-4 metaG | ecosystem: Host-associated > Plants > Roots > Rhizosphere > Soil | place...
CCCACTGCTGCCTCCCGTAGGAGTCTGGGCCGTGTCTCAGTCCCAGTGTGGCTGATCGTCCTCTCAGACCAGCTACCCATCGTTGCCTTGGTGAGCCGTTACCTCACCAACTAGCTAATGGGCCGCGGGCCCCTCCCGAAGCGGAGGCCGAAGCTTCCTTTACTCCACACACTGATGTGTGTGGAGCACATCCGGTATTAGCCCGAGTTTCCTCGGGTTGTCCCGGTCATCGGGGCAGGTTACCCACGTGTTACTCACCCGTTCGCTGCTTTGCCCCAGGGCAAGCCCTGGTTCGTCGCTCAACTTGCATGTGTTAGGCACGCCGCCAGCGTTCGTCCTGAGCCAGGATCAAACTCTCCGTAAAAAGTGACTCGAGGGTTTCAATCCGACTTCCCGGTCAAGGGAGGCCGGCTCCTCTGTCGCAGAGAGTTGTCATGACTAGTCGCTGTCCAAGTACACAGTTCGGACAGCAGACATGACAGGGTTGTTAGCCCGTCGCGCACGGCAAAGCCGAGGCGACGGGTCGGACGTGGTCACGAGCCGTGGAAGTGATCCCTCGGCTCGCGCGCTGCTCAGTTTTCAAGGACCGCTCCGGTCCTGCGGGGAGGGACTCTCCGAGCAGGCACCGACCGCCTCAAGGGCGACCACCCAGTATATCGGGGAAATCGTGCTCGATCCGGCTTTGAGCACTCCCGCTGCCCCGGGGGACCAGGCAGTGTAGCGGCGCCGTCAAAAACGGCCGGCTCGCCGCGGCTAGCCGGAGGCGTCGACCACGCGTGCGAAGCGCCGCTTGCCCACCTGGAGCACCTTGCCGTCCAGGTCCCCCATCGGGATGTCGAGCCGCCCTCCGTCGAGCGCCTCTCCATCGACCTTCACGCCACCCTGGCCAAGCAGGCGGCGCGCCTCGCTCGTGCTGACGCCAAAGGCCTGGGCGATCAACGCCGGGACGTGGACCACGCCGCCGTCACTCGGCTCGGCGCGAATCTCCGGAACGTCCTCCGGCACCTCGCGTCGCACGTGCAGCTGGTCGAACCGTGCCTCGGCCTCCTTCGCCGCGTCGTCGCTGTGGAACCTCGCCACGAGGCGCCGCGCGAGCTCGCGCTTGGCCTCACCCGGATGGCGCGCCTCGTCGACCGGCTCGTAGAGGAGCAGCTGGTAGTACTGGCCCATCGCGTCGTCGGGGATGCTCATCAGCTTCCCGAACATCTCCTCGGGCGGATCGGTGACCCCCACGTAGTTCCCGAGGGACTTGCTCATCCGCCGCACGCCATCGGTTCCGGGCAGGATCGGCATCGTCAGGATCGACTGGGGCGGGACCCCGAACGACTCCTGGACGTCGCGTCCGAACAGCAGGTTGAACTTCTGGTCGGTGCCCCCCATCTCGACGTCGGCCTCGACCGCCACCGAGTCATAGCCCTGGAGCACCGGGTACAGAAGCTCGAGGATCGAGATCGGCTCCTCCGCCTGCATCCGCCGGCTGAATTCCTCGCGCTCGAGCAGCCGCGCCACGGTGAACCGCCGCGCGAGCCGGAACAGCTCCTCGCTCGGCATCGCGAGCCACTCCCCGTTTCGCCTCACCTCGGTGCGGTCGGGATCGAGCACCCTGAACGCCTGCTCCTGGAACGTGCGCGCGTGGGCGTCGATCTCGTCGTCCGTCAAGACCGGGCGCTCGGCCGACCGCCCGCTCGGGTCCCCCACCCTCGCCGTGTAGTCGCCGATGATCAGGACCACCACGTGGCCGGCGTCCTGGAACTGGCGCAGCTTGGTCAACACCACCACGTGGCCGAGGTGGATGTCGGGGGCCGTGGGGTCGATTCCGAGCTTCACCCGCAGGGGGCGATCGCCCGCCAGCTGCTCGGCGAGACGGCCCTCCGGCAGAGCCTCTACGGCGCCTTCCAGGAGGCGGGCGGCGTCGGCTGGAACCTGTGGGTTCACGGCGGGCCCAATGCTAGACTGACCCGCTCGCTCGGCGGACTGCTTCCCCGCCCTCTTCCTTCGGTGATCTTCGATGGGCGGACCCGTTTCCGTCCCGTTTGTCCGCCCGGGCGCCCCCTGACATGTTCAGAAAGCAACCGAGAGTGCATGGCACGATTTAGGCTCCCAGGCCGCTCCAGCGACGGAGCGAGCTCGAGTGACAATGGGTCGAACGACGACGGGACGGTCTCGAAGATCGCGCCCAAGCCGGACGACTCGCCGAAGAAGCCCCGGCGGCCGCGACTGCGGAAGCTCCGCATCGCGCTGGTCTTCTTCGGGCTCGCGATCCTCGCCCTCATCTCCTGGATCTTCGGGATCATGATGGCCGTCGCGAGCGACCTCCCGCAGCTCGACGACCGGGCGCAGTTCCAGAACGCGCAGAACTCGGTCGTCTACGACATCAACGGGAACAAGATCGCGACCCTCACCAACAACGAGGGCCGCATCCTCGTCCCCTCCGTGGACATCGCCCCGGTAATGAAGGAGGCGACGGTGGCGATCGAGGACCAGCGCTTTTACCAGCACCGCGGCGTGGACTTCCTGGGGATCGGGCGCGCGGTGGTCCAGGACGTGCTTCAGACGGGCGCCGCCCAGGGTGCGTCCACGATCACCGAGCAGTTCGTCAAGAACGCCCTTCGCGCTCAGGAGAGCCGGACCATCTTCGAGAAGCTCCGCGAGGCCGCTCTCGCGTACCAGCTCGAGCGCCACTGGGACAAGGACAAGATCCTCACCGAGTACCTGAACGAGATCTACTTCGGCAACGGCGCCTACGGGATCGAGGAGGCCGCCAAGACCTACTTCGGCTACAACCACCCCGGCTGCGGCGGTCGGCCCGATCGGTGCGCGGGCGACCTCCTGCCCTGGGAGGCGGCCCTGCTCGCCGGCATGATCTCCAGCCCCAGCGGGTACGACCCGGTGACCAATCCGCAGGAGGCCATGGCGCGCCGAAACCAGGTGCTTCAGAACATGGTGTCGCAGGGCGACATCACACAGGAGGAGTACAACCAGTACTCCAAGGAGCCGCTCCCCAAGCCCAGCCAGATCCAGACGCCGACGGAGAACTCCAAGGCGCCTTACTTCACGAGCTGGCTGCGCCAGCAACTGGTTGACAAATACGGATCGGGCGAGGCCTTCGGCGGCGGCCTGCGCGTGTACTCGACGCTCGACCTCCCGTTCCAGGATGCGGTCCAGAAGATTGCGTACGACCACACCGCCGGCGTCGGCCTCAACTCCGCGGTGGTCGTGCTCGACAACCAGACGGGCGGAGTCCGGGCGATGGTCGGAGGCACCGACTACTCGAAGACCCCGTTCAATCTCGCGACGCAGGGACAGCGTCAGCCCGGCTCCTCCTTCAAGCCGTTCACCCTCGTCACCGCCCTCGAGCAGGGTCATTCGCCCGATCAGGTCTTCCCGTCGGCCCCTCAGAAACTCCCGTACAAGGCGAAGGTGCCGAAGAAGGGCGGCGGTACCAAGGTCCTTCCCGAGACCTTCGACGTGAGCAACTACGGCGACGAGTACGCCGGTAGCGCATCCCTCGCGACGGCGACCACTCACTCCGACAACTCGGTCTACTCCCAGCTGGGCACATCGCTGAGCGGCGGCATCGGGAGCATCGCGGACACGGCGCAGAAGATGGGTATCCAGACCAGCCTCGCCACCACGACGGGCGTGACGTATTCCGTCAACGGCAGTCCTTTCGAGCCGTACAACCCGGCGCTCATTCTGGGTGGGCTCGAGAATGGCGTCACGCCGATCGAGATGGCGCACGCATACGAGACGCTTGCCCACGACGGCCAGCTCGTGAGCGGCACCATGGCGGACTCCCCCGGAAGCCCGATAGGGATCCAGCGAGTCGACGACTCGAACAACAACCCGGTGGAGACCAACCAGGGCGATCCCGGCCAGGACCGGGTTGAGACCAAGCAGGTCATCTCCCCCACCGTCGCCGCCACGGCGCGCACCATGCTCCACAGCGTGGTCACGGAGGGAACCGGTACCAATGCGAACAACGGTGACCCGTACCTCTGGGGCAAGACCGGCACGACCGAGAACAACGGCGACGCCTGGTTCGTCGGCGCCAATCGCGACGTGACCATCGCCGTCTGGGTCGGCCATGCCAACTCGGTGAAGCCGATGCTCACCGAGTACGGCGGCCAGCCGGTCGACGGCGGGACGATTCCGGCGATCATCTTCCATGACGTCCTCGATCAGTACGAGTCGATGAAGAAGAACGCAGGGTCACACAACCACTCCGTCTCGCCTGACAGCACCGCAACGACCTCGGTGCCGGCGACGACGGTCGCCCCGACTACCACCGTGGCCCCCGCCACCACGACGCCCGCAGCGCCCGCACCGGCGCCGGCTCCCGCCCCGAGCTCCGGCACCCCGTCGGATACGGGTCAACCCGCGCCGCCCCCGAGCTCCGGCGGTGGCGCCGCCGCCGGCGGCGCGGCTGCACCGCCGTCCTCCGGCGGTACGGGCTAAGCGGCTTCAGCCCGCACACTGAAGAACGGCGGCTTCGCCGCCTGACGGCACATGCTGCTGCGGCGACAAAGTCGCCGCCTAGCTCAACCGGCGCGACAGATACTCGCTGCCCACCGCGCAGAAGCGCCAGGGCAGCTCGGCGGCACGCGTGATGCCGATCCGCGGCCCGGTTCCGACCTCGACGCCCTGCCGTTGCTCGTCACGCGCGCGAAGCTCGAACGGCGGCCCGAGCAAAGAGGCGCCGTTCAGGTCCAGCCCGATGGCGAGCGCCTCCGTCAGCTTGCCGGGGCCCGAGCACAGGTCGCGAAGCGCGTCCCGGCCGCGCCGCCCGCGCATCTCCTCGATCCCCCAACGGGGCTCCAGGGCCCGGATGAGCACCGCGGCCGCGTCGCCTTCCGAATGGCAGACGAAGTTCAGGCAGGAGTGGATCCCGTAGGAGAGGTAGACGTATGCTCTCGCGGGCGGGCCGAAGATCGTCGCCGTGCGGGGCGTCAGGCCGACGTACGCATGACAGGCGGGATCGTCCTGCTGGTAGCTCTCGGTCTCGACGATCACCCCGCCAACGCCCTCGTGGAGCAGCGAGCAGCCCACCAGGTCCCGAGCGACGTCGTGGACCGAGCGTTCGAAGAACTCGACGCCGAGAGCGCTCAACCGCCGACGCTCCGGAGCGACGCGACGACCCCCTCCGCCGTCTCGAGCTGCTCGTCGAGGCGCGCCGCGGCCGTCCCTCCGGCCGAGATCTTCGAGTCGAGCCAGGCCCCGTCGCTGAGCGCCGCGTAGTAGTCGTCGCCCAGCAGGTCCGAGCTCGACGCGAGCTCGTCGGGAGTCAGCTCGGAGAGCGTGCGCCCGGACTCGACGGCGGTGCGCACGAGCCCGCCGACGACGCCGTGTGCCTCCCGGAACGGCATGCCCTTGCGAACCAGCAGGTCCGCGATGTCGGTCGCCGCCACCATCTCGTCCGCGGCGGCGGCCTCCATCCGCTCGCGATCGAAGCGCAGCCCGGCGAGCATGCGCTCGGCGGCCTCCAGCGACAGCTCGATCGTGTCGACGGCGTCGAAGAGGGCCTCCTTGTCCTCCTGCAAGTCCTTGGAGTAGGCGAGCGGCAGCGCGTGGAGCACGCCGAGGAGGGTTGTGAGCGACGCTGTCACCCGCGGCGCCTTCGCACGAAGCAACTCGGCCGCGTCGGGGTTCTTCTTCTGAGGCATGATGCTCGAGCCCGAGGCGAAGTCGTCGGCGGGATGGCAAAACCCGAACTCCTGGCTCGACCACAGGACGACCTCGGACCCGAGCCGCGAGAGATGCATCGCGCACACCGCCGCCGCGTGGAGGTAGTCCAGGGCGAAGTCGCGGTTGGACACCGCGTCGATTGAGTTCGGCGAGGGGCGGGCGAAGCCCAGCTCCGCCGCAGTCCCCTGGCGATCGACGTCCCAGTTGAGACCCGCGAGCGCGCCCGAGCCGAGCGGCATCGCCATCGTCGAGCCCGCGGAGGCCGCAAAGCGGATCTCGTCGCGCTCGAGCATCCAGAAATAAGCCAGCAGATGGTGGCCCAGGTAGACCGGCTGGGCGCGCTGCAGATGGGTATATCCAGGCATGCGCCAGTCCCGGTGAGCCCGCGCGAGGCCCAGCAGGCGGTCCATGAGCGCCACGATGAGCTCGCGAGCGCGCTGGGACCGCTCGCGGAGGTAGAGCGCAAGGTCCGTCGCCACCTGGTCGTTCCGGGAGCGGGCTGTGTGGAGGGCGCCGCCGATCGGTCCGACCAGCTCGGTGAGCCGCCGTTCGACGGCCATGTGGATGTCCTCGTCGGAATCCTGGAAGGAGAAGGTGCCCGCCTCGATCTCGGCCGCAACCGAGTCGAGGCCGTCGTCTAGCGTGCGGAGCTCGTCGTCATCGATGACCTCGAGCTTTCGCAACGCGCCCAGATGCGCCTTCGAGCCCGCGATGTCCTGCCTCCACAGGCGCCGGTCGAAGCCGAGCGACGAATTCAGCCGCTGAAAGACGGGATCTTGCGGGTCGGGCAGCCTAGGCATGAGGCGCCAGGATAAGGTCACCTGCCGATGAGGGCCCTCGTCACCGGCGCCACCGGAAAGATCGGCAACGCCGTTGCGCGCCAGCTGGCCGAGCGCGGCGACGAGGTGGTCGCCCTGGTTCGGAACCCGGCCAAGGCCCGCGAGCTGCTGCCGAGCGGCGTCGAGCTGGCGCAGGGAGACGTGAGCGATCCGGGATCGCTGCGGGCGGCCGCTGCGGGAATCGACGCGGCCTTCAACTGCATGGGCCTGTTCGAGCAGTGGTTCGCCGATCCGGGGGTCTTCGACCGCATCAACGCCGAGGGCGCGCGCAACGTGGTCGCCGCGGCGCGCGAGGCCGGGGCGAAGCGCGTCGTCCACACGTCGACCTTCGATGTCTTCCACGCCCCGCAGGGCGGCACCGTGAGCGAGGCCGAGGTCGCCAACTACCCGAAGGACACCGCGTACGAGCGCTCCAAGCAACTGGCCGAGAGGCTGGTCCTGGAGGAGGCCGAGAAGGGGATCGAGGTCGTGATCGCCAACCCGTCGAGCGTCTACGGACCAGGCCCGTGGCAGGGCACGGGCATCGATCGGGCCATCCGCGACGCGATCCGCCGCCGCCTGCCGGCCACGCCGCCCGGCGGCATGACGCTCGTCTTCGCGGACGACGTCGCCAGGGGCCACCTGGCGGCATTCGACCGTGGCAAACCGGGCGAGCGCTACATCCTCGCCGACGGCTACGCCCCGATGCGGGAGTTGCTTCGCCTGGCGGTCGCCGAGGCCGGCCGCGGGTGGGTCCCGCCGACGATGCCGCTGGGCCTCGCCCGGGGCATGGCGGGCGCCGGCGAGGCCGTGTCTCGGGTCATCAAGCAGCCGCCCCTCCTGGGCAAGGGCCAGCTCACCTTCCTGGAGTGGCAGGCCCGGGCATCGAACGACAAGGCCAGGACCGACCTCGGCATCGAGTTCACCGCGCTTCCCGAGGGCATCGGGCGCACCGTCCGCTGGATGGCGGACTCCGGCCGGATCTAACGGCTTGGCGTCAGCCGCGGTCGAGGGCGCTGGCCAGAGCCGCGGCAACCCGCTCGACCTCGCCCTCTCCCATGGCGGTGAAGAACGGGAGCGCGAGCGAGCGCTCGGAAACGGCCTCCGCGACGGGAAACTGGCCCTCGCGGAAGCCGAATCGCTCGCGGTAGTGCGGCATCAGGTGGATGCACGGCAGGTAGGCCTTGGAGTCGATGCCCTCGCCGGCCAGCGAGGCCATCACGGCGTCACGGTCGGTGCCCGCCCGCAGCTGGAGCACATAGACGAACCAGCTCCGCCGGCCTTCCCCCCGGTCCGGGCAGCCGAGGACCAGGTCGTCGGGATCACCCTCTCCGGCCGGGGCCGCCCCCAGCGCCCCGAGCGCGCTGGCATAGAGCGCCGCCACACGGTCGCGCGCGGCGATCAACTCGTCCGCGCGCTCGACCTGGGCGACGCCCATCGCCGACTGGAGGTCCGTAAGCCGGTAGTTGAAGCCGAGCCGCTCGTGTCCGAGCCAGCCCATGTCGCGCGCCCGCCCTTGATTCCGCTCGCTTCGCATGCGCTCCGCGACGCTCCCGTCGGAGGGGATCGCGATCCCGCCCTCCCCCGTCACCAGCTGCTTGTTGGCGTAGAAGGCGAAGATCGCGTTGTTGCCGCGCCTGCCGACCCTGACGCCCGTCTCGTCGACGGCGCCGGCGGCCTCCGCGGCGTCCTCGAGGATCCCGAGACTGCGGTCGGCGGCGAGGCGCTCGAGCTCCTCCATCGCCGCCGGGTAGCCGAAGATATGCACGGGCAGGAGACCGACCGTGCGCTCGGTGACCGCTGCCCGCGCGGCGTCGGGGTCCATGTTCAGGGTGAGCGGGTCGATGTCGCAGAACATCGGCGTCACGTCCTCGTAGAGGAGGCAGTTCGCCGAGGAGACGAAGCTGAACGGGGTGGTCACCACCTCGTCGCCCTTCCCCCACTCGAGTGCTCTCACCCCGAGATGCAGCGCGGCCGTCCCGGATGAGACCGCGACGGCGTCGTCAGTCCCCAGCCAGTCGGCGAAGTCCCGCTCGAACCGCTCGAGCACCGGGCCCAGCGAGAGCTGGCCGGTGTGCAGAACCTCGAGCAGGAGCTCCTCCTCGCGGGGCCCGAGATCGGGTCGGGCGAGTGGGATCGGCTCGGAAGCCGTCAACGGCCCGCGGGTACCTCGGCGTCTTCCTTCGGTGCCGGCGGGCGCTCCTTCGGCTGGAACGCGTACTCGAGTGAGTCGACGAGCGCCTCCCACGAGGCCTCGATGATGTTCTCGGAGACGCCGATCGTCCCCCAGGACTCGCTGCCGTCCGCCGAGTCGAGCAGGACCCGGGTCACCGCGCCGGTGCCGTGGTGAGTATCGAGGATCCGTACCTTGTAGTCGACGAGCTCGATCTGGGCGAGGTGGGGATGCAGCTCGGTGATCGCCTCGCGCAGCGCGCGGTCGAGCGCGTTGACCGGCCCGTTGCCCTCGGCCGTGCGGACGAAGCGCTGGCCGTCGACCCAGATCTTGATCGTGGCCTCGGTCTCGACCCTGCCGTTCGCGCGCTTCTCGGTGATCACGCGGAAGCCCTCGAGCCGGAAGAGCTGCAGGTAGGTCCCGGCCTCCCGGCGCAGGAGCAGCTCGAAGGACGCATCGGCGGCCTCGTACTGGTAGCCGCGGTGCTCGCGCTCCTTGATCCTCTCGACGGCCCGCTTGGCGGCGTCCGCGTCCAGGTCGATGCCCGCGCCCTCGGCGCGGCTCTGCACCGAGCCCCTGCCGGCGAGCTCCGAGATCAGGACGTCGCGGCTGTTGCCCACGAGCCCGGGCTCGATGTGCTCGAACGTCCGGGCGTCCGCCTGAACGCCGGCCGCGTGCATCCCGCCCTTGTGGGCAAAGGCGTTGCGGCCGACGTACGGCCGGTCCGGGTCGGGCTGCAGGTTGCAGAGCTCGTCGACCAGATGGGAGGTCTCGGTGAGCCGCCGCAGACGGTCGTCCGGCACGCACTCGTAGCCCATCTTGAGTTGGAGCGCGGGAAGGATGGACACGAGGTTCGCGTTGCCGGTGCGCTCGCCGTAGCCGTTCATGGTGCCCTGGACCAGCCGGGCCCCCGCGTCCACGGCGGCAAGGGAGTTTGCGACGCCGCACTCGCTGTCGTTGTGGGTGTGGATCCCAACCTCCACCCTGTCCCCCAGCGCATCGACCACTGCGGCGGTCGCCTCCGCGACCTGAAGCGGCAGCGTGGCGCCGTTCGTGTCACACAGGCTGACGTTCTCGGCGCCGGCCGCCACGGCGGCGCGCAGGCACTCGAGGGCGTACCCGGAGTCCTCGCGCCACGCGTCGAAGTAGTGCTCGGCGTCATAGACGACACGCTTGCCGTTGCCCACGAGGTAGCAGACCGAGTCGGTGATCATGCCGAGGTTCTCGGTGCGCGACACCTTGGTGACCTTCTCGAGGTGGAGGCCCCACGTCTTGCCGACCAGGGTGCATACAGGTGCGAAGCACTCCGCGAGCTCGCGAAGAGCCGCGTCCTCCTCGGCGGCGACGCCGCGCCGGCGGGTCATGCCGAAGGCGCAGACGTCCGCCCCCTCGAGCTCGACGTTCGCCAGCAGGGCGAACAGCTCGGCGTCCTTGGGGTTCGAGCCGACGAAGCCGGCCTCGATGAGGTGGATTCCCAGCCCGTCGAGCGCCTGGACCACGCGGACCTTCTCGGACGCGGAGAGAGACATTCCCGAGCCCTGCATGCCGTCGCGCAAGGTCGTGTCGTAGAGCTTTACGCGCTTTGTCGGTGAGGGGGCTTCAGCCCCCGAAACTGGCTGGTGCCGTTGCTGGTTCAAAGTTCGATGCCTTTCCGTTGGGGGGACGAGCGAGAGGGGTGCGCGGCTCAAGCCGCGCGGCCACGGGGCGATTACGCCGCCGCGGCGCTCCTAATTCGCTCGATGCCACCAGCGATGAGACGCATCACGACGTGACTCTACTCGGTTGCTCGACCACGTCCAGCCACTCGAGGTACTCGGGGGCGCGCCCGTGCAGCGCGTCCTCGAACTTCGCCTGGATGACCCGGGTCACCTCGCCCGGCTCGCCGATCTGGTGGTCGTCCACCTCGCGCACCGGCACGAGCTCGGCCGCAGTGCCGGTGAGGAACACCTCGTCGGCGAGGAAGAGCTCGGCCCGCGCGATGTCGCGCTCCTCGACCGGGTAGCCCAGGTCGTTCGCGATCTGGATCACGGACCGGCGGGTGATGCCGTCGAGGATCGAGTTGGTGTGGCCCGGCGTCGAGAGCACGCCGTCGCGGACGATGAAGACGTTCTCGCCTGAGCCCTCGGAGACATTGCCCTGGACATCGAGCAGGATCGCCTCGTCGTAGCCCGCGTTGGCTGACTCTGTCTTCGCCAGGATCGAGTTCAGGTACTGGCCCGAGGCCTTCGCGTGCGGGATCAGGCTGTCCCCGGAGATGCCCCGCCACGAGGACACCTTGCACCGGATGCCGCTGCGCTTGCCCTCCTCGCCGAGGTAGGCGCCCCATGGCCAGACGGCCACGACGACGTCGATCGGCGCGCTCTGCGCGAACAATCCCATCTCGCCGTAGCCCCGGAAGGCGATCGGCCGGATGTAGCAACTCGCAAGCCCGTTGCGCCTGATCAGCTCGTGCGTCGCGTCACGGAGCTCGTCGACGGAGTACGGCAGCTCCATGTAGTACAGCTGGGCCGAGCGAGCGAGCCGCTCGAGATGCTCGCGGTGCCGGAAGACGGCGGTGCCGCGGTCGGTCTCATAGGCGCGGATGCCCTCGAAGACGCCCGTGCCGTAGTGGAGGCCGTGGCTGAGTACGTGGACGTTGGCGTTATCCCATGGGACGAGCTCGCCGTTCATCCAGATCAACTCAGACTTGTCCACTACTTCCTTCCTCCGGGCTCGCTTCCAGTTGCCGAGAAAGTATGACCTACCGAGTCAAGGCCTCGATCACGGCGGCGGTCATCTCGTCGGTGCCGACGGTCGCGGAATCCGGCCCGGCGAGGTCCGGTGTGCGAAGGCCGCGCTCGAGCGCCGCGTCGACGGCAGCTTCGATCGCGCTCGCCTGGTCGGGCATGCCCAGGCCGTGCCTGAGCATCATCGCCACCGAGAGGAAGGTCGCGAGCGGATTGGCGGTCCCGGTGCCCGCGATGTCGGGGGCCGATCCGTGAACCGGCTCGAACAGGCCCGGCCCGTCGGCGCCGAGGCTTGCCGACGGCAACATCCCGAGCGACCCGGTGAGCATGGCCGACTCGTCGCTGAGGATGTCGCCGAACATGTTCTCGGTGAGGATCACGTCGAACCGGGCCGGGTTCGCGACGAGCTGCATGGCGGCGTTGTCGACCAGCATGTGGTCGAGCTCCACGTCGCCGTACTCGCGGGCCACCCGCTCGACCGTCTCGCGCCACAGGCGGGAGGTCTCGAGAACGTTCGCCTTGTCCACCGAGGTGACCCGGGGCCCGCCGTCGCTCCCGCCGCGCCGACGCGCGGCGTCGAAGGCGACATGGGAGATTCGCTCAATCTCGGCGACCGAGTACTCGCAGTCGTCGTGAGCGCGGTCTCCATCACGGCCGCTCTCGCCAAAGTAGATCCCGCCGGTGAGCTCGCGCACCACGAGGAGGTCGGTGCCGGAGATGCGGTCCGGCCGCAGCGGGCTGGCGTCCACCAGCGCGGGACTCGGGCGGACGGGACGCAGGTTCGCGTACAGGCCGAGGCCCTTGCGAAGGGCCAGGAGCCCCTGCTCGGGCCGCGGCGCGCCTGGGTCGGTGGTGTCCCATTTCGGCCCTCCGACCGCGCCGAGCAGTACGGCGTCCGCGCCCCGGCACTCCTCCAGCACCTCGTCGGTGAGGGCGGTCCCGTGCTCGTCGATGGAGGTCCCGCCGACCGGATGTTCGACGAACTCGAAGTCACCGATCGCCTCCAGCAGCCCGCGGGCCGCCGAGAGGATCTCGGGCCCGATCCCGTCGCCTGCGAGGACCACGATCCTTGGGGATTGCTCTGCGGCGTTCATTGGCGGGCATCATGCCTGACCCGTCTACGAGTACGCAACATGGCCCGGCCGGGTCAGTGGCAGAATGCCGCGAATGTCGGGAAGGCTGGTTCGCGGAGCCGCACTGGGAATCGTCGTCCTCGGCGCCGCGGGCATCGCGTGGTCCGCGACTGGCGGCGGCAGCAACGTCGTGGGGCCGCGGACCCGGATCCAGCCCACCGGGAGGCAGCTCAACCCGGTCGGCGAGCTCACCAAGCTCGGCAACTTCCCAACCGGCGGCGCGCTCACTCCGGACGGCCGCTTCCTGTGGACACTCTCGACGGGGCGCGGCATCAACGACATCCGGATCGTCGCGGTCACCGGGCCGCGCGCCGGCCGGGTCGTCCAGCGCATTCGCATGCCCGGGCTGAGCGGCGGGATCGCGATCACCCAGAGCGGCCGCCGGGCGTACGTGTCCGGCATCGCCAACTCGCCATTCACCGATCAGAGCGCGCCGAGCCGCATCCCGGGCGGGCAGGGCGACGTCATCTCGGTCTTCGCGATCCAGCCGCGATCCGGGCACGCGAGCCGCCACGGCGTAATCCCGGTCCCTCCACCGGCGGGCTCACCTCCCTACCAGACCTTTCCACCCCAGAAGACGGACACCCTCTCGTGGCCGCGAGACGTGGCGGTGAGCCCCAACGGACGGACCGTGCTCGCCGCGCTCAACCTCGCGGACCGGGCGGCTGTCATCGACACCAGGACAAAGCGGGTCCGCTACGTGAGGGTCGGGCACTACCCCTACGGAGCTGCGATCACCCGCGACGGGACGTATGGCCTGGTCACGGGCGAGACACAGGGCACCGTCTCGGTCATCAATCTCGCGACCGCCCGCAAGGTCAAGACGATCCAGGTGGGCGCGCACCTGTCCCATCCCGAGGGCATGGCCGTCGACCCGAGGCGGCCGCTTGCGTTCGTGGCGATCGCCAACGACGACCAGATCGGGGTTATCAACACCCACACGCTGACCCTCAAGCGCACGCTCTCGGTGGCGCGGCCCACGGGGGCCGGGACGACGCCGAGCCAGGTGACGGTCACGCGCGACGGCTGCGACCTCCTGAGCGCAGACTCCGGGGAGGACGCCGTGGCGGTGTTCGCGCTCTCCCGGGCGCATCGCTGCGACCCGTCCCACCCCGGCCCGCGGCGCGCGACGCCGTACCAATTGGTCGGCCGCCTGCCGGTGGGCTCCTATCCCACCGTCGCGACGGCGGGCTCCGCCGGCGGCAAGCTCGCCTGGATCTCCGCCCGCGGGCTCGGCGTGGGCCCGAACCTCCATGGGCCCAACCCCAACTCGCCGAACGATTCCGACGACTTCATCAACAGCTTCCAGTACCTGCCCTCGATCGTGCGGGGAAGCTCGGGCATCCTGCCCTTCCCCAGCGACAGCCAGATCCACCGCCTGACGCCCAGGGCGGACCGCCAGATCCATCCTCTGAACCAGCAACGGGCGCCGGAGAACACGCCGATCCGGCCCAACGGGCCGATCAAGCACGTGTTCGTCATCGTCAAGGAAAACCGCACCTACGACCAGGTCCTCGGGGACGATCCCCGGGGCGACGGCGACAAGCACCTGACGCTCTTCGGCAAGCGGATCACGCCCAACACGCACGCCCTCGTCCGGCGCTTTCCGCTCCTCGATCACGTGTACGCCGACTCCGAGGCGTCGATCGACGGCCACTACTGGACCGCCGCCGGCGCGGTCTCCGACTACGTGACCAAGAACTGGCCGCAGAACTACTCGGGCCGTGGCCGCCCCTATGACTTCGGCGCCTACGAGGTGAGCGCCCCGCCCAAGGGCTACATCTTCCAGCGGGCGATCGCCGAGCACATTCCCTTCTTCAACTACGGCGAGGCGCTGGCCGGGCTGTCGCCGTTCCCCGACAAGGACCGGACCCAGGCGGAGACCGCCCTGAACGCCCAGGTGCTCAAGAGCTCCGACGTGCAGCTGAACGGCGGCTGCTACGACGGGGACATCGCGATCTTCAACCCCGTCGGCGTGAGCAACGTGGACGTGTACGACTCCTCGGTTCCGGCGACTGCCCCGCCCACCTCCCACTCGCGCTTCGCGTGCTTCAGGCAGCGTTTCCAGGAACAGGTACTCACCAACTCGGTGCCGCCGCTCAACTACATGGTCCTGCCGCTCGACCATACGCAGGGCGTCGCGCCCGGCAAGCGGACGCCGAACGCCGACGTTGCCGACAACGACTGGGGCCTCGGCCAGATCGTCCAGGAGATCTCGCACTCGAAGATCTGGAGCAGTTCGCTGATCCTGGTGATGGAGGACGACTCGCAGGACGGCGCCGATCACGTCGACGCCCACCGGATTCCCGCCATGGTCATCAGCCCTTACACGCAAAAGGGCGCCGGCGTCCACGACCGCTACGACCAACTCTCCTCCCTCCGGACCGCGGAGACGATCATCGGGATGAAGCCGCTCAACCTGGCCGAGCACCTGGCGGTGCCGCTGTACCACGCGATGACGCCGAAGCCGGTGAACTCGGTGCCCTACAACGCGATCAAGCCCAAGGTCAGCGTGACCGCCACGAACCCCAACACCGCCGCCAACCGGCGCGCCTCGAAGGGCCTGCCGCTCAACGCCCTGGATCAGGTTCCGCAGCGGCGCCTGGACGCGATCCTCTGGGGCTACAAGCACGGTCCCCACTCGACACCGCCTCCACCGGGGCCGAACGCATCGGCGCAGGACACCGAGGGGCGCGATCAGTCAGGCGATGAGGCGCTCGGCCATCCCGGCCGGATCGCCCAGAAGCTGCGCAGCGCGTTCCGCCACGCGGACGGCGGCGGGAACTAGGCCGCCGGCCTGCGGGCCGAGATGTTCAGCCGCATGTAGTCGAGCGTCAGCGGGCGCGGGATGTACTCGAGCACCGCCTCCAGGTACGCCTCGTGAAGATCCTCCGGCAGCCGGTCGAGGTGCCCGCCGCAGCACACGGTCCGCAGAAATTCGCGCGGCTCGCGTGGCTTTTCGATTCGCTGCTCGAGCCAGCACCGCACCCGCTCGAACCCAGCGCTCTCGAGGCGCACGTCGGTGTCGCCGGGCGAGGCGAAGTTCCAGGTACTGGCGATGCCGCGAACGTAGGGCGAGAAGCGCTCGTCCCCGTCGACGTTCTCGAGCGAGTTCAGGAACTCGTCCAGGTTGCCGATCCCGCCGCACTGCGCCTCCAACACGCCCCCGGGGCGAAGCGCCGCATAGAGGCGCGCGAACAACCGCCGGTGGTCCAGGATCCAGTGGAATGTCGCGTTGGAGAAGACGGCGTCCACCGCCTCGTCGAGGTCCAGGTCGAGCAGATCGGAGACGATGAACTCGGTCCGGTCGGGGAGCGCCTCTTGCGCCTTCTCGATCATCGATCGCGACGCGTCGACGCCGATGACTCGGCCCTCCGGCAGGCGCTCCAACAGGAGCCTGGTCACCCGCCCGCTCCCGCAGCCCGCGTCGAGCACGGTCTCGTCGCCGCGAAGGTCGAGCCGGTCGAGGACCGCCCGCGACCAGACCTCCTGCACGTCGGAGACGCGGTCGTACGCCGCCGCGTCCCACTCGCGAGGCTCGGCCTCGGAACTCACAGCGCTGTGGTGACGGGGCCGCGCTCGGCGCCGCCCGCCCGCTCGAAGGCCGTGATCGCGCCCTCGTCCTTGAGGGTGATCCCGATGTCGTCGAGGCCGTGGAGCAGCCGGTGCTTCGTCTCCTCGTCGATCTCGAACTCGACCACGCCGCCCACGAAGGTCACGGTCTGGTCGTCGACGTCGATACGGCCGTCACCCGCCGCCGCGAGGTCGCGGCATGTGTCCTCGGGCAGGATCACCGGGAGCAGGCCGTTCTTCGTGCAGTTGACGTAGAAGATGTCGGCGAAGGACGGCGCGATCACCGCCTCGAACCCGAAGTCCTGAAGCGCCCATACCGCGTGCTCGCGGGAGGACCCGGAGCCGAAGTTACGCCCGGCGACCAAGATCGGGTTGGGCTCGAGCTCGAGCTCACCGGCGCGGAACCAGTCGTAGAACAGGAACTCGCCGAAGCCGGTGCGCTCGACCCGCTTCAGGAACTGCTTGGGGATGATCTGGTCGGTGTCGACGTCGGCGCGCTCGACCACCGAGACCTTGCCCTCGATGACGTCGACCGGCCTCATGCCCAGCTCCTGATGTCAACGAACGTTCCCTCTATGGCCGCGGCCGCGGCCATCTTTGGGCTGACCAGGTGGGTGCGCCCGCCGCGGCCCTGGCGGCCCTCGAAATTGCGGTTCGAGGTGGAGGCGCAGCGCTCACCCTCGTCGAGGATGTCCGGGTTCATGCCCAGGCACATCGAGCAGCCTGCGGTGCGCCACTCGAAGCCGGCGGAGCGGAAGATGTCGTCGAGGCCCTCCTCCTCCGCCTGCGCCTTGACATGCTGGGAGCCGGGGACGACCATCGCCCGGACCGAGCCGGCGACCGTACGCCCGTCGACCATGGACGCCGCCTCGCGCAGGTCCTGGATCCGCGAGTTCGTGCACGAGCCGATGAACACGCGGTCGAGCGCGATGTCGGTTATCGGCGTTCCGGGCTCCAGCGCCATGTAGGCGAGCGCTCGCTCGGCGGCCTCGCGGTCGGCCGCAACGCCGCCCCACGCCCCGGGGTCCGGAACGGCGTCGGTGACCTCGGTGACCATGCCGGGATTGGTGCCCCAGGTGACCATCGGCGAGATGGCCGCGCCGTCGATCTCGACCTCGGTATCGAACTGCGCACCCTCGTCGGTCGGCAGCTCGCGCCAGGCGGCGACGGCCGCGTCGAAGTCCTCGGGAGCGCCGGGGCGCCCGGAGACCCACTCGAAGGTCGTTTCGTCGGGGGCGATCATCCCGGCGCGACCGCCGCCCTCGATGGTCATGTTGCAGATCGTCATCCGGTTCTCCATGGAGAGGCCGCGAATCGTGTCGCCGGCGTACTCGACCGCGTGACCGACCATGCCACTCACGCCCAGGCGTCCGATCGTCGCCAGGATGAGGTCCTTGGCGGTGACGCCGGCTCCCAGCTCGCCCGAGTAGTCGATCCGCATCGTCTTCGGCCGGCGCTGGACCAGGCACTGCGTTGCGAGGACGTGCTCGACCTCCGAGGTGCCGATTCCGAACGCCAGCGCGCCGAAGGCGCCGTGCGTCGAGGTGTGGCTGTCGCCGCAGACGATCGTCAGGCCGGGCTGCGTGATGCCCAGCTCGGGTCCGATCACGTGGACGATGCCCTGGCGGTCCGAGCCGAGCGAGTAGAGCGGGATGTCAAACTCGCCGCAGTTGCGCTCGAGCGTCTCGACCTGGATCCGCGACAGGTCGTCGGCGATCATCCGTGCGGCGGGTGTGCCGTCGGTGGGCACGTTGTGATCGGCCGTCGCCACGGTCTTGTCCGGGCGTCGAACTGGGCGACCCTCCATGCGCAGGCCATCGAAGGCCTGCGGCGAGGTCACCTCGTGGACGAGGTGGAGATCGATGTAGATCAGCCCGTCCGCGACCTCGTGCGTGTCCCAGATCTTGTCGAACATCGTCTTTGGCATCGTCAATCAGCTCCTGCGCAGGCCGGCGGCCACCACCGCGAGCAGCTCGGCGGGTTGGCTCGCATTGTTCTCGAAATGGTGGGCGAGGTCAGCGTCGAAGGTGACGCTGTCGCCCGTGCGAAGCTCGTGGCGCTCCCCGTCGACGACGAGCGTCGGCGTCCCATCCAGGACCACCGCGGTCTCGCGGCTGCCCGGCTCGTGGAGCGGCGGATCACCCTGACCGCCGGTCACGGCGCCGGGATCAAGGCGGTGAATGGAGACGTCGGCGCGCTGGCCCGGCAGTGGTGGAGTCAACTCCTCGACTCGGTGCCCGCTCCGGCGGCGCTTGCGGCCCTCCCCCCGGCGGACGACAACGACGTGGCGGTCCTCGTCCAGACGGAGCAGCTGCGAGAGCGTCAGCTCCAGGCCCTTTGCGATCCGTGTCGCGACGGCCAGCGTAGGGCTCGTCTCCCCCCTCTCGACCTGGGAGAGCATCGGCGCGCTCACGCCGCTGCGCTCGGCCAGGTCCCTGAGGGAGAGCCCCATGGCGTCACGCAGCGCCCGGATTCGAATCCCGACCGCGGGCGTGTCGACAACCGTCTCCCCCGCTCCAGAGCGCTCTTCCGTGATCGCCACCGCCATTCGGCTGCGTACGTTATCACGTACAACTGTCTAGGGACCCGCGGCCTGGACGTCCACGCCGCCTTGACACCGCCCGGACCCTATGGGAGGGTCGTCGTGACGAATGTCACCGACCGATTTCGGTCTGTGAAGCCGTTGGGCACGGATACGCGCGTGGCTGGTACCCACGAATGCGGACGTTGTGCAGCGGCTCCGCAGGCCGAGCCGCCGGGACCAGGAGCGAACGATGGAGCAGAACCCAACCTCGCGACGCAGCTTCCTGACGGGCGCGGGCGCGGCTGCGGGCGCCTTGGTGGCCACCTTCGGCCTCCCGGCGGGCGTGCTCGCCGACCGCGGCCGCCACCGCAAGCACGTCTACAAGCTCGCCCCCGACGGATCGCACTACCACTGCAGCGCATCGCAGGAGGCGGCCCACAGCTGCGAGGCGTGCAAGGCATGCCAGTCGCACGCGAAGAACAAACTGTTCGCCAGCAAGAAGGCGGCCGAGGACGAGCACAATCGGGCGCACCCAGGCTGCCGCTGCGGCGTCAAGCGCGGGCGGAAGTTCCCGCACGACGTGTGGCATGACCTCTTCCATCCGAAGAGCGGCAACAAGCACGTCGTCGTCGACAAGCGCGATCCACGCGTCAAGCGGATCCTGAAGTCCTAGCCGCAGGGTCGCCGACCCGGAGCGCTGGCGAGGCGATGAGAATCGGCGCGAACGCGGGTCACTAGCGCGAGTGAGAGCTCCGCAGGACGAAATCGTGAGTGCCAACGGCGTCGACCTGTGCGTCGACAGCTTCGGGGACCCGGACGACCCCGCCATCCTGCTGATCATGGGATCGAGTGGCTCGATGGACTGGTGGGAGGACGAGTTCTGCGAGCGCCTGGCCGCTGGGCGGCGGTTCGTGGTCCGCTACGACCATCGCGACACCGGGAGGTCGGTCAGCTACGAGCCGGGCGTTCCCGGCTACGCCGGGGAGGACCTGATCGACGACGTGGTCGGAGTCCTGGACGCCGTGGGCATCTCCAGGGCACACCTTGTCGGGATGTCCATGGGCGGTGCGATCGCCCAGGTCGTGGCGCTGAACCAGCCGGATCGGGTCGCGTCGCTGACCCTGGTCTCCAGCAGCCCCGCCGGCCCCGGCGAGGACCTGCCGGGCATGTCGGAAGAGACCATCGCCGCGTTCAGCTGCGAGCCGCCCGACTGGTCGGACCGCTCCGAGGTGCTCTCCTACATGGTTCACCTGGCCCGCGTTTCGGCCAGCTCCGGCGCTCCGTTCGACGAGGCGGGGTTCCGAGAGCGCGCCGGGCGCGTCTTCGACCGCACGACCAATATCGAATCCAGCTTCACGAACCACAACCGCCTCGACGGAGGCGAGCCCTGGCGGGACCGGCTGGGCGGCCTCGATCTGCCCACACTCATCATCCACGGTACCGACGATCCCATCCTTCCCCACGAGCACGGCGTCGCCCTAGCGAACGAGATCCCGGGTGCCGAGCTCCTCACGCTCGAGCAGACAGGACACGAGCTGCCGCGCAGGACGTGGGACCTCGTCGTCCCCGCGGTCCTGGAGATCACCTACGGCTGATCCCTCGCTGGACGCGTGACTACGCTGCCGGAATGGCCCTGCATCCGCTCGCCGCGAAGTTCGCCGCTGTCGCCCTCGCCTACGAGCGCGGACGGCCGAACTACGCCCCCGCGGTTGGCGGAGCGCTCGCCGCAGAGCTCGCGCTGAGGACCGGCGCCCCGGTCCTCGACCTGGCCGCGGGAACCGGGAAGCTCAGCCGGGCACTGCTCGCCGCGGGCCTGGACGTGGTCGCGGTCGAGCCCCAGGAGGCGATGCGCGAGAGGCTCGTCGCGGGCATCGGCGCCCAGCGCGTGCGCGAGGGCGTCGCGGAGGCCATCCCGCTCGAGGACAGCTCCGTGAAGGCGGTCACCGTGGCCGACGGATTTCACTGGTTCGACCAGGCCCGAGCGGTCGAGGAGATCCGGCGCGTACTGCAGCCCGGCGGCGGGCTCGCGATCCTCACGACGGTTCCCGACTGGGGCGCGGCGACATGGGGGCACGACGTCGGCACGCTGCTGATGGAGCTGCGACCCGAGCACCCCTACTTCGACGGCCCGCCGTGGCACGAGGCGGTCAATCAGGCCGGCGGATGGACTGATCCGTGGGAGGTCCGGGTCACGACCTCCCAGCCGGCGGACCCGGAGGGCATCGTCGCTTACGTGGCCTCGATGAGCTTCGTGGCGGCGCTGCCCGAGGAGGAGCGGACCGCCCGCCTGGCACAGGTCGCCGAGCTCGTCGAGCGGGGCGAGACGCCGGACGAGCTGGCCGTGCAGGTCGTGATCGGACTTACGCGGCTGGCCTAGCGGCTCTGCTTGGTCGGCCGGACCAGGACCTCGTTGATGGCCACGTTCGGCGGGCGGGAGAGCGCGTAGACGATCGCGTCGGCGATGTCGGCTGCTTGCAGCACGCCGTCGCCCAGGTCCTTCTGCATCTTCTCGATCGCCTCGACCACCATCGGATGATCGTTGTGCCCCTGGAGCTCCGTCTCGACGAATCCCGGCTCCACGCAGGTGACCCGGACGTTGGCGTGCAGGACCTCCTGACGGAGCGCCTCCGAGAAGGCGACGACTCCGAACTTGGTCATGTTGTAGACCGCGGATCCGAGGCTGGCCTGGCGCCCCGCCACGGAGGAGACGTTGACGATGTGGCCGGAGCCGGAAGCGCCCATGATCGGCAGGGTCGCGTGGGTGCAGTAGAGCAGCCCGAGGAGATTCACGTTGATCATGCGCTGCCAGTGCTCCACGTCGGCGCCCGCGACCGGGCCGAGGAGCATCACGCCCGCGTTGTTGACCAGGATGTCGAGCCCGTCCATGGCACCCGCGGAGTCCTCGATGAACGAGCGGGCCGCGGCCTCGTCGGTGATGTCGACCTCGTGCACGTGAACGGTGCCGTCGACGCGCTCGGCGAGCGCCTCGAGCCGGTCGCGCCGGCGCGCGCCGACGCTGACCGCGGCGCCCTCGCCCACCAGGGCCTCCACCGTTGCCTCGCCGATTCCCGACGAGGCACCGGTGACGACCGCCTTCTTTCCCTCCAGGGAGCCGGCCATTGCTACGGCCCCGGGGTCGCGGGCTCGGCCGCGGCCTCCGCCGCGACCCCCTCGGCCTCCCGGATCGCTGCGCCCTCCAGCGCGTTGGACAGCGCGCGCACGTACGCGCGTGCCGAGGCCTCGAGGATGTCGGTGGCCACGCCCTGGCCGCTGGCCAGCCTGCCGTGCGCACGAAGCATCACGGTCACCTCACCCAGCGCGTCCTCGCCCTCGGTCACTGCCGACACCGTATAGGAGCGGAGCTCCGACTCGGTGTGGGTGGCGACGCGGATGGCGCCGAAGATGGCGTCCACCGGCCCGTCGCCGGCGGACTCGCCGACCGAGCTCTCCCCGGCAGGGGTGCGGACCGTCACCTTCGCGCGCGGCTCGGTGTGCGAGCCGGCGGTGACCTCGAAGGACTCGAGCACGTAGCGCTCGGCCGACTCGCGCATCTCCTCGGAGACGATGGCCTCGAGGTCGAGCGACGTGACCTGCTTCTTCTTGTCGGCGATCTCCTTGAAGCGGGCGAACGCCTGGTTCAGCGCGTTGCCCTCGACCTTGAATCC
>Ga0105245_10001342_pt1 | contig 22296 bp, 18 predicted proteins | sample KBSM54metaG_FD_81523 | JGI IMG/M metagenome (GOLD analysis project Ga0105245, IMG submission 81523) | Miscanthus rhizosphere microbial communities from Kellogg Biological Station, Michigan, USA - KBS M5-4 metaG | ecosystem: Host-associated > Plants > Roots > Rhizosphere > Soil | place...
GAGGCCGGCGACGGCCTCCGGGTCGCGAATACCGTCGGCCTCGGCGCCGAGCGCCAGAAGCTGGTGCCGTCGCTGCTGGTCGGCTCGCAGCTGATCGGCAAGAGCGACGAGCGCGAGCTCGCGTTCGAGGTCGGCAAGCGGATGGCGTACCTCCGGCCCGAGAGATTTGTCACACTCGCGGTCGGCACGCTGCCGAAGCTCGAGGCGGCGTTCGCGGCGGCGGTGATGGCCGGCGGAGCGCGGCTCACCGCGCACGACGGTCGCCCGTACCAACCCGAGAACGAAGAGGCGAAGAAGCTCGCCGGCACGCTCCAGCGCTCGGTCCCCGGCCCGCTCCTCGAGCAGGTCGGCGAGCTGTCGGAGCGGCTGACGGGTCGGGTCGGCAACGGCCTGATCTCGACGTGGCGCGCGGCGACCGACCTCACGGCGAACAGAGTCGGCTTCATCGTCGCGAACGATCTCGAGACCGCTGCGAAGGGCATCGCGACCGAAGGCGCCAGCCTGTCGAGCATGACCGTGAAGGAGCGGCTGCGCGACCTCCTCGCGTACGCGGTGAGCGAGCCGTACTTCGCGGTGCGCCGTCACCTCGGTCTGCACGTTCGTGGAGAGGTCAGCGCATAGTTCGCTGTAGAAGGCCGCGGGGCTTTCGTGTTAGGTCTCGCTCCATCGTGACGAGCCTAAGAGGGAGCTCCGCGTTGTTCGGGCTATGGGTCTCGCTCATCGCCGCGTGCGGCGGAAGCGATGGCCAGCAGATGTGCGGTGCCGACCACTGCGGTCTGCAGGGCCACACCGTCGTGAAGTGGACGTTCGACGCCTATCCGGACTGGATGTTCCCGATGGACTCGTGTCCCGACTTCAGCGTCGTCAAGGTGCGCGTCGACGCGCAGGCGGCCGACGCGAGCATCGTGACGAAGCTCGACGACTGCGGCGTCTCGCAGGTCACGTTCGATGGCCTGCCCGAAGGCGAGCCGTTCACGATGTTCGTCGACCCCGAGGACGGCGTCGGCAATTCGCTCGTGACGTACCCGACGACCGTGATGGTCAACGCGGGCGCGTACCAAGCCGATACCAGCGTCTCCGCGAACATCCCGTGGGACTCGTGGCTTGGCACGTTCACCGGCACGTTCCTGTTCCGGCTGTCGTGGGCGACGCAGGGCTGCGCGGCCGCGGGTGTCGTCACCCAGAACGTCACGCTCTCGGTGAACGGTGCGCCGGTCTCGGCGGTCGCCGACAACGGCCAGAAGCTCGATGGGACCGACCCGAAGCCCTGCTACGACATCATGCAGAACTTTCCGCAGTCTGCGACCGGCGTCCCGTTCGGTCCGGCCAAGCTGAAGGTCGACGGTTACGACGGCAGCGCGACGCCGGTCTTGATCTACAGCAAGACGTTCGACACGTTCGTCGGTGCCGGCATCACGAATCCGACGATCACGTACGACGTCCCGGCCGCCAGTTAGCTACGCTTTAGGGGTTGCGTCTCGCAGCCGTCCTCCTGATCGCCGCATCGTGCGGTCATCCAGCCCCGGTGTCTGGACCGGCGCCGGATCGCGCGTTCGGGCCGCGGCTGCCACCGCCCGCACTGATCGATCCGACGCGGCCGGGCGCAGCGTTCCTGACGAGCGTCGCGCTCCAGCTCCAACCGGGCTGGGGCCAGTTCCTCGACGACTGCCGGATCCGGCTAGCCGAGACCCATCCGCTCAACCAGATGTCGCTCGCGGCGACCGCGGCGATCACGATCGATCGCAAGGGCAGGGTGGTCGATGTCGGGCTCGCGGTGCCCTCGGGCAACGCCGACTTCGATCGCGCGGTCCGCGATGCGATCCACGACGCGTCGTCGCTACCGATTCCACCGATCGAGGCCCTGTCGGACGACGATCACGTGCACTTGCGCTGGCTGTTCGCGCGCGACCGCCGTCAGGCCGGACCCGCGACCGCGGAGATCGAGCATCGCGAGCTGCCGCTCGTGCCGACGATCGCGAAGCTCACGGCGTCGGGCGAGCTCGCGCGGGCAGCCCGGCGCTGTGCGACGGCCCCGGACAGCGCCGAGCGAACCGCGGCGATCGAGCGCGTGATGGCGGGCGCGCTGCGCGAGGCACTCGCGAGTCTCGATAGCTCGGTCCAGCGGGCCGCGGTCGATGCGATCGGTGCGGCACACGTGACGGCGCTCGCGCCTGATGTCCGCTTGCTCGTGGCCGGTGCGAGCGACGCCGAGCTCCGCGCGAAGGCGATCCGCGCTGCGGGTGCGCTCGGCGATAGCGATGCGGGCGATTCGATCGCTCACCAGCTCGCCGTCGATCTCGGCGAGCGCCAGGGGCTCGCGCTGGCGGAGACCACCGCGCTCGTCGCACTCGGTCGGACGAGCGATGCCGTCGCGGCGATCGAGAAAGGGCTGCCCGCGAATGCGCGCGTTCCCAATCCGGTCGCGCTCGAAGCTTCGGGTCCGGTACCGCTCGGCGCGCTCGTCGCGCGGGTCACCGGCTGGCTCGCCCACGGCGATGCGACGACGCGGCTCGCAGCGTGCTCCGCGCTCGCGGGCGAGGCCTCGACGCAAGCGATCCAGGCGCTCGGCAGGGCGCTCGACGATCCGGACGCGTCGGTGCGGGCCACCTGTGCCGCGGCCGCCGCCGAGACGCCCGCGAAGGCACTCGCTCCGATCGCGGCGAAGCTCGTCGCGCTGCAACGCGATCGCGATGGCGCTGCACGCGCGAATGCGCTGATCGCGGTCGCACTCGCCGATCCGGCGCACCTCGCAGCCGCGGCCGAGGATCCGCGCGCCGAGGTTCGCGCCGCCTACTGGCATGCACTCGCGCTGCGCGGCGGTGATCCGGGCGATGTTCACGCGGGGCTGCGCGACGCCGCCTCCGAGGTCAGGCTCGCCGCGATCGCGCTCGCGACCGACGATGCGCTGCTCGGCCAGCTCGCCGCCGCCGACGATGCGCCGGAGGTTCGCACCGCGGCACTCGTCCAGCTCGCGCACCATGCCGGGCGTGCCGCGGTGACACCGTCGCTGCTCGACGGGTTGGCAGCCGCGCGACCCGCGAGTGCCGATCGCGTGCGGATCGCACGCGCGTGGTTGCTGGCGAGATGATTCCGCGCCAGGATCTCGGGATGCGAACCGCGCTCGTGCTCGCGTGCCTTGCCGGCGCGGCATCGGCGAGTGGGCGCGTCGTCCGCGTCCCCGATCTCCGGTCGCGCGAGGTGTTCGTGCCCGCGGGGCAGTTCGTGATGGGCGTGTCGGCCGGCGATGACGACGTGTCGGCGCTCGAGCAGGAATGCATGAACGCGTTCGAGCAGAGCGACCATCGCGAGTTCCCGACGGTCGGCGGCACGCTGACCACGTTCTGCAGCATGTATCGGCTCGAGCTCGAGGCGATGACCGACGTGATCCTCGACGCCGACAACCAGCCGCATCCGCGCCAGGTCTATCTCTCGGCGTTCGCGATCGATCGCGACGAGGTCACGGTCGCCGATTATCGCCGGTGCATCGCCGCCGGTGCGTGCGACCTCGATCCGCTGATCGCCGGCGACGATCGCTACATCGTCAGCCAGTGGCCGCTCGTCAACGTGACCTGGTACGAGGCGCAGTCGTTCTGCCGGTGGCGCGGCGGCCGATTGCCGACGGAGGCCGAGTGGGAGCGCGCGGCGCGCGGCGACGACGGCCGGCGCTGGCCGTGGGGCAATCGCAATCGCGATAACGACTTCAATCACGGCAAGTCGCGCGACGTGGCGATGCGCGAGGTCGATCGCGTCGCGTGGATCGGCGTACCGACCCAGTTCATGGGCGATCCGGACGACAGCGATGGCACCGCGCTGATCGCACCGCCGGGGAGCTTCCCGTGGAGCGAGGGCCCGTACGGCACGCGCGACCAGGCCGGCAACGTCGCGGAGTGGACGGCCGATACGTTCGGCGGCATCACCTCGAACCTCGCGACCGACGAGAAGACGATGGGCTACAACCACCTCGGCTCGATCAACCCGTTCCGCGATGGCGGAGCGAACGATCCGAAGGTGGTCCGCGGCGGCTCGTGGCGCCAGCCAGCGTTCCTCGGCCGCGCGAACGTGCGCGACCCGTTCAACGTGCTCTACACGCCCGACGCGCGGTTCTCGCACATCGGGTTTCGCTGCGCGCGCAGCGTCTAGTTGCTGCCGGAACCGCTGCCGGAGCCGGAGCCCGAACCGGAGCCCGAGCCCGAGCCGCTACCCGCATCCATGAAGATCTTGCCGTCGGGCGTCTGCGCGTCGATCGGGTTGGTGTTGCTGCCGCCGCTCGTGCACTTGCCGGTCGCGCTGCTGCAGATGCCGCTCGCGCAATCATCGTCGACCTGACACCGGTCGCCAACGCCTTGCTTGCAAGCGATGAAGCTCGCGGCGACCGCGAACGTGAACATGACGGAAACAAACAACGGCTTCACGACGCAGACTCCTCGTCGAGCGGTGGAACATCGATCCACTCGACTTTCGTGACCTCGTACTCGCGCTTGCCCTTCGGGCTATTCACGATCACGGTGTCGTTGAGCTCTTTCCCGATCATCGCCCGCGCGAGCGGAGCGCCGATCGAGATCCGACCCTTCTTGATGTCGGCTTCGTGCTCGCCCACGATCACGTAGGTCGAGGACTCTCCCGATTCGGCATCTTCGATGGTCACGGTGGCGCCGAATTTGACTCGCGTACCGGACAATTTGGTTGGATCGATTACTTCGGCGAGTGCGGTTTTTGCCTCGAGCTCGCGGATTTTCGCCTCGATCAGCCCCTGTTCCTCTTTGGCGGCGCTGTAGTCGGCGTTTTCCGAGAGATCGCCGTGGCCACGAGCGATCTCGATAGCTCGGCTATTCGCGATGCGATCGTGATTCTTCAGCTTGTACAGCTGCGCCTTCATCGTCGCGAACCCCGCGGGGGTCATGGGGAATTTCTCGGCCATGGCAGATCCAGCCCCGATTCGTACCCGCTCTCAGCAGCTGTTGCAACGCCCTCCGGCGGCCGAGGTGCAAGCGGGGCCGTCCGTCTGGTCCGGCGTGCAGAAGCTCCCGCCCTGGTGCGGGCAGTGGATCGTGTCGCACGAGCCGGTGTTGCAGGTCACGTCGCAGGCGCAGGCGTTCGCGCAGGCGATCGTGCCGCACGCGCCCGTGCCGTTGCACAGGATGGTGCACTGCGAGCCGCTCGCGCACGTGATGTCGCCGCAGCCGTTCGCCGTGCAGTTGACCAGGCATTTGTAGCCGCTCGGGCAGGTGAAGCTATCGCCGCCGGTGTCGCTGACGATGCAGGTCTTCGGCGTGCTCGTCGTATCGCAGGTCGCGCAGTGCGCGGGGCAGCCCGACGAGCCCTGCTCGACGCAATAGCCGTCGCTGCACGTCCGGCCACTCGCGCAATCCGCGCTGGTCGTGCACGCGAGCGAGTCGGACTTGCGATCGACGAAGCACGACATCGCGGCGAGCAGCGCGCCGCTCGCGACGAGATAGCGCGCCTTCACCAGTGACCTCCGACGAGGACGGTCGCGCCGCTCGCGTGATCGACGGGCGCGACGGTCGCCTGGACCTCGTGATGCCTGATCAAGAAATACGCACCGACGCCGGCAGCGGCGAGCCCTGCGACCACGAGCACGTTTCCTTCCCACGCCTTGGTGCTCGCGCGATCCTCGAGGCCTTTTAGCGCCGTGATATCGGCGGTCGTGGCGGTCGGCGCGGTGTTGATCTGATCCTGGAGGCTGCTCTCGCTCGACCACAGCGCGAGGCCGATCGCGAACAACAGGCCACCGCCCGCCGTGAGGCCGACGCCGATCTTGTGATCGTCGCTGTCGAAGAACTCGTCGTGCGGCTCGCTGTTGGTCGGCGCTGCGGGCTGCGCTGCAGGCGCCGCGACCGGCTCGGTCGACGTGGCCGAGCCGGTTTCGGTGATCGGCGGCGGCGGTGGAGGTTCTCCACCGAACAACGGCTTCAGGCTGGCTTCCGCGCTGTCCGCCTGTTGGGTCTTCGGGATCGTGACGGTCTGGTCCCGCTTGGTCTGACCCTTGTCGACCCTCGTGATCACCGCGATGACCTGACCGTTGCCGTTCGCCGCGTTGCCGTAGACGAGCTCGTCGACGTTCAACCCGGCGCGGACTTGTTCGGCGCAGCCCGGGTCTGCGGCCTCGCATCCGATCGCCGCCGAAGTCTCGGCGAACGTCGTGTTGCCGGTCGCGACGGTTCCACCCTCGCTCTTCGCGAGGCCGACGACGACCGCGGTCAGTTGCTTGCGCACCGCCGGATCCGCATCGCCTTCGATCGGCAGTACGAGCACCTTGCGACCGCCGGCGCTCGCGAGCGCGCTCCAGCCGATCGCGGCGAGGATCGCGACCCGATGCTTCACTCGAGCTCCTTCTTGATGCTCGCCGCGTCACTCGCGTTCGGCGACAGCGTCAGGTAGCGCTTGAACGACGCCTTCGCCATGTCGTGATCGCCGAGCTTCTTGTAGACCTGCCCGAGGAGGCGCCAGGTCGCCGCGTGGTTCGGGTTCTGCGCGCGATTGACCTTGAGCAACGCGAGCGCACCCTTCGCATCGCCTTTGACGAACGCCTGGAACGCCTTCTGGAACTGCGCGTCGGCGTCGACGTGAGGCACGGGTGGCGGATGCGGCGGCGACGGCGGCACGACGTGGTGGGTGACGGCGACACCAGCGTCGATCGGAGGCGGAGCGGGGGGCGCGGCGTCGACGACGACCGGTGGAGGCGAGACTTCGGCGAGTGCAGCGTCGGCGATGACCACGGCTTCGACCGCGGCATCGGCCGTTTGCGTTCGCGCATCGACGACGACAGCGGCGTGCCCACCGCCACCGCACTTCGCGATCATCACGATCAGCAACAACAGCAACGCACCGCCGGCGATCGCGAACGCGATCGTGCGCTTGCGCTTGTCCATCGCGACGTCCTCGAGCCAGTCCATCACGCTGACGATCTTGCTCGGCTGACCGGTGCCGGTGACCGGCGTCTCGATCGGGTGCTCCGACTCGGCGCGGTCGAGGATCGGCGGCGGCGCGATCTCGGTCGCTCCATCGAACAGCGACGGCGAAATCTCGGTCGGCTTGTTCTCGCTGAACGCGTCGAGCTCCGGCGGCGGCGCGGCCACGAGCGGCACCATGTTCGCGAACGAATCGCGACGGGGCAGGGGCGTCACGACCGAGAAGTCACCGCGCGTCGCCGTCCGCGGCGAGCCGCTCGCGAGCGGCATCGCCGGTGCGAACGCCGCGTCGACCGTCTCGGCACTCGCAGAGCCCTTGCTCACGACCTCCTGGACGAGCTTCTTGCGCGCCTCGATGTGGTCCTTGAACGTGTCCTGCATGTACTTCGCGATCCGGTCGTTGCGCGCGCCGTAGCCGCGCTTCAACAAGAGCTCCTCGATCGCGTCCGACATCTCCTTCGCGGTTGCCTGGCGCTTCGCCGGATCGCGGTCGAGTGCGCGCATCACGATCGGGTCGAGCTCGACCGGGACGTCACCGTTGATCTTCGACGGTGGTTGGATCGCGAGCTCGAGCACCTGCTTCATCGTGTCGGCGTCGTTGCCGCCGCGGAACAGGCGCTTCAGGGTCAACGCTTCCCACATCACGCAGCCGAGCGAGAAGATGTCGCTCCGGCGATCTCCCGGCGAGCCCTTCAGCTTCTCGGGCGCCATGTAGCTGAACTTGCCCTGGACCTTCGCCTTGGGCCCGGCGGACTGGTTCGCCTTCGCGACGCCGAAATCGACGAGCTTGACCGACCCGTTGTAGAGCACGACGATGTTGCCGAGCGAGATGTCGTGGTGGACCAGCTCGATCCGCTCGCCGGCCATGCTGCGCAGCTCGTGCGCGGCGTCGAGGCCCTCGGCGGTATCGGCGATCAGCCGGCACGTCGACAGCGGATCGAGGCGCTTGCCCTCGCGGCCGGCGCGCAGCACCGAGAGCAGCGGCTCGCCCTCGAGGTACTCCATCGCGATGAAGTACTTCCCCTCGGCCTCGCCGAGGTCGTAGATATCGACGACGTTCGGGTGCTTCACGAGCGCCGCGACGCGGGCTTCGTCGAGCAGCATGTCGACGAACGCCTTCTGGGTCGCGAGCTCCGCGTGGACGAGCTTGACGACGACGAGCTTCTCGAAGCCCGCAGGCCCGCGCTGAAGCGCCAGCTGCACTTCTGCCATCCCACCTTGGCCGATGCGCGTGATCAGCTCGTACCGGCCTAACCTGGCCTGGGCGCCCACGAATTCATTGTATCCTAGACGGCGATTTAGAAGGCTCGACCCGTCGGTATGGCTCTGACCGTTTCTGTCGCGGAACATCCCCTGCTCGAGGTCGACGCGTTCGTCACGCGGTTCGAACGACCGCTGTCCGAGCTCGCGACGCCGGCCGGTCTACTCATGTTTCTCGAACCGCAAGCAACCGCACCGATTTGCTCCTCCGATACGGTCCGTGCCGAGGTCCGCGCGCTGCTTCGCCACGGCGGGTTCAAGCCGGCAGGCCGGAGCAAGCCCGCGTCGGAGTACCTCCACGCGGTCCAGCAAGAGGGGAAGTTTCCGGCGATCAACGCGGCTGTCGACGCGTGCAACGTCGTGTCGCTGCACAGCGGGTTGCCGATCAGCCTCGTCGATCTCGACCGCACGCAGGGGGCGCTGCGCATCGACCTCGCGGCGCCCGGCACGAGCTATCCGTTCAACCCCTCGGGCCAGCTGATCGACGTCTCGGGCCTGTGCTGCTTGATGGATCGAGAGGGCCCGACCGGTACACCCGTGAAGGACGCGCAACGCACGAAGACCCACGACGGGACGCGGGTCGCGCTGTCGATCATCTGGGGCACGCGGACACTGAACGGGCGGACCAAGAAGACCGGCGCGTGGTACCGCGAGCTCGTCGCGACGATTCCGGGCGCGACGATCGAGCCCGTCGACATCCAGCGCTAGCTCGCGGCTGCGAGGTACCGCGCGAGCACTGCTTGCCAGTCGTCGCTCGCGATGTAGTCGAGGAGCGCGAGGTTGATCGCCTCGCGCAGCGGGCTGCCCTGGCGCAGCGCGAGCGCGTAGCCGTGATTGTCGAACGTGCCCTCGAGGACGCGCAGCCCCGGCGTCGTCTTGATCGCGTACTGGAGGATCGGCGCCTCGTAGACCACGGCGTCGACCTCGCCGCGCGCGAGCCCCGCGACCGCCGCGCTCGCATCGGGGTAGCCGCGATAGCTCAGGTGGCGTTGCCGCAGGTAGCTCGCGCCCTGGCTCGGCTCGACGGTGCCGATATGGACTTTCGGGAGGTCGGCCGGTCCGGTGACGCCGGCGTCGAGCTGGTTGACCGTCAGCGCCGCCGAGATCGACGCGGTGAAGCTCGCGACGACGAGCAGCGCGGCGAACATCCAGATCAGCGCGAGCGTGCGACCGAGCAGCGTGATCGGCGCCTTGTCGCCGTAGCCGACCGTCGTCATCGTGACTGCCGACCACCACAGGCCCGCGCCGATACCGTGCGCCGGCGCGCCCGCGAACTGATCGTTGCGCCGGCGCTCGGCGAGCCACATCAGGACGCCGACGCCGAGCAGCACCGCACCGAGCACGCCGATCAGCTTGGCGAACTTCGACGTGAAGATCTGACCGAGCGTCGCGGCGAGCCCGGCTTCTTGCTTGGGCGCGACCGCGATCGCGAGCCCGGTCGAGTAGAACGCGTGCGTCAGATCGAGCTGGGCCTCGCGCTTCGCGGTGATGTTCATCGACACGAACACGTCGAGCGCGGCGAGCTTCGCCGGATCGTCGAGATCCTTCGGCGCGAGCTTCTCGATCCGGTACGCGTAGCCGAGCCGGTTCGCGACCGCCTTCCACAGGTCGATCGAGATCCCGCTCCACGAGCCGTCGGCGTTCTCGATGATGAACGGCGCGACCGGCACCGTGCCGACGACGAGCGTGTCGGCGCGAGCGCTGCCGCAGAGCAGGCACAGGATCAACGCGAGGCGAAGCACGAGGCTTGATGCCGCGCGCCGCGTGAAGTCGCATCGCCCGCTGAAATATTTCAGCGGCGAAGGGGGTGGCAGGACCGGGCACGAGTCGGCGGGAGGACACATGAGATTTGTTCGTTCTGTCTTGTTCATGGGATTGCTCGCCTGCAGCACATCCACTCCGTCGACGCAGACGGTGACCGGCTCGTTGACCGCGACCGACGCGGTCGCCGTACGCGCCATCGCGGGATCCGAGATCGTCGCGGCAACGACGGTCGCGAGCGACGGCAGCTTCGCGCTCGCGGTGCCAGTCGGGACGTATCGTCTCGAGCTGGTCACCGCGAGCGGCGCGGTGGACCCGGTCTATGCAGCTGCGGCCGGCACGTACCGGGAGCTCACGTTCCGGGTGTGCCATCCCGGAGATCCGGTCGACGTTGGACATATCGGCGGGCATCACGAGACCGGCGGATCCGGATCGGGCTCGGGCTCGGGCTCGGGCTCGGGATCTGGATGCATGGGCCCCGGCGGTCATGACGGCCACGGCGCGGGTTCCGGCGGCTGCGATGCGGATCCGTCGACGTGCGGTCCGCCGCCCGGACCGCCGCCGTGCGAAGGCAGCGGCAGTGCGTGTCAGCCGCCCGACGGCGACCCGGGGATGTGCCCGGACCATCCGCCCGGCGATATCGGCTGCGGCTCCGGATCGGACGCCGGAACCGGCTCGGGCTAGTGCGACTTTTGGATCGGCGCGGCATCACCGCCGCATGAAGATCCTCGCATTCGCATTCCTCGTCACCGCCGCGTGCGGTGCCGCTGTTCCCCCCGACCAAGCGCACACGTTCCAGGATGAACGCGTGCACGAGGCGGGGCAGGTTCGCATGACCATCCCGCACGGTTGGCAGGTCGATGATTCTGCGGGCGACACGCTCGCGATCACCGCACCCGATCAGAGCGTCGACCTCGAGGTCACCGTGATCGATGGCCAAGATCTCGCCGGCGCGCTCGTCGGCGTCGCCGCGGGGATGTTGATCGGTTACGACAACCTCGCGCTGCAAGGCGCACCGGTCAGCGCGACGATCAACGGCATGAACGCGCTGTTCCAGGACGGCACGGGCACGTTCCACGGCGCGCCGGTCGAGCTCTCCGTCGGCCTGGTAGACACGCCCGCGCAGAAGTTCTTGCTCGTCGTCGGCGAAGCGAGCGCGGACGCGTTCGAAGCGCACCGTCACGAGATCCGTCAGTTCATGACGGATCTGCGGCCGCTCTAGTACGCCTGGAGCGGCTGGACCCGCATGTCGCCGCGCTTCTCGACGGCGATCGCCTCGAGCGCGGCGCGTGCAGCGCGCAGCGTCGTGTAGTACGCGATGCCGTTCATCAACGCCGCGCGGCGCAAGGACTGCGAGTCCTGGATCGCCTGCGCGCCTTCGGTCGTATTGATGACGAAGTCGATCTCGTGGTTGTCCATCGCGTCGACGCAGTGCGGGCGACCTTCGAGCACCTTGTTGATGCCGCTGACCTCGAGGCCGGCGGTCCGCAAGAACGCGGCGGTGCCGTGGGTCGCGACGAGGCGGAACCCGAGGTTGACGAGGCGGCGCGCGATCTCGATCAGCGCCGGCTTGTCGAGCTCGCGCACCGACAGGAACGCGACGCCACCGGTCGGTAGCTTCATGCCGGCGGCGAGCTGGCTCTTCGCGAACGCGCGCGCGAAGTCCGAGTCGATGCCCATGACCTCGCCGGTCGAGCGCATCTCGGGGCCGAGGATCGTGTCGACACCCTCGAACTTCACGAACGGGAACACGACTTCCTTGACCGAGACGTGACGCGGCTCGGCCTCGGCGTGCATGCCGAGCTCCGCGAGCGTCTTGCCGCACATCACCTTCACCGCGATCTTCGCGAGCGGCTTGCCGATCGCCTTCGACACGAACGGGATCGTGCGCGACGCGCGCGGGTTGACCTCGAGCACGTAGACATCGCCGGCGTGGACCGCGAACTGGACGTTCATCAAGCCGATCACGCCGAGCTCGGTCGCGAGCACGCGCGCCTGGCGGCGAACCTCCTCGCGGATGTCCATCGGCAGCGAGTAGGGCGGCAGCGAGCACGCCGAATCGCCGGAGTGAATGCCGGCCTCCTCGATGTGCTCCATCACGCCGCCGACGACGACCGCGCCGGTCTTGTCGGCGACGACGTCGACATCGAGCTCGACCGCCTCGGAGAGGAACTGATCGATCAAGAGCGGGAAGCCGATCGTCGCGCTCTCGTCATTCCCGCCGCCCTTACCGGACGCGAGCAAGAACCGGCCGAAGTAATCCTCGAGCCCGCGCGCGTCGTACACGCGCTCCATCGCGCGACCGCCGAGCACGTAGCTCGGGCGGACCATCACGGGGAAGCCGATCTGCTTCGCGACCGCGCGCGCCTCGTCGAGCGTGCGGGCGATGCCCCAGCGCGGCGCGTGGAGGCCGAGCTTCTTCATCACCTCGCCAAACCGCTCGCGATCTTCCGCGCGATCGATCGCGTCGGCCGAGGTCCCGAGGATCGGCACGCCGGCAGCGGCGAGCGGCAGTGCGAGCTTGAGCGGCGTCTGCCCGCCGAACTGGACGATCACGCCCCACGGCTGCTCGATGTGGCAGATCTCGAGGACGTCCTCGAGCGTGAGCGGCTCGAAGTACAACCGATCGGAGGTGTCGTAGTCGGTCGACACCGTCTCGGGGTTGCAGTTGACCATGATCGACTCGATGCCCTCTTCGGCGAGCGCCATCGCCGCGTGGCAGCAGCAGTAGTCGAACTCGATGCCCTGGCCGATCCGGTTCGGGCCACCGCCGAGGATGATCACCTTCTTCGCGGTCGACGGGCGCGCCTCGCACTCTTCCTCGTACGTCGAGTACATGTACGGCGTGTGCGATTCGTACTCGGCCGCGCACGTGTCGACCCGCTTGTAGACCGGGCGGATCTGCTTCGCGTGGCGCGCGGTCCGGACGTCGACTTCTTTCGATCCGGTGAGCGCCGCGATCCGGCGGTCGCTCATGCCGAGCCGCTTGAACCGGCGAAGATCGAGATCCGGAAGCTTCGTCTGCGCGACCTCGAGCTCCGACATCGCGATGTCGCGGATGTGATGGAGGAACCATGGATCGATCTTCGTCAGCTCGTGCGCGCGCTCGGCGGTCATCCCGAGCTGGAACGCGCGCGCGACCTGGTAGATCCGCTCCGGCGTCGGCGTCGCCATCGCGCGCTCGAGCGCGACGAGGTCATCGCCCATCGTCATCACGAGGTCGAAGCCGGCGCGGCCGGTCTCGAGCGAGCGGATCGCCTTGCCGAGCGCCTCGCGGAACGTCCGGCCGATCGCCATCGCTTCGCCGACCGACTTCATCTGCGGGCCGAGCACCGGCGATGCCGACGGGAACTTCTCGAACGCGAACCGCGGCCACTTCACGACCACGTAGTCGATCGTCGGCTCGAACGATGCCGGCGTGACCTCGGTGATGTCGTTGTGGAGCTCGTCGAGCGTGTAGCCGATCGCGAGCTTCGCCGCGATCTTCGCGATCGGGAAGCCGGTCGCCTTCGATGCGAGCGCCGACGACCGCGACACGCGCGGGTTCATCTCGATCACGAGCAACCGGCCGGTCTTCGGATCGACCGCGTACTGCACGTTCGAACCACCGGTCGTGACGCCGATCTCGCGCATGATCGCGATCGCGGCGTCGCGCATGCGCTGGTACTCCTTGTCGGTCAGCGTCATCGCAGGCGCGACCGTGATCGAGTCGCCGGTGTGAACGCCCATCGGATCGAGGTTCTCGATCGAGCACACGATCACCGCGTTGTCCTTGGAGTCGCGCACGACCTCGAGCTCGAACTCTTTCCAGCCGAGCACGCTCTCCTCGACGAGGATCGAGTGGACGGGCGACATGTCGAGCCCGAACTGGACCATCCGATCGAAGTCGGGACGGTTGTACGCGATACCGCCGCCCGAGCCACCCATCGTGAACGACGCGCGAAGGATCGCGGGGAACCCGATGTCGTCGATCACCGCGCGCGCTTCCTGCACGCTGTGGACGAGCACGCTCTTCGGGCACTGAAGACCGATCCGCGCCATCGCCTGCTTGAACAGCTCGCGATCCTCGGCCATCTCGATCGTCTTCACGGTCGCGCCGAGGAGCTCGACGCCGTGCTTCTCGAACAGGCCCGCCTTGTGCGCGGCCATCGCGAGGTTGAGGCCGGTCTGGCCGCCGAGCGTCGGCAAGATCGCCGAGACCTTCTCGCGCGCGAGGATCTTGTCGAGGACCTCGACGGTGAGCGGCTCGACGTAGGTCGCGTCGGCCAGCTCCGGATCCGTCATGATCGTGGCGGGGTTCGAGTTGATCAGGACGACGCGCAGGCCCTCTTCTTTGAGCGCCTTGCACGCCTGCGTGCCCGAATAATCGAACTCGCACGCTTGGCCGATGACGATCGGCCCGGACCCGATGATGAGGATGGACTCTAGGTCCTTCCGACGTGGCATCGGGAAGACCTGATACCACAAACCCGGCGATCAGCCGCTGAGATCGTGCGGAAGTCCGACGTGTTTGCGCTTCGGGCTGATCTCGTCGAGCTTGGTCAGGATCTGCGCGTGGATCTGGTCGACCTTTTCGTGCAGGTGCTGGATCTGGAGCTCGGCCTTGAGGTTGACCTCGTACTCGATATCGGCGCGGACCCGGTCGCGGGCGGCCTGGCGGTTCTGCGAGTACAACAGCAGCGTCGACAGGATGATCGCCTCGAGCGAGACCACCATCGTCAACAGGCCGAACGGGAACGGATCGAAGTTCCCGAACGAGAACAGGTCGGCGTTGATGAGGATGTACACCGCGAACAGGACGATGTGGATGATCAGGAACGACAGGCTGCCCGAGAAGTTCGCAACCCAATCGGCCGCGCGCTGGATGATGTTTTGGCGCGCCTCGGCGACGTCGTAGGTGTTGCGGGCCGCGGTGTTGCGCAACACCGCGGCGTTCGCGCGTAGCCGCTTGCCGGTCGCGGTGAGCAGGTTGAGCGCGGCGGCCGGCCGCATGCGGAGCAACTCGTCGAGGTCGCCGCGATCGACGACGATCAGCTGGCCGGCCTCCTTGCACACCGCACGCGCACTGCGCGAGCCACCGTCGAGCAGCGAGATTTCGCCGAAGAAGTCGCCGCGCTCGGCGAGCTCGAGGAACACGTTCTCGCCGGTCTTGATCTTGACCGACATCTCGACGGAGCCGGACAGCACGATGCCCATCCAGTCGCCCGGATCGCCGTACTCGAACAGCGTCTCGCCCTCGGTCATGTTCTCGAGGTCGACGCGCTCGGCGAGGATCGTGCGCTCGTTCGGGTCGAGCTCTGCAAACATCGGCACTTCGCCGAGGATGTCGGCGGTCGTGCCCACGCTATGCCGCCCACCCCAGCTGCATCACTTCTTCTTCACGACGTTGCCGTCGACCCGGTAGGTCTCGGCGAGCGGACCGACGAGCGCGCCGGCGACCTGCGCCTTGCGATCGCCGAGCGGTGCCTTGGTCCGTTCGAGGACCTCGATGATCGTCCGCTTGATCCGGCCCGACTCTTCCTCGGGGCGAAGCAGCGCGTCGATCAGCGGCTCGGCGATCCGCGCCGGGTCCTTTGTCCCGAGCCCTTCGATCGCGGTGAACCGCGAGTTCTCGTCGAAGTCGACGACGTAGGGCGTGACGCGCGGGATCACGTCGTCATCGCTCATGCCCTTGTGCTCGGTGAACCACTTGAGGAGATCGATCCGCTTGTCGGGCATGCGGACGTAGCCGGGCTGCTCGCCCGCGAGGATCTCGTCGACGATCGCGAGCTGCTTGTCGTGATCGGCGACCTTCTCGACGACGCGCAACGGGAACGACAGCTGCTCGGCGCCCTTCATGTAGCGAACGAGCGCGGTCAGGACCATCGGGCCCTTCTCGACGAGCACGTCGACGACCCAGTTCTTCTCCTGCTCGTCTTCGACGCCCTTCATCGAGGTGACGCCGAACCGCTTGCACAGGCCGAACAGCGCTTCATCGCTTCCGTCCTCGCGCAGCTTCTCGAGCGCGCCCCAGCGATCGGGCTGCTGGGCGAGCTTGTTCGTCGCTTTTTCGATCGTGCGCTGGAGAGCGCGGTCCTTGGAGAACAGGCCGAAAACCATTTCTTTTTTCTCTTCTCGAATCGGGCCAGGGCGGGGGCAACCTACCGTTCCATGCGCGGGACGGCAAGATGGCCTAGAACTGATCTGGTCGGGCGGGTCTGTCGTACAGTAGGGTCGTGGAAGCACGCTCCTCGCTCGTCCTGCTGATAACGCTCGCCTCGTGTGCGAGCAGCAAATCGCACCCGACGACGGGAAAATTCGAAGACTGCTACTACGACTGCAAGCCGGGTCGGACGCCGAAGGCCGATCCGGGGGCTGCAGCGACGGGAACGACGGCTGCACCTACGCTAGGCACGGCCGTGCCCGCTGGCAAGGCGACGCCTGCAAATCAGAAGGCGCAAGTGTTCCGAGACGCGGCCGATCTGATCGACAAGGCGCAGGCCGCGCTCGATAACGGCAACAAGAACCTCGCGGATCAGTACTTCTCCAGCGCCGAGCTGCTGACCGGACCCGAAGCGCTCGCCGCGCTCGCATCGACGTTCCGCGATGGCGCACCGCCGCGCGTGACGACGCCGACCGAGAAGATCGACACCCACGTCGCGCCGCAGCCGAAGACGGTCGGCAGCTCCGAGGAAGAGGACGCCGCCGCGAAGGTCGCGCCGCCGAAGGTCGAAGGCAGCCTCACCGGCTCGGTCCAGATCGACGGCAAGCCGCTCGTCGGGGCGTTCGGCCTCGTCACGCTCGAGCCTGTAACCGGCAAGGGGCCGGCGCGTACACCGAAGCGCCGGGTGATCGAACAGCGCGATCGTACGTTCCTGCCGCACGTGATGGCCGTCCCGGTCGGGTCGACGATCGCGTTCCCGAACTTCGATGGCGTGTTCCACAACGTGTTCTCGACGTCGCCACTCGCCGCGTTCGATCTCGGCATCTACAAGGCGGGCGAGGCGCGCGAGTACACGTTCCAGAAGGAAGGCATCATCCGCCTCGGCTGCAACCTGCACGCGAACATGAGCGCGTACATCGCGGTCGTGTCGGCGCCCGCGTATGTCATCACCGACGACGCCGGCAAGTTCGCGTTCAAGCACCTCGCGCCGGGCAAGTACCACCTGAAGGCGTGGAGCGAGCGGTCGAAGGCGCCGATCGAGCAAGAAGTCACGATCAAGCAGGGCGCGAACTCGGTGAACGTCGGCGTCGCCGGCGATGCACCGGCGGGGCCCGCGCCCGACAAGTTCGGAGGCAAGCGTGGCTAAGCCCGCGCTGATCGCGGCGGGCATCGTGTTGCTCGCCGCGGGCGCGGGGCTCGCCGGCTACGGAGCGACGCGCAAGGCGACCGGCGGGATGACGCCAGAAGCGTCGTCGATGATGACGTCGGCGATCGGTCAGCTCGACGGCGATATCCGCGCCGCGCAGTCCGACGTCAGCGGCAACGCCGAGGCGCTCGCCGGGCTGCAAGCCGTGCAAGGTGCGGTCGCCACCGACGACGCGACCGTCAAGAACATGGTCGAGCGCGGCGAGCTCGCGTTCACGATCAAGCCGGGCACCGTCGTCGAGCTCGGCCAGGTGATGAAAGGGCAGGCGGCGACGCCGCTCTACACCCAACCGCCGGGCTCGATGCGCTCGGCGCACGCGGGCAAGCCAGGCGACTACGTCGAGCTGATGGGCGACAAGGCGCTCGTCACGCACGTGTCGAACGTCGTGCCGAAGGATCGCGCGAACGAGCTGACCGGCTACGTGATGGTGTCGCGGCCGCTCGATCTCGGGCCGGCGTTCGCGAAGCTCGAGCAAGCGCACGTCGAAGGTACGTTCGAGCTCGACGGCAAGACGCATCAGCTCGGTGCCGCGCCCGCCGCGGGTGCGCAAACGCAGGCGATGCCGTTGCCGTCGGTGCCCGGCGCGAAGATCACGGTCGCGATTCCGCCGGTCACGGGTGGTCCGCAGACGCCGCTCGTCGCCGGTGGCGGAGGCGCGGCAGGGCTCGGCCTCATCCTGTTGATCATCGGCGCGATCGCCGGCAAGAAGCGCGACGCCGGCTCGACGGCCCAAGGCATGGCCGTCGGCACGCAACCGTCTGGTCAAGCACCTTCGAGCTTCGGTACCGCGCAGACCCAGATGTCGAGCAGCTCGCACGCGGTCGGCACGCCGTCGCCGATCGGGGCAACCGAAGCCGCGTTCTCGTCGGCGAACCTCGGGCCGGGCGCGATGATCGGCCGGTGGGAGATCCTGAAGCGGCTCGGCTCGGGCGGCATGGCGGATGTCTATCTCGCCCGCGCGCGCGGCGAGGCCGGGTTCGAGAAGCAGGTCGCGATCAAGGTCATGCACCCGCACCTCGCGCGCAACGAGCGCGCCGTCGATCACTTCCTCGACGAGGCGCGGCTGTCGTCGCGGATCAGCCACCCGAACGTCGTCCAGATCCAGGACCTCGGCAAGATCGGCAACGACTACGTCATCGTCATGGAGTTCGTCGACGGCGTCGATCTCGAAAAGCTGCTCGCGTCGGCGCGCGCGGCCCAGCGCCAGGTTCCGATCGATGTCGCGCTCGGCATCCTGTGCCGGATCTGCGACGGCCTCAACGCCGCGCACAAGTCGACGACGACCGACGGTGCACCGATGAACCTCGTGCATCGCGACGTGAAGAGCGCGAACGTGCTCGTGTCGAAGCAAGGCGGCGTGAAGGTCGTCGACTTCGGCATCGCGAAGGCGACGTCGCAAGCGCACCTGACCTACGCCGGCGAGACCAAGGGCACGCCTTCGATGATGGCGCCCGAGCAGCGCGTCGGCGAACAGGTCGACGTGCGCGCCGACGTCTACTCGGTCGGTGCGGTCGCGTTCGAGCTCCTGACGGGCCATGGCGTCAACCTCGATCTCGCAGCGCTCGCCCACCTCGGCGTCGAGAACTGGCCGCACCTGCCGATGCCGTCGACGCTGCGGCCCCAGCTCCCGGGCGAGCTCGACGCGCTGCTGATGCAGTGCATGTCGTTCGATCGCGAGAAGCGCCCGGCCGACTGCGCGGTGCTCGAGGCCCAGTTCGAGGCGATCATGAAGCGCAACGCGCTGACCGCGAGCGACAAGGACATCGCGCGGTGGGTCGCTTCGGAAGCGGCCGCGCTCGTCCCGAATCAGCCCGAGCCGACCGAGCCGCGCGCCGCGCGCTAGAAGTGGACGGTGACGGCGGCGCCCGCGCTCGACGGCGTCGCGGTCGGCGTGATCAACACGCGGCGCTCTTCGACGACGTGATCGTGGATGAAGATCAGCGTCGCGGCGATGCCGAATCCGGCGGCGACGCCGAACGCGCCCCACGAGAGATACTGGTAGCGATGACCTTCATCGAGGAGGTCCTGGTACCGCGCCTGGGTCTTCATGTCGTACGTCGGCGTCTTGCCGTCGACGCCGACGTAAAGATCCTTGATGTCCTGCTCCGACGACGTCGCCGAGTACGCGAGCACTGCACCCGCCGTCGCGAACGCGAGCGCACCACCGACCATCAGCCATGGCAAATCTCGCGTGTGCGGCTTGCGATCGATCGCGCCACTTCCGAGCCCCGTGAGCGTGACCTCCGAGCCCGAGCCCGAGCCCGTTTCGGATCCGGATCCCGATGCCGATCCTGATCCTGATCCTGATCCCGCATCGGATCCCGAACCCGCGGCCGTGTCCGTCACCGCCAGCCCCGCGCCCGCGAGCACGACCTTCCAATCCCCTCCGCACGCCTCCACTCGTTCCTTCGTCAGATCCACGAACGACTGCGCCGGCTTCGCCTCGCGCAGATACCTCGTGTAGTAGCTGAGCGCGATCTCGCAGCTTCCCGCTTTTTCGTAGGCCGCGCCGATCTTGAAGAACAGCACCGGGTCTTTCGTGATCTCGTAGGCGGCACCGAAATCGCGTTCGGCATCGCTCCACTGTCCCTTGTCGAACGCCGCGGTCGCGCTGTCGTAGAGCTGCTTCGCCCGCGCGTAATCCGGCTGTACCGGAGCTGGTCCCGGCGCCGGTTGCGCGCCCGAATCTCCGTTGGCTGCCAGGGTGGCCAGGCCGGCTGCGAGGCCGATCGCAGCGACGCGGCCCTTGAGGAGCATGGACACGTTCGGAGCGTACATTCCTCGGCGATTTCACGCTATACCGCGCACCGGAGTACGCGATGGCGAAGATCGATCTGGTCCGCAATCTGGGCGTCGTCGCACATATCGACGCCGGCAAGACCACCGTTTCGGAACGGTTCCTGTTTCACAGCGGCAAGATCCACAAGGTCGGCGAGGTCCACGACGGTGAGACCGAGATGGACTGGATGGACCAAGAGCGCGAGCGCGGGATCACGATCACCGCGGCCGCGATCACGTTCGACTGGAAGAAGCACGAGATCCATCTGATCGACACGCCGGGACACGTCGACTTCACGATCGAGGTCGAGCGTTCGCTCCGCGTGCTCGACGGCGCGGTCGTCGTGTTCTGCGGCGTCGCCGGCGTTCAGCCGCAGTCCGAAACGGTCTGGCACCAGGCCGACAAGTTCAAGATTCCGCGGCTCGCGTTCATCAACAAGCTCGATCGCGTCGGCGCGTCGTCGCCGGCCGTCGTCGCCGATATCCGCGAGCGCCTCGGCGCGAACGCGGTGCCGATCCAGCTCGTGATCGGCAGCGAGGATTCGTTCGCAGGCGTCGTCGATCTCGTGACGATGAAGGCGCTGATGTTCACGGGCGAGGTCACCGACGTTCCGGAGGTCACCGACATTCCCGAGGACATCGCGGCCGCGGCTGCAGACGCGCGCGATCAGATGATCCAAGCGATCGCGGATCTCGACGACGCGATCGCAGAGAAGTACCTCGAGGGCGGCGAGCTCACCGTCGCCGAGCTCAAGGCAGCGATCCGCAAGGCCACGATCGCGGTGAAGATGGTCCCTGTCCTCAACGGCACCGCGCTTCGCAACAAGGGCATCCACCCGTTGCTCGATGCCGTGATCGACTACCTCCCGTCGCCCGTGGACGTCCCGCCGGTCACCGGCGTCGATCCGCGCAACACGACCGAGAAGCTCCAGCGCCAGCCGAAGAACACCGAGCCGTTCTCGGCGCTCGCGTTCAAGATCGCGATGGACGAAGGCCGCAAGGTCGTGTTCCTCCGAATCTTCAGCGGCATGCTCGAGGCGGGCGACGAGATCCTCAACGTCCGCACGAACAAGAAGGAAAAGGTCGCTCGCCTGTTCCGGATCCACGCGCAGAAGCGCGAGCGGCTCGAGAAGGCCGTCGCCGGCGAGATCGTCGCCGCCGCGGGCCTGAAGGACGCGACGACCGGCGACACGCTGTGCGATCCGAAGTCGCCGATCCTGCTCGAGCGGATCGACACGTACGAGCCCGTGATCTCGCAGGCGATCGAAGCCGACAACGCGGCCGCGAAGGAGCGCCTCGACTTCGCACTCGGCAAGATGACCGAAGAAGACCCGACGTTCCGGGTCAAAGAAGACACCGATACCGGCCAGACGATCATCTCGGGTATGGGCGAGCTCCACCTCGAGATCATCGTCGACCGGATGAAGCGCGAGTACGGCGTCGCGGCGCGCGCTGGCAAGCCGCAGGTCGTCTACCGCGAGACCGTCCTCGCATCGGGCGAAGGCCACGCGGTGTTCGAGCGCGACATGAAGGAGCAGCCGATCTACGGCGAGGCGACGTGCGTCGTGAAGGCGCGCGAGCGCGGCGCCGGCATGGATTTCAAGCGCGACATCCCGGCGATGCCGCCGTTCCCCGACAACATCGTCCAGGCCGCGATGCAGGGCCTTCGGGATGCGGCGTCGAGCGGTCCCGATGGTTATCCGCTCGAGGACGTCGAGGTCACGCTGACCAAGGTCGCGCTCAAGGACGGCTCGAACGGAGAGATCGGTGTGCGCGCGGCTGCCGCCGAAGCGTTCCGTCGCGCGGTCCAGAACGCGGAGCCGGCGCGGCTCGAGCCGATCATGTCGGTCGAGGTCATCGTCGACGACGACGGCCTCGGCTCGGTGATCGGCGATCTCCAGCAGCGCCACGGCCAGGTCCAGAACATGGAGGCCGCTGGCAACAAGCGCGTGGTGAGCGCGCTCGTCCCGCTGCGCAACATGTTCGGTTACTCGACCCGGTTGCGGTCGATGACCGCCGGTGGCGCGACGTTCCGCATGCAGATGCACACGTACGACACGCTCCAGGCGTAACTCGTACTCGTGTCACGTGCACGTGCACGTGTACGTCTCTACTGAGCCCAGACTTGGACCTTGGCGTGACCTTCACCGGGCACGTTGCGGTACTTGAACTGGATCGACTCGATCGTGCGCTCGCGGCCATCGTTCGACAGCTCGATC
>Ga0105245_10001348_pt1 | contig 22266 bp, 14 predicted proteins | sample KBSM54metaG_FD_81523 | JGI IMG/M metagenome (GOLD analysis project Ga0105245, IMG submission 81523) | Miscanthus rhizosphere microbial communities from Kellogg Biological Station, Michigan, USA - KBS M5-4 metaG | ecosystem: Host-associated > Plants > Roots > Rhizosphere > Soil | place...
CACCACGACCGGATTCATCGTCGCGGGGAACACGCCGACGCTCACGAACGTGTCGCCGTCACCGCGCTCGTCGGGAACGACGACCGTCCTCACGCTCACCGGCACCAACTTCGCTCGCGGCGCGGCGGTCACGTTCGCGCCGAACGCGGGCAACACTGCAATCACCACGAGCAACCTCACCTGGGTGAGCCTCACCAGCTTCCAGGTGACCGTCACCGTCGCGGCGGGTGCCGCGCCCGGGCCGCGCACCGTCACGTTCACGAACTTCGACACGCAGCCGGCCACCTGCACCAACTGCTTCACGGTGAGCGGTCCGCCGACGATCTCGTCGGTCGCGCCGTCGTCTCGTGGTCAGGGCGCGCAAGACCAAACGCTCGTGATCACGGGCTCGAACTTCTCCAACTCACCGACGGCGCCGACGGTCACGTTCTCGGGCACCGGCGTGACGTTGCACAGCCCCGTCTCGTTCACCGACTCGTCGCACCTGTCCGTGCACGTCGACGTCGACCCCAGCGCGACAGCGAACGCGCGCACGCTCACCGTCACGAACGCCGACGGGGGCTCGGCCGCGACCAGCTTCACCGTCAACCCTGCGCCGGTCGTGTCGAGCGCCACGCCGGTGTCGCGTGGACAGAACGCGCAGAGCCAGAACATCACGGTGTTCGGATCGAACTTCGTGGCCACCCCCGACGTGACCGTTTCCGGCACGGGGGTGACAGTGAACTCGGTGCTCTTCACCGACTCGTCGCACCTCAACGTCAATGTCACGGTCTCGCCCACGGCGACCCCGGGTGCCCGTGACGTCACCGTCGTCAACCCCGACAAGGGGATCGGCAAGGGCACGGGCGTCTTCACCGTCAACGTCGGCCCGGCCATCACGACGATCACGCCGAACGCGCTCGCGCGCGGCGCCGTGCATCACGCGGTCGTGATCAACGGCAGCGGCTTCGTCGCCACGCCCACGGTCAAGTTCTTCAACGGCGTCAACCAAGACGCGAACATCACCGTGCATTCGGTCGTGCGCAACAGCGACTCGCAGTTGACGCTCGACGTGTCGGTCGCGTCGGGCGACACCACCGGGACGCGCGACGTGTTGGTCACCAACCCCGACGCCGGCAACGTCACGTCGGCCGCTGGCTTCTCGGTGGTCGATCCGCCGACCGTCACCAACGTCTCGCCCAACTCGGGTGGTCAGGGCGCGGTGCTCGACCTCACGGTCACCGGCACCAACTTCCAGACGACGCCGACGGTTGCGTTCTCGGGCACCGGTGTCGACGTGACCAACGTTGTGCGGGTCAGCGCGACCGAGCTCACCGTCACGGTGCACGTCGGCTCGTACGCCGCCGGCAACTTCCGCAGCATCACCGTCACCAACCCCGACGGCGGTCCCGTCACGATGAACAGCGCGTTCCTCGTGCTCCCCGGGCCGCACATCTCCTCGATCACGCCGACCTCCGGCGCGAGCTCGGGCACGACGGCGATCTCGAACCTCGCTGGGTCCGGCTTCGCCAACAACGCGACGGTCGAGCTCGTGCGCAACGGCTACTCGCCCGTGCCGATGAGCAGCGAGATCAACACGCCGACCAAGATCACCGGCTCGTTCAACCTCGCCACTGGTGGCCCCGGCGGCACGCCGGTGCAGCCCGGCAAGTGGTCCGTGCACATCGTCAACCCGACCGACAACGGCACCGACACGCTCGTCGACGGCTTCCTCGTCGACGACGCGCCGTCGATCATCAGCCTCAGTCCTGCCAAGGGCGGGCAGGGCGGGACGATCGACGTCCACGTCGTCGGGACCAACTTCGTCGCCACGCCGACGGTTGCGTTGTCGGGCTCCGGTGTCAGCGTGACCAACGTCCAGTTCGTCGACAGCTCGCACTTGACGGTCACGGTGCAGATCGGGTCGTTCGCCAGCGGTGACTACCGCAACATCACGGTCACGAACCCCGATACGCGGCACGCGACGCTGAACAGCGCGTTCCTCGTGATCCCCGGCCCGCACGTCACCTCGATCACGCCAAACTCCGCGTCGAACGGCGGCTCGGTGTCGGTCACGAACCTCGCCGGCTCCGGCTTCCAGAGCAACGCCGTCGTGTTGCTCGAGCGTGTCGGATTCGATCCGGTGCCGATAAGCAACCAGACGACCACGGCGAGCAAGATCACCGGCTCGTTCGACCTCCTCACCGGCGGCCACAACGGCACCCGCGTGGCACCGGGCGTGTGGTCGATCCACGTGGTCAACCCCGATGATCAAGGCACCGACACCCTCGCCGGCGGCTTCACGGTCGTGAGCGCGGCCCCGACCGTCACTGGAACCTACTCTGCCGATGCGGGCACCTCGACGACGCTGCACCTGTCGGGTACGAGCTTCGCCGACGGCGCCGTAGTCACGTTCTCGGGCACCGGCGTCACCGTCGGTACCACGACCGTGGTCAGCGCGACCGAGGTCGACGTCGACATCACGGTTGCGGGCGATGCCACCGGCACCCGCGACATCACCGTCACCAACGCGGACGGACAGGCTGGCACCGCCTCCGGCGCCTTCACCGTCACGGTCATCTGATCGATCGCGTCACGCGACGCGACACGAGCTCCGGCACTCAGCGAGCGCCGTCCTACTCCCCCCCGGACGGGACGGCGCCGCGAGTGCCCGGCGCGCGCCTGACCGCGCGCTGGTGTGGGACCGTTACTTCGGGTTCTTCGGTGCGTCGAGGGCGTCGAGGCGGCGGATGACCTGGTTGAGCCGCTCTGCCAGCGCGTCGACCGGGTCGCCGACCAACGTCATCATCGCTTGGCTCAGCGCCTCGAAGCGCTGCACACGCGCCGCGAGTTGCTCGTCGACCTTCGCGGCCAGACCCTCGCTCGCTTCTTCGAGCTTTGCCACGAGCTGCTCGATGATCGATGCGTCGAGCCGGGCCACCGGCTGCTCGATCGCAACCTGTCGCGGCAACTCGCCGATGGCCTCGCGCAATGCGGCGACATCGCTTTCGCGCGTCATTTGGGTCAGCGAGCTCGACAGGTCGCGCAGCGCCTCGCGATCGGGCAGCTCCGCGACACGCGCCTGCATCTCGATGAGCGCGGTGTCGAAGCGATGCAGGTCGCGACGAAGGTGCTCGACGTCGTTCGCTTGGCGCGAGTTGGTCTCTTCGAACCACCGATCGAAATGCGCCAGGATCGCGAGCTCTTGCACTTCGTCTGGCGTGTGCTCGAGCTCTTGCATCGACTTCTTCATGTCGATCAACGCTCGCCCGATCATCGCCATGTGGTCGTCGATCACCGACACGTCGACCGTGCCGTCTTCCGTCACGATCTGGTTCACGGGGCGATCTGACAGGGTGCTCACCATCTGCTCGAGTCGATCGCTGTGCGATTCGAGCCGCACTTCGATCAGTCGCACCATGCGGGCCGCGATGTCGGACAACTCCTCGGCGGTGAGCGGAGCGCTCGCTACCACCGAACGCTCGACGCGATCGAAGAGGCTCTCGACGAGCACCGCCAGGCCGTCGACGCGTGCGACCAACTGGCCGAGACGAGCGTCGACGTCGGCGCCCGAGCCAGCGTCACCCGTTGTCGGGTCCGGCGCGGGCACGGGAGGTGCGGGAGCCGCCGGGGCTGAGGCCGGGGTCTGCCGGTTGGAGAAGTCCGCGACTTCCGTGGGCGCGGGGAAAGCGAGTACGGCCCGCAGCCGCTCGCGTTCGTCGGCCCCTATGTGCGCAGCACCGGTGGCCGCGTCGGGGAAGCCTGCGTCGCGGGTCTCGTCCCCGTCGGACGTCATGGTTCTGACCCTACTGTCCGAAGTCCGCGACGCCGGTTGGGCGATTCACCGCGGACGGCTCAGGCCGGTGAGTGCGCGTGACGACGCCGCCGCGCGAACAGCAGGAGGAGACCGCCGGCCGCGAGCAACGCCAACGCGATGCCCGACAGCGGCAGGGTGCTGCTCGTGCCGGTGCGACTCAAGTTGCCGCCCGCCGCGTTGACCGTGATCTCGAACGACAGCACGACGGCGCCGCAGGTGGCGGTGACGGTGTGCGTACCTGCGGTCTCGTTCGACGGGATCGTGAGCGGGAGCGAGAAGTTGCCGTTGGCGTCGGCGGTGGTGCTGCCGGCCGGTTGACCGTCGAGGAAGAGGTTGACCGTGTCGCCCGGCGCACAGCCGGTGCCGCTGACCGTGATGGTCTGGCCGGGATCGGGCGTGGTGTCGCTCCCGCCGATCGAGCCTGTCTGGTAGCTCTGGGCCTGAGCGGTCGCCGCGAGCGCGAAGACAGCCAAGAGCGTGGTGAGTGCCATCGCCGTGCGTCGCAGCATTGCTCTCCTCGTTGACGACCCGCATGTAGCGAAATCGGTCAGGGTCACGTGAACTCTACCCAATAGTCCCGTCGCGAGACCAGGTTCTCGTCGATCTCGGCGGTGCCCCGGTGGGCTGCGAGGCCGCCTGCTTTGTGTACACGCCGTCCATCGGTGGCCGACACGGTCACCTTGAGGCGTTCGTCTTGGACGGTCGAACGGGGGATCGCGGTCAACCGATAGGTCGATCCTGGCGGCACCCGCCCGTGCAGGTGGAGCTCGAGGGTCTGGCTGGCCCCCGACGGAACGGACATCGACGCCGAATAGGTCTGGTGCCCGTACTCGTGGTGGGCGCCGATCGGCACGGGGTTGCCGTCGACGGCGGCGCTGTCGAGATCGAGCGGTGTCATCACGGAGAGCACGACCCCGTAGGTGCCGGGCGGCTCGCCGCTCGTCCCTCCGATGACGTAGTCCGGCAGGCCCGACGTCGGCGCGTCGTTGCGCAGCGTCACGCGTACGGTCGCTTGTACCTCTCCGGTGGCCGGGTCGAACACCACGTTGTCGTCGGTCGACCGGGCGACGAGCGACCCGATCTTGTTCGCGCCTCGATCGGACTCCGACACGGCCAGGAAGTCACCATCGGTCGCGGGCAACGCGCCGTCGATGCCGAGCCGCTCGAACAACGCCTGCTCGTCCGGGTGGAAGCTGTGGAGGAGCAAGCGACCGTCGTGTGCGGGCGGGCCGAGCGCGTCGGCCAGCTGCCGAGGCCCTGGCAACTCTGTGGTCTTGAGCTTGTCGAACACGAGCTTGGCCGCATCCGACAACAGGTCGTGACGTTCGCTTCCGCGCGACACGTCGGAGTACTGATCGCGCGTGATGAAGTCGACGATGTTGGCCGACGTCAGTGGTGTCGGCAGGTCGACCAACTTCACGGGGCCGGTGAGCTTCAGCAACGCCGACAGCGCGTACGGGTCGACGTACAGCACACCGTCGAGGGGTTCGCCGCCCGACTGCGGCCACAGTTGCTCGACGGCCGCGGCCACCGTCGGGAAGTCGGGAGACCCGGTGATGTTCTGCCAGAACTTGTCGAGCTGTAGCGAGCGATAGCGATCGGGCAATGCGGCCGCGTCGGTGAGCGGATGGGGACCGCCGGCGTTGAGGTCGCTCGCCTGGCCCGTGCGGACGAGTTCGAGCTTGCCGCCGTCGATGACGAGCTCGCCATAGCCGCCCGCGAAGCCGCCCAAGTCGCGTGGTTCGGCGGGGTTGCCGAAGGCCACGAAGTAACGGCGAGGGGTTTGCGCGCCGAGGAGCGACGGGGCGACGGCAACCGCTTGTGAGGCGAGGTCGGCGTCGCTTGCCGCGCGGTCGATCTCGGCCGACACCGCGTCGAGACGCGACGCGAGCGGCGGCACGAGCCACGGCGACCTCGCGTCACCGATTGCGTGTTGCACCTCGGCGAGCGCGGCCTTCACTTCGGTAAGCGGTTGGGCGGCCGCTTCGACCTTCGCGACGTCGATGCGCCCGTTGCGCATCCGAATGTCGTTCACGTCGGCCTCGGTTGTCGCCTTCGACGCTGCGGCCGCCGCGTCGGCCCCGGCCCCGGTGAGCCGATCGATGCTCGCAACCTGCTGGCCCACGATCGGGATGAGCTCCGCCGGTCGCGTCCACCACGAGCTGGTGTCGGCTCGTGCGCTGCTGAACGAATCCGCAGCGACGGCCAGTTCCTTGCCTGCGCTCGCGGTGTCGCCTTGGCGTGCGAAGTCGAGCCCGTCCCGCACCTGATCGATCGCCCGGTTGGCCGACGACCGTGCCTGCACGAGGCTGAAAGCGGCCGCCAGAGTCGCCAGCGCCACGGCCCCGCCGAGCACATACGCGGCGCGCTTCACCACATGGCGCGTCTCGCTGCGGGCCACGCGCCACGCGGACACCAGAGCAGGGCTGGTGGCCGCCGCGGCCACGAGCGCGGTCGATGCGACGAACGGTCCGGCTCCCAGACGCAAGAGCAGCTGCGCCGACACCGCGCCGATGGCCGCGCCGACCGCTCGTCGTTGGCTGAGCGTTCTGGTCGACAGCGCGATCACGGCGATCTCGACCGCCGCACCGACCGCTTGCTGCGCCCCGCGGCTGAACGTTGCCGCGGCGCCGGCAATCACGATCCACGTCCACGTCCGCGAGATCGAACACGCCAGCGCGACGAGCGCGGCGAACGCGGCCGTGCAGACCACATCGCTCGCGCGGTTTGCAGTGGGATGCTGCGAGGACAGCGCTCCACCGATGCCCGACGCGGCCGCCAGCGCGACCACGACGCGGCGCTCGAGCGGTGTCGCGGTCGCTCGCCTCAGGTCGGGTCGGCGGCGGACCGGACGACGACGGTGGCGGCCTCGAAGCGTTCTCCGACTAGCCGGCGTCGGTCGATTCCGTCGCACTGGAGCGTCGGCGTCCGCGCCGCTTCTTGGGCTTCGATCCCGACGGCGCCCCGTAGTAGCCGTAGGAATAGCCGTAGCCGTACCCGCGATCTCCCTCGGCGACGCCGTTCAGCACCGCACCGATGATCGGCGCGTCGACCTGCCCGAGGAGTTCGAGCGCTCGATGCGATTGGCGCTTCGTCGTGGAGTTCGCCGTGACCACCATGATCGTGGCGTCGACGAAGCCGGCGATGACGATGGCATCGGTGACGGGCAACACCGGCGGAGAGTCGACGAGCACGTAGTCGGCTTCTTCGGCGAGCAGACGAAGCAGATCGCTGGCGCGCTTGGTGCTCAGCAACTCTGACGGGTTCGGAGGAGGCGGACCGGCAGGCAATACCGCGAGACGAGGCTCGTTGGGCACGTGCTGCACCGCGCTCGCGAGGGTGGCGTCGCCGATCACGACGTTGGTGAACCCGACGTCGTTTGGCAGCCCGAAGAACGACTCGACCCTCGGCCGGCGCAGATCGCAGTCGGCCATCACGACCCGCCGCCCCGCTCGGGCCAGTGCCACGCCGAGGTTGGCGAGCGTGGTGGTCTTGCCCTCCGCTGCGGCGGGGCTGGTGACTTGGATCAGCTTCATCGGCCGTTCGAGCCCGATGAACTGCACCGACGTACGCAGGGTGCGGTACGCCTCAGCCGCGGGCGACTTCGGGTGGTCGATGGTGACGAGCTCGGTCTTGTCGGGATCCTTCCAGTCGGCCACGAGTGGCACGACACTCAGGACGGACAGTTGCCCGAGCGCGGCGTCGACGTCGTCCTTCGACTTGATGGTGTCGTCGAGGTACTCACGCAGGAACGCAAGACCGATTCCCAACAGCAAGCCGATGACGAGCGCAAGCTCTCCATCGCGCTTCGGCGTCGGGGAGATGGGTGTGGAGGGCACGTTGGCCTGCGACACGATCTGCGCGCCGCCGGTCTGCGTGAGGTTCGATGCCACCTGCAGGTTGTCGAGCTGCGTCGTGTAGCTGGCGATGCGACTCTGCAGGGAGGTCACCTGCGTCGCGTTCTGCTGCTGCAACTGGTCGCGCCGGGCCGACAACGTCGCGCGGTCGGCGGCGCTCGCCGCGTTGGCGATCTGAGTGTTGAGGTCGTTGATCGGCTGATTGAGGTCGGCGATCTGGCCGTTGATCTTGTCGATCTGTTGTTGGATCTGCGTCGAGGCGTCGAGGAGATCTTGAAGGGTCTGCGCCTTGCGAACGCTCACGAACGTCTCTGCGTACGTCTGAGCGGTCCGCGCCGCCTCTTTCGGGTCGTGGTCCTGCGCGCTGATCACCACGACGTCGGTGTTGCCCTGTGCCGCGATGTCGACCTTCGCCGACCGACCCAACACCTGCGTCACCGCACTACGCACCGACTGCGACTGCATCACCTGGATCTCGGTGGCGATCCGGTTGCTGTCAGACGTGCCGTTCTGTTGTGACGGCTGGAAGAGCTGTTCCGAGGCGCGGGCTTGCAGCAGCACCTCCGCGCTCGAGCGATAGATCGTCTTCTGGGTGAGTGCATGGGCAAGGGCCGCTGCGAGCACGAGGACGGTCGCGCCCAAGATCGTCCACTTCCGGCGACGGATGACGACGAGGTAGTCGCGTAGCTCACGTACGGCGCGCTCATCCGCGATCGGGACCATCGGGGCGATGGTAGTTACCCCGCCATCACGCCCTTACGCACCGGTCGGTTCGCCGTGGCGCCGCTCAACTGCTGATCGGCGTCGATTGCGGCCTCAGGTCACCCTCGGCCATGAGTCGTGAAGCCGCGACCGCAAGGCCGATCGCGAACCCGACAAGCGACAGACGAGTGGCCGCGTGCGTCATGTCCGTCAACGACCATGTTGCCAGCGCGACGACGTGCACACGGCCAATCGGTGGCTTTGACCGCCAGAACGCGCTGAGCACGATGCCCAGGAGCGCGGCGAGGGCCGCGATGCCGAACAGGCCCTGTTCGGCGAGCAGGCGCGTGTACTCCGTGTGCGCGGCGACTGCTTTGCCCGCGGTGGAATCGGGCGAACCGGGGCGTTCGCTGGTGGAGACGCCGATCCCGGCTCCAACCCACGGGTGGTCACCGAAGAGCGAGAGGTCTCCCGACGCGATTGCCTCGCGGTTCGTCGTCGTCGTGTCGGTGTACCGCACGCTCAGTTCGTTCCCCGTGAACTGATCGAGCCGCGGATACAGCACGTAGGCGACCAGTGCAGCCAGCGCGATCGCGATGAGGATGTGACGCGCCGACGAACGTAAGTCGCGCGCCATCACCAGCAAGACGAGCACCAGGGCGACGACGACGTTGAGCACTCCGCCGCGCGAGAACGTGAGCATCGCCTGTGAGAGGAACCACAACGCGAGCGCGCCTTCGACGAGCCGCAGTCGCGGGACCGTCTCCGTGTACGCCAACAGCAGGGCCGCGACTGCACCGAACCCGAGCGCGGCGGAGACCTGGTTCGGGCCGAAGCCGCCGCTCGCGGCGAAGTTCGACTCTTGCGTGAAATGAATTGCCACCGTCGATGCTGTGCTGATGGTCGCGATGAGCGCGACCGACACGATCGGCAACATCGTGGCCCACAGCACTTGGCGTAGCGCGCTCAGCGATGTGCGCACCTGTGAGAAGAACAGGACGGATGTCGCGAGCGCGAGAGGCACCGACACGTTGAAGCTCACCGCGTCTCGTGCGCCCGACGTGCCGAGGACGAGCCACGAGAGCGCGACACCGGGAACGAACGCGATCAGGTACACGAGCGGCAACGCCAGGTTCCGCCATCTGGGGACGAGGCGCAACGCAGCGAGCCCGAGGACGATGATGACCCCGTACTCAGACGCCTGCCAGAAGACGCCCGCGCTCGTCATGCGCCAGAGCACTTCGGAGCCCGCCACGTAGCCAGCGACGGCCGCGACGAGATCGAGTCGCCGCGTGTTCAGCACGATGACGGCCGCGGCGACGATCACGCCGAGAGCAAGGGCCGTGGCAGCCGCGGTCGACGAGCGCACGAGCAACGCGATGACCGCTTGGACACCGAGAGCGAGCCACACGTATCGGGACGGCAGCGGCGAACTCGTCGTAGCGCCGGTTGCTCGCCGCGATGCGGAGCGAACGGACGTCATGGCAGCGAGTCGGAGCGCGACAGAAGGTCCAGTATCGCGCCTCTGGCCGGTGCGTCAGCGGGTCACGGTGCGCAGCAGGCGATCCCACGCCGGAACGACGACCGACCAGTCCATCGTCTCCGCCACTTGGCGGGCGCCGGCGCTGATGCCCCTCGCCAGCGAGGTGTCGTCGAGCACCCGGAGAATTGCATCGGCGAGTTGCGACGGGCTCCCGGGCTCGACCAAGACCGCCGTGGTGCCGTCTTTCAGCAGGTCGGGTAGCCCGCCGGCGTTGGTCGAGACCACACACATGCCCATCGCCATGGCCTCGATCACGCTGACCGGAGCGTTGTCCGCATAGGTGGGGTTGACGAACACGTCGTGATCGTCGCCGAGCCGTGCGACGTCGGACTTCGAGATGCGCGCGCGCAGCAACACTCGATCGCCGACCCCGAGTCGTTCGGCAATGGCGCGGCACGTCTCCAACGAACCGTCCTTGTCGGGTCCGATCATCTCGAGCGTGGCTTCCGGGTAGCGGTTCAACACCATCGGAAAGGCCTCGACCAGGGTCGTGCACCCGTAGATGCGCTCGAACGACCGTAGGTACACGAGCCGGGGAGCGGGCCGTGCACGAACGCGGTGGGGATACGCGCCGGTGTCGACCCCGTTCGGAATGACCGTCACGGGAGCGATGGCCTCACTGGCCCGAGCGAGATACGACGACGGCGCGGTCACGGCTGCTGCGCCGGAGAGGACGAGACGTGTGAGGTGGCGCGAGCGCTCGATGCGGTCCGGCAGCTTGCCGCCATGCAGCACGACGACGTAGGGCCGGCGAAGGGCTCGACACACCAGCGCGTTCACCGCCGCCGCGTGGAACGCCTTCGCGCTGCTGTACATGTCGATCACGACACACCCTCGCTTCGGCGTCGTGATCACCGCGCGGAGCTCGTCGACGATGCGCCGCACGAGCGAGAGTTCGTGCGACGCGGTGGTCACGTCGTATCCCGCGGCCCGCAGTCTCGGCACGAGCTCCTCCGCGTAGGTCGGCGTGAAGCCGTGCGACGAGAGAAAGTTGCCGATGTACGTGACGGGCTGCACCTCGGGCTCTCCAACCGTCGGCATGGCGTCGGCGATGAGCGCTCGCCATTGCGGAAGCGCGGCCTCCCAGTCGAGCGTCGTGGCCAGGCGGCGCGCGCCGGTGCTGATGCGTTCGGCCAGGTCGGAGTCGTTGAGCACGCGGAGAATGGCGTCGGCGAGCGCGGCCGCGTCGCCGGGCTCGACGAGGACGGCGTTGACACCGTCGTCCAACAGGTCGGGCAGCCCTCCAACGTTCGTGGACACGACGCACATGCCCATCGCAAGGGCTTCGATCACACTGACGGGTGTGTTGTCCGCGTCGGTCGGGTTCACGAAGACGTCGTGGTCGCGGCCGAGCGCGGGAATGTCGGCTTTCGGAATTCGACCGCGCAGAACGACGCGATCTTCCACGCCGAGGTCGCGCGCGACGATCTCGCAGCGCTCGAGCGTGCCGTCCTTGTCAGGGCCGATCATTTCGAGGGTCGCGTCGGGGCGCTGTTCCACGACCTTGGCAAATGCCTCGACCAACGTGATGCAGCCGTACATCTCGTGAAACGCACGTAGGAAGAGCAAGCTCGGCTCGGGGCGCTCTCGCACGCGGGAGGGGTACGACCCGATGTCGACCACGTTCGGGATCACCTCCACCGGCGCGAGCTCCTCGAACGCGCGAGCGAGATACGGCGAAGGCGCCGTGACGGCAGCGGCTCCCCGCACGATGACGTTCAGCCGACGACGAGCGTGCGCGATCCGCCGCGGTAGCTCGCCGCCGCGGAGCACCACGACGTACCGACGCCGAAGCAACCGGCACGCGGCGGCGACGACCAACGCGCCGTGGAATGCCTTCGGGCTGCTGTACAGGTCGAGCACGATGCACCCGCGCCTCGGCGAGGTGGCAACGGCCCGCACCTGGTCCGCGAGGCGGGCCATCGGCGCGAGCCGGGTCGAGGCGATCGTCACGTCGTAGCCGTCGGACTCGAGGCGGCCCGCGAGATCCTCGATGTAGGTCGGGTTCGCCCCTCGGGCCGACAGCACGTTGCCGATGCACGTCACCGGCGGCCGACTGGTCGCCGCAGCCATCGGTGCGAACCGTAGTCTTGGATCGGTGGCTGTCCGGGTGCTCGGTCTGATCCCTGCGCGCGGCGGGTCGAAAGGCGTCCCGGGCAAGAACGTCGCGCGGCTCGGTGGGAAGCCGCTCATCCAACACACGATCGACAGCGCGCGGGCGGCGACGCGGCTCAGCCGGATCGTCGTGAGCACTGACGCGGACGACATCGCGGAGGTCGGCCGGTCGCTGGGAATCGACGTGCCGTTCATGCGCCCCGCGACGCTCGCCACCGACGACGCGCCGATGCTCGGCGTGGTCCAACACGCACTCGAAACCCTCGAATCGAGCGGCGACACCCGCTACGACGCGGTGTGCCTGCTGCAACCGACGCATCCGTTCCGCTCGCCGGGCCTCATCGATCGTTGCATCGACGAGTTCGACCGGTCGCGTGCCGATGCCGTCGTCACCGTGTTGCGAGTGCCGTCGGAGCACCATCCGCAGTGGACGTATCTCCGCGGCGACGACGGTGGCCTCCACCTCGCGATGGGCGGGACGGATCCGATCAGCCGGCGCCAGGACCTCCCGGTTGCGTACCACCGTGAGGGATCGGTGTACGTGACCCGTCGCGAGGTGATCGATCGTGGCTCGTTGTACGGCGATCGACTGATCGGCGTCGAAGTCGACGCTGATCGATCGGTCAACATCGACACGATCGCCGACTGGCGGCGCGCCGAGGACCTGCTCGACGCGCGGCAGGAGAGCGACCGTGCCGGCGGGGCCTGAGGTCGTCTTCATCGCGGGCCAACTCGGGGAAGGCGGCGCCGAGCGGCAGCTCTACGCGATGGTCGCGGCGCTCGTCGAGGGCGACAGCGGGAGCGGGGGTCGTGTCTCCGTGCTGTCGATGACGCGCGGTGAGGTCTGGGAGGACCGGCTCCGCGAACTCGGCGTCGACGTCCGCTGGACCGGCGTGTCGCCGCGGCGCAGCGCGCGACTGGCCAGCGTGCTCCGAGCCGTGCGTGAGACGCGCCCCGATGTCGTACAGAGCGCGCATTTCTCCACCAACCTCTACGCGTCGATCGCCGCTCGTTCGTGCGGAGCGCGCGAGATCGGAGCCATTCGCAACGATCTCGACGCGTCGCTCAGCGATGTCGGCCGTCTGGGCCGGCTGTCGCTGCGTGTGCCGCGCACGATCGCGGTCAACTCGCAGCGCGCGCTCACACAGGCCGTCGAAGCGGGCGTCGCGGCCGATCGCTTGGTGCTGCTCCCGAATGTGGTGGACACCACGACGTTCCACCCGACCGTGCGCGCCGACGCGGATGGGTCGGTGCGGCTCTTGTGGATGGGCCGTCTTGCTCGACAGAAGCGTCCGGACCGGTTCCTCCGCGTCGTGGCGAGCCTCTTCGCGTCGGGCCAGCATCCCGACGTCTTCGCCCGCGTCGTTGGTGCTGGGCCGTTGCGGCCCGACGTCGAGAGCGCCATTCGCACGCTCGGACTCGACGACCGCGTCGAACTGGCGGCGCACGCGGACACGCCCGGCGCCTACCACGACGCCGACATCCTCGTACTCACCTCCGACTTCGAAGGCACCCCGAATGTCGTGCTGGAGGCCATGGCCTGCGGGTTGCCGATCATTGCCTCGTCGGTGGGCGATGTTCCCGACCTGGTCGACGACGGTGTCAGTGGTTTCGTCGTGCCCGCTGGCGACGAGGCCGCGTTCGCTCGAGCCATCGAGCGTCTCCTTGGTGATGACGCGTTGCGCATCCGCATGGGTGACGCGGCCCGTCGGTCCGTCGAGGCAGCGCGCTCCACGACGACATTGCGCGGGCGCCTCTTGGATCTCTACCGAACCGCCGGTGTCCGGTCGTCAATGGTCGCCCCATGTGCGGGATAACCGCGGTGGTGGGAGTGCCAGACGCGCGGGCTCGCGCGGCGCGCGCGATCGCCACGCTGGAACATCGAGGTCCCGACGCGGCGGGCACATGGGACGATCCCGCGGCCGGCGTGGCGCTCGCGTTTCGGCGGCTCAGCATCATCGACCTGTCGAGCGCCGGCAACCAACCGATGGCCAGCGCGGACGAGCAGCTGCAGATCGTCTTCAACGGCGAGATCTACAACTACCTCGAACTGCGACGTGAGCTCAGCGCGTACCCGTTTCGGACTTCGACCGACACCGAGGTGATCCTCGCCGCTTACCTGCGCTGGGGGGTCGACTGCCTCGACCACTTCGTCGGGATGTTCGCGTTCGCGCTGTGGGACCGCCGATCGTCGTCGCTGTTCGCCGCGCGCGATCGATTCGGCGTGAAGCCGCTCTTCCTCGCCGATGTCGAGCGCGGCGGCATTGCCGTAGCGAGCGAGATCAAAGCGCTGCACGCGCTCGGTGTCCCGGCCGAACCCGACGAGATCGCGTGGGCGTCGTACCTCGCCACCGGTGCGAGCGACGACGGCGAGCGGACGTTCTGGCGCTCGATCCGCAGCCTTCCGGCCGGTCACCGGCTGCGATGGCGATCAGGGGTGACGGAGATCGACCAGTGGTACGACGTCGCCCGTGCGTCGGGACGCGAACTCGACGCTCGCGCCGACGCGGTCGTGGCCGAGGAGTACCTCGCGCTGCTGAGGGAGTCGATCGCGCTGCGCTTCCGGGCGGATGTGCCCGTCGGCATCAACCTCAGCGGTGGCCTCGACTCGTCGACGCTGCTCGCCGGTGTACACGCTGTGCAGGGTGACGACTCCGACGTGAGCGCGTTCACCTTCGTGACCGGTGATCCCGACTACGACGAACTCCCGTGGGTGCGGGAGCTGTTGGCGGAAACGCACCATCGGTCGGTGGTGTGCACCTTGCGGGTCGAGGATGTCCCGGCGCTCGCCGACGACGTGCAGCGGTACGCCGACGAGCCGTTCGGTGGGCTTCCGACGCTGGCGTACGCGGTGCTGTTCGACCGCGCGAGGGATGAGGGCGTGACCGTGCTGCTCGACGGGCAAGGCATGGACGAACAGTGGGCGGGTTACGACTACTACCGAGCACTCGGTGACGGTCCCGCGCCGATCGTGCAGGGGTCGACGTCGTCGCCGACACGTATCGCTTGCTTACGTCCGGACTTCGTCGCGCAGGCTGCAGTCGCCCCGGCCTCCGAAACCGGCTTCGACGTCCTGCGTACCGCGCAGCTCCGCGATCTGTGTCGCGTGAAGCTGCCGCGTGCGCTGCGCTTCAACGATCGCGTTTCGATGCGCGCGAGCCGGGAGTTGCGCGAGCCGTTCCTCGATCATCGCCTCGTCGAGCTCGCGTTGCGCCAGCCGCCCGATCGCAAGGTCGACGCGGACAACGGAAAGGTGTTCCTTCGGTCGTTGGTCGGCCGGCAGCTCCCCGGCCGCGTTGTCGAGGCCCCGAAGCGCCCGCTGCAGACCCCGCAGCGGGAATGGCTGCGTGGGCCGTTGCGCGCGTGGGCGGTCGATCTCGTGGAGGCGGCGCTCGAGGCTCAGCCGGCATGGTTCGATGCGCCGTCGGTGCGCGCGGAGCTGTCGGGTTTTCTCGACGGCCGCGGTGACAACAGTTTCTTCGTCTGGCAGTGGATGAGCTGCGGGCTCCTGTTCGACCGACGCCGGGTGACCGCATGACGTCACCGCGAGCGGGTGATTCGCGCGATCGCGTGCTCGCGCTGCTGCCGCGCGGCGAGGCGATCCGCAACTTCGTGTACACGGATGCGCTGCGACTCACTGCATCGCACGTGGATCTCGCTGTGGCTTCGGTCGTCCCCAACGACGAGATCCGCCGACTGCTCGTCGAACAGTTCGGCGACTTCGATGTGATCGAGGATCGTCCCGCACATCGGATGTCGGGCGCGTTGCGGGACGCAATCGATGTCGCGCACGGGCGCTGGCTCTGGTCGGAAGCCGCGCAGGAACGTTGGCGCCGCCGAGACGCCGAAGTCGACGAACGTGGCAGCCGGTTGAAGCACAGCTTGCGACGGGCTGGCACGCGGCCGTTCGCCAACCGTCGCGGCCTCGAGTTGCTCGACACCACCTACGAACGGCTGGCGCGTCGGTTCGAGGTGAGCGACGACGACCGAGCGTTGCTCGAACGCGTCGGCCCCTCGCTCGTGTTCAACGCGTCACACGTGCACGGGCACGCGGCAGCGCCGATCGTCGCCGCCGCCCGTGCGCTCCAGGTGACGACGGCCGCGTTCGTGTTCTCGTGGGACAACCTGACCTCCCAGGGTCGAGTCATTCCGCGCTACGACGCGTTCCTCGTCTGGACCGACGACCTGCGGACCGCGCTCCTTCGGCAGTACCCGCGGATCGATCCCGAGCTGGTGTTCGTCACGGGCACACCGCAGTTCGACAGCCACTTCGACGATCGCCTCGCGTGGACACGCTCTGACTACTGCGACAGGTTGGGCCTCGATCCCGAACGTCCGATCGTGCTGTACACCACCGGCATGCCGAACCACATGCCGGGGGAGCCCGACATCGTCGAGGAACTCGCCGACCGCATGACGTCGCTCGATCGGCAACCCCAACTCGTGGTGCGTGTGTACGCCAAGGATCGGTCGAACCGCTTCGACGACCTGAGAGCCCGTCGACCGGACATCTCGTTTCCTCCGGTCGCGTGGGACGCCAACTGGCTCACCCCGATGCCAGAAGACACCGCGCTCTGGTCGAACATGCTTCGGCACGCGGACGTGGGCGTCAACGTGGCGTCGACCGTGTCGTTGGAGCTGTGCATGTTCGATCGGCCTGTGGTCAACATCGGCTACAACCCGCGATCGGTTGCGACCTCGGTCATCGACTACAGCCGGTACTACCGCTTCGACCACTACAGCCCGGTGGTCGCCAGCGGTGCAGTGCAGGTTGCCCCGAACGTCGATGCTGCGCTCGAGTTCGTTGCGGTGGCACTCGCGGACCCAGCCAGTCGATCGAACGAGCGCCGAGCGCTGTTGCGCGAATTCTTCGGAGACGTTCTCGATGGCCATGCCGCCGATCGAGTGGCGTCGACGTTGGCCGCGCTCGCTCGCAACCAGCACCGCGCCGCTGTCTGATGCGACTCCTGGTCTGCTCCCACAAGGAGAGTTGGGCGACCGAAGCGTCACCGAGCGGGTACGCGACCGACGGCGGCTTTCCGCTACAGATGCGCGCGCTGGCGTCGTTGTTCGACGAGATCGTCGTGTGCGTGCCCGTCGTCGAGTGCCCCGATCACTCCGGCGAGATCCCGCTATCGGGACCAGGTCTGCGGGTGTGTCCACTCCCGCTGCCGAGTGGACGGGGTGTGTGGCGCAAGCTCCTGCTCCCGATCTGGCTCGCTCGTGCACTGCCGCGACTGGCGCGCGAGATGCGTCGCGCGAACGCGGTGCACGTCCCGATCCCCAGTGACGTCGGGACGTTCGGCATCGCCCTCGCGCACGTGATGCGACGACCCCTGTTCGTGCGTCACTGCGGCACCTGGGACCGACCACGCACTCGTGCCGAACGACTCTGGCGCGGGTACATGATCCGGTCGAACGGAGGTCGCCGCGTGATGATGGTCACCGGCGGAGGTGTCGAGCCGCCGAGTGGAAACCCGGCGCTCGAATGGATCTTCTCGACGACGCTCTCGGCCGACGAAGTGAAGGCGCACGCGACGCCGCGTCACCTCCAACCCGAGCGGCTCCGGCTGGTCACCGTCGGCCGGCAGGTCGAGGCCAAAGGCACGGCCCGCGTGATCGACGCGCTTCCCGTGCTGCGGACATCGTTGCCGAATGTCACCCTGCTCGTGATCGGCGAGGGCGCAGATCTCGATCGCTTTCGTTCGCTCGCGATCGCGAGTGGCGTCGACGACCTCGTCACGTTCGCTGGGCGGCTCGACCATCCGGGCGTGTTGCGCGCTCTCGACCAGTGCGACCTCTTCGTGTTCCCGACGACGGCCTCGGAGGGATTCCCGAAGGCACCGCTCGAGGCAATGGCCTGCGGGCTACCGGTCGTCGCCTCGGCCGTGTCTGTGCTCCCGCAACTCGTCGCCGGCGCGGGCGTCGTGCTCGACGATGTCGAACCCGCTGCCGTGGCCGCCGCGATCCTCGACATCGCGCGGTCGCCCGATCGCTACGCCGAGTTGTCGCGTGGCGCGACGCAGACGGCCGCTCGCTACACGTTGGACGCGTGGACGAACGTCATCGCGGCTCGGCTGACCGAGCGTTGGGGTCCCTTGCGCAGGGGCGAGGTCAGGTCGGTTGGGCCGTCGTGATGACGAAGCCGTTGCTTCCTTGCGCGAGGTGGATGCTGTCGCCGCTGTAGTAGCCGCGGATCGTCCGATGCGGGCCCGTGCCTGACGGCGTGTACTGGAAGTTGCACGACGAGGTTGTCGACGACGTCGGCGACAGCGTGCATGGAGAGCTCGGCGTGAAGGTGCTGCCACCTCCGGACGCCGTGAGGGCCACCGTGCCGGTGGGCGCCGATGGCGTCATCGGTGACGTGTCGGTGACCGTCACGCTGCAGTTCGTCGCGGTGTCGAACACGACGGTCGAGTCGACACAGCTCACCGTGACCGACGTCGCGCGCTTGGTCTCCTTGACGGTCTCCTGACCGGTGCTCCCCGCGTGCACAGCCTCGCCGGGTATGTACCTCGCGGTCATGGTGAGCGTGTTGCGGTCGGCGGGCACGACCGACGACTGGAACGTCGTCGTGCACGACGCCGAGTTCGCGGTCGCGCCCGACAACGTGCAGGTCTGCGGTGTGAAGCGGCCGTTGTGGGTGGGGTTCGTCCAGGCGACGCTGCCGAGCGGCACGCTTTGGTTACCGGACTCGCTGTCGGTCACGGTTGCCGTGCAGTCCGTGCTCTGCGTCGGAACGATGACGGTCAGGGTACAAACGACATCGACGGTGGTCGGCCGGCGCGAGACGTTCAACGTGTAGGTGAGCGAGGCCGACTTCCCATGCGTCGGGTCGCCGCCGTAGCTGGCCTTCACGCCGCGCTTGGGTGCGGTGTTGGGAACATAGGCAATCGTGCACGAGCTGTTCACGCTGTCGACGGGCGACAGCGTGCACGTATTGGGCGAATTGGGCGTGAAAGTTCCCGTGCCGCCGCTTGCCGTGAACGTGACGGTCCCGGTCGGCGCCGTGACCTGACCGGTCACGGTGGCCGTACACGTGCTCGAGGTTCCCGCCTCGACGGGGTTCGGCGTGCATGACACCGCGGTCGTCGTCGTCGTCGAGGGGATCGCCGATGCGGATCCCACTGCACCCCAACCGATCGCAAGCACGGCCACGGCCGCTACTGCCCATTTCCCGCGCATTGTGTACCCCCGAAGAACATCTGGGCCGCCGAAAAATGGAGCCAACAAAGGATGGTACCGGGGTCATTCGGGTGCGTCGAGGACCGAAAGGCCCAGTTTGGTCAGCGGTGTGGAGCAGTGATGAGCGCCTCGAGGCGGGCCGCCAACTCGCCGTAGGTCGACGCGAAGTCGTAGCGCTCCGCGGTCGATCGAGCCCCGCGACTCTGTTCGGTTGCCAGGCGCGGATCGTCGATCAGTTGCAGGCAATGGGCGGCGAGACCAGCGTCGTCTTCGGCGAGCAGTACTCCCTCACCGTCGCGCATCCCCATTCCGGCCACGGCATCTGGGGTCGCCACGACGGGCGTGCCGATCGCCATCGTCTCGACGAGCCTGCTTCGAAAGCCGAAACGACCAGACCATGGACACACCAGAGCGGTGAGCGCCGCCAGTTCCGGACGCACGTCGTCGAGCCAACCGGTGACGTGCACGCGGTGATCGTCGGCCAGGGCGCGCGCCCCGGCTGATGGGTGCCCACCGATGATCCGGAGCTGCACCTCCGGGTGTCGCGCCCAGACCGCAGGCATGACGTCGTGTCGAAGGCGCAACAGCGCGCGCTCACGATCATGGGAGCCGAGCCCGCCGTAGTAACCGAGCACGGGCGGCTGCGATGGCTGCCACGAGACGGGCCAGTCGGCGAGTGGGATCCCCATCGGTGTGTACAGCACCTGCTTCGCCGCGCCGACCACTCGCTGGACCTCGCGCTGTTCCTCTTCGTTGATCGCGATGAGCACGTCGAACCCATGCCAAGCGCGTTCTTCTCGCGCTCGGTAGCGCGCCACCTGCTGCGCGGCGATCGCGCGCGGCAGGCGCGTCGCGAGCAATTGTTGTTCGAACGACCGCCACATCACGTTGTGCAGGTCGACGGCGACGGGCACCCCTGCCTCCCGGAACACCCCCGCGGCCGCGCTCGCGTGGAAGTACTCGAACAGCACGAGGTCGAACGAACGCGGATCGACCGCAGCTGCGACGCGCCGCGGAGTGAGCTCGAGCCGGCCGATCACGTAGTTGGACTGCTTCAGGCCTGTCGCCAACGGGTACACGGCCTTCGCGACGAGGGCGCGGATGCGCGCCACTGGCCCGTCGGTACGAGCCGGGAGTACGACGAGCTCGTCGCACACGCCCGCGAGCTCGCTGCGGATCCGAGTCGCGTCAGTGGCCTTCGCGAACGTCAAGAACGTGACAGCGAACCGGTCTCGAAGCGCGTCCACCGTGTATCGGACGCGACGCGTCTGGCCCGCGCCAGCCTCGAAGGGCACGACGTGCGAGACGACGAGGATGCGCCGTCGCCCACGCTTCGGGGTAGTCATCGTCTTCCGGTCATCCGCGACGGTCGCACGCTAGCGTGACCCTGCGGCCGGCTCGGGGCCCGGCCACCACCGCGGGAAGGAACCGGAGATCGCAGCCGACCGGCCAATCGGACCAGCGGACCTGATCTTCATCGCGGGAATCACACGGCGCTCCGGCACGAACCTGCTCGGCCGTCTGCTGCTCGACCATCCACGCGTCGTGCGGCCGGCGGGGCACTGGGAGCTGCCGTTGCTCGACGTGGTCGACCGCTACGAAGCGTTCCACCGTGCCTTCCTCGCTCGCCGCGAGGCGGGTCGACTCGACTACGCGTTCGCCGAGTTCGCCACCGCCTTCGGCTCTGGTCTCGTCGCGCTGCTCGGCGACCGGGTGCCGTCGCGACCGGAGGGCGCGCGCCTGCTTCACAAGAACCCCGGCACGCTCGGCATCGAGCAGTTCGACGCGTTCTTTCCTGATGCCAAGTTGATCTTCTTGCTTCGTGACGGCCACGACGTCGTGAACTCACAGCTTGCGGTGCTCGGCTCGAAGTTCCGCAAGCGCGACATCGCGATGCTCGCTCGGGACTGGTCGAACTCGGCGAAGCGAATCCTCGACTACGCCGGCTCATCACTCCAGGTCCGCTACGAGGACCTCTGCGCGTCGCCGACGGACGAACTGCGGCGCATCGCGCGGTTCGTTGATCTCGACGAAGACGAGCAGTGGCTGCTGGCCGAGGCCGCCGAAGAGGTCCGAGGGTCGACGCACTTACGGTCAGGCGCGGAGAGCCCCGGGCACGCGTCATGGGCGGCCGAACCGAAGACGGAGGCCTTCAACCCGGTGGGTCGATGGCGGACGTCGTGGAGCGCCGCGGACCGCTTCGTGTTCGACCGTTTCGCGGGCGCCGAGATGGCGCGCCTCGGCTACCGATGACCGTCGAGTACCCACCGATCGTCGTCGTGGTCGGCACCGGCCGTTCCGGATCCGTGTTCCTTGCTGGCTTGCTACGCGACGCGTTCTCGCTCGGCATCGCCGGCGAACCGAAGTTCGTGGTACCCGCCGCTCAGCGCGTGCGCCGTTTCGACGATCTGTCGACGGCCGCGTCGGTGCTGGGATTCGCAGGGTGGCTGTGCGCCACGTATCCGAACTGCTTCCGCCAGGTCGAGCGGCGCACGGGCGTGGTGCTGTCGCCCGACGATGTGGTCCGCGGGCTCGACCAGCCCACCTACCGCGACATCGTCTATCGCTATTTCGGTCTCGTCAGCGAGAAAATCGGATGCACCCGGCTCGCGTATCGCGATCCGGCCGACCTCACGCGGTTGGCCGCCGTCGCGGCGATCCTGCCGTCGGCGCGCTTCATCCACATCGTGCGCGACGGCCGGGATGTCGCGCTGTCGTATCGGGGCTTCGACTGGGGGCCTACGAACCTGTACGCCGGCGCTCGGATGTGGGCGCGAGGTGTGCGTGCGGCCGCGGACCAAGGCGCCGCGTTGTCCGGGCGCTACCTCGCCATCGCCCTCGAAGATCTCGTGACCGAGCCCGCGCAAGTAGGCGCTCAGCTCGGTGCCTTCGTGCCCGACGCCACGCGAGCGGAAGTCGCTCAATTCGTCGAGCTTGCGTCGGAGCGCCGGCGCGCCGGCCCTTTGCAGCCTTGGAAGTCCGCGATGTCAGCGAGCGAGGCGCGCCGCTGCGAGGAGGCAGCCGCCGATCAGCTCTGCGCGTACGGCTATGAGTTGGCAACTGCGCCG
>Ga0105245_10001351_pt1 | contig 22201 bp, 25 predicted proteins | sample KBSM54metaG_FD_81523 | JGI IMG/M metagenome (GOLD analysis project Ga0105245, IMG submission 81523) | Miscanthus rhizosphere microbial communities from Kellogg Biological Station, Michigan, USA - KBS M5-4 metaG | ecosystem: Host-associated > Plants > Roots > Rhizosphere > Soil | place...
GTCGTCTTGTCAGATACATCCAATCCTGCATAAATCGACATCGGTCATCCTCCTGCTCTGGAGCGCCGAAAGGCGACTCCGCACCTAAGCAGGAGGATGGCTACCCCAATTACCAGATGTCCCTGAAATAGCCAAGCCGCTTGGCGGCGACCCTCATGCCGCCACGTCCAGCCGGGAGTTTGGCGATTATTGCACGTGTCGCCGTTGTCCCTAAGCCCGCTCCGCCGCAGCCGAACTCGATGTCGCCTCGGCGCCAGCACGCTCGGCCCGGCGCCACCGCAGCACATAGGCAACGAGAAGGCCGAACAGGAAGTTGGATGAGCCTGTCTCGATGCCGTGAGCCAGGCGAACATTGGCGGGCATATAGGGATTGTCGGGGAACATCGGCGCAATTCCGCCGACCACCGCATAGACGATGCCGAGTACCATCGGCGCGTATCGCGGGTTCGTTCGAAGCCAGGGCCAGGCGGCCGCGACGAAGATCAGGGCGCGCGGAAGCTGGAGTGCCGCTACCAGCACAACCGGCGGCAGCGGCTTGTTCGCGTAGAAGTCCGCGACATAGGGCCAGACGAACGTTCCCGCAGTCCAGTACAGCAGCTCATATCCGACTATGATGAGCGCGAAATTCCGCAATGATGCGTTCGGGAGCACATCCCGGTCGCCCGCCGCGCGCCTTCTGCCGCTGAGTGCCACGGCGACCGCCGCCAGAGCCGCGAAGGCAAGGGCGGACACAGCCAACTGCGCCAGCGCGTTGGCAATCGGCATGACCGAAAAGACGACGGCCTCGAGCAAGGTGTTGAACTGACTCACCGTCCATCCAAGCACCAGCAGCGCCAACCACAGCGTTCGGCCGCCGCCGCGCGATACGGCTCCGGCGAGCACCAGCGCCGCTAGTGTGAACAGCACGTAAAGTCCGAACATCATGACTCCAGTCCCTTTGCGAGCAGCGCCATGTGCCTGCGGCAAAGGGCCCTGGCGGTGGCGAATGGCGGTCCTTCGAATATCCAGATGGCACCGATGCCGAAGTGCATCGTCTTGAACGACATCACAAAGTCTTCGCGACTCATCGCGGGCAGATGCCCGGCATCTTCAAGCGGCAATCTCTCGAATAGCGCGCCGAGCGCGGTATCGAGGAGCAGCTGGAATTGCTGGGTCTCGTGCGCGAAATTGTCGGGCGCGAAGGTTCTGGCGAAGAACGCACGAACGAACTCGCGGTACGGCGCTTTGTGCTCCAGCAAGCTCCAGGCGGCCGCCTCGAGCGCCCCGGCCGCGTCCATGCCGTCCGCAGGGAGCAGCGCCATCGTCTCCAGCGCTTCCCGGTCCAGCTCGATCAGGAAGGAGACGACGATGTCCTCCTTGGCGGCGAAGTAATTGTAGACGGTGCCTTTGCCGACCTCGGCGGCCACCGCGATTTCCTCGACGGTGACCGCGGCAATTCCACGCCTCTCGAATAGCGCGCATGCAGCCGCGAGGATCCGCTCTCGGGTGCTTGCCTTTTTCCGCTCGCGCAAAGTGACTCTAGTCATATATGACTGTGGTCATATATCGTTGCTCTCGTCAACCCTTCGCGACCGCACACAGCCCGGCTCGCCCCCGATAGGCATGACATAATTCGCTGCCGCAAAAGGTGCGCTTTTTCCGATTCCCCCTCGTGAAAACCCAACACCGGCCCGCAGAGCGCCCCGAATTATGTCACACACGCGTGGCGGAAGGCGCCCCGGCCCGCCTGATTCAACCCCATCACGCCTTCGCCTATTCAATCCCATGCCCCGCAACCGCCACCCCACCCCGAACCAGGCCAGCACGCCTCCCGAATTCGATCACCGACCCCGCGGTGACGAACGGACGAAGGCTGGCAAGCCCCGAGAAACTTGCTAGAGCCAGCCCCCTATGGACCAGACCGAATCCACCGTCAGTTTTCGCCTCCGCCGCGAGGTCGAAGGGATCCGCGGATTTTTGCAGCGCGCCTGGGGGCGCTGGTGGGTCAAGGTGCTGGCCGTGCTCGCCGTGCTTGCGGCCATCGCCTATGCGCTGGTCTGGGCGATCTTCGCCCGTGATCTTCCCTCGGTCGACAAGCTGCGCACCTATGAGCCGCCGATGCCGACCAACGCGCGCGGCGCCGATGGCACGCCGATCCACAGCTATGCCCGCGAACGCCGCGTCGAGCTGAGCTATGAGGAATATCCGCCCCTGCTCGTCCGCGCTTTCCTCGCCGCCGAGGACAAGACGTTCTTCGAGCATCACGGCGTCGACTATCCCGGCCTCGCCGGTGCGGTGATCGACTATGTCTCCAAGGTCGGCACCGGCAAGCGCGCCAAGGGCGGCTCGACCATCACGCAGCAGGTCGCCAAGAATCTGCTGATCGGCAATGAATATTCGAAGACCCGCAAGATCAAGGAAGCGATCCTCGCCTACCGGATCGAGGACGCGCTGACCAAGCAGCAGATCCTCGAGCTGTACCTCAACCAGATCGCGCTCGGCCGCAACGCGTTCGGCGTCGAGGCCGCGAGCTATGCCTATTTCAACAAGGAGCTGAAGGAGCTCGATCTCGCCCAGCTCGCCTATCTCGCCATCCTGCCCAAGGGCCCGTCCAACTATGATCCGTTCCGCCACACCCAGCGCGCGCTCGACCGGCGCAATTATGTGCTCGGCGAGATGCTCAAGAACGGCTTTATCGACAAGGCCCAGCACGACCAGGCCGTTTCCGAACCGCTCGGCGCCGTGCTCCGTCAAACGCCGACGACCGAGATCGCCGGGGCCGGCTATTTCGTCGAGGAGGTCCGCCGCCAGCTGATCGACAAGTTCGGCGAGAGTTCCGAAGGCGGTCGCAATCCTTACAGCGTCTATGATGGCGGCCTATGGGTGCGCACCTCGCTCGATCCGAAACTCCAGCAATATGCGCAGACGGCGCTGCGCGATGGCCTGCTTCGCTTCGATCGCAATCGCGGCTGGAACGGCCCGCTGCGCCATGTCGAGATTTCCGGCGACCAGTGGCTGCCGGCGCTGCTCAACACCAATATCACGCTCGATTATTCGGATTGGCGCGCGGCCATTGTCATCTCGATAAACGAAGGCGGCGCGGTAGTCGGCTTCGCCAACGGTCAGACCGGCATCCTGCCGCGCTCGGGTGCGCAGATGCCGGTGCGTGGCGTGGGCGGTAATGCCTTTGACGCGTTCAAGGTCGGCGATGTGCTTGCGGTTGCGCCCGAAGGCGGCGTCTTCGGCCTGCGCGCGATCCCCAAGATCTCGGGCGGCTTCGTCGTCGAGGAACCGCAGACCGGCCGCGTCCTGGCGATGCAGGGCGGTTTCGATTCGAGTATCCAGGCCTTCAACCGCGCGACCCAGGCGATGCGGCAGCCCGGCTCGACGATCAAGCCGATCGTCTATGCCGCCGCGCTCGAGGGCGGGATGACGCCGGCTTCGATCATCATCGACGGCCCCTTCTGCGTCTTTCAGGGCGCCAATCTCGGGCAGAAATGCTTCCGGAACTTCGGCAACAGCGCGGGCGCCGGCCCGCATACGATGCGCTGGGGTGTCGAGCAGTCGCGCAACCTGATGACGGTGCGCGCCGCATCGCAGACCGGCATGGACCGTGTCGTCTCGCTGATGGACCGGATCGGCGTCGGCAAATATCCGCCCTATCTGTCCTTTGCGCTCGGCGCCGGCGAGACGACCGTGTCGCGGATGGTCAATGCCTATACGATCCTCGCCAACCAGGGCCGCGCCCATCCGGCGACGTTGATAGACTTCGTCCAGGATCGTCACGGCAAGGTCATCTGGCCCGACAATTGGCGCCCCTGCGATCGCTGCAACGCGTCGGACTGGAACGGCAAGGCGATGCCGCGCCCGCAGATTCGCGGCAAGCAGGTGGTCGATGCGATGAGCGCCTATCAGATGGTCCATATCGCCGAGGGCGTGATCCAGCGCGGCACCGCGACCGTGCTGCGCGATCTCGATCGGCCGATGTTCGGCAAGACCGGCACCAATTCCGGCCCGACCGATGTGTGGTTCATCGGCGGCACGCCGCAGATGATCGGCGGCGTCTATATCGGCTATGATACGCCCAGCAGCCTGGGCGGCGGATCGCAGGGCGGCACGGTCGCCGCGCCGATCTTCAAGGAGTTCGCGCTGAAGGCCTATGAGGGGATGGAGAAGATCCCGTTCCGCGCGCCCCAGGGCATCCGCATGGTCAGGATCGACCGTGCTTCGGGCAAACCGGTATTCGGTGCCTGGCCGACCAGCGACCCCAAGGCAGCGGTGATCTGGGAAGCCTTCAAACCCGAGAGCGAACCGCGCCGCAACGCCCGCCACGACCTGGCCGAAGGCGAAGCCGACAAGCCCAGGGAAGCGAGACCGACCGAACGCAAGGAAGCGCCCAAGGACAGCGACTTCTTGCAAAGGCAGGGCGGTATCTATTAGCGACTGGATGCGTACCTATATGAATCATCTCCGTGCATGCGGAGAACCATCGTCCATATTGCACCTTGATCGCGACCACCCCTGTTCCACGCAGATCGATCGAGATGGGATGACGCAAAGAGTTTGGAGTGAATGATGCGCGCCGAAGCGCAGGCCCATATCGATACGATCAACGATGCCCTCGCGCTGCTGCGCCGTTTCCTTGACTGGGACCGCGCCCTGCGCCGGCTCGACGAGCTCAACGCGCGCGTCGAGGACCAGGCCTTGTGGAACGACCCCAAGCTCGCCCAGGAGGTGATGCGCGAGCGTCGCCGCCTCGAAGAGGCGATCAATGCCACGCGGGCGATCCAGAGCGAACTCAGCGACACCGCCGAGCTGATCGAGATGGCCGAGGCCGAGGGCGACGAGGAGATGGCGGCCGAGGGCACCAAGAGCCTCGCCGAACTCGCCGCGCGCGCCGAGCACGACAAGATCCAGGCGCTGCTCGCCGGCGAGGCCGATGGCAACGACACCTATATCGAGGTCAATTCTGGCGCCGGCGGCACCGAGAGCCAGGATTGGGCGGGCATGCTGCAGCGCATGTACACCCGCTGGGCCGAGCGCCACGGCATGAAGGTGGAGCTGGTCGACCAGCATTCGGGCGAGCAGGCCGGGATCAAGTCGGCGACCCTGCTGCTCAAGGGCGAGAACGCCTATGGCTATGCCAAGACCGAAAGCGGCGTTCACCGCCTCGTCCGGATCAGCCCCTATGACAGCGCGGCACGGCGCCATACCAGCTTCGCCAGCGTCTGGGTCTATCCGGTGATCGACGAGAATATCGAGGTGGAGATCAACGAGAGCGAGCTGCGCATCGACACCTATCGGGCGTCGGGCGCAGGCGGGCAGCACATCAACACGACCGATTCGGCGGTGCGCATCACGCACATCCCGACCAACATCGTCGTTCAGTGCCAGAACCAGCGCAGCCAGCACAAGAACAAGGCAGAAGCGTATAACCAGCTCCGCGCCAAGCTTTACGAACGCGAGCTGCAGATCCGCGAAGCCGCCGCCAATGCGGAGAATGCGACCAAGACGGATATCGGCTGGGGGCACCAGATCCGTTCCTATGTCCTCCAACCCTATCAGCTGGTGAAGGATCTGCGCACCGGCGTGACCTCGACCAGCCCTTCCGATGTGCTCGACGGCGATCTCGACCCGTTCATGGCGGCGGCCCTGTCGCAGCGCGTGACCGGCGAGACGGTCGAGGTGGAGGACGTCGAGTGAGGCTGCCGCGCGGCTCGCTTCGCATTGCGTCGGTGCTCGCGCTGGCGCTCGCGGGCTGCCGCGCCGCCCCTCATGACGCGGAGGAAAAGGCCGGCCCCTTCCCGCCTGCCGACCGCCCCGTGGCGCAGATCGTGTCGTCGCGCTGGTCGACCGAGGAAGCGCGCGACCGGCTGAACGAAGCCACCGAGGTGATGAACAAGGCAGGCATCAAGCCGGGCATGACAGTCGCCGATATCGGCGCGGGCGAGGGCTATTACACGATCCGCCTCGGCGAGCGGATCGGCAAGAAGGGCCGCGTCGTCGCCGAGGATATCGTGCCGGCCGTCACTGAGGCGCTCAGCCAGCGCGTGTTGCGCGGGCCGCAGCTCGGCAATGTCTTCGTCCAGCTCGGCCTGCCGACCAACCCCAAGCTGCCCGACGCCAGCTTCGATCGGGTGTTGATGGTGCATATGTACCACGAGATCGAGCAGCCCTATGAATTCCTCTGGCGGATGCGGCCGGCGCTCAAGCCCGACGGGCTGGTCGTCGTGGTCGATGCGAACCGGCTGACCCAGAATCACGGCACGCCGCCAACGCTGCTCAAATGCGAGTTCGGCGCGGTCGGCTATCAACTGGTCGAGATGGACGACATGCCGTCCGCCGGCGGCTATCTCGCCACCTTCCGCGCGGTCGGGCCGAGGCCCGAACCGAAGGCGATCAAGCCCTGCAAGCTGGGCGGCTGATGCGGCAATATCTCGATCTCATGCAGCGTGTGCTCTCGACCGGCGCTGAGCAGATGGACCGCACCGGCACCGGCACGCTCTCCGTGTTCGGGCACCAGATGCGTTTCGATCTGGCTGACGGCTTTCCGGCGCTCACCACCAAGAAGCTCCATCTGCGCTCGATCATCGTCGAATTGCTGTGGTTCCTGCGCGGCGACACCAATGTGCAGTGGCTGCGCGACCGCAAGGTGAGCATCTGGGACGAATGGGCCGATGAGGCAGGCGAGCTCGGGCCGGTTTACGGCAAGCAATGGCGCGACTGGGAGACGGCGGACGGCCGGCATATCGACCAGATCGCCGAGCTGATCGAGCAGATCAGGACCAGCCCCGCCTCGCGCCGCCAGATCGTCAGCGCGTGGAATCCGGGCGATCTTCACGCCATGGCGCTTGCCCCGTGCCATTGCCTGTTCCAGACCCATGTCGCGAACGGGCGGCTGAGCCTGCAGCTCTATCAGCGATCAGCCGACATCTTTCTCGGCGTGCCGTTCAACATCGCCAGCTATGCGCTGCTGACGCATCTGCTCGCCCAGCAATGCGGGCTCGAGCCGGGCGAGTTCATCTGGACCGGCGGCGATTGCCATCTCTATTCCAACCATCTCGACCAGGCGCGCGAGCAATTGTCGCGCACGCCCGGCCCGCTTCCGCGCCTGGAGATTCTCCGCAAGGCGCCGTCGATCGACGCTTATGAGTATGAGGACTTCCGGCTCGTCGATTATGAGGCTCAGCCTCATATCAAAGCCCCGGTCGCCATATGATCACGCTTCATCTCGCCCGGGCCGATAATGGGGTGATCGGCCGCGATGGCGGACTGCCCTGGCGTCTGCCCGCCGACCTGAAGCGCTTCAAGGCGCAGACCATGGGCAAACCGATGATCATGGGCCGCAAGACCTTCGAGAGCTTCCCAGCCCCCCTGCCCGGCCGCCGCCATATCGTGCTGACCCGCGATGCCGGCTGGTCGGCGCCCGGCGCCGAGGTCGCGGCCGATATCGACGCGGCGATCGCGCTGGCCGATGCACCCGAGATCGCGGTGATCGGCGGCGCGCAGATCTTCGCCTTGTTCCTGCCGCGCGCCGATCGCGTCGAACTGACCGAGGTTCATGCGTCGCCCGAGGGCGATGCGATCGTGCCGGCGTTCACCGGCTGGCGCGAGGTTGCGCGCGAGGATCATGCCGCAGAGGGCGAGCGGCCTGCCTATAGTTTTGTGGCCCTCGAGCGCCCTTAACCCTTCCGTCACCCCGGACTTGTTCCGGGGTCCATCGTCCCGCATACCCAGGCGGATCGGCTCTGTCGGCACAATGGATGCCGGAACAAGTCCGGCATGACGTGGAGAGAGGTGGCGATGCGCAAATGGCTCCTGGGCATCCTCGCCTTCCTCATCCTCGCCGCCATCGCCTTCTTCATCATCGCGCCCGGCTATGTCGAAAACTCGATGAACAAGGTCGAGCCCGTCGCGCTGAAGATCACACCGCGCGCCCTGGCACTGCACGCCACGCTCCAGATTGCCGACATGCATGCCGACACCTTGCTGTGGAAACGCAGCCTGCTCGAACGCAGCGATCGCGGGCAGGTCGATCTGCCGCGGCTGATCGCGGGCAATTACGCGCTTCAGGTCTTCTCGTCGGTGACCAAGACGCCCAAGCACCAGAATTACGACGCCAATTCCGCCGACACCGACAATATCACCAGCCTCGCCATCGCCGACCTGCAGCCGGTGCGGACCTGGGGATCGCTGCTCGAACGCTCGCTCTGGCATGCGACCAAGCTGCAACGCTATGCTGACGCCTCGAACGGGCAACTGCGGCTGATCCGCACCCCTGCCGACCTCGACCGGCTGCTCGCCGATCGTACCGCCGGCAAGAAAGTGGTCGGCGCGATGCTGTCGATCGAAGGGCTGCAGGACCTCGAGGGCAAGCTCGCCAATCTCGACAGGCTCCATGACGCCGGCTTCCGCATGGCGGGTCTCGCGCATTTCTTCGACAATGATGTGGCCGGCTCGATGCATGGCGAGGCCAAGGGCGGGCTGACGCCGCTCGGGATGCAAGTCGTGCGACGGATGGAGGCGCTCGGCATGGTGGTCGATGTCGCCCATTCCAGCCACGCCACGATCGCCCAGGTGATCGCGATGGCGCACCGCCCGCTCGTCTCCAGCCATGGCGGCGTGCAGGCGACCTGCAAGGTCAACCGCAACCTGACCGATGACGAGATCCGCGGCATCGCGAAGACCGGGGGCGTGATCGGCATCGGCTATTGGGATGCCGCAATCTGCACGACCAGGCCGGAAGGCGCCGCGACGGCTATCGCCCATGTGCGCGATCTCGTCGGGATCGACCATGTCGGGCTCGGCTCGGATTTCGATGGTGCTGTGACGACGGGGTTTGATTCGAGCCAGCTTGCCGCCGTCACCCAGGCGCTGATCGATCGCGGCTTTTCCGATGCCGACATCGCGAAGGTGATGGGCGGCAACGTGCTGCGTGTGTTGCGCGCAGGGATTGCACCTCAAGGCTAGCGCCCCCCGTTTCGCCCCCCTATAGCCTCGCCCATGGAGCGGCTTGATGGTGGCTCGGTGGTGCCGCCTGAACTTCGGGGCGGGATTGTCGCGCTGGGGAATTTCGACGGGTTCCATTTGGGGCATCAGGCGGTGGTCGGCCATGCGGTCGAGCGCGGTCGCGCTGAGGGGCGCCCAGTGCTGGTCGCGACCTTCGACCCCCATCCCGTCCGCCATTTCAAGCCAGATGCAGCACCTTTTCGCCTGACTACGCTCGACCAGCGCGAGCGGCTGTTCGCACAAGCGGGTGCCGACGCGATGATCGTGTTCCGCTTCGACGCGGCGCTCGCCGGCCAGACAGCGATGGAGTTCGTTGCCGACCGCCTGCTCGACAAGATCGGTGCGGGCGGTGTGGTGACGGGGGACGACTTCACCTTCGGCAAGGGACGCGGGGGGAATGTGGACGTGTTGGCCGACCTCGGCGCGAAGAACGGCTTTTCGGTCGATACGATCGCACCGGTGGCGCTTGATGGCGAGCCGGTTTCGTCGAGCCGGATCCGCGAGCTTCTGATCGCGGGCGATCCCCGCGGCGCCGCGCGGCTGCTGACCCGCCCGTTCGCGATCGAGGGCGTGGTGCAGCATGGCGACAAGGTCGGCCGCACGATCGGTTATCCGACCGCCAATATCGACCTGGGCAATTATCTGCGCCCGGCCTACGGCATCTATGCGGTGCGCGGGCGGCTGGCGGATGGCAGCACGCTCGAAGGTGCTGCCAATCTCGGCGTGCGGCCGAGCTTCGATCCGCCGCGCGAACTGCTCGAGCCCTATTTCTTCGATTTCGAGGGCGACCTCTACAACCAGACGATCGAAGTGGCATTGATCGAGTATCTGCGCCCCGAAGCGAAGTTCGACGATCTGGAGGCGCTGAAGGCGCAGATGGCGCTGGACTGCGACCGCGCCAGGGAAGCGCTCGCCGCAGGATGAACCATTTGGCCTGCCTGGATTCAGTCCAGGTCGAGGCGAAAATCGTGAGATGCGAGCATCGGAGCGCAGCGTGCTTGCGGCACGTGAGCACCGAAGCGCAGTAGCTCGCGATTTGCAGCCCGGCATGGGCTGAATCCAGGCAGGCCAAACGAAAATGGGAGCCGGCATTGCTGCCGGCCCCCTGTCGCCTCGCCTCGATCTGATCGGACGCTCTCCGAAGAGATCGCCCTCACCTTTCGGTTCGGCGGCTGCTCAACCCGGATCGCGAACGGTCCGGACTTCGCATTTCGGTCACCGGGGCCGAGCGCGATACCCTTTCGGGCCTCAGCGCTGCGACCGCCGGCGGCCAGCTCGACAGTCAGATCGAAACCCGACAGCCTCGCTTTGGAACATCGTTCATGCTCGCCCGCCAGACCTTCGCTTGCGCGACGCCGGACCAGTTTGCACCGATCGATATCCCGCCAAAACACCGAATGGTTTCCTTGCGGCACCTGTTCGTCATCCTGGCATAAGCAGTTGATGTTTTAGGCGATTTCTCGCTTCCGCATCCCCTTCTTACAGTCATGATGGTGTCATTGAATCCGAGTCGGGCATAGGGGCAAACGACATTTCGGAACTGTGGATAACGTGGATATCGTGGAGAAGATTCGGTCCGCGGAACGACCCTGACTCCCGATGAACGGAAGGTTGTTTCAGGTTCATGCAACCCTTGCGATAACGGAAGCGTTACGGTTCCAGCTTGATTGAGAGCAAGACCGAAGCAAGGGAGTATATTATGCGCACTTTCATCATGGCGCTCAGCGCCGCAGCAGTCGTCATCCCCACCACCATGGCGGTTCCGGTTTCCGGCGCGGAGGCGCGTCGCCACCATTACACGCCGCGCGTCTACACGCGTAACGGCCACACCTATTGCCGCCATTCGGACGGTACGACCGGCCTGATCATCGGCGGCGTCGGCGGTGCGGTCGCCGGCAGCGCGATCGCGGGCCGCGGCAATGGCACGCTCGGTGCGATCATCGGCGGCGTCGGCGGTGCCCTTGGCGGCCGCGCGATCGACCGGTCGATGACGGCGAGCCGTCGCTGCCGCTAAGCCGGAACGACACGAAATCGAGAGAGGGCGCGGCGCAATCCGCGCCCTTTTTTCGTATAGCCATGCATCGACCAAGGGAGAACGACCATGACGACTCACAGCGGATCGGCGAAATATGAGGGCTTTGGCAAGGACGGCCTCGGCCATGTCTCGACTCAGTCGGGTGCGCTCGCCGACCAGCCCTATGGCTTCAAGAGCCGCTTCGAGGACGGCCCGGGCACCAACCCCGAAGAACTGATCGGAGCGGCGCACGCGAGCTGCTTCACCATGGCGCTGAGCTTCGCGCTCGCCCGCGCCGGCTTTACGGGAGGAACCCTGGAGACCAAGGCGAAGGTTACGCTCGACAAGGATGGAGACGGCTTCAGCATCACCCGATCCGACCTCGACCTGACGGCAACGATCGACGGCATCGAACCGGCGCAGTTCGAGGCGATCGCGGCCGACGCAAAGGCCAATTGCCCGGTTTCCAAGGTGCTCAAGGCTGAGATCACGCTGACTCACCGGCTGAACGCCTGAGCCGATCGTAAGGCGAGCGAGCTGGCGCTTCGAGCGCCAGCCGCTGGATCAGAGGATGCCGCCGCCCATGAAGAGCCGGATCGCGCAGACGATGATCAGCACGATGTTGAGATTGCGGCCCATATTGCTCGACGACAGCGCGCCGAGCGCGAGGCCGACGATACCGACCGGAATGGTCAGCCAGTTGAGCCATCCGAGGAACGGAATGAATCCGATCATCGTGAGCAGCAGGACGAACAGGCCGACGAGGATCGAAAGGATATTGAGCATGGGGCAGAACATGGCGAGCCTCGCGCTGCAACGCAAGCTTGATGGTGAATCCGCCTGTTACTGATTGCCCTGTCCCCAACGCTTCCTTAACCCGCGATACGCCATGTCGTGGCGCTGAAAGCGGAGGGTTGGTTTTCACATGCTGCACAGTGGGTTTCGCCGTCAGTCCCGGGGCCTGATCCTGCTTGTCCTGCCGCTGGCGCTCGCCGCGTGCGGCAAGCGCAGCGAAGCCGACCGCAACCTCGACACGCTCGATAACGAGCTGGTCGAAAGCAACAGCGCCGCCGCGCGCGACCCGGCGCTTATGAGCGCGCTGCACGACCAGATCATGGTCGACCCGACGCTGGCACAACAGGCCAATAATGACGCGGTGCGGCCGCCCGCCCAGCCCTATTCGGGCGCGGTGCCGCCTGACGGGATCGCGGCGGGCGCGGCCGCGAGCACCAGCGCCGCCACCAGCGAAACCCTGAAAAAGACGCCGGCCCCAGCCGCGAGCTGTCCGCAATGCACCGCGAAGCACGAATCGCTGACGCTCGGCGCGCTCGCTGCGCGGCAGAAGGACAAGCGCACCAGCAATTGCGCCGGCAGCATGCGCTATTCGGCGCGCTGGGCGGGGCGGCTTCCGGCTGACCTGCCGCTCTACCCCGATGCCCGTGTCTCCGAGGCGGCGGGCAACGACCAGGGCGGCTGCGCGATGCGCGCAGTGAGCTTTGCGAGCTCGGCGCCGCTGCAGACAGTACTCGACTGGTATTATACCCGGGCGAGCAAGGCGGGCTATTCGGCCGAGCATCAGGCGGACGGCGGCGAGCATGTGCTCGGCGGCACCCGCGGCGACGCCGCCTTCGCGCTGTTCCTCACCAGCCGCGCCGATGGCGGGACTGATGTGGATCTGCTGGCGAATAACGGGAATTAGATTCCCTCTCCCGTCGGGGAGAGGGCAAGAACCGCAGGTTCGCGGGGGTGAGGGCTCGGTCGGAACGGCCGGTTTGAGTCCCATGGCCCGTTCCGACCGAGCCCTCACCTTGCCGGCTGCGCCGGCTTCCTCTCCCCGAAGGGAGAGGGCGTGAAGGCCCCAAGGGGTGACGTGAAGGGCACTTCGCGCTAACGGACGGCCATGTTCCAACTTCTTCTCGTGATGATCGGCGGTGCCGTCGGTGCCGGCGCGCGGCATTTGACTGGGCGGGCGACGCTGTCGCTGTTCGGCCCTGGCTTTCCCTATGGCACATTGGCGGTGAACCTGATCGGCGGGTTCGCCATGGGCCTGCTCGTCGGCACATTGGCGCGGATGCAGGTGCCGGGCGAGAATTGGCGGCTGCTGCTCGGCGTCGGCGTGCTTGGCGGATACACGACCTTCTCGGCTTTCTCGCTCGATGTGGTGAACATGATCGAGCGCGGCGACCTGGCGATTGCGGCCTTGTACAGCATTGCATCGGTGGTCGGCGCTATCGCCGCCCTGTTCGCCGGCCTGGCGCTGGTGCGGGTGACGACGGCATGAGCGATCAGAATGTCCGCCAGTTCAATGTCGGCGCCGATGACGACGGCATTAGGCTCGATCGCTGGTTCAAGCGGCATCTGCCCGACACCAGCTTCACCACCGTCGCCAAATGGGCGCGGACCGGTCAGCTGCGCGTGGACGGCGCGCGCGCGACGCCGGGTGACCGGATCGCGGCTGGCCAGTCGATCCGCGTGCCGCCGGCCGAAGCCGTGCGCGAGGATGCCCCGAAGAAGCGCGAGCGCCCGCCGCTGAGCGCGGAGCAGACCGACTTCATCCGCGAGACGGTGATCCACCGCGACAAGCAGGCGATCGTCATCAACAAGCCGCCTGGCCTCGCGACCCAGGGCGGCACCAAGACTCATGAGCATGTCGACGGCCTGCTCGACGGCCTGCAGTTCGACGGCGAGAGCCGGCCCAAGCTGGTCCATAGGCTCGACAAGGACACCAGCGGCGCGCTGCTGATCGCGCGCACCACCCGCGCCGCGGCCTTCTTCGCCAAGGCCTTCTCCTCGCGCAGCGCCAAGAAGGTCTATTGGGCGCTGATCGTCGGCGTGCCCTCGATCGAGGACGGCACGATCGACCTGCCGATCGCCAAGCAGCCCGGCAGCGGCGGGGAGAAGATGCATGTCGACGAGAAGGAGGGCAGCCCGGCCCGATCGCGCTACCGCGTGATCGAACGCGCGGGCAACAGCACCGCCTGGGTCGAGCTGATCCCCTATACCGGCCGCACCCACCAGTTGCGCGTGCATATGGCGGCGATCGGCCATCCCATCGTCGGCGACGGCAAATATGGCGGGCAGGCGGCGTTCCTGACCGGGGGCATCAGCCGCAAGATGCACCTCCATTCGCGGCGCATCGCGGTCGACCATCCCGATGGCGGCAAGATCGAGGTGCAGGCCGAACTACCCGCGCATTTCGCGGAAAGCCTGAAGCAATTGGGCTTTGACGAGATGCTCGGCGACCGCATGCCGCTCGACCAGCCGCCGCCGCCGAGCAAGGCGGTGAAGAAGCAGCAGGCCAAGGCGCACGCCAAGACTGTGCGCAAGGCGCGGCGCGGGGAGCGGCGCTCTCGCGGGGGCGCCTGAGGAGGTTCGGGCGTCAAGTAATGGCGTTGGAGTCCGCGGGAAATCGGCAAGTATTCGGCGATTTATGCGGCACGCCAAGGAGAGGGCCGGAATCTGACCACATCTCGGGTTTGCGCGCGGTGCGATGTATAGCCTTGTATTGCTGTTGGATGGGAAAGAAGATGCTTGCGAACATCTCGACGACGGACAGTGCGTGAGACCTTCCCGAATTATGCGACACATATCGGATTTGCTGGGTCTTTTGTTACGAATAGGCGCGAGACGCGAAGCTCTATTGACATACCGAAATCCTTGCGAAATGCCGAAACATAGTACCGGGGTGGCACGATATCGAAGCGGGGGTTGTGGGCGCAGGCCAGTCGGGATGGCGGAGGTAATAGCGCGCAACGCATCTCGCCAGCATCCCCCAGCTGAGCCCCAGCCTCGCTGGGGAAGGAAGGAAAAAAGGTGGCGCGAACTGGTCCGTGGGTCAGCTATGACGCACGCCGCCCTGAAGGCGGTGTCCGTTTCGAGGTCCATATGTCCGATCGCCTGAAAGTCCTGCTTCAACATATCCTGCCCAAGCAGGGGCTGACGCGCTTCGCCGGCCGGGTCGCCGGGGCACGGGGCGGTGCGATGACGACGCGGCTGATCCGCTGGTTCGTCGCCAGATACCGCGTCGACATGAGCGAGGCCGCGAACCCGGACATTGCCAGCTACACAAGCTTCAATGAGTTCTTCACCCGGCCGCTGAAAGCCGGGGCGCGGCCGCTGGCGAAAGCGGATTTCGTCTGTCCGGTGGACGGCGCGATCAGTCAGTTCGGCGCGATCGCCGACCATCATATCCTGCAGGCAAAGGGCCACCAGTTCACCACCACCGAACTGGTCGGCGGGGATGCCGCGCTGGCAGCCCAGTTCCGCCATGGCAGCTTTGCCAATCTGTATCTGTCGCCCAGGGACTATCACCGGCTGCATATGCCCTGCGACGGCACGCTCTCCCGGATGATCCATGTGCCGGGGCCGCTATTCTCGGTGAATCCAGTCACCGCGCGCGGCGTGCCGAAGCTGTTCGCGCGCAACGAACGGCTGGTGTGCGTATTCGAATCGCCAGCACACGGGCCGTTCGTGATGGTCCTGGTCGGTGCCACCATCGTCGGCAGCATGGCGACGGTGTGGCACGGCGTGGTCAATGCGAAGCGCTCCGGCCGGGTTGCCGAATGGACCTATCCCGATGGGGAGGTGGTGCTGAAACAGGGCGAGGAAATGGGCCGGTTCCTGGTCGGCTCGACGATCGTGATGTTGTTCCGGCAGGACGCGATCGTCTTCAACGCGGACTGGGCGCCGGAGCGGCCGGTGCGCCTCGGCGAAGTGATGGGCAATCGGCCGGGCTGAGCATGTCTCGCGCGATGAGGCGGTGCGTCAGTCCTTGCCGATCTCGCGCCAGCTCTTCTCCTTGACCTCGACGCCGTGCTTCTTCGCGGCCGCCTTGATCCGTTTCCACGCCGCGTCCCGCTCGTCGTCGCTGACGCCCTTGACCTGATTGAAACGCGCGATGGCGTTCCGCACATGGCTTGCGTTCTCCAGCGGCTCCTTCCGCTCCTCGGGAAAAGCGAAGGAGCCTTTTGCGAGTTTCTCGCGCTCTTTGGTGTTCAGCTCCGCCATCGTCCTTCTCCATTTGCTGGCGAGGATCAACGAACGATGGCGCCATAGGTTCTCCGGATGATCAGCCCCCTGCCCTGGCCGCCGGCCCTGCTGTGCCTCGCCTCGCCGTCAGGACGAACACTCATATCCTCTTAACCCTCTTGGATTATATCGCTCGGTTCGTGCGGTCTGCAGTGGGGGGACGTGCCAATGAATATCAATGCGAAGATTGGCGACGACCACCCGCAGTTCGTCTCCATTCCCGATTCAAAGACCAAGGGCCTCAGCGCCTATGACGAAGGTGCCGTGCCGCACCCGCTGCAGATCGCCTTCCTCGATCTCGCAGGCGAGCAGGGCTGGGTCCAGGAGATGGGCAGCCTGCTCGCCGCCAATCGCGCCGACGAAGCGGCCGCGCGCATCGCCGCTGAGCTCGCCGGCTTCGACGGATCGATCGCGGCTCTGTGCAAGGCGACCGCGCCGTCCGATATCGTCCTGGAAGGCTGGGAGGATCTGCTGCCGATCCTCGCCGAATGGGAAGGGCCGCCGGTCACGGCCATCACGGTCGGCCTCACAAACCAGCGCGACCTGGTGTTCGAAGCCGGCCCGAGCCCCGAGCCGGAGCTCATGATCCGCATTTATTCGGACGAAGCCTTTCCCTTCAGCGGTACGCGCAAGGCCGACCTGCTGGCCGAATCGCAGCAGGAGCTGCCCGCCTGGATCGACGCCGAAGAGGATGTGGAATTCTACTGCAAGGTTTCCGGCATTGCCGAGCTCAACGCGGCGCTGATCAATTGCAAGCGCCGCTATTTCCTGCGCGAAGGGCATGAGAGTCGGGCGCCGGGTGCCTATGTCGAATATGTGCTCGGGTGCTGGCTGCTCGCCACCCGTTTCCTGCAGGCCGTCAACCAGGCGGTGGCCGATCATGGCGCGCCGGATGCCTGCCGGCTGATCGTCGGCACGGTGGGGATGAATGCCGATTTCATCTCGGTGATCGGGCCTGAGCCGACTGCGGCGGCGGTGCGGAAAGCCGCACCGGCGGCTGAACCGGCCTTCGCGGTGTTGACGGCCAAGCCCTATGTGCCGCGTGAGGACCCCACGGCCGAGCCCCCGCCCTCCACGTTTCGCCAGCGTATCGTCGCGCCCGTGCCTGCCCCTGAGGACAAGGCCGAGGGTGGCTTTCTGGCCCGCCTGTTCGGACGCATCCGCTCCCGCTGATCCGTACCGGGACCGCGTCCGGAGCAGCACTATCGGGCGCCGGCCGAACCGAGCGGCATCGCGGGACCTTTGGGATCCCCTATCCTTTCGAGACACGCCCCCGAACAGCGATGCGCGCGCCCAGCCAGACGCAAGGGATCGCCTCGAGCGGGATCGACAGCGCGTACCATGCCGGGCCCAGCCGCTCGCCGCCCACGACATAATAAGCCACAACGCCCGCCAGACCCGCGACGAGGCCGATCCCGGCCAGGATCCATGCGTGGCGCATCGGCCGGTCGGGCGCCAGGCGGGCGGTAGCGTAGCCGCCGGCGACGGTGAAGACCGCGCGATAGGCCGAGGCCAGGGCGAATAATGGGTCCGACATCAGCTGCGGCGCGGCGGGGAAGATCCCGGCGGCATGCATCACCATATCGGCCAGGGTGGCTCCGCCCGCGGTGACCACGAGCCCGCCACCACTGAGCCGGTGCTGGCGAGCCAGCCCTTCACGACCGCACCGCCTTGCCCTGGGCGGCCAAGAGCGCGTCGAGCTTACGCATCTGGCTCTCATGGCCTGCGCGAGCGCGCTCGGTCCAGGCGTCGTCGTGCATGGCGTCGAAGGTAATGGTCAGCGCCACGCCGTCCTCCGTCTCACGCAGTTCGACAACGGTGGCGACGTCATAGGGCTCGATGCCCGGCACGAAGTCGGTCAGGGTCTTATAGGCGAGCCGGTGCGGCGCGGACACTTCAGTGTAGGTGACGGTGCACGGGGTGGAGAGCGGCATGTTCGATTGTTGCATATAGGCGACCATCTCGGGGGCGATGGCGGTCATCAGATAGTTGAGTTCTCCGCCGGGGCGCAGATCGAGCGCGGTGACGGTGACTTCGAAGCCTTCCGGGCCCCACCAGGATTCGATGCCAGCCTTGGTGGTCCACAGCGCCCAGGCGTCTTCGAGCGACGCGGCGTAAGTGCGCCGGATCGAGAATTGCGCGCGGGCCGGGTTGGCGGTGTCGTTCACTTGGGTTCCTCCGGGTTGATAGCGGGCTTTGCCGCGCGGTTGCGTTCGAGGGCGGCGCCGAACCGGTCGAGCCGTAATTCCCAGTGGCGGCGATATCCGGCCACCCAGGCCTCAAGCTGGTCGAATGCCTCTTTGCGGAGCGAATAAAGCCGCTTCTGCCCATCCGGCCGCATCTGCACGAGCCCCGCCTCCATCAGGATGCGGAGATGCCGGGAGACGCCCGACTGCTGGATATGCATGCGATCGACGATGTCGCCGACGGCGCATTCGCCGGATTTCATTGCCTCGATGATGTGGAACCGGGTTGGTTCGCCGAGGGCGTGGAAAAGGGTTATTTGCGTATCCATGTATATACACTAATACGTATATATCGTGCCGTCAACTCGTAAAGTCGAGGGCGCTTGACTCATTAATAGCTAAATGGCTATATAGCTATATGACGATGGAAAGCGGATATCCGGATCGACTGAGCAGCGCCTTCCATGCGCTGAGCGACCCCACGCGGCGGGCAATGCTCGCCCGGCTGACGCTGGGCGAGGCGAGCGTCTCGCAATTGATGGCGCCGTTTCAGCTTAGCCAGCCGACGATCTCGAAGCATCTGAAAGTGCTCGAAGCGGCCGGGCTGATCGAGGGCGGGCGCGATGCGCAGCGGCGGCCGCGCAGGCTCGCGCCCGACGCCCTGAAGGATATCGCCGACTGGATCGAACCCTTCCGCCAGCAATGGGACAGCCGGTTCGACAATCTCGACGCGCACCTCGCCACCATGAAGAAACAGGAGATCTGATATGCCGGTTCAAGCCCAGGCGACCGCCAGGACCGACCTCGAAATCGATCGCGGCGCACACATCCTCAGGCTGATACGGGTTTTCGACGCGCCGCGTACGGATATCTTCGAAGCCTGGACCAGGCCGGAGCATGTGCGGTGCTGGTGGGATGCGGCCGGCGAGCCGCTGACGGTCTGCGAGATCGACTTGCGGCCGGGCGGCGCGTTCAAATTCGTCTCGAAGGGGCATCCGGACATGGCGTTCACCGGCACCTATCACGAGATCGCGCCACCCGAGCGGCTGGTGTTCGAGGCGATCGGCGCGCTGGGGCGCGTGCTGCTTCAGGATATCGCCGGGCAGACGCATATGACCGTCGAGATCGAATGCGAATCCGCCGGGCAGCTCGAGCAATATCTGAAGATGGGGGTCGATACCGGCACGGCGCAGACGCTCGACAATCTCGTTGCCTATGTGCGAGACCGAGCGGGTGGGCATTCCTGAGCGAAGCCAATTACGCCAAGGCCTTGCGCGCTACGCCGCGTCGAGCGTCTCGCGGATCTTGGTGGCCAGTGCCGAGACCGAGAAAGGCTTTGCCAGGAACGACACGCCGTAATCGACGATGCCGTTGTGGACGATTGCGTTGCGCGTGTAGCCGGTCGTGTACAGCACCTTGAGCTCGGGCAGCATCTGCACAGCCTGGTCGGCGAGTTGACGTCCGGTCATATCGGGCATCACGATGTCCGTGAAGAGCAGTGCGATCCCTTGATGCGTAGCCAGCTTTTCGAGCGCTTGGTGTCCGCCGGCGGCGTGGATGACCGTGTAGCCGAGATCGCGCAATGCCTCGACCGACATTTCGCGAACGCGCTCCTCGTCCTCGGCAACGAGGATGAGCTCGTTTGCCTGCCCGCGCGGGAGCGCGCTCGTTGTACCCATGCGCGGCCTGGTTTCATCCGCCTCACCCATATAGCGCGGCAGATAGAGCTTGACCGTCGTGCCCCGTCCGATCTCGGAATAGATCTTCATGTGGCCCCGGGATTGCTTGATGAAGCCGTAGACCTGGCTCAGCCCGAGGCCCGTTCCGCGGCCCACCGCCTTGGTGGTGTAGAAGGGCTCGAACGCGCGCTCGATCACTTCAGGGGGCATGCCGCTGCCGGTGTCGGTGACCGACAGCAAGACATATTGCCCGACGGCCACGTCAGCATGCTCACGCGCATAGCGCTCGTCCAACTCGGCATTTCCGGTCTCGATCGTCAACCGGCCCCCTGGGGCCATCGCGTCGCGCGCGTTGACCGCGAGGTTGACCAGCGCGCTCTCGATCTGCGCGCGGTCGGCGAACACGCGCCACAGGCCGCCGGCCAGCACGGTTTCGACCCTGACCTGTTCGCCAAGCGTCCGACGCAACAGCTCGGACACGCCCCCGACGACCTTGCCCAGATCGAGTACGCTCGGTTCGAGCGGCTGCTGGCGCGAAAACGCGAGCAGCCCGGCAGTAAGGGCCGCGGCCCGCCCCGCCCCTTCGGCCGCGTTGTCGATACATTTCGCGACCCGCGGATCCTCTGCACCGCTCAGGCGACGTCGCGCCATGTCGAGGCTGCCGATAATGATCGCCAGCATATTGTTGAAGTCGTGCGCTATGCCGCCGGTCAACTGGCCGACCGCCTCCATTTTCTGAAGTTGACGCAGCTGGGTTTCCGCACTCGCCCTTTCGTTGATTTCGTTCGCCAGTTGCTCGTTTGCCGCCTGGAGCGCGTGCAGCCGGCGGCGTCCGTCACCGATTACATAGACCGCGAGGAGCACCACCAGCACAGCGCTGACAATGCGAATGGCCCGCAGGCTGATCGAAGCGTCGCGTACGGCCTTGGTTCGGACAGCCAGCAAATTCTCTTCGTTCGCGATCATCCGGGCGATGATCGTTCGCACCGTATTCATATAGGCATGGCCGCGGCCGCTGTGCACGAGCGCCGTCGCTTCAGCGGTATGGCCGGCGCGGTCGAGCGTCAGCGTTTCAGCCAATAGGCCGAGCTTGGCGGCAATAGCCGGCCCCAATGCCGCGATCAGGGCCTGCTGGTCGGGATTGTCACTCGTCGCGGCCTTGAGGCGCTCAAGCTGGGCCGGCAGGTCGCGGACGGCCGCGGTGTACGGCGCAAGATAGTCGGGCTGACGGGTCAGCAGAAAACCGCGCTGCCCGGTCTCTGCGTCAGTGACGAGGATACGGACCCGATTGAGCCTGTTCTCGACTTCGAGCGTGTGCCGCACGAGGTCAGTGGCTGCGTCCTGTTTTTCAGTGAGCGCAAAGGCGCTCAAGGCGGTCGCCGCCAACAACAGAAAGCCAAGGATCAGGGGCCAGAGATCCCTGACAACGCGACTCATGGCCCAACACGAGTCGTGAGATGCGCCAAAATCGGCAGATCATTCAGCATAAGCGGGCACCCCGAAGATCGCTAGCGGACCGGATGCGATGTGGCAACGCGCAGGCGGGCAAATCCTGTACATGCTGTCCGAAGCCGACCCGCCTTGCCGAGGCGGAGCGAGTCTTCAAGCCTGACGACAAGCTTTTGCTGATCGTCGCGACAATGGGGATGCACGAGATCGAGACCGGCGCGCTGGGCTGGCTCAGCCTCAGTCATAGTGCGGCGCGGCGGCCAGCCAGCGACAATGTTGCGAACCGGTCTGGACCGCGGCGTGTCGACACAGCATGATCATTGGCCGATGATCGGAACACGAATGTGAGATGTTCCGGCGGGGGAGAAGCAAATGCCATCATATCGTCGCCACGCCATTATCCCGGCGCTGATCGCCCTTTGCCTGCCGGCGCTCGCCCAGGCACAGAGCGCGGCGCCGACGTTCGCGCGCATCTTCGGCGACCACGCCGTGCTGCAGCGCGACAGGCCGATCGCTGTGTGGGGATCGGCGGCACCACAGGCCAGGGTGACGGTGAGCCTCAACGGCCAGTCGGCCGAGGGCGTGGCGGACGACAATGGCCGGTGGCGTGTGACGCTGCCGAAAATGGCGGCGGGCGGAGCGTATACGCTGACGGCGAGCAGCGGGGGTGCCACGACGACGCTCAACGATATCGCGATCGGCGATGTCTATCTGTGCAGCGGGCAATCCAATATGGAGTTCCCGGCACGCGTCGCCAGCGGCGCGTGGAGCTCGCTGCCCTATTACAGCAACCCCAATCTGCGTTACGTCAATATCGCGCAGGACAGCGAAGCCGCGCCGCGCGACGAACTCAAAAC
>Ga0105245_10001352_pt1 | contig 22189 bp, 21 predicted proteins | sample KBSM54metaG_FD_81523 | JGI IMG/M metagenome (GOLD analysis project Ga0105245, IMG submission 81523) | Miscanthus rhizosphere microbial communities from Kellogg Biological Station, Michigan, USA - KBS M5-4 metaG | ecosystem: Host-associated > Plants > Roots > Rhizosphere > Soil | place...
AGCGGAGGCCTTCGACATAAGGCCACTCCAAAACGCTGCTGCGCTGGCCAGGCATTTGGCCAGGGGAATAGATGGTAGTGAATTCCACGAACTTGGCCTTGCCTAGCGGCTGGACCCGCTTGATCAATTCACTAAAAGAAAAACCCACCCATGGGACAACGATCGACCATCCTTCTACACAACGATGGCGGTAGATGCGTTCTTCGGGTGAAGCCATTTTGATGATGTCGTCAACTTCGAACACCTGCTTCTTCGGGACCTGACCTTCTACCGTGACTTTCCAGGGACGGGTCTTGAAATCCTTCGCAGCTACCGAAGGGCCGCCCTTGTCGGTGGAGAACTCGTAGTAGTTGTTATAGGTGGTAACGTCTTTGGCCGGTGTCACGGTTTCGGTGGTGGAGAATGGGCTCGGCTTGATTCCGTCGATCTTGGTACTGGCGTTTGCGTGCTGCGCGGGATAGCCTAATTCGCGAAAGACTAGTCCAGCCACTGCCGCGGCACTTGTCATGGCAGTTCCAGCCAGCCATTTGCGCCGATTCAGATAGAGAATTTTGGACGTTATTTCTGATGACGGAATGTCTGATGCTTTTTTGATTAACATACCGGGACCCCCAATTAGTGTACGCGGCTTACGACCGTCTCAGATTTAGAGGCTCATGTGATGGGACGCGCGGCCAAGAGGAAAGTTACAAGAGATGGGCCAGGTCCCGGTGGATTAGGGCTTGGCGTTGAGAACGTCGCGGACTTTGCGGGCCAGGGCCTGAAGCATGAAGGGCTTTTGCAAAAAGGCCGCCCCGGCGTCCAGCATTCCCTGGTGAACTACCGCTTCTTCGGTGTATCCAGACAAGTAAAGGACTTTGGTCACCGGATTATTGGCGAGGAGCTGTTTGCCCAATTCTTGTCCTGCCATTCCGGGCAGAACGATGTCGCTGATCAGGAGATCAATGCGACCGGCATGAGCGGCGGCGACGCGGAGTGCGGTATCACCACGATCGGCTTCCAGAACTTTGTAACCCTTCGACTGCAGGACTTCGCGGACGAGTTGGCGGACGCTTTCTTCGTCCTCTACCAGCAAAATGGTTTCGGAGCCTTCGGCGGAGACAGGAGCAGTTTTTGCTGGCGGTGCAACCGCATCCACGGTCTCTTCGACCCGCGGCAAATAGATGCGGAAGGTGCTGCCCAGGCCTAATTCGCTTTCGGCGAAGATGTATCCACCGGTCTGTTTGATGATGCCGTACACAGTGGAGAGCCCAAGGCCCGTCCCCTTGCCTTGTTCTTTGGTCGTGAAGAACGGTTCGAAAACTCGCTCTCTAGTGTGCGCATCCATACCCTGGCCAGTGTCGGAGACCGAGAGCATCACGTACTGACCGGGGCGCACGTAGCTGTACCTGCGGCGGATGTCGTCGCCCAGAGTTACGTTGGCCGTCTCAACCGTGATTTTCCCCCCGCGCGGCATTGCATCTTTGGCGTTGACCACGAGATTCATCAGCACTTGTTCGATCTGGCTGGGATCGGCGCGAGTGCAGTTGAGGAACGGCGCCAGTTGAGTTACCCATTCGATGTTTTCTCCCACTAGTGGGCGCAACAGCCGCTCGAGGTCATTCACGATTCCGTTCACGTCCACCGATTTGAGTTCCAGCAGTTGCTTGCGGCTGAAAGCTAATAGCTGGCGAGTTAGGCTCGCGGCTTTGTTGGCGGCCTCATAAATCGATTCGACCTTCGATGTGGCGGGATCGCTAGTCTGGGCACTGCCCAGCAAGACTTCAGCATATCCCCGAATCACCGTGATCAGGTTGTTGAAGTCATGCGCCACGCCACCAGCCAGGCGGCCGACAGCTTCCATTTTTTGCGCCTGGCGGAACTGGTCTTCCAAGATCCGGCGCGCGGTGACATCCTCGGCAATGACCTCAATGACATTCTTCCCATCGCTATCTCGCACCATGCATCCACTGAGCCGCACAGTGATCGCGTGTCCCTCTTTGTGCTTCCAATGAATTTCGGCATTGGTCAGGCGAAGACCGCGCTGAAAATCGCGCATGAGACGAGTCTGTTCGCTGTGGCTGAGAAAGACGTCTTGCGCCGGATCGAGTGCCAGGATGCTCTGGGCTGAGTCGTATCCCAGCATGGCCACAAGTGCGGGATTGACGTCCAGAAACTTGCCATCGAGATCGCAGCGATAAATTCCGTAAATCGCGCTGTCCACCAGCGAGCGATATCGCGCCTCCGACTGGCGCAGGGCTTCTTCATTGCGCTTGCGCTCAATTGCAATAGCCAGCTGCTGGGAGACGAAGGTTAGTACCTGCTTATCGGCTTCTTCCAGGCGTGCCTGGGGCGCATAACTCTGGACGCCAACTACGCCAAAGGTCCGGTCCCCAACTTTGAGAGGTGCACCCAGCCAATCCAGAGGATCCCGTTCACTGCTCTCCAAGTCACCGCTGGCCACCATCTTTGCGAATAGCTCTGATGTACACAGCAGTGATTCTCCTGTCCGCAATACGTATTCAGTTCTTCCCAGGCTCAGCTTCCGCGGTTGCGGGGGAGGATGAATTTCGTCGACGTAGTACGGGAAAGATAGAAGCTGGTTCTGCGCATCATAGAGCGCGATGTAAAAGTTGTTGGCGTACATCAACTCGCCGACGATGGCGTGCAGCGCGCCGTAGAACTCCTGCAGGTCCTGGGTGGCGCTGGTCTTCTCCGCGATGCGGTATAGAGCTGAGCTGAGCGCTTCCGCGCGTTTTTGCGCCGTGATGTCGCGGTAGAGAGCGTAGGTGGCGATCTTCCTTCCCTCGACCATAACCGGCGCCACCGAGGCGAACACATCCACCAGCGTGCCATCTTGCCGCATGCGTTTGGTTTCTAGGTTGGCCTTTTGACCACGCGACAACACTTCCTTGCCCCAATGAAATTCAGACTTTCGTTCCGGCGGAAAGAGGAAGGAATCAATGGGCTTGCCGGCGATATCTTCGAGGGCATAGCCAAAGATGCGGGTGAATTCCCGATTCACACGCACGACCTTGAATTGCTGGTCAACTATGCAAATCGCTTCCGGAGCGCAATCCACCAACTGATCGAGATAGACCTGGTCACCGGGTGCAAGTTGTTCCGCGAGCGGCGCTTGAGTTGTGTCCGCGGGGACATGGAGCGCGGGGGTGCCCTTGTCCAACGACTGCTTTAAGAGCTTGGCACGCGCGAGGTCAGATTCCGCTGACCGGGTGAGCTTGTCACCCATCCGTCCCCCCTGAAGTTAGCCCCGAAGTTACTTGTCGATGTTAGAGGGGTGTGTGGTTACTCGAAAGTTACAGTGGTAACGTTTTCGCTTTGTGACGGTGGCAACAGGGTGATCAGTAGGCTTTGACGAAAAAGTAGATGGTCATCACGATTCCCAGGGAAATGACGAAGCCACGAACCAGATTTTGCGGCAGGCGCTGGGCATAGTGGGCAGCGACGTAGCCGCCCAGGATGGCCCCGATGAGCATGATTATGGCCTGGGGCCAGTAGACAGCCCGCGCAACGATGAAAGCGATTACGGCAAGACCGTTGGTAGTGCTGCTGAGGACGGTCTTGACCGCATTCATGGAATGGATATCGGTCATGCCGAGCAGGGCTAGCATTGCCAGGATTACGAATCCCATGCCGGCACCGAAATAGCCGCCATAAGTAGCCACGAAGAATTCAAAAAGCGCGGCCGCAATGATGGCGCCCGTGGTAGCGTGGTGGCCGACGCTGGAAGTTTTTGCCCGGTAGAACTTCTTGCCAAAGGCAAAGAGCAGAGTCGCAGCCAGCATCAGCCAGGGCAGAATTCGCATGAAGGTTTGAGCTGGAGTCTTCAGCAACAGTACAGCCCCAATGAGACCGCCCACAATACTGGAGCCGACCAGCGGCACCAGGACCCGCATGGGAACATCAATCTTCTTGCGATAGGCACCTACGCTCGCCGTTACCCCGGTCCACATGGCAACCGTGTTGGTGGCGTTTGCTGGAATGGGTGGGATTCCGGTGAGCAGCAGTGCTGGAAAGGCGATGAAGCTTCCGCCGCCGGCGATGGCGTTCAGCGCTCCACCTAAGATGGATGCGGTGAGGAGAAATATGGCTTGTGCCAGGGTCAAACATTAGGTGTATCACAAGAAGCCGCCGCACCATCGAATTGCCCAGGGATGAGCGCCCACAGGCAGGGACAGGGAAACGGTAACCAGCCTTCAGATGGGTGGACTATTTGGGCTGGTCATCCCACACTGTTTCATCAACCATGAGGGCCGCGATGAATATGATTGGCTGCGTTGTTGTGCTGATTCTTCTCGGTGTTTGCGGATTTGCGCAGTCCACTCCAGCTGCATCGCGGGCTTGTTTTGAAACGGAGCAGAAACAGCTCGATTTCTGGATTGGAGAGTGGAACCTGACCTGGCCGGGACAGAAAGCCGGCGAAGTCGCGCACGGCAGCAACAGCATCAAGAGAATCCTGGACGGTTGTGTGGTCGAGGAAAGTTTCTCGGGCGAGAACGGGATGCATCTGCGGGGTCACAGCGTTTCCATTTTCGACGCACAGGACAAACGATGGAAGCAAACCTGGGTGGACAACGAGGGTGGCTATTTGGATTTTGTCGGAGGTATCAAAGATGGTCAGATGAGTTTCTGGCGGGAGTTCAAAAAGCCTGACGGTAGTCTTTCCATGCAGCGCATGGTTTGGCGGAACGTGACTGCCGATTCATTTGACTGGAGCTGGGAAGGGTCGAAAGATGGCGGTAAGACCTGGAGCGTAGTGTGGCCCATTCACTACGAGAGAAAGAAATAGTGGCGGAATCTAATTCCGCCACTACTCATCTTCTACATCGAAGCGGAAGCTTCGATTTTTTCTACGTGAATGGTGTTGGTGCTCTTGTCGAGTGAGCCTGTCACCTGAACGTTTTTTCCTTTGTACTCTTTCGCCTTGGATTGATCGTCGAGTTTGTAGGAGTTGTTGCCGGCCTTCAGCACGAAGCCGCTCTTCTGCTTGGCAATCGAACCGGTAAATATTCTGGTGCCGTCGGGAGTGGTAGACGCGGCGTCCGAGGAGGGCGCCGTTTTCTCGTCAGGACTTGCCGATGGCGCCGGTTCCGGGAATGTAGGCGGCGTGGTTTGTGCCGGAGAGGTCGGAGATTGCGCGGTCGGGTCAGCAGGTTGAGTCTGCGCGCCACCCTGCGCGTACGCGGCCGGCAATAAGAATGCTCCCAGACATGCAACTGTCAGCAGTTTGAAAGGATTGGTCATAGATCACGCTCCTTTGACGAAGCGGTGCGGTTGGGTTTGAGGGGTGCGGGCGAGACGCCCGCACCCCCATGCATGGAAACAAGAACTAGGAGTTGGCGGCGGCCCTGGCTTCTTCGCCACGGGTCCAAACTTTGCCACCGAAATCCTGAACTTTGTCGGCCAGGTTGGTGCGGGTCTGTTCGCCGCTGGCTGGGGCAATCAAGATTCCCACACCCACGCCAATACCAACACCCAGCAACAAAGCGCCGACTGTGCTCCACGCGTGACTGTCTTCGCCTTGCAGAGCCTCCGATGCATGACGGACACGCTTCGAGCCAACTTCATAAGCGTCTTTGGCGCGGTCGGAGCCGGTTTCATACAGATCTCGTGCTCGGTCGCCAAAGCTCTCGATGCGTTCGACCAATCGATCGCGAAGTGGATCCAACAGATATAGACCGGTGCCGAGCAGCACGTTTAATAGCGTCTTGTTGCTAACCTTCTTCATATCAATCCTCCGGACGAATAGTCGCCAACATAGAGATGCGGGAAGGGGCCTAGCCGATGGTACTGAAATCGGAGGGGAAATATAAGATTTGGGGGGATTTGACCCAAATCGGAACATGGCTGAGAGGGGAGCCGCGCCGTGTGGGTCTGCAAACTACTTTACTGAAACGTCGGCTACCTCCAGGGTGGGGTATTGGCCGCTCCAGTCGGTGCTGACGTGTTCGAAAGTGATACGAAAGGGTTTGGACTGGCTGGGAGCTAAGGGAGATGCGCTTAGATCCACCGGATTCGGATAGGGACCGCTGCTGTCGATCACGTAGAGTGGTATGGTTTCGGCTTGTACGACCTGTCCTAAGGAGTCTTTAAAGGTGACCTGGGTCACCACGTGAGTGACGGTTTTATCTCCGCTGTTGGTTACCTTGCCTCCCACGTAAGTTACAGAGGCCCCAACAAAATTCTCGGCGGTGCTCATTTTGACGTCGGAGATCTTGATATTTGCCGCGTAAGGCGGTGGACCGGTAACGGTTTTGGGCTCGTTTCGCGACAGCCAGGCGATGATTCCGACGACGATCACCACCAGGACGATACCAACCAAAATCGGACGCCAATGCGTCTCGTTGGTTTCGCCCAGGGATGGTTGTTCGGTTAGCCCTTCCATGGAGAGATTGTATCTTGAATACTGCCGTTGGTCGTTCGTGGTTGGCCGTTGGCCTACGACTGACTACTCTCCGCCTACCATCAGGCCATCGATACGAATTGTGGGCGATGCCATGGAGCCACGGAATTCAAGGTCGTTGGCGATTTCGGAAATGTTGAAGAACATTTCTTTGAGATTGCCTGCCACCGTGATTTCTTCTACCGGATATGCCAGTTCGCCGCCGGAAATCCAAAGGCCCGATGCACCACGCGAATAGTCGCCGGTCACCAGGTTTGCGCCGTGGCCGAGAAACTCGGTGACGTAGAGGCCTTCCGGAATTTCCGAAATAATCTGCTGCGGCGTCTTAGCGCCTGGCTCCAGGAAATAATTGCCGGGACTGATCCCTGGAGTACCCGCAAGGCCACGGGATGCATTGGATGTGGTTTGAAGGCCCAACTTCTTGGCGGTGTAAGTATTCAGCAGGTACGACTTCAGAACGCCGTTTTCGATGACCACGGTACGGCGAGTAGGGATGCCTTCCCCATCGAACGGACTGGTGCCAAAACCACCAACCAGGGTGCCGTCGTCGATGACGGTGACGTGATCAGCGGCAACCTTTTGCCCAAGCTTTCCCGCCAGAAATGATGCGCCGCGGTATACCGAATCACCGTTGATGCCTTCGAAGATGTGGCCCAGGATCGAAGCGGCTACCTGTTGATCGAAGATGATGGGAACATGCGCCGTCTTTACTTTGCGTGCGCCCAGGCGCCGTAGCGTGCGTTCAGCGGCCACTTTGCCTACGTGCTCGGGAGATTCGAGCCGGCCGATGCTCCGCGCTACCGAGTACCAATAGTCGCGTTGCATCCCGCCATCCTCGGTCTGGGCAATGGGCACTGCAGATATCGAACAGTAGGACCGGCGATACTCACCGACGAAGCCGTGCGAATTGGCGAGAACTTTGTGGCCGGTGGCGGCGTCGAATGATCCGCCGTCGGAATTCTTTATGCGGGGATCAACGGTCAGCGCGGCACTTTCAGCTCGCCGCGCGTAGTCGATGCGCTCTTCACCCGGAAGTGAGTAAACGTCGGCGGAGTACAAATCGAGATCGCCGGAAAGTGAACCCAACTGCGCCGGTTCCGGGATTCCGGAGAACGGATCTTCGGAGGTAATCATGGCCAGTTCGAGCGCCGAGTTCAGCATGCGGTCGAGGCCTTCGCGCGAGAAGTCGCTGGAATAGGTGCTGGCGGAACGCTGGCCGCGGAACACGCGCACGCCTACAGCGCGGGAGCCGGCTTCCTTCAATGTTTCCACCTGGCCGAGGCGGACGAGGGTGGAGAATTCGTCGCCTTCGCGCACCACGCATTCCGCGGCAGTGGCGCCGCCGGCCACGGCGCGACGGACTATGTCCTGAGCAAGGTCTTTCAGGTCAGTTGCTAGTTTCGTTTTTTCAGTTTCCAGCTGCGTGTGTGACATGGGTCCTTAGCTGTCTGGCGCTGCGAAAAGCAGATTCCGCACGCGATGCAGCCGCGCTTCGGAATGACAAGATTAGAAAAAGAGCTGAGTGAATCCGCGCTACCCGTGGGCGGCTTTTATTGCATGAACCCGCCCGGATCCTTTCGGGCGGTGCCGCCGACGGTCAACCGGTCAATTTTTATCGTCGGGATGCCGACGCCCACTGGGACAGATTGTCCGTCCTTGCCGCAGGTGCCAACACCCTCGTCCAACTTCAGATCGTTGCCAACCATGGAGACCCGGGTGAGAACATCCGGGCCGTTACCGATCAGAGTCGCCCCTTTGATCGGAGCGGTGACCTGACCGTTCTCGATCAGATACGCCTCCGATGCCGAAAAGACGAACTTGCCGTTGGTGATGTCGACTTGTCCGCCACCGAAGTTCACCGCGTAGACGCCGTTCTTCACCGAGCGAATGATGTCCTGCGGGTCGTCGTCTCCGGGCAGCATGTAGGTGTTGGTCATGCGGGGCATGGGGATGTGCTCATAGCTCTCGCGACGTCCGTTGCCGGTGTTGGCCATGCCCATCAGACGAGCAGAAAGCTTATCGCTCAAGTAGCCCTTCAGCGTGCCCTTTTCGATCAGCACGGTTTCCTGGGTACTGTTGCCTTCGTCGTCGACGTTGATGGACCCTCGCCGCCAGGGCATGGTTCCGTTGTCGACCACGGTGCATTTGTCACTGGCAACTTTCTTACCGATCAATCCGGCGAATGCTGAGGTCTGTTTACGATTGAAGTCAGCTTCCAGACCGTGACCGACAGCTTCATGCAACAGCACGCCGGGCCATCCTGGACCGAGAACAACTTCCATCTCTCCGGCCGGAGCCTCACGCGCGTCAAGTTGCAAAATAGCCTGGCGGGCGGATTCTTTCGCAAAATATTCTGGCGTCTTGTCTCCGAAAAAGAAATCCAGCGCTACGCGACCGCCACCGCCGGAACTGCCCCGAGCGGAGTTGGTTTCTGTCTTGGCGATGCAGCTGACGTTCATGCGCGCCAGGGGCTGAGAGTCTTCGGCGAAGGTCCCATCCGATCCGATCACCAGAATATTGCGAAGCTCATCGTGATAACTGGAACGAACTTCTTTGATCCGCGAATCGAAAGCGCGGGCGGCTTTATCAGCGCGCATGACGAGCTCTACCTTAGCGCTGATTTCTGCGTCGACCGACGGCAAGGTAATCGGATAGAGGCTGCGGGCAGCTTTGTCCTGAAATCCCACCGTAGGCGCCTTGGCCGGGCCGGTGGCGATCAGCGCTGCGGTGCGGGCAGCATGCAGAATGCGCTCCGGAGAAAGGTCATCGGTGTAGGCATAGCCGGTGCGCTCTCCGGTGACCACGCGGACGCCACAGCCTACCGAAATCCCCTGCGACGCCGACTTCACCATCGACTCGTCGACCGAAAGGGCAGTCGAAGAAAGGTATTCAAAATAAAGATCGGCATACTCGCCGCCGGCCGATAAGGCAGCCGCCAGATAGTGTTCCAGGTCGCGCTCGGTGAGGCCGTAGTGCTCGAAGAAAAACCGATTTTTGTCCACTTTTATTGGATGTCCTAAACGCGGGAAAGACTCCCCGGCAGTGAATTCATTATCCCATAGCGCCTCCGCCGAACTTGCTCGCGATGTTCATTCGTCACAGACAAGCGGCAATCGTTGGTAATACCGTGGGCCCATGACTCCTCAAGCCCTGGCTCAAACGCTCGAAGACTTCCTGATTCGCGCTGCCGATGCCCTTTGTCCTAGAAGATGGAATGGTGGCGTTCGACCTGGCGCAGGCTAAATATTCCATCTCAGGAGAGACCCATATTCATCGTCCGCCAGTACAGCGGCAACGCAACACTTTGAAGCCGGTTGAGCGCTTACCGCAGCCGATCACTAATTTATCCTCCAGTTGCGATACAGTGAACTCGAGGTGTAAACCAAGGCATGCGCATGACTCGGACCCGCATGGTGACTCTCCTGACCATGCTGATTGTGTTGGCCGCCACCCTCGCAGGTACCCTTTTGACGCGCGGGGTGATGGCCGATCTCCCCTTTTTGCAGGCCAGGAAGGGCGACTGGACGGGAGCTTATGTGGCGCCAGGCATTGTGGACCAAAGGCCCTGGCAGACAGCGGTAACTCTGGCGGCATTGGCCCAATCGGCGGAAGAGAAAGATCTCGCCCGCGAGGCCGAACGCCTGGCTGACCATGAGGTTGACCAGGCATTCTCGCAGTCTCTGCGGCAGGCGAGTCTCGATAAGCCGAAGCTGAGCGGCAAAGCATTGGCTTTGCAGCAGCGGGTCACAGAGCTTCAGGAGACCGTCAAGAACGATGAGGCTCGGGTCGCAGCGCTCTCGGCAGCAGGCAAGACACCTGCGGGCGAAGTCTCCAATACCAGCGATTTGGAGATCGCAAAAGCGCAACTTGGCCTCGATCAAAACGAACTGGCCGATTCCATCGAAGACCTCTCCCGAGAAAGCGGATCTCAGTTGGTCAAGCTTCAGCAGGAGCTGGCGGCACGCCGAGCCGCGGTGAAGCAGTACAAGGACAATGCCTCGAAGGACGGTGGACAAACCGCCGTCGCGACCGCGGAACAATACACGACTCTTGCACAGCAGATAGCAACCTGGGGATCCAACCGCAAGCGCAGCCAACTGATCGCGCAGGCCGAGCAATTGGCCAGGGCCGACGTGGCCGCGCTGACCGGCGATCAGGCGGCGATGAAGGCAGAAGCCGGGGCGCATGCCGACAAAGCCGCTGCCGAATCCAGTGCGGAACGAATTGAACGGTTGCGCCGGACAAGCGACCAGCAAAACATCCTAGGCATCCTCAACGACCGCCTGGGTGCGCAACAGCAGCTGGTAGCGCTCTACGGGCGATGGGGTGCGCAGGTCGAAATACAGCGGAAGATCGTAGTTCATTTGATTTTACGGTCGCTGGCCTGGATTACTGCGATCTGCCTTCTGGTGATCCTCGCGGGCTGGATCCTGCAACTGGCACTGGAGAAGATGGTTCGCGATCCTCGGCAAAAGCAGACGCTCAAAACGGTCTTGAATCTGGGAACGCAACTGGTCGGCCTCTTGCTGATTCTGCTGGTCATTTTCGGAGTACCCCAGCAGATGCCAACCATTCTCGGTTTGGCCACCGCAGGATTAACGGTCGTATTTCAGGATTTCATCCTGGCATTCTGCGGTTGGTTTGTTCTTATGGGGCCAAACGGCGTCCGGATCAGGGACTGGGTAGAGATCGATGGTGTCGGTGGCGAGGTGGTGCATCTAGGCCTCTTCCGCACCTGGTTACTTGAGACGGGAAACTGGACGGCGACTGGCCATCCTACGGGGCGAAGAGTTTCCTTCCTGAACGGCTACGCCATACGCGGCAAGTATTTCAACTTTTCCACGGTAGGGCAGTGGATGTGGGATGAGATCAAGGTAACCGTTCCTCCCGGCACCGATACGCATGCGCTGATCAAGGGAATCTACGAAGCGACGGTGAAGATAACCGAAACGGATGCCAAAATGGCGGAGGCGGAATGGAAGCGCGTGACCCGCGAAGAAGGCTCGCCCCAATTCAGCGCCATGCCGTCGGTCAATCTCCGGCCGGCGGGGACCAGCGTTGACATCGTGATCCGCTACATCACTCGCGCCGGAGTGAGGCTTGAGACCCGCAACCATCTCTATACGATGATCGTTGAGCTGATGCAGGGAGCGCCGAAAGCCTAGGCAGGCAAGCAGGCGCTAACCTATTTACAAAGGAGACCTCCCCCCTATGGCCCGAGATGGTTCGTTCCGCTGTGAACTTGAGAAGTCCACCGATAAAAGCGGGAATTCCGTGACGACCATCAAGTGTCATGGCGAACTGGTCATGGAGACCACCGACGAGATCAAGGATCTGGTCAGGCCACTCATTGCGCTTGGAGGAAGCATCGTTATCGATGTCGGGAGCGTTCGATATCTAGATAGCGCCGGACTCGGAGCACTGGTTGGTTTGAAGGCGTCGGCCATCAAGCAAGGGCAATGTCATCTGGAACTCGCCAACATAACATCAGGCGTGCAGGAATTGCTGCGCATGACTCATCTGACGCAGATGTTCGTGTCGTGAGGCTCCTGCTGAGTGACTTCATCCAACGCCTCAACGCGAAATTCAACGTTTGGACGATCTGATGACGCTCTGTGGATTTATCGACACCGAAAGGTAAATCCAGTGATCGATAGACGCTACTCCCTGGCTGATACCGCCAGTGCCGTCGCATATCTGGAAGCGGGGCACGCTTCCGCGAAGGTCGTCATTACGTTCCAATAGTCGAGGGACCGCTGCCAGGTTCTCCTTCGTTCCAGACCGGCCCGGCACCTTGACCGGCCAAACTCGCCCAGTACCGGATGGGGCGCTAGCTCTCGATTTCCCACCTCGCCGGCAACCTTGATTGCTGCGCGCTCCCATCTCCCATAAGATTGCCTGCGCACGAAACTACAACCGTCATGCGCCTAGCCACTCTTGCTGTCTTTTTCTCACTGTTTCTCGCCACTGCCATGCCTTCCTCCGGCCAGTCAACCGACCTCGGGCAATCAGCCGCCGCAATATCGCCTCACACCATCCGCGAATACTCTCTTCCTCCCGACAAACTGGAAAAGGCCCACGGCCTCTACTCACTTTCTACCAAAGTTCAATTCGTCGACGCAGCCTACGGCTTTGCCATCCTGATCGCTGCATTGTTCCTTGCCGCCGGCGCAAAGGTGCGCGACTGGGCGGAAAGAATCTCGGAACGAAAGTGGGTGCAGGGCCTGCTTGTTATCCCCATTCTCGCCATTGCCATCGCCATTCTCACCATTCCAGGAGACCTCTATCGCCACCACATCAGCATGTCCTACGGTCTTTCCGTCCAGGGCTGGGCTTCCTGGTGGACCGACTGGGCCAAAGGCCTGCTGCTGGCGGTAATCCTAGAAGCTCTTCTCGGTTCGTTGTTCTACCTGATGATCCGTCGCAGCCCCCGCCGCTGGTGGTTCTACGGATGGCTGGTTTGCCTGCCCATCATTGTGTTGGTGGTGTTTGTCTCGCCGGTGATCATCGAGCCCATGTTCAATAAGTACGTGCCACTGGAGCAGAAAAATCCGGAACTGGTTGACCAGATCGAGCGCGTGGTGAAGCGCGGCGGGTTGGAGATACCGCGCAGCCGCATGTTCGAGATGGCAGCCAGCGAAAAATATACCGGCGACAACGCTTACGTTACCGGCTTTGGCGCTAGCAAGCGCGTGGTGGTGTGGGATACAACCGAGAAGCACATGACCAATCCCGAGATCATGTTTGTCTTCGGCCATGAGATGGGCCACTACGTTTTAAAACATATTGTGCAGGCAATAGTGGCGTCGTTCGCGCTTTCGCTTCTTTTCTTCTATGTGAGTTATCGCGTCTCGGGATGGATGCTGCGCCGCTGGGGGGCCCGATGGCGGATCCGCGACATGAGCGACTGGGCCTCGCTGCCGCTGCTGGCCCTTCTTATGGGAATACTTTTCTTTCTGGGGAGTCCGATTGAAAACGGATTCAGCCGCCACCTGGAACACCAGGCGGACACTTTCGGTCTGGAAGTCATCCACGGTTTGACGCCGGATTCGCAGCAAGTGGCGGCCCAGTCGTTTCAGAAATTGGGAGAAAATTGGCTGGAATATCCCTACATCAACGATTTCTTCGCGTGGTGGGCGTGGGACCACCCCACCACGCGCAAGCGCATGCATTATGCACAGGAATACGACCCGTGGTCACGTGGAGAGCAACCTAAATTCCTGAAGACGCCAGCCCAAAACCCCTAACCACGAAGGGCACTAAGGCTCGCCAAGGAAATCTCTGAATCCACCAGTTGGTTCTGCTTGGTGTGCCTTTGTGTCCCTCGTGATAAATGCGTTACTTCTCAGAGATTGTGGCCCAGGTGCCGATCTTGTCGTAATAGACCCGTAGTTCGCACTGCTTGGGAGCAATGCGTCCGAAGGAAACGTTTAGATGGTCGGAAGGCGATCCCAACGGCGCGCTCTCCATCTTGGTTCGCACCAAGTCATCCTTCTCGCTGTAAGTGCCGCCGGTATTTACATTCTTGTTGACGATCAGCGTCCATTCGCTCTTGTTGGGAATCAGGTAGAGGCTATAGGCCCCCACCGCCAAATCGACGTTGTTGACGTTAAGCGGCGTCTGGGCAAATAAAAGGAGAGGTGAACCTCCCGGGGCCCAGACTTTTCCGTTCTGTGGGCGTGAACTATCCTTGATCGAGACTGGGTTATAACGGACGCTGACCTCGTTCTGGTCGGTGAATGTGCATATGGCCTGGGATTCTTCGGCGGCCCATCCCGGCGAAGCCGAGACACATAACAGGATGATGAGTAGTAAAAATCGCATTTCGTTTGTCCCCCCGAGGCTCAGCCCCGCAAACGGCAGAATTAAATTTGCGAGGATTCTATGGAGACTAAGGTGAAATACGCAAATGGAAATTTCGCGAATCTGGTTTTGTACGAATCAGAGATGCTAATAAGTGGGAAGAACAGGCCCTATCCGGCGCCGGTTTTGGAGTTTTAATGCAAATTTGGTTCATTTAGAGCAGTAAACCGTGCCTTCCAAATTGAATGTAAAATGTTCGAGCGATGACCTCCCAAGAAACTTCTAAGCAAATTTATGTGACCCAGACCGGCCTGCCGCTCTCGTTTCAGCTGCAGTGGCCCTTCCGTAGGTCGACCTCCGGGGCCGATTTTTCGTTCCTCCATGCCGATATCCGCCTGGAGAGTGCTCCCGGGCTTCATGCACCGGTTGCGGTCAATATGTCTGCTACCGTCCGCGAGGTCATGCCTTCGCTCGAGCCCAAGGACGCGGAAGGTCCGGTAATTAATTCATTGCGCAAGGAAGTCGACCGTCGGCAGATCGAGTTTGTGAAGTCGGGCAAGCTGGTGCCGGTCAATTTTTCCAGCCGCCACTATGACTTCAAACGCAGCAAGTGGGTGTTTGGCAAGGCGACCGAGGACGACATCCGGCAACTGGTTTGCCGCAAGGTTTACTGGCAGACGAAATTGGTGGGCGGGCCGGTATGGATTGGCGATCCCACCGAGGCATTGTTCGTTGACACTACTCCGGGCCACATTTTGGAAGTAGCCCGCAGGCTGGCTGAAGAAGGTCTGCTGACGGTGGAAGGTGAGTATGCCTCGGCCAATGCGTCCTTGATGGCACTGGCGGAAAAGTTCGAGGCCGACATGCAAAGCGCCGTCGCCGAGTTAGAAAAGAAACACGCGTTTGAGAGAGGGTAGATACCCGAGGGAGTTGTTTAGCCGGCTAGTTCTGCCGCTTCATGGCTTCTATCAGTTGGAATAGCTGGCTGCGGTCGGCCACCTCTATAAACGGCTTGCCCTGGGTGGTGTTGCTCACCACGTAGATCGTGGGCGTGTGATTGATTCCGACACGCTGTCCCAGGTTCTTGTCTACTGCGATCTTGGCCGCGAGGTCTCCCTTGGGGTCCACTACGAATGGCAGCGTGACTTTGTTGTCGGCAGCGAACTTCTCTGACATGGCTCGCAGGTTCTGCGGCGTGATTTCCAACTGGTGCTCGAAGACGAAATCCCGATAGGCATCGCCAAGCCGCTCGGAATGAGTGTCCAGATAGCGGGCAATAATGGCGGCATCCATCGACCAGTTATGCATTGGCAGCGGGAAGTCGTGCCTAACCAGGGGAATCTTGTAGGTCTTGGCGGCTTCGTTGAGCAGCGGGTTGGCGCGGCGGCAGTCCGGGCACTGCAAGTCTTCGAAAACGATCAGGGCGACCTTGGATCCCTTGGGAGGTTTGAGCAGGGACGCGTCCTGGGCTGAGACAAACAGTGCAAACAAAAGGAAAAAAGCAACCAACGCTGAGTGCTTCATCTTCATAAATAAATTTAGATGTCTATTTACCGGCTAATTCCTGTTTCACAATGTCGCTGACAACTTTGCCTTCCACCCGGATACCTGCCCCGGCAAAGTTGGCCATAACGGCTTTCATCACATTCCCCATGTCTTTCATGGCGGGAGGAGCAGGCATTCCGGTGATGACCGCGCGGACCCCAGCGCGGATGTCCTCGTCTCCAGCGGCCTTGGGAAGATAAGCCTCGATCATGACGATCTCGCGGCCTTCCTTGGCGGCGAGTTCACTGCGCCCACCCTTGGTGAACTGTTCCACCGAATCTTTGCGCTGTTTGATCAGCGTGCTCAGGATTTGCTGCGATTCTTTGTCGTCGAGCGGCGCCATCTTTTCAATTTCTTTGTTCTTGAGAGCGGTCTTTACCATGCGCAGGGTGGACAGGCGCTCTTCGTCCCGCGCCTTCATGGCCGCGGTAATGTCTTTTTGAATCTGTTCACTCAAAGTCATTATTAGTCATTATATCTGCTATCGGATTCCTCGATTGATTGCAACGGGGATTCGCATGCTGGAAAGTGCCGGTTCCGGTTAAACTAAAGGGTTGCTCCCAACCACAAGGACTTGCCAGAGATGCTGCTGAAGAATCGTTTATTTACGCCCGGACCCACGCCTCTGCTCCCCGCTGCGCAGACTGCGATGGCGTCGTTTTCGCTGCACCACCGCACCGCCGATTTTCGCGCGCTTTTCACCCGCGTTCTGGCCGATATGAAGGACTTTATCGGCACCAAAAACGACGTTCTGGTTCTGGCCTCGTCCGGCACCGGCGTAATGGAAGGCTCGGTGTCGAACCTGACTTCTCCGGGAGACAAAGTTCTGGTTTTGACCGCCGGCAAGTTTGGCGAGAGGTGGCGCGATCTGACCAAGTCGTTCGGATGTGCGGTGGAGGTGATCAGCGCACCCTACGGCCAGACCTTTTCGCTGAATGAAGTGAGGGAAAAGCTTACCTCGGAAGTTCGCGTGGTCTACGTTCAAGCTACGGAGAGCTCGACCGGCGCCCGGCATGACATCAAGAGCATCGCCCAGTTGGTACGCGGCAAGGGCGACGACACGCTGTTGGTAGTCGATGCCATCACCGGCTTGGGGACGACGCACTTCGATGTGGACGGCTGGGGCATCGACCTCATCATCGGCGGATCCCAGAAGGCACTGATGATTCCTCCCGGCTTGGCCTATTGCGCGGTCAGCGAGCGCGCGTGGAAACGAACAGAAACGACCAAGTCCCCACGCTACTACTTTGACTTCCGGAAAGAGCGCAAAGCAGCCGCCAAAGGCGAATCAGCCTACACGCCCGCTACTTCGCTGTTCGCGGCGCTGGGAGCGGCCTTGGATTTTGTCCGCCAAATGGGTAATGGCGATCTCGCTGCCGGTCGCGAAGCACTGGTTAACAACGCGGAGCTAGCGGCGGAGATGACCCGTGCAGGGATTAAGGCCCTGGGGCTGGAACTATTTGCACCGTCGGCCCCCGCAGCTGCACTTACGGCAGTCAAATCTCCGGCCGGACTCGACTCCAGCAAGATCGTGAAGGAATTCCGGGACAAGTTCTCCGCAGTGGTAGCCAACGGCCAAGGCGACGATATGAAGGGAAAGCTTTTCAGGGTCGCGCACATTGGCTACTACGACTACCTCGACACGATTGGCCTGCTGGCCGCATTGGAGCAGGTACTGAGCAGCGTGACTGGCAAAGATGTCGAGTTCGGATCGGCAGTCCGGGCCGCGCAGGAAGTTTATGCGCGAAGTGCGCGGGAAGTAGCGGTCGGCGTATAGCGTCTCACAGTGGAAGCGTGGCCCGAATCCGGAGGCGCTAAAGTGCGTATCGAAGGATGAGGGGGTCGTCCGCCTGAGCGGACGCTGCCACGCTGGCTAAAGCCGCAAACTGCTAGAATTTCCCTTGTCTGATTCTTAGAGGTCAACCATGAAAATTAGAGGGACTGCAATCTTCGTCGTCGTGTGTGGGGTCGGGGTTAGCTTTGCCGATTTCCAGTATTCGCAAACCACCAAAATCACCGGCGGCGCCTTGGTCAGCATGACCAAGACCCTGGGCGTGTTCAGCAAGAGCGCCCGTCAGATGACCGATCCGCAAACATCCACCATCATGCTGAAAAACAACATGCTGCGGACGGAACATTCGGATGGGCGGATTGAGATCATCGACGCGGATGGCAAGCGCTTCATCACCATCGACAACACCAACAAGACCTACTCGTCGATGACCTTTGATGAGTTCAAGGCCGCGTTGCAGAAGGCACAGGAGCGAGCCAAGGAACAGCAGGCCAAGGAAGTCAGCAAGCATCCCGAGGCAGCTAATGTGAAGATCACCCCCAAGATTGACGTGCAGGAGACCGGCGCTACCCGTACCGTGTTGAACCTTCCTACCAAGGAAGTGAAGATGAAGATCGATATGCAGATGGAATCGACCGACCCGAAAGCACAGGAGAAGGCCGAGAGCATGTCGATGACGGTCACTTCGGACTCGTGGGTTGCGGCTTCGATTCCGGGCTACGGCGAAGTTCGGGATTTTTACGTAAAGCTAGCCAAAGAACTGGATTGGCTGCCGGGAACGATGGGCAGCATGGCGGGCATGAACATGAATCCGCAGATGGGTCCGGCCATGGAAGAGTTCCGCAAGAGCTCGGTCAAACTACAAGGCATGCCCTTGTTGCAGACCATGACCATGGGAATGGGAGCGCAAGGCCAGCAGGCACAGGCGCCGCAAGCTCAGCCCACAGCTCAGCAGAGCGAAGACTCGAAACCTACGAGTGCGCGTGAAGCTCTCGGCAAGGGCCTGGGCGGAATGTTCGGCCGGAAGAAGAAACAGGATCAGGACAATTCAAACAATTCAGGGAATTCGTCAGGACAGTCATCGTCGAACAGTGGTTCGCTGATGGACATGCAGACAGAAGTCACTTCTTACTCCAGCAATTCGCTGGATAAGGGTCTGTTCGAGGTCCCTGCCGGCTTCACCCAAGTGCAGCGCGATCCCGACGAAATGTTTGGCGGACGCAAGAAGTAGTCGAAAGGGTTTCACGGAGATTTTGTAAACATGAAGGTAGTCATTGCCGAAAAAATGTCTTCGCGCGCCACTGATCTGTTGCGTGAGCCTACGTGGGACGTCGTTACCCCGGAGCAGTTGAACGGAAATCTGCCGGCGCAATTGGAGACGGCGGATGCGCTGATCGTCCGCTCGGCCGTGCAGGTGAATGGCGATCTGCTGCAGCACGCCAAGAAACTGCGGGTCATTGGGCGTGCCGGGGTCGGCGTGGACAATATCGACCTGGAAGCCGCTACCCGTGCGGGTATTGCGGTGATGAATACGCCGGGAGCGAACGCAGTCGCTGTCGCTGAACAGACCATCGGCGTAATGCTCGCGATGGCACGCCATCTTGCACGCGCAAACACACTCATGCATGCCGGGAGGTGGGAAAAGAAGTCATTGCAAGGCACGGAGTTGCGCGGCAAGACGCTGGGAATCGTTGGCCTGGGCCGCGTAGGGATGGAAGTCGCACGCCGTGCCCGCGCTTTCGGTATGGAACTGGTCGGCCACGATCCCTTCATCTCGACTTCGATCGCGAAAGAGCAAGGCATCCGTATGGCGAGCCTGGACGAACTCTACGCCGTCGCCGACTACCTGACCCTGCACGTCGGGTTGACGTCACAGACCGCGGGCATGATCAACCCAAAGTCGATCATGAAGATGAAGCGCGGAGTCCGGTTGGTGAACTGCGCCCGCGGTGAATTGGTTGATGAGGCGGCACTGGCCGAAGCTTTAAAAGAAGGCGCGGTTGGCGGCGCCGCTCTGGACGTATTCGTCGAAGAGCCGCTCAAGAACTCTCCATTTACCGGGTTGGACAACGTAATTTTGACACCGCACATTGGCGGATCAACCAACGAAGCGCAAGAGGCGGTGGGATACCAGATCGCGCAGCAAGTGAAGGAATACCTGAAAGACGGCGTGATTCAGAACGCGGTCAACGTGCCTTCCCTATCTCACGATGAGTACGTGGAGCTTCAGCCTTACATCGTCCTGGCCGAGCGACTGGGGGCGTTTCTGGCGCAGGTCAGCGATGGTTCGCTAGTGGAGATTTCCCTGCGGTACAGCGGCCACGTCGCCGAGGGAAAGACTGAACTGATCCGCAATGCCGCGATCAAAGGAATTCTCAACCATCAGGGGTTGGAAGAAAAAGCCAACCTAGTAAACGCCGCTTCCATGGCCGCTTCTCGCGGATTGCCGGTGCACGAAGCCAAGAAGGCCAAGACTTCCGGCAGCACCGAGAGCGTGATCTCGCTTTTGCTGAAGACCTCGCGGGAAGAGCACATTGTGAAGGGATCAGTGATCCACAAAGCGGTCCCGCGCCTGATGCACGTGGACGGAATTGACGTAGAGGCTCCACTGGAGACAAACCTGATCTACATGCGTAACAACGATGTACCAGGCGTCATTGGGCGCGTAGGGACAATCCTGGGCGAGCAGAAGATCAACATCGCCAACTTCTCGTTAGGACGTCGTGTCGGTAGACCCAATTCGGGTGAGCCCAACGAAGCGATCGCAGTGGTGCATGTCGATGGGCGGGTTCCGGACAAGGTTTTGGACGAACTAAAGAAGGTGCCGGCTGTTCGCCAGGCAAAGGCGATTCTGCTGCTTTAGGTCTCCCGGCGCAGCTTGCGGCTTTCGGCCAGCAGCGCCATGGAGTGCATCAGGTTCTGCAGGGTCACGATTCCAACCAACCGCTGATCTTCCACAATCGGAATGATGCTGAGATTCCGCGAGGTAAGTTTGCGGAACGCTGACGCCAGCGATTCTTTCTTCTGCGCGACTTCGAAAATCCGATTCATCACCGCCTGAACGTAGCCATTGCCCTCAGATCTAAGCGCATCCAGAATTTTTTGTTTCGAGATCACGCCTACCATGTCTGTACCGCGAATAACCGGGAAGTCATCCTGCAAGGTGTGGACGGCCTTCTCAAGCGCGTCTTCCAGAGTATCGGCAGGCGATAAAGTCGCGAAGTCGGTCAGCATTACGTCTTCCAGATGAACGGTTTCGAGCACCGACTGGAACACAGCGGAGCGCTCTTCCAGCTGCGCTGCCGCGAAGAGGAATAGTCCCACCAGGATCAGCCAGACATCCCAAATCCCGGCGAACATGAACGCCATGGCGAAAGTCTGACCGATCGATACCGCCCTCCGGGTGGCGCGGACCGGGTCCATCTTGCGGGCGAAGATTGCGCGCAGCACCCGCCCACCGTCGAGAGGATATGCCGGCAGCAGATTGAACAGTCCCAGAAAGATATTTACCCAGACCAGACTGCGCAGCAGATTGCTCGGGGTAACGTAAGGCCGCTTCCACAAATTCATTTCGGGCGCGATCGAAACCAGGATGCCGCCGGCGATGAAACCAATTAGCAGACTGATCGCCGGGCCAGCCATCGCAATGCGAATGTCACGTTTCCACGTATCGGGGGCTGGTATTGCGGTCTGGCGGGTTTCGTCCATTAGAGTTACTCCGCCGATAGGAAGCAGAATTACCGCCTTGGCTGGAATTCCAGCATGCAGGCCGGTCAGAGAGTGCGCCAGCTCATGAGCTACCACACAGACGAAAATCATACCGACCAGGGCCAAGCTGCGAGGTCCGGCCGCCGCGGACGGGCTTGAAGTGGGGTTGGTCAAAAGCACAAACAGGAACAAGAGGAAAAACGAGAGGTGAATGCGAAGTTCGACGCCAAAAAGACGGCCAGCCGGAATCGACCAATTTCTCATGAAAGTACATTTACTATTCTATAGCGTGAGAGCCAAGGCATTCACGATCGAGGACACGAAGGTACACGAAGGAAAAACTCCCAGGATCCCCCTGGTTAACCCATGAGAGTGATTGCCGGTAAATATCGCAGCCGCGTCTTGCGCCCCTTGCCGGGGATGGACATTCGACCCACAGCCGACCGGCTGCGCGAGACGCTTCTAAATGTGCTGACGGCGGGGAATCCGAATGCGCTTGAGGGCACGACTTGGATTGATCTATTTGCCGGAACCGGGGCAGTGGGGATAGAAGCGATCAGCCGTGGCGCGGCAAAGGTGCAATTTGTGGAGTCCTCAGCCGCCGCGGTGAGTGTCATTCGTCAAAATTTGAAGTCTCTGGGAATCGATTCTGGATTTGAGGTGTTGCAACAGGATGCAGCGCGGGCACTACCTAAACTCCGCGGACTCCCGGCCGACTTCGTCTTTCTGGACCCTCCCTACAGATTAGACGCGGCGTACAAACAGACACTAGCCTTGCTGGCCGAGTCTCCACTCGTGACCGAGAAGACCATAATCGTCGCCGAACACCACAAACGCTCCGACCCCGGCGACGAAATCGGGAGGCTGAAGCGATACCGGAGGCTTACCCAAGGGGACGCCGCGTTGAGTTTCTACCGCCTCTAACCAAGGCCGAGCTG
>Ga0105245_10001353_pt1 | contig 22183 bp, 17 predicted proteins | sample KBSM54metaG_FD_81523 | JGI IMG/M metagenome (GOLD analysis project Ga0105245, IMG submission 81523) | Miscanthus rhizosphere microbial communities from Kellogg Biological Station, Michigan, USA - KBS M5-4 metaG | ecosystem: Host-associated > Plants > Roots > Rhizosphere > Soil | place...
GAACACCCCGCTGATCTCCTTCCTGAACAACTCGATCAAGGCCAAGGAGCTGTTCCACAACGACAAGGAGTACGTCGTCATGGACGGCGAGGTCCTGATCGTGGACGAGCACACCGGCCGCATGCTGGCCGGCCGTCGCTACAACGACGGCCTCCACCAGGCGATCGAGGCCAAGGAGGGTGTCGAGGTCCGTGAGGAGTACCAGACGCTCGCGACGGTGACCCTGCAGAACTACTTCCGCCTCTACGAGAAGCTCTCCGGGATGACCGGTACGGCGATGACCGAGGCCAGCGAGTTCGACAAGATCTACAAGCTCGGCGTGGTGCCCATCCCGACGAACCTGCCGATGATCCGCGCGGACCAGCCGGACCTCGTCTACCGCACCGAGGAGGCGAAGTACGAGGCGGTGGTCGACGACATCGCCGAGCGCAACGCGAAGGGTCAGCCGATCCTGGTCGGCACGGTCTCGGTGGAGAAGTCCGAGCATCTCTCGAAGAAGCTGCGCGCCCGGGGCATCCCGCACTCGGTGCTGAACGCCAAGGTCCACGCGGACGAGGCGAAGATCGTCGCTCTGGCCGGGCACAAGGGCGCGGTCACCGTCGCCACCAACATGGCCGGCCGCGGTACCGACATCATGCTCGGCGGCTCGGTGGAGTTCCTCGCCGACGAGGAGCTGCGCAAGAAGGGTCTGGAGCCCACCGGCGAGACGGCCGAGGAGTACGAAGCCGCCTGGCCGGGCACCGTCGAGCGGATCAAGGGCCAGGTGGCCGCCGAGCACAACGAGGTCAAGGGAGCCGGCGGGCTCTACGTCGTCGGCACCGAGCGGCACGAGTCACGGCGTATCGACAACCAGCTGCGTGGCCGCTCCGGCCGCCAGGGCGACCCGGGCGAGTCGCGGTTCTACCTCTCGCTCGAGGACGAGCTGATGCGGCTGTTCAAGTCCGACTGGGTCGACCGCATCCTGCAGGTCCTCAAGATCCCCGACGACGTGCCGATCGAGAACAAGCGGGTCACCGGCGCCATCGCGAGCGCACAGGGGCAGATCGAGGCGCAGAACTTCGACTCCCGCAAGAACGTGCTCAAGTACGACGACGTCATGGACCGCCAGCGTCACGTGATCTACGCCGAGCGCCGCAAGGTGCTGGAAGGTGCGGACCTCGAGGAGCAGATCGCCACGTTCATCGACGACGTCGTCGAGGGCTTCGTGACCGGTGCCACCGAGGGCTTCGCCGAGGAGTGGGACCTCGACGCGCTGCAGGCGCAGCTGCGCCAGCTGTGGCCGGTGTCGATCGACCTGCATGCGATGGCCGACGGGGTCGGTGGCGTCGAGGGTCTCGATCGGGACGAGGTGATCGCCGCGCTCCAGGCCGACGCCCATGCGGCGTACCAGCGCCGTGAGGAGGAGGTCGGCTCCGAGGTCATGCGTGAGCTCGAGCGGCGCGTCGTGCTGTCGGTGCTCGACCGCAAGTGGCGCGAGCACCTCTACGAGATGGACTACCTGCGCGAGGGCATCGGCCTGCGCGGCTACGCCCAGCGCGACCCGCTCGTCGAGTACCAGCGCGAGGGCTTCGACATGTTCATGGCGATCATGGACGGCATCAAGGAGGAGTCGGTCGGTTTCCTGTTCAACCTCGACGTCCAGCTCGTCGACGACGACGAGCCCGTCGAGGACGAGGGGGAGGAGCCGCTACGGCGTGAGCTCCGCTCGATGGAGCAGCCCGCGCTCGCCGGCGACCCGACGAACGGTCACCACGACCACCGGCCCCACATCACCGCCAAGGGACTCGACCAGAGCCGCCCCCCGCAGCACCTGTCGTACTCCGCGCCGTCGGAGGACGACTCCGCGCTCGCGGTGCCCGCTGCCTTCGGCGGCGATGCCCAGCCCGAGACCCGGCCCGGGACGACGGTCACCAACGCCGACGACGAGTTCGCCGAGGTCGGCCGGAACGCGCTGTGCCCCTGCGGCTCCGGCAAGAAGTACAAGCGCTGCCACGGTGCGCCGGGCGGTCCGACCGGGCTGACGGCACGGATCAACGGGTGACCGTGACCGGGTGACGACTCGCCTGGCCCGGCTTCGCCGGCTCAGCGTGCCGTCGTCTCCCGGGCAGGCCTTCTCGCCTGCTCAGGCGAACTCGAGCGCCGACACCTGCCACCGGTCGCGGATCAGCTCGAACCTGGCCGCGACCGCGCGGGAGCGCTGGCCGTAGCGCACGTGCAGGCTGACCTCCGCACACCGCTCGGACACGAAGCTGATGTGGGCCGCGACCAGCTGTGGCCGGACGGACTGGACGCCACCGGAGCCCGCCCGCCGGCCCACGGCACCGGCCACCAGGTGTGCCCGGCGCGCGAGGTCCTGGTAGACCTCCGGCGTCGTCCACCGCAGGAGCTGCGAGACCGGCCGGTCGCCACCGACGATCTCCACCACCGCAGCGCCGATCCGGGCGGCGTGCTGCTCGAACCGGCGCCGTCGCACCAGGTCGACCGGCACCACGTCGAGCCCGGCGCCGCGGGGCCTGCCCGACAGGTCCGGTTGGGGTACGTCGAGCCTCGGGCCCAGGTCGAGCGCGAGCGTCCCCTGCACGCTGGCCACCGGGGTCGCCGGTGCCACCGGGAGTCGGACCACCTGGGCGTCATCGAGCAGGGACCGGGAGTCTCCGGACTCGGAGACCGCGGACCCGGAGACATCGGACCGGGGTGCACGGGTCATGACGCGTCCTTTCCCGAGTGCTCGGTGGCTGGGAGCCGTGGCGCTGGGATGCGGAGCCGTTGCCCCGGCTCGACCAGGCCCGGGTCGGGACCGATCAGGGTGTGGTTGGCGGCATAGATCGCTCGCCAGCGCGCGTCGATGGCGGACGCGGAGGCCCCGGGACCGAGATCGCGGGCGGCGATCGACCACAGGCAGTCGCCCGGCTTCACCAGGACGCGGCGTACCGGGACGCGGGGCCGCGGGGCGCGTGAGGCCGGTGCCGGACGAGCTGGAGAGCCGGACGGTGCGACGGCGCGCTCGGGCAGTGGCAGACCGTCCAGCAGAGCCGCGCCGAGCCGGGCCCGCGGATGGTGGGAAGCGTGGTGGGCCTGGCCGGCGTCGGTCGCCAGAGCCGGCGCGGCGGCGGTCGTGGTCAGCGCGACCCCGCATGCGGTCAGCAGGGCACGGCGTACCCCCGCGGGCGGATGCCAGGGTCGGCGCCGCGCCGGGCTCACCCCGCGCCAGGCCTCGACGACCGTGGCGGTGAGGGCCAGCCAGCCCCAGGCGGCGCAGGCGACGAGCACGACGGCGGCCAGGTCGGCGAGGGCCTGGTCCAACGGCAGCGTGTCGAACGGCCCCCGCACGTCCCGGGCCGGGCCCGGCTCCGGTCGCAGGACCAGCACGAGACCGACGACGGTCGACGTCCCCGACGCCCAGACGAACAGGCAGCGGCACCGGCTGCCGCGGTCCCCGAGAAGCACCGCAAAAACCTTTCGTTTGTATCTGTTTGAGTTAGTCAAAGCCTGTTTCGAACGTTTGGCAAGAGGGTGTTCGGGCGGCTGTGGACGCGGCAGCGCGGGCCCTCGTCATGCGGCGGCGTGGCAGGCGGCGTGGCAGGCGGCGTGGCAGGCGGCGTGGCAGGGTGGCCGGGTGGACTGGGACGAGCAGCTGTTCGCGATCCTGGACGACCTCGAGCAGCAGGCTCAGGCCCTGTACGACGCCGATCGCGCCGGCGAGCTGGCCGACCGCAGCAGATCCGAGTACGCCGCGGTCCCCCTGGTCAGCCGGCTGATGGCGTCGGTCGACGAGGAGGTGAGCCTCGACCTCCTCGGTGTCGGTCCGGTCTCGGGGCGGGTGCGCCGGGTGGGACCCGACTGGTGCCTGGTGCACGGGTCCGCCCAGGACTGGGTGGTCCGGCTGGCCGCGGTCAAGGGGGTCGAGGGTGCGTCCGCCCGCTCGGTCCCGGAGGTCGCATGGTCACCGGTGAGCCGGCTGGGGCTCGGGTCGGCGCTCCGGCGGCTCGCGGACACCGCGGTGCCCTGCCGCCTCCACGCCGTCGACGGCACGGCGCGCGATGGCGTGCTCGCACGCGTGGGCGCGGACTTCGCCGAGGTGAGGGTGGGGGAGGGGCGGGTGGTGCTGGTGGCCCGGGAGACGCTGGCCGCGGTGCAGAGCAGGGACTGAGGCGGACGGCCACGACCTCCCGCTTCGCGGGATCTCGTGTCGATGACTCCGACGCGACCTGGGCCGCCTCTTCGTCGCGGTCTCAGGTCGCGTCTACGTCGAACGGTGGCGGCTCGCCGGCCGCGAGGGGGACGACGTTCTGGCGCGGGTCGTCCTCGTTCATGTCCTCGTTCATGGCCTCGTAGATGTGCTTCTTGACGATCGCGCGAGGGTCGAGGTCGCGCAGGTCCAGGTCGGCGTACTCCGGGCCGAGCTCCTCTCGCAGCTCGTCGCGCGCCTGGTTGGCGAAGCCACGCACCTGCCGCGCCAGTCGTCCGGCCTGGCGGGCGAACTCGGGCAGCTTGTCGGGACCGAACACGAGCACGGCGACGAACGCGATCACCGCCAGCTCGGGCAGTCCGACTCCGAACATCTTCAGAACTTAGCGCTGGGGGTGAGCCCGAGCTGGCGTCCTGCCAAACCGCGTCCGCGAGCGTCGAGGTGCTCGGCCACCGAGGCCAGCACGCGCGCGGCCCCGGACGTGGGGTCGGAGTCGACCACCGGTTTGCCGACGTCGCCGCCCTCGCGGAGGGACTCCTCGATCGGCACCTGCCCGAGCAGGGGTACGTCGTACCCGAAGCGGCCGGTCAGGGTCCTGGCGACCCGCTCGCCACCTCCGCTGCCGAACACCTCGAGCCGATGGTCGGGGCCGCAGTGGGGGCAGACCAGGTAGCTCATGTTCTCGACGACGCCGACCACGCGCTGATGCAGCATCGAGGCCATCGTCCCCGCCCGCTCCGCGACCTCGGCAGCCGCCTCCTGCGGTGTGGTGACCACGACGATCTCGGCGCCCGGGAGGTGCTGCCCGAGCGAGATCGCCATGTCGCCGGTACCCGGCGGGAGATCAAGCATGAGCACGTCGAGGTCACCCCAGTAGACGTCGGCCAGCATCTGCACGAGGGCTCGGTCGAGCATCGGCCCACGCCAGGCCACCACCTGGTCGCGGCGGGGCTTGAGCATGCCGATCGAGATCACCGAGACGCCCGACGGCGTCGGAACCGGCATGATCATCGACTCGACCTGGGTCGGGCGATGGTCGGCGATCCCGAGCATCGCCGGGACCGAGTGCCCGTAGACGTCCGCGTCGACGATGCCGACGGAGCGGCCGGCCTTCGCCAGCGCCAGCGCCAGGTTGACCGTCACCGACGACTTGCCGACGCCTCCCTTGCCGCTGGCGATCGCGAACACCTTCGTCAGCGATCCGGGCTGCGAGAACGGGATCTCCTTGGGCGCCTGGCCGCCCCGCAGGGTCTGCTGCAGCTCGGCCCGCTGCTCGTCGGTCATCGTCCCGAGCGTCAGCTCGACCCCGGTCACCCCGTCGACCTCGCCCAGCGCGCGTCGTACGTCGCGGTCGATGGTGTCCTTGAGCGGACAGCCCGACACCGTCAGCAGCACGGTCACCCGCACCAGCCCGGCGTCGTCGATCTCCAGGTGGTCGACCATGCCCAGCTCGGTGATCGGCCGCTTGATCTCGGGATCGTGGACGGTGGCCAGGGCGGCGGTCAGCCGCGCGACGTCAGGGGTGGACATGATGCTGCGATTCTACGGGGCGGTAGGTCAGGCCGACGTGGCCGCCTCGTCGTCGTCCGCATCGACCAGGTCGTCGCGCAGCGAGCGCAGCTCGGAGCGCAGGAAGTCGCGGGTGGCGACCTCGCCGACGGCCATCCGGAGGGAGGCCACCTCGCGTGCCAGGAACTCCATGTCCGCATGGGCGCGGGCGTTGGCCTGGCGGTCCTGCTCGGCGATCACCTTGTCGCGCGACTCCTGGCGGTTCTGGGCGAGCAGGATCAGCGGCGCGGCGTACGACGCCTGCAGGCTGAGGACCAGGGTGAGGAAGATGAACGGGTACTCGTCGAACCGAAGGTCGCGCGGCGCCAAGGTGTTCCAGGCGACCCAGAAGACGACGACGACCGTCATCCACATCAGGAACCGGGCGGTGCCCATGAACCGCGCGAACTGCTCGGCGAACACCCCGAACGCGTCGCGGTCGTACGTCGGGGTGGGGATCAGCGTCCGGCGCTGCTCCTTGGGTGTGTCCAGCCGACTGCCCCGGCGCTCAGCCATGACGCGCCCCCGTCCGCTGGTCGTCGCCGGAGGGCCTGCCATGGGCGTCCATCGGCTGGTCGCGCCAGTTCTCCGGGAGCATGTGGTCGAGCAGGTCGTCGACGGTGACCGCCCCGAGCAGGTGGCCGTCGTCGTCCACGACCGGCGCCGCCACGAGGTTGTACGTCGCGAGGTGCGCCGCCACGTCGTCGATGGTCGCCTCGGGATGCAGCGGATCCATCGACTGGTCGAGGGCGGCGGCGACCAGGGTCGAGGGCGGCTCGCGCAGCAGCCGCTGGAAGTGGGCGACCCCGAGCAGCTTGCCGGTCGGCGTCTCGAGCGGTTGCCGGCAGACGTACACCATGGCCGCGAGCGAGACCGGGAGCTCCTCGTTCCGGATCTGGGCCAGCGCGTCCGCGATCGTCGCGTCGGGCCCGAGGATCACCGGCTCCGGCGTCATCATCGCACCGGCCGTCTCCTCCGCATACGACATCAGCCGGCGCACGTCCTCGGCCTCGTCGGGCTCCATCAGCTCCAGCAGCTTGGCGGCGGTGTCGGGTGCCAGGTCGGCGATCAGGTCCGCGGCGTCATCCGCGGTCATCTCCTCGAGCACGTCGGCGGCGCGCTCGATGTCGAGGTGCTCCAGGATCTCGACCTGGTCCTCGTCGGGGAGCTCCTCGAGGACGTCGGCCAGCCGCTCGTCGTCCAGCGCGGCGACCACGGCGGCCCGCCGCTCCGGAGGCAGGTCGTGGATCACGCTGGCGGCGTCGGCGGCTCGCATCTCGTTCAGCGCCGCGATCAGATGCGTGGCGCCCTGCGTGGGCTCGCGCCCCACCAGTCCGACGACGTCTCGCCACTCGACGACATGGGTCTGGCCGCGGCGCCGCAGGCTCTTGCGCCGCAGCCCCTTGCCCGGCTCCTGGACGGCGACCCGGCTGAGGACCCAGTCGCGCGTGCGCACCTGCTCCATGGCGACGTCGTACACGGTGCCGGTGATGCCGCCCTCGCCGCGCTCGCCGGTCTCGATGGTGACCGTGCGGTCGAGCATCTGTCCGATCACCAGGGTCTCGGTCGGCCGCTGCTCGAACCGGCGCATGTTGAGCAGCCCGGTGGTGTAGACCTGCCCGCTGTCGATGTGGGTGACCCGCGTCATGGGGACGAAGATCCGGCGGCGCCCGAACACCTCGGCGACCAGGCCCAGCACGCGCGGCTGGTTGGCCTCGGAGCGGATCGCCACCACCAGGTCGCGGACCTTGCCGACCTGGTCACCCTGCGGGTCGAAGATGGGGAGGCCGACCAGGCGCGCGGCGTACACGCGGCCGGGCTTCGCCGGCCCCGACTGGGCGGTGCTCACAGACCTCAACGCTACCGTCGGGGCGACGAGGTTCGCCGTAACTACCCGCCCCGAGCGCGGCCCGTTTAGACTCAGGTGTCGACGCCCCCCTGTTGACGGGCCTGTGCCGGGCCGGTGACGGAAGCGGTGTTGTGTCCACCCCCCGACCGCTCAGGGAGCGATCTCCATGGCCAAGCACCTCGGGACCCGGCGGCAGCCTCGGCTGCGCACGGTTCCCCGCGGTATCGCCTGGGGCGTCGGTGGGTTCCTCAGCGTGGCCACGCTGACGGTGGTCGCGGTGGCGCAGGGCATGGCGTCCGGCACCGCCGACCACGCCGGCGACACCCTCAGCAGAGCCTCGGGGAGCACCGCCCAGGCGCAGCACAGCGACTCCGGGCAGCAGTCTCGGGCCGGGCGGCACACCGCGGACCAGGCACCGAAGCGGGCCCCGAACGGCGCGCTCCGGGTCGACGTCTCGCGCCAGTCAGACCGCCAGGAGTCCTCGCCGTACCGCGTCCACCACGGCACGACGCTCGCCCTGAAGCCGGCGGCGGCACTGGCCCGCAAGGTCAGCACGCTCTCGCCGACGCACTCGACGTTCACCATCGCGCAGTCCAACATCCTGGGCAGCCAGCACTCGGCCGGCCGGGGCGGCTTCGGGCCGGGCACCTACCGCGCCGGGATCACGGCGTCCCTGCTGGTCTCGCGCGGCGTCGACGTGGGCGGCATGCAGGAGGTGCAGTCCGACCAGCTGGCGGTGCTGCAGAGCCACATGCCGTCGTACTCCTTCTGGCCGGCCGCGAGCCTGGGCCACAACGGCGAGCGGCTCCAGCTCTACTGGCGCTCCGACCGGTTCACGATGCAGAGGTCGGGCTCGGTCACCTACACGTTCTCCAGCCAGCGGATCCCGCTGCCCTACGTCCTGCTCCGCGACCGGCAGACCGGGGCCGAGTTCTGGATGATCACGGCGCACAACTCCGCCGCCGGCATGGAGGCACAGCGTGACGCCGCGACCGGCATCGAGATCGGCCTGATCAACCAGCTCCGGGCCACCGGGCTCCCGGTGATCATCACCGGCGACATGAACGAGCACACCGAGTTCTTCTGCCGGGTCGCGGCCTCCACCGGGATGGTCGCCGCGAACGGCGGCAGCGGCGTCGGCGGCTGCCACCTGCCGCCGCCCCCGCTGCGGGTCGACTGGATCATGGGAGGCGGTGGCGTCAGCTTCAGCGGCTACCGACAGGACGGCGCCGGCCTCGGCCGTGCCAGCGACCACTTCTACCTCTACGCGACGGTCACCGCGACGTCCCGCTGGTACGTACCGTAGCCCCCGATCCGGCGTACCATCAGCGCATGAGGTCGAGGGTCAGGACCGCCGTTGCGGTGGGCGCGTTCCTGCTGACGGCGGGCACGTCGACCGGCTGCGGATCCGACTCCTCGACCGTCGCCCAGGACCCCGCCACACGGCCGCCCTCGACGGCCCACACGGGTGACGCGCAGCCCGACGGACCGGCCTGCGCCGTGGTCTGGAAGAAGGGTGCGACCCTCCCGCACTCCTACCACGGCTGCACGACCGATGCCGGGTGGGTCAGGGCCCAGGTCTACGAGTGCAGCGACGGGCACCGTCTCGTGACGTACGCGCATTCGTTCTATGCGGGCCCGGGCCGTACGATCTCCCGGGCGGCGACCACGCTGGCCAAGGACCAGGACTTCCAGCACACGATGGCCGTGTGCGGAGCCTGATCCACCCGAAACCTCGGCGGTCGGATGCCGCTGAGTTCCATGGGACCCGTGTGACTGGTGGGTTACACTCCCGTGGATCGAGCCGGGCCTGGAACCTCGCGCGGCAGGCCCACCGCGACACCCGAACGGACTCAGATGACATCCTCCCTGCGCAAGGCGCTGTGCCTCGCCCTCGTGCTTCCCTGCCTCTCCGTCGCGGTGCTGGTCGGGGCCGGCCCGGCGCAGGCGACGCCCGATCACTACACCCCGACTCGCGGCGCGACCTTCAACAACCCGTACGGCGGAGTCGTGGCGGCGCACAGCATCGTGCGCAAGCTCGTGCGCACGATCGACAGCGTGAAGAAGGGTCACAAGATCCGGATCGCGAGCTGGAACTACCGCAGCCCGGCGATCACCCGCGCTCTGATCCGCGCCCACCGGAGGGGCGTCAGCGTCCGGGTGCTGATGGACTACGGGAACTGGAACGCCGACGTCCCGAACCCCCTGGCCAAGCGCACGCACCTCGCGCTGGCTCGCGGCGACAAGCACCGCAAGCCGACGATGACCAGCTGGCTGCACCGGTGTCGTCGCTCCTGTCGCGGTCACCACGGCATCGCGCACACGAAGTTCTACATCTTCGACAAGGTCCAGAAGACCAAGTACGTCGAGATGTACGGCTCGGCGAACGCGACCGAGCTGGCGGCCTCGATCCAGTGGAACGACATCTTCACGCTGACCGGCGGGAAGGCCAAGTACCGGGAGTTCAACAAGGTCTTCAACCAGATGAAGCACGACCACGCCGTGAAGCAGGGGTTCCTCAGCTACGACCACGGCACCAAGGACCTGGACTTCTATCCGTACACGGGGGCCCACACCAAGGCGGATCCGGTGCTGAGCGTGCTGAACAAGGTCCGCTGCACCGGGGCGACCCGCGGCACCGGCGTCCGGGGGCACACCAAGATCCGGATCGCGCAGACCGCGACGTACGGCAACCGAGGTCTGGCCATCGCCCACCGCCTCGCCCAGATGAAGAAGCGCGGCTGCAACATCCGTCTCGTGTACGCGATGTTCGGCAACCAGGTGCTCCACGTGCTGCGGCATGAGGCCGGGCCGAACGGCGTGCCGCTCACGCACCTGGCCTACGACGCGGACTGCAACGGCATCTACGACAAGTACGTGCACATGAAGTCGATGACCGTCAGTGGCGTCTACGGCAAGAACACCCACGCCAACATCACCTGGAACGGGTCGGCGAACTGGACGCCGGTCTCGCTGGCCAGCGACGAGGTCGTCGGTGAGATCCAGCGCGGCGCGACCACGCGGAACTACGCCAACTGGATCGACTACCTGTTCACCCACGTGCCGGCGGCCTGGAAGCCCGGGCACTGCGACGAGACGGGGACCGTGCCCGAGCGGGCGCGTGCCCTGCGCGTCGACCCCTACGCGATCATCCGCAAGGACCTGTGAGGTAAGGACTGGTGAGGTGTTGAGTGCGCCGACGGCGCTGCTCCGCGACCGACGCGTCGTCGTCGGGGCGGTCGCCGTCCTCGGGTCCGGCGTGCTCGCACTGGCGGCGGGCACGCTGCCGGACCACGGCGCGGGACGTCCGCCGACGGTTCGCACCGCCGACTACCGAGCCGGCTCGCGCTGTGCGGACGCCCTCGTCGTCGGCGTGAACGGCAACGCCGAGCACCACGGCTACGGCCAGGCCTACGGAAAGACCGTCAACGCCGTCGTGAGCCGGGTCGTTGCCAGGGCCGAGGCACACGGCCGGAGCGTCGCCGTCCGCAGCGTCCCGATGCGTACGCAGAAGCCCCGGGTCGTGCTGCGCGACCGCCACACCCCGACGTCCCACACCCTCGCGATGCTGGGCAGGGGCAAGGTCCGGCACTGGCGGTCCCCGGTGGTCGATGGTGTCCGCGACACCCGTCGGCTCGTGGCCGCCTCGATCGCCGCCTGCCCCGACCGTCCGGTGCTGCTGGTCGGCTACGCACAGGGTGCGGCCGTCGTCCACCGGGTTCTGGTCCGTGCGGCTGCCGAAGGCGGGCTCAGCGGGCTGATCGGCGGAGTGCTGGTGTCCGACCCCGAGCGGGTCGGTCGTTCGGTGGCCCACCCGGTCCTCGGCGACCCGGCGGCTCGCCGCCGAGACCGCGGCCTGTTCCCCGAGGTGCTGAGGTCCGTCCCGGACGTCCCGGCCACGCAGGGCGCGTACGCCGTGTGGTCGGTGTGCACGCGACACGACCTGGTCTGCGACCCGTCGCGGGCCGCCGTGCGCACCTCGCTGGCCGCCGCCCGCTCGTACGCCCGTTCCCCCGCGCTCCGGGTCGCCGCCAAGGAGGCCTGGCAGCAGCTCGCGCTGTGGCCGGTCCCGGCTCCCCGCCACCAGGTGCTGACCGGCGCGGTCGGCGAGACCGTACGCCGCCAGCTCACGGTCGCGCCGGGGACCCGCGGCCGAGTCGCCTGGACGGAGGCCGTCGGCCTCCCCAGCGGCCTGACCCTCTCCTCGACCGGTCTCCTGTCCGGCACGCCGACCAAGTCCGGCACCTACCGGGTCACCTACCGCACCAGCAACACCCAGCCGGTCACCACGGGCCACACCGGCTCGCTGCTGGTGAAGATCACCCCGGCCTCGGTGAGCCTCTCGGCCGGGGGGCAGACCACCTGCGTGACCCGGTCCGACGGCACCGCCCGCTGCTGGGGACGCAACGACTTCGGCCAGGTCGGTGACGGCACCACGACGCGCCGCGACGTACCGGCGGACGTCGCGGGCAAGGACTGGGCGACCGTCAGCACGAGCGGCGCCAGCACCTGCGGCGTCAAGAGGGACGGCACGCTGTGGTGCTGGGGCCTCGACAACTACGGCCAGCTCGGCATCGGCCACGGAAGGCCCCGGCACCGTCCGCACCAGGTCGGTACGAACACGAAGTGGGCGACCGTCTCGACCGCCTGGACGCACACCTGCGCCACCAGGACGAACGGCACGCTGTGGTGCTGGGGCCAGAACCTCTGGGGCCAGCTCGGGATCGGGACCGTCGACCGCCGGCACGGCAGGCCGCAACGCGTCGGCACCGCCAGCGACTGGGAGTCCGTCACCACCGGAGGCTGGCACTCGTGCGCCCTCGACGTCGCCGGACAGGCGTTCTGCTGGGGCCACAACAGCTTCGGCGAGGTCGGCGACGGCACGACCACGACCCGCGCCGCACCGGTCCCGGTCGACACCGGCGCCACCTGGCTCCAGCTGAGCACGGCGTGGGCCCAGACCTGTGGCATCACCCAGACCGGCCGGATGCTCTGCTGGGGCTTCAACCGACAGGGCCAGCTCGGTGACGGCACGCTCACCAACCATGCCCGGCCGACCACCGTCATCGGCGGGCAGACCTGGACCCAGGTCACCACCGGCGACGGCTCCACGTGCGCCACCGCCGACGACGAGCGAATCTGGTGCTGGGGCGATGACCGGTACGGACAGCTCGGCGACGCCGCCTCGGGCACGCCGAACCCGATCCCGACCGAGGTCGCGGCCCTGACCTCCCCGATCCAGCTCACCTCCGCGGGCTGGCTGCACACCTGTGCGATCCCCGTCGGCGGCGCGTTCACCTGCTGGGGGAACGACGAGATGGGTCAGCTCGGCGATGGCCGCACCCAGACCGTGAAGGCGCTGCGCACGGTCCACCCGTCGACGGCCTCTGCCCTTACTGCACACGGGTCACCCGCCCACCAGGTCGACCTGCATCGCAGCGACCTGCCGTCGGAGCGATACCTCGACCACGCCTCACCGGGGCAGATCGCGCGGGTCGGCCTCGCCTCGCGGCCGCGGGTGCCCGACGAGTCCCGCACGAGCGCTCGCCGGGCCGCGGTCACGCCGTTCGCGATCATGACGATGAACATGCTCGGCAGCCAGCACACCGCGCCCGGCGGCGACGAGCCGAACATGGCGCCCGGGCGCATCCGGTCGGAGTGGGCCAGCACCTACTTCGAGATGCGGCACGCCTCACTGATCGGCATGCAGGAGCCGCAGCCCGACCAGATCGTGGCCCTCGACTCCGCCACCCGGCATGCGTTCAAGTTCTACCCCGGCAACTCCCTGGGGTACGACGGTGCGCCGCAGTCGGTGATGTGGAAGCGCGCCGACTGGAAGATGACCTGGCACAGCTCGATCTCGATCCCCTTCACCAGCGGCTGGCGACCGCAGCCGATCGTGAAGCTCCAACAGCGCGCGACCGGTGCCCAGGTCTACTGGATCAACGTGCACTTCTCGGCGAGGCGAGCCCACCAGGCAGACCGTGACCGGTCCATGAGGATCCTGCTCAAGGCGATCCACCGGCTCAAGGGCGACCACCTGCCGATCCTGCTGACCGGCGACTTCAACGAGATCGCTCGGGCGTTCTGCTCGATCACCGGCAAGACCCCCCTCGAGGCCGCGACCGGCGGTAGCAACGTGTCCGGGAGGTGCCGCCTCCCCAAGGCCGCTCGAGTCGACTGGATCTTCGGGTCGCGGGGCTCGTTCTCGCGAGCGCTGATGGACGACTCCGCACAGGTACGCCGGACGACCGACCACCACGTGCTGTCCGCCCTCTTCGGGACCGGGTAGTCTCCGGGGCTCGGCACCCGAACCGGAGGACGCACCCGGCACCCCAGCACCCGTCAGGCGAGGAGAGAACGTGAGGCTCATGCGGGCGCGCTCGCTCCGCCGTCGGGTGGGGAGACGCCCGCTGCGCGTCGACGACGAGGGCCTGCACTTCGGCGAGGGCTTCTCGGGCTCGCTGGACGTGATCATGGAGGGCCAGCGCGTCTGGTCGTTCGGCACCACGGAGGCCGCGCCCTCGGTGACCAGCGTCGAGTGGCCCAAGCGGCTTCGCCGTCGTCTCGAGGGCACCGCGGACGTGCGCATCGTCTCGGGCGACGACGAGCTCTTCTCCGGAACCGTCACGTTCGGCACCGGTGAGGGGCGTCCTCAGTTCGTCGACAACAACGGCATCCCCATCTTCATCGACAAGTGGGGCCTGATCCAGCGGCCGTTCGACGGCCGTCGCGAAGCCGGCGTCGTCGACGCCATGGTCGACATGGCTCGGCGGGTGCTGCAGATCATGCGCGACGACTGCGGCATCGAGGGCTGGTTGTCCTTCGGCACGCTGCTGGGTGCGGCGCGGGACGGCCGCGCGATCGGTCACGACTCCGACATCGACCTGAACTACCTCAGTCAGAAGCAGACGCCCGCCGAGATGGCCGTCGAGCTCTGGGACATCGGCCGGGTCCTGCGTGCTGCCGGGCTGAAGGTGCAGCACCGTTCCGCCAGCTTCGTGACGGTGCGGTTCAAGGTGCCGGACGGCGGCTCGGGCAACCTCGACGTCTACACCTGCTTCTACGTCGAGGACCGGCTGCACGAGACCGCCACGGTGCGCGAGGTCGTGCCCCGCGAAGCGGTGCTGCCCCTGCGCGAGCTGACGTTCGAGGGACACCGGCTGCCCGCGCCGGCAGACCCGGAGCGGCTCCTCGCCGTCTCCTACGGTCCGGGCTGGAGGGTCCCCGATCCGTCGTTCCGCCACCTGCCCGGCCCGGAGATCACCCAGCGGTTCGACGGCTGGTTCGGCTCGCTGATGAAGGGGCGGCGCGACTGGCACGCGCACAACACGCGAGTCGCAGAGGAGGGCGGGCGCCCCTCGCGGTTCGCCCGTTGGGTCGCCCCCCAGCTCGAGGGGGTCGGACGCGTGGTCGAGGTGGGCTGCGGCGCGGGGTTCGACCTCCCGGTGTACGCCACGGGTCGGCGGGTGCTCGGGCTGGACTACGCCCTGCCGCCGCGTGGGGCCACCGGTCACGGAGCCGCCGGTGACGGACCGGAGGCGGAGGAGGAGCGACTGGTCTCGACCCGGGCCTTCAGCCTCGACGACCTCCGCGACGTCCTGACCCTGGGCGCTCTGCTCTCCCGGAGGGACGGCGAGCAGGCGGTCGTCGCGCGGCGTCTGCTCGAGGCGCTGACGCCGGACAGCACCGAGGCCTTCTTCGCGTTCTGCTCGATGGTCCTGCGGCGCGGCGGCCGCGCCTTCCTCGAAGGGGTCGCCCGCACGCCACGCGACGCCCACGCCTGGCAGACGCGGCACGAGTCCGGCCGGGTCCGGTCGCTGGACCCGGACCGGGTGGCGACTCAGGTCGAGGCATCCGGAGGGCGTATCGTCTCCCGCGCCGGGTTCGACGAGGCCGCGCGAGCCGTCCGCACAGGACCTCCCGCCACATGGCGCATGACCGTCGAGTGGGGACCGACCGCGAGGAGCACACGATGACGGAGCGCGTCTACCTGCACGTGGGCGCACCGAAGTCCGGCACCACCTACCTCCAGCGCGTGCTGGACGCCAACCGAGCCACCCTCCAGGACGCCGGCACGCTGCTGGTCGGTGCCCGCCATCTCGACCGCATCCACGCCGCGATGGGGGTCCGCGAGGATCCGCGCCTCGGCGAGCTCCCGGACTCGGCGCGCACGGCGTGGACGCGCCTGGTGCGCCAGATCGAGGACTGGAAGGGCTCGTCGGCGGTGCTCAGCTACGAGCTCTTCGCGGTGGCCTCGGCGGAGCAGGCGGCCCGTGCCCTGACGGACCTGTCGGCGTACGACGTGCACGTGGTCGTGACCGCACGCGACCTGGGTCGCTCGGTGGTCTCGGCCTGGCAGGAGCGGCTGAAGTTCGGCCTGACCACACCGCTGGACGAGTGGCAGCCCAAGTCGGAGTCGGCCGAGAGCAGCGAGTGGGGCTGGCGCACCCTCGACCCCGCGGGGGTCGCCGAGCGCTGGGGCTCCACGCTGCCTCCCGGCCACGTCCACGTCGTGACCGCGCCCCGGCCCGACGCCGGACCGTCGGAGCTCTGGCGCCGGTTCGCCGCTGCGTGCGACCTCTCCGGGCTGGACGTCTCCCTCGACGTGCCCCGGGCCAACGAGTCGATGGGCGTGGTGCAGGCCGAGCTCCTCCGCCGGGTCAACGGCCAGCTGCGGACCCAGATCACCGGCAGCCGGCAGCGTTCGGTCTGGATCCGCGACCTGCTGGCCCAGGAGGTGCTGGCGCCACTCGGCAGCGAGCGCATCGGCGTCCCCGAGGCGCAGGCCGCGGAGGCGGCCGAGGTCTGGCGTCGCGCCACCGAGCGCATCCGGTCCGGTGGGTACGTCGTCCACGGCGACCTCGCCGACCTCGAGCCGGCCCCGTCCGACGACCGGCTTCCCAGCCAGGTGACCGAGGCCGAGCTGACCGAGGCGGCGGTGGCCTGCATCTCGTCGCTCGTCGTGACCATGCGCGACCGCAGCAGCGGCGCGACGCCGACCCTGGCGCCCGCGCCGTCGCCTGCGCCGTCGGGCCGCCGCGAGCGGGTGCGCAACCTGGCGGTCCGCGCGGCCGGCCCGTACAACAACGTGCGTGTCCGGCAGCTGAGTCGGCGGGTGGACGAGCTCGAGCGCGAGGTCCAGCAGGCGCGGCGTCTCCACCTGCGCGTGGCCACCCTCCAGGACCTCGTCACCGAGCTGCTCCTGGACCCCGAGTCCCAGGACGAGGGCGTGACCGGGAGGGCCCTGCGTCGCTACCGCCAGGAGTCCCTGTGAAACCGACCCGGGAGGTCATCAAGAAAGGCACGGATGCGGCGTTGCCGACGGTCCGCCTCGCTCGGCGGGTGCGCCGGCTGGAGGAGGGCGTCCGGGAGAACGCGCTGCTCGCGGTGCCGCTGGAGGAGCAGGTCGCTCGGATCGAGCAGAGCCTGGTGCCGCTCCTGGAGGCGACCCAGCGGTGGGGAGCGCAGCGGAGGCGACGTGGCTGACCCCGCGGTGGGGCAGCACCACCGGCCCGAGCTCACGGTGGTGATCCCCTGCTACAACGAGCAGGACTCCCTGCCCCAGCTGGTGGACGTGCTCTCCACCGAGCTGCCGCAGGTGGCCGCCTCGTTCGAGGTGATCCTGGTCGACGACGGCAGCAGCGACCGCACCCTGCCGATGCTGCGGGAGATCACCCGGGCGAACCCGGGATTCCGCTTCCTGGCTCTCAGCCGCAACTTCGGCAAGGAGTCGGCGATGCTGGCCGGACTCAGCCATGCACGCGGCGAGAAGGTCGCGATCATGGACGCCGACCTCCAGCACCCGCCGGAGCTGCTGGCCCAGATGCTGCCGCTGCTCGACGGCGACGTGCAGCAGGTCGTCGCGCGCCGTACCCGGGACGACGACCCGGCGGTTCGGACGTTCCTCTCCAAGATCTACTACCGCCTGATCAACCGGCTCATCGACGTCGACCTCGAGGACGGCGTCGGCGACTTCCGTGTGCTCGACCGGACGGCGGTCAAGGCGCTGCTCACCCTGGGCGAGACCAACCGCTTCTCCAAGGGCCTGTTCGCGTGGATCGGCTTCGACACCGCCGTGGTCGACTACAAGAACGTCTCGCGCGCCGCCGGCACCACCAAGTGGCGGATGTCCGACCTGTTCAACTACGGCATCGACGGTGTCGTCTCGTTCAACTACCGGCCACTGCGGCTCTCGATCTGGTTCGGCGTCATGGTCACCGCGGTCGCCGTGCTCTACGCGTTCTGGGTGCTCGGATCGGCGATCGTGAACGGCAACTCCGCGCCCGGCTACGTCACTCTGATCTGCGCGATCTCCGGGTTCGGCGGCGTGCAGATGATCCTGCTGGGGGTGATCGGTGAGTACCTCGGCCGCATCTACGCCGAGACCAAGCGCCGTCCGCTGTTCCTGCTCAAGGAGAGCAGCCACGGCGTCCCGACCGCGGTGACGACCGCGCTCGGACCCGAGCACGAGGACCGCTTCGCGACGCACCAGCTGGAGGACGAGTGAAGGCAGGCGTCACTGCTCCGCGCCGCAGGGTCGGTCGGGGGTGGGTGGGACCGCGGCTGCTGTGGCCGCTCGCCGTCGTCGTGGCCACGGCCCTCTTCGCGGCGATCCCCAAGCTCGTGACGACGTGGTTCTACCAGCGGGGCGACACGGCGGTGCAGTTCGCGCCGACCTGGTTCCACCTGGGCGAGCTGACCCGCGACGGGGTCTTCCCGGCCTGGCTCGACCCGAACGCCTGGGCCGGCGGCAACTACGCCGCCGAGGCGCTGTTCGGCATCTACGACCCCCTCAACATCCCGGTCTGGCTCGCGATGTCGGCCGGCGGCGACCTGATGACGTCGATGTTCCTGGTCAAGGTCTGCTTCATGGTGCTGCTGGCTCTGGGCACCTACCTGCTCTGCCGTGAGTACGACGCGGAGGCCTGGGCCGCGGCCTCGGTGGCCGTGGCTCTCCCGTTCTGCGGGTTCACGCTCTTCTGGGACGCCGCGTCGTGGGCCTCCGGGCTGATCGCCTTCTCCTACACGCCGTGGGTCTGGTTCGTCCTGCGCCGGGTGATGCGTGGCACCGCGAACCCGTTCTGGGGCTTCGTGGTCGGGGCGCTCGCGGTCACCCAGGGCAACCCGTACGGCGTGCTCGCCCTCGTCGTGATCGGACTCGGCCTGGTCATCGAGGGTCTGCTCGACCGCGACCGCACCGACAGCTGGGGCGACACCTGGGCCGGCGTGCTGAAGCTGGTCGGCGTCGGCGCCTGCGCCGCTCTCCTGCTCCCGCTGGTCTTCCTGCCACTGCTCGAGACCAGCGGCCTGACCGTCCGGGCGCTCGGTGCGCTGGTCGCCAACACCGGCAAGCTCCAGCCCGTTCCCGGCGACTTCCTCCAGGCCAGCAACCCGACGGCCGTGCCGCCGATCATCGCGATCACCGGGCCGATGACGGTCCCGGCGACCTTCCTGGCCTGGTTCGTCGTACCGCTGCTGCCGTGGCTGCGCTGGGGCGACCTGCGTGGCCGCCTCCGTGCGCTGGCCGCACCGCTCGCGGTCTCGGTCGTCTACCTCGCCCTGGTGCTCGCACCCTCCAAGCTCTGGATGTTCCGCTGGCCGCTGCGCGTCACCGAGTACCTCTTCCTGGCCCTGCTCGTCCTCTTCGCGCGGCTGCTCAGCCGCGGGCTCGCCACCACACAGGTACGCGAGCGGATCGCCGGGACGGTGGTCGCCATCGGGCTGCCGGCCTACCTCGCCTGGGCCCAGAACCCGTCCGACCTGCACCGTCTCGTGGCCGGCTCCGCGCTGGTCGTCGTCCTCACCGTGCTCGCGCTGCTCGCCTCCCGCCTCGGCCCGCTGCGGACCATCGCCCTCGCCGGGGTCTTCATCGTCGGCACCGGTCTCGGGGTCACGCTGCAGATGAAGGCGTTCGGCGAGAACAAGGGGTCTCGCGTCTGGCACGCGCCGAGCGACGTGGCGGCCATGACGAGCCGCTTCGACGACCGCACCGGCACGGTCATGCAGTTCTCGGACTTCAAGCACCTCCAGCACCAGAGGACGCTGAAGCAGCTCACGGCCAAGTGGCACGACTTCCTGCCCGGCAGCCTGTACGACGTCACCGACGTCGATGCGGTCAACCACTACACCGGCATGGGTCTGGTGCGCTTCGAACGCAGCCTGTGCATGTCCTACGACGGGTTCACCAGGCCGTGCGGCTATCGCAGCATCTTCCAGCCACCCCAGCCCTCCTTGCCGCCGCTGGCCGACCTGATGAAGGTCGAGACCATCGTGGTGAGCACCCAGCAGGCGCGCGGCGTCACGCCTCCGGCGGGCTGGACCCAGGTCGCGGGCAATGCGCAGGTGCAGGTGTACCGGCGTACGCAGCCACTGCCGTGGCCGGGCAGCCGGCTGAGCTTCGTCCCGGATGGCGCCGAGGTCACCGCTGCCGCCACCGACGACATCCGCCACGAGCACGTCGACCTGTCGACGACCGGCAACGGTGGCCAGGCCGTCTTCGCGATGCTCGGCTGGCCGGGCTGGAAGGCGACGTTCGCCGGACACCCGGCCCAGGTCGGGCGGGACTCGGCCGGACTGCTCACCGTCAGCCTCCCGCCGAACGCCTCGGGCCGGATCGAGCTCACCTACACCCCACCGGGCCTGGCCGCGGGCCTTGCGGCCGCGGGTCTCGGCCTGCTCGGGGCGCTCGCGCTGGGCTGGTACGGGCGGCGCCGGAAGGAGCGGACGGACGACGCGCCGGACGAGGTCGCCGACGGCGACCTCGAGGGCGACGAGCGGGCTGGGGACGAGGAGCCGGTCACCGCCTAGCGCATGCCGCCGCTGACGCGCGGGGGCCGCGCGGCTGGCTGCGCTTCGGCCGGTCCGGCTGACGCCGGCCGCCGGTGCTCACCCGGACCGGATCCGCTTCGCCTGCCGCACGGTCCGATCGAGGGCGGTGAGCGCGGCGTCGAGCTGTGCCTCCGCGCTGACGGACCCCGGGTCCGCGCCGAGGACGTCGAGCGGCGTCAGCTCGTCGAGGTCTCCGACGACGTGCACCCCGCTGTCGGTGACCTGCGTCCGGATCCGGGCGGCCTCCTCGCGCAGCCAGTCGGGCACGGCGAAGCCGATGGCCTCCTCCTCGGCGCGGTGGGCGGGCAGCAGGTGCTTGCCGACGGCCTTCACGCGGCGCTTGTAGTCCTTCACCGAGAGGTCGCCGGTCAGCTCGTTCAGCCGCCGCATCACCAGGGCGGACGCCACGCCCAGCGACTCGTTGGTGCGGGGCGCGTCGTCCCAGGAGGACTCCTCGCGGATGCCGGCGACCTGGCAGAACCGCTCCCAGAGCAGCTCACCTCGCGCCGGGGGCGGTGGCAACGTCACGACGTACACGTGGTCGGGGCCGAGGTGTCCGGCCCAGCGGGTCACGATCCGGCCCGCGTGCTGTTGCCGCCAGAACCGGCGTCCGTTCTCGGCCTCGTCGCGGATGCCGTCGACGTACTCCGCGAAGGTCCGGGTCGAGCGGTTCTTGACCGCCTCCTGCCACATCGCGGGCACCGTCCGGCCGAGGTCGCGGGCGCCGACGACGATCCGGAGCTCGGCATCCCCGAAGCTCCCGGCGAGGATCCCGATGCCCCGCCGGCCGGCCATCACCAGGTACTCCATCGAGACCACCGCGGTGCCGTCGTAGGCGTTGATCTCCTCGGTCAGGGAGTCCCACGACCCCGGCGTGTGCCCGGGGTGGCCCATCAGGTCCTGGACGGCGTTCACGTGCCGTCGCCAGGTGGGTCCGGGGAACAGCACGCGCTGTGCGGCGAGCCGCTCGCGGTTGGCGCCGAGCCGTCCCTGGATGAAGGTCGTCCCGGACTTCATCAGCCCGATGTGCACGATCACGCACTGCGCCATGGCGGCAGTCTGCCAGTCGGCGATCCACCGAGCCGAGCGGCCGAGAGCCCTCTCGGACCGGCCGTCGGACCGGCCGTCGGACCGTCCCTGAGCCGGTCATCGAATAGGTCACAGTCGATTTCGGGTGTGCACGCCGGCGGACATACTGGACCGCGCCGTCCCCGACATCACGTCAGGACAACCAGCACGGACCGGAAGGATCGACGACGCCATGGGTCGCCTCTGCCAGACCGACGGGCTCACCGACGACCAGACCGAGATCCTGAAGGCGGTACGGGACTTCGTCGAGCGCGAGATCCTCCCCGTCGCCACCGAGCTCGAGCACCAGGACGAGTACCCGACGAAGATCGTCGAGGGGCTCAAGGAGCTCGGCGTCTTCGGCCTGATGATCCCCGAGGAGTACGACGGCCTGGGCGAGTCGCTGCTCACCTACGCCCTGGCCGTGGAGGAGATCGCACGCGGCTGGATGAGCGTCAGCGGGATCATCAACACCCACTTCATCGTGGCCTGGATGCTGCTGCAGCACGGCACCGACGAGCAGAAGCGGAAGTACCTGCCCAGAATGGCCACGGGCGAGGTCCGCGGCGCCTTCTCGATGAGCGAGCCCGGCTGCGGGTCCGACGTCAGCGCCATCACGACCAAGGCGACCCGGCTGCCGGCGGGGGAGGGCGACGAGGGCGGCTATGAGATCACCGGCCAGAAGATGTGGCTGACCA
>Ga0105245_10001354_pt1 | contig 22175 bp, 15 predicted proteins | sample KBSM54metaG_FD_81523 | JGI IMG/M metagenome (GOLD analysis project Ga0105245, IMG submission 81523) | Miscanthus rhizosphere microbial communities from Kellogg Biological Station, Michigan, USA - KBS M5-4 metaG | ecosystem: Host-associated > Plants > Roots > Rhizosphere > Soil | place...
ATGCGCTACTACGACGGCCTTGGAGTTCCACACCCGCTCGCGTGGCTCGCGATCATTGCGGAGTTTTGCGGCGGGCTGGGGCTCATGATCGGAATGCTCAGCCGCATTGCCGCGTTCGGAGTGGGCTGCACCATGGTGGTGGCCGTGTTTTTGCGTCACCTTCCCTACGGTTACTTGATGAACTGGCACGGCGGACTTCCCTTCGGCACGGAAGGATACGAGTATCACACGTTGGCCGTGGGCATGGCGCTGGCGGTCATGTTAGAGGGTGCAGGGTCCTTTTCAATTGATCGTGTGCTGTCGCGGCTTGGGAGCCACGAAGGCAGGCTTGCCGAATCGCTGACAATCGTTTGAGCGACCATCCCCTCTCCTGTATAATCAGGTGCTGGGAGGAAGTTCGTTCGATGGAATTACTTCACGGTGAGGCGATCGCCGCCGAGGTCGAACGGGTTCTCGAAAGCGACACCTTCCGTAATTCAGACGCCCTGCGCCGGCTGCTCAAGTTTCTCGCCGAGAAGATGATGTCGGGCGAGGCCGATCAATTGAAGGAGTACTCGGTCGGAATTGACGCACTGGGTAAACCTCCCACGTACGATCCCCGGCATGACTCAACCGTCAGAATTCAGGTGGGGCGCCTCCGCCAAAAGCTGGCGGAGTATTATCGGACCGAGGGTGAAGACGATCCGTGGATCATCGACCTTCCTAAGGGACGCTTCAAACTGACTTGCGAGGCGAGGCCGGCTGTAGCCGCCGCTTTGACTCTAGAAACGCAGCATGAGACTGCGCGCGTTCCCACAGAGGCTTTGGTACGCGAAATTTCCGGTACCCGTAAGGCCCTTATCATTCTGAGCGTCGCTTTAGCGGCCGCTCTCGCCTGGGGAGCCATAGCAACCATACAACTCGAGAGAGAGCGGCAAAGCGCCAGCATGTTCCACGCTATGTGGACGCCGGAGCTCCAGCAATTGTGGGCGCCTTTCTTGAGCGGGAACCGGCCGTTGATCGTGTCGATTGCGGACCCGCCTTTCGTACAATTCAAAGGGTATGGCGCTTACCGGGATCTGACGCTCAATCGCTGGGATGACATTTTCAAGTCTCCCGTAGTCGCAGCCATTCGGAAAGCTTTGCATAACCCGGACATCCAGCGTAACGTCTATTACGCGCCAGTGGGGGAGGTCAGCGCTTCCTTTCTGATCGGAAAGCTGCTAGGTCCGCGCGTACCTGCGCTTTCGCTCCTGCGCACCAGCGAGATCTCCATGCAGCAACTGGCGAATAACAACGTGCTTTATATAGGAGCGTCGGTATTTTTCGACGATGAATTGCACGGGTTGCCGGTTCAGCTCGATCTGGTGAACGCCCGGCCTGGCATCCACAACTTACATCCGCATGCCGGAGAGCCGGCGCTTCTGAGCGATCAGCTTCCAACGGGAACTTCTGAGGACGGGGAAGCCTACGTGCTGATTACCCATATTCCGGGGCCATTGGGGACCAGCGAAGTCGAAACCTTCACCAGCAATCGGACCCCGGGCCGTTTAGCTGCTGTCGAATGGCTCACGGATCCGAGTTACGCTCGGATTCTGGTTAGCAAGCTGAGGAAGCCTTCAGGTGAGATTCCCCGGCACTATCAGGTGGTCCTGAAGGTGAAGTACAAAGCCGGAGTCCCCACTGAAACGTCGTACGTGTTCCATCACGAATTGCAGTGAACGTTTCTAGCGCGGCTTGACAGCATCCCGGGGCAGGGGATTGCCGTAGACTTCGATCCAATCGACGCGAGTGCCTCCGCCGGGTCCGCCTCCGCTGCCGCGCATCAGATCGGTAAACCCAACCTCGTCGACCCTGCTCAAGTCGGGATCTTTCTTCCACTGGCCGTCTATGGTTTCAACTACGCCTCTGCCGATATCCAATCCGCGCCAGCGCACGTCGGCAAGCGCGAATTCGGTTACGATCCAATCGCTGGTGTAGCCTTCGGCGTGATCTCCCACCAGAAACGTACCGTCCGCCAGTTTGAGAACCGGGCGAAGCAGGTGAAAGCCGGCCATCTTGATACGCCAGCGGATCTTTGCCACCGGCCCGCTTAAATCGACGTAGTTGCCCTTGTCGCGAAGCATCAGAGCCCAATTGGTGGGTGAGGACCCGGACCAGATATAGGTAGGATCGTCTAGCGGCGCCGCGTGCCGCACAATGCGAATGTCCAGGTTGGGAGGGCCATAGAGCTTGAGTTCCAGATTCGGGCTTTCCAAATGGTCTTGGCGGACGCCAGGCTCCTGTTTTCCGTCGGTCACCAGGGGATCTTTCCAGCTTTCCCGCAAGAATAGCGGCGGCCGGTGATCCTCGGCATAATTCTTTGGTGCTGCGGCACCACCCGCTGTAGGTTGCTGCGCGACCGCCGCAAGAGAGGTCACCACCAACATTACTATGCTGCTTCGCACCACCGTAAAGCCAGTTTACTCCTCCCGTCGGGCAGATCACCAGCCTGTCGGTGGATCCAGAATCCGTGAAATCAATTACTTAAGGTAGATATGTTTTAGCGGAGAGGTGGTTGGAAACCATGGTTTTGGGGAAGCCACGCTTTAGTTTCAATCCTGTAGAAGACGATTGCCGCGCCCATGTACGAATTCTGTACCGACGTCTGTTGAATGAACTCTCGTCAGTCCTGAGGAACCCATTGATGTGATTGCGAGTAGCGCGTTGGGCGTCGTCCCGTATCCAACCTGCGAACTGGAGGGCTGGCCCGTGCTCCAGTAATCGTCGCCGATGTGGCCGTGATACTGCACGAAGCGTAAATCGCGCTAACCTCGGATTTCCGGGAATCAAGGCGGGCACCTGCAACGGATTTTGCGAGCAGAACCGCACCGCTTCCAAAGCGAGAACAAAGTCAGTGGCTCTGAGGCCCAGACCTTTCAGGCGAGCGTCTTGATGACTCAGCATTAATAGATGCTAAAATCACCTCACTCGAACAAAAGGCAGAATATAGGAAAAGAAGACATGAAAAAGGCATTCATCGCTGGTGTCACGGGTCAAGATGGCTCGTTCCTTGCTGAACTCCTGCTTGCCAAAGGATACGAGGTTCATGGGGTGATCCGGCGGGCGTCCACTTTTAACACGGATCGCCTGGACGCCATATACGCGGATCCGCACGAAAAACATTCTCCTCTTCGATTGCACTATGGCGATACTAGTGATGGGACTGGCTTGCGGCGTTTAATTGAAAAAGTACAACCAGATGAGGTTTACAATTTGGCCGCGCAGTCACATGTGCGCGTCAGCTTTGACCAACCCGAATACACCGCCGACGTCGTCGCGCTCGGAGCTCTGCGGTTGCTGGAGGCGGTGAGGGACTACATTGGCGTTTCCGGCAAGGCAGTGCGAATCTATCAGGCCGGTTCATCGGAAATGTTTGGTGGGGCCCCACCGCCGCAGTCTGAAACGACGCCTTTCTACCCGCGCAGTCCCTACGCAGTGAGCAAGGTCGCGGCTCACTGGTACGGCGTAAACTATCGTGAGGCGTACGGGATGTTTATCGCCAACGGCATTCTGTTCAATCATGAGTCGGAACGGCGCGGCGAGACGTTCGTGACGCGGAAGATTACTCGGGCTCTCGGCCGCATTCGGCTGGGACTACAAAAGGAGCTCTTCCTGGGCAATTTGGAGGCAAAACGCGATTGGGGCTACGCCAAGGATTACGTGGAGGCGATGTGGCTCATGCTGCAACAACCGGAACCCGACGACTTCGTCGTCTCGACCGGCGAGGCACATTCCGTTGAGGAATTCCTGGATGTAGCTGCCGCACAGTTAAATCTCGACTGGCGCAAGTTCGTTAAGACGGATCCGCGTTATTTTCGCCCCACGGAAGTGCGTCATCTATTGGGCGATTCGAGCAAAGCACGAAAAATGTTGGGATGGAAACCGACAATAGGTTTTGAGCAGTTGGTGCAGCGAATGGTGGAAAACGACTTGGAGCTGGCTAAGCAGGAGCGAACCCTGGTTGAAGCCGGACACGCATTTGTGACGCGAGGTCTCTCCGATGTCTGAGGGTGGTACCAAGGAATGATGCAGAAGCACAGCAGCATTTTTGTGGCGGGCCATCGCGGCTTGGTGGGATCAGCCATTTTACGGCGCCTGCAGGCGGAAGGTTATGAAAAGATTTTGACCGCCGGTCGCGACCAGTTGGATCTTCGCGAACAGGGACCCGTGCGTACCTACTTCGTCAAGCATCGGCCGGAGTTCGTATTCCTTGCGGCGGCAAAAGTTGGCGGGATCATGGCAAACAGTACGTATTCGGCAGAATTTGTGGCCGACAATCTTGCGATTCAAGGCAATGTCATTGATGCAGCGTACAAGAACGGCGTACGTAAACTACTGTTTCTGGGTTCGTCATGTATTTACCCTAAGATGGCTCCTCAACCGATCCGCGAGGAGTACATGTTGACGGGGCCGCTCGAACCCACCAACGAGTGGTACGCCATCGCGAAGATTGCCGGCATCAAAATGTGCCAAGCCTACCGCCGCCAATATGGTTTCCAAGCAATCAGTATCATGCCGACGAATCTTTATGGCCCCGGAGATAACTTTGATTTACAAACATCGCATGTTTTGCCTGCATTGATGCGAAAACTTCACGAGGCCAAGATGGCTGAAGCTCCGCGGGTCACTGTGTGGGGGAGTGGTTCACCGAGACGAGAGTTTTTGCACGTCGATGATCTCGCGCAGGCGGCAATGTTTTTGATGCAGAACTACGATGGCGAGCAAATCGTCAACGTGGGCACCGGTGAAGATCTCACGATTGCCGAATTGGCGCGCCTCATGCAAGAGATTACCGGCTACCGAGGGCAGTTGGTATTTGATCGCAACAAGCCTGATGGCACGCCTCGAAAGCTCCTGGATGTTAGCAAATTGCATGCTCTGGGCTGGCGACACAAGATTGGCCTCGAAGATGGCATCGTGGATACGTACTCCTGGTACCAGGCGCACGCGACGTCTTTAGTCACTTAGCGAATTGTTGCTTACAGCATTTGCAGAAGGCCCACAAAAAGTCTTCTGGCCCAGGTTTCATCTGCCATCTGTGACAGCGCCTACACGACCGCTGGTATCGAGGGCTGAAGTCCTAATCATTGTGGGACTCAAGATGGAGATTGCCGGCCGCTTTGAGGTGCGAGATCAGCATTCCCGTCCTGCTCCCTTCATAGAAGCCAGTCGGCGCCCTGCTGTATCAAAGGGCAGGAGTCGGTTTGCGACGCTTAAAAGTTCCCCTTCGGCGGGCGCGCCGTCCGGACCTCAACCGGCACTCGCCGTTGCAGACTATAATATTGGGTTCGCCCCCGGAGTAACGGTCCGGAATAGGAGGCCTTCATTTTTTAGTCTCTGGAGGTGTCGTTGTGTGGAGCGGTGAGTACCTATTTGTATTGCACAACCTGGTCTTGAAGGATTTCCGCGTAAGGTATCGGAATATGTCGCTGGGAGTGCTTTGGTCGCTTCTGAATCCGCTGGTTATGATGGGCGTACTGACCTTCGTATTTACGAAACTCTTCCCTAACCCGCGAGTTCATTTTGCCGTATTTTTGTTGTGCGCTCTCATTCCGCTCAGTTTCTTTCAGGTGTCCTGGTCATCTGGAACCGGGGCAATTGTCGATAATGCTGGCTTGATCAAAAAGGTGCGAGTTCCGCGTGAACTGTTCCCAGTTGCCAGCGTGTTGTCCAATTTCATACATGTCCTCATCCAACTGGGGCTCTTGGCGATCATTGCGCTCATCTCTGGCGTGCATATTACCTTGAGCTGGTTTTGGCTTCCTGTGATCTTAGGTCTCGAGGTGGTTTTTGCAACCGGGTTGGTTCTCGCCACTTCGAGCTTGAATGTATATTTACGGGATACTCGTTATGTGGTCGATTCCTTCAATACGATCTTGTTTTGGCTTGTTCCCGTCTTCTACGATTTCTCGGCTATTCCAAAGAAGTACGCCGACGTTTATCAGTACAACCCGATTGCCGCATTAGTGCTTGCGATGCGCCAAGTCATTCTCCTTGGCAATCCGCCCTCCGCCGTGTTGATGCTCAAGACAGTGCTGGTCTCCTGCCTATCACTCACGCTAGGCGTCTTTATCTTTGGGCGCTTGAAGCAAGAGTTCTATGATCAGATATAGCTCTCTCGCGCCATGAATGCAGTTTCGTTTCAACACGTCTCCAAGACTTTCCCGCACCATGCGGGACGCATGTTACTGCGGGAACGGGTGAAGCACCTTTTCGAAAAACGAGTGGCACAGCCGTTCTACGCGTTAAAGAATGTGTCTTTTACCCTTCGCCCTGGCGAATCCTTGGGTATTGTCGGATCCAACGGTGCCGGCAAGAGCACATTGCTTGGACTCGCGGCACAAATTGTCCGCCCTTCGGCGGGGCAAGTGATTGTAAACGGCAGGATCGCAGCGCTTCTGGAACTGGGCTCTGGCTTCCATCCGGACTTGACCGGAGAGGAGAACGTCTACTTGAATGCGTCCTTGCTGGGTTTAACCAGGGCACAGACGAGATCGTCGTACCCTGAAATCGTTGAATTCGCCGAGATCGGAGATTTCATTCAGGAGCCCTTACGCACCTACTCCAGCGGCATGGTCATGCGTCTCGCATTTTCCGTGGCTGTAAATTTAGATCCGGATGTCCTCATCATCGATGAAGTCCTGGGGGTCGGGGACGCGGCATTTCAGGCCAAATGTTTCGACCGCATTCGCGCTTTCCGCCGTGCTCGGAAGACCTTGGTGTGCGTTTCGCACGCCAAGGAGGCCTTGAGCGAAATCTGCGACACCGCGATCTGGCTCGATCACGGCGAAGTGATGATGCAAGGTTCTGTCGAACAAGTGTGGCAGGCCTACACCGGCGGGCCGGTGGTATCCATGTAAGCATGCAAACAATTTCTGAGTCGCCATACCTAACTTCCTTGCGATAACATTGAGCCTGACGCTTCTGATGTTCACAGGTCTATACTCAACCCGATTTCGACCCAAGCGTTTCTGGCCCGACGGGCGTGGTTATTGGTCCGGGCACCTGTCTCTAGCTGCCGATTTGATTGATGCGGTCAAGCCGTCCTTAGTGGTAGAGCTCGGAACTTATTACGGCGAATCTTACTTCGGTTTCTGCCAAGCAATTCAAGAACGCGGGATCGACTGCCGAACCCATGCAGTCGATACTTGGCAAGGAGATTTGAACACAGGCCGCTACGGCGCGTCAGTATTTGAAGCTGTCTCGGCTTACAATGCGGCGCACTATTCGTCGTTTTCATCGCTTTTGCGAATGAGCTTCGATGAAGCTTCCAATCTCTTTACCGATCGCACAATCGACCTATTACATCTGGATGGCTGTCACAGCTATGAGAGCGTCAGACGTGATTTCGAAACGTGGTTGCCCAAGGTATCCAAGAACGGCATCATCCTGATCCACGACATTGCTGTTCGCAAGGATGGCTTCGGCGTATGGCGATTTTGGGAGGAGATTTCCGAGCGTTTTCCATCGTTTGCCTTTTGGCACAGCAGTGGGCTCGGGATGCTTGTAAACGGCAAGACAGATGATTTCAAGAACCCCTTCCTCGCCTCTTTGTTTGGCGGAACGTGCGACCCACAAACAATTCGAGACTACTACGTCCTTTGTGCGGAAAGGTTATCTTTTGCCCCCCGCTCAGGAAGAGAGGAAGTCTACAAGTGCCAGGTGTATTCGCCTGATGCGGCGGGCTACACAGAGGGCCGTAGCCAAGTAGCCGACGTCTCGCCTCGCCAATGGGTGAGCATAGATCTGGAGGTGCCTGTTCCCACTGGACGTCTGCGGCTGGACCCTATTAACAGTTTGTCGACGGTCGAAATCTCAGAAATCGTCTTAGAGTGTGCGTCGAGCCAAAGTATCTTGTGGCGCCTTGATTCCACGCGATTAGATGAAATCGTTTGTGCTGGAACGGCTGTTCGCATCCCGGACGAAGATAGATTGATTGTCTTTAGCTATGGGGACGATCCGCAATTGCTTCTTCCTCCGGTCACGACTCCCGAGCAGTCCGGATCGCTGCGATTTCATTGTTCCCTCCGAATTGATCCAAGCTTCAGTTTGGTCGAGCAGTCCTTTGAAAGATATTTTGAATTACTCTCGGACCGAGCAAAACTCCGGGCATCCCTCGCATCCGCTGACAGTGAGCGGGTGGACCTCAGGATGTCCTTGGAAGCAGCCACCACGGAAATAAGCCACGTCCGCACGTCGCTAGCCCATGCTGAAACCGAACGGGAGCACTTCCGAACGTCTCTGGAACACGCCGATTCCACAAGGGTCGAGCTGGAGCGCCAGCTTAAAGAGCAGCCGAAGGTTGATACCGGGAAAGTGCGCTCTCTTGAAGCTGAGATTGCAACTCTGCAACTCGCATTCGCGGCAGAGCGAGACAGAGCGAAAGATCTGTTGCGAGATATCAAGGCTCTTCGGAGCTCGTTGTCTTGGCAAATGATGAAGCCCATGCGAGCGATCGGAGAAAGTGTTATCAAAATTCACCGTTCGCTCTTACGAATTCTCTACGAGTCTCCCGCATTTCCATGGACAGGGAAGGCGCTCGCCAAGGCGGCTTACGCCTGGCGTCTGCCTGGAAGCGGCCTTCTCCTTCCTTCAAACCCGTTGTTTTCAACGGAGTTTTACGCCGTTTCTAATTCGGACATACCGAAGAATCGCAATCTATGGGCTCACTACATAGGTTTTGGGGCTGACGAAGGGCGAAACCCACATCCCCTCTTTACTACCAGTTTTTACCTGGCAAAAAACGCCGACGTAGCGTCGAGCGGAATGAATGCGTTGGTGCACTATTTCGCCTATGGGGCCGCGGACAACCGTTGGCCCCATCCGACATTCGATGGTTCTGCTTATCTGACTCAGCGCCCTGATGTAAGAGCTAACGGCATGAATCCGCTCCTCCATTATTGGGAGTATGGCAGGCAAAAGGAGAACGACGCCGCTCCGCAGTCGAGCTTCCCATTATCTCCGGCATACCAGTCCGTTTTCGGAAGTGCGGCGCGTCCGGAAATGCCCGGTGTATCGAGTGCCACTAGCATTCGCGAGATTCGTGGCCCATTAATTTCCATTCTGCTGCCAACTTTTGACACACCATCCAAATTTCTTCGTCTCGCGATTGATTCAGTTCGGCGGCAGAGCTATCCTCATTGGCAGCTCTGTATTTATGATGATGGATCATCCAATCCAGAAACCATCTCCCTTTTGAAAGAGTATGCCGCGTTGGCGGACCCTCGATTCGTGTTGGGATGGGGAGCCGTCAATGGAGGAATCGCTCAAGCATCAAATGGTGCCCTGGCGCTGGCGCAGGGAGCTTATGTCGGAATGCTCGATCATGACGATGAGTTGGAACCGGACGCTTTGATGGCAGTGGCCCGCAAGCTTGAGGAAGAACCTTTATTAGAAGTGATTTACACGGATCAAGACTACGTCAACGTCAATGGTGAACGAACCGGGACACTCTTAAAACCGGATTGGTCCCCTGAGATGTTCCGGGGTGTGATGTACGTGAATCATTTGTTGGTTGTAAGTTCCGAGCTCATCCGCCGCGTGGGCGCATTTGATGCCGCGTTCGACCGCATCCAGGATTTCGAATTCATGCTGCGCGTTTCGGAAAAAGCCGGCAAAATTGGTCATGTTCGCCGGATTCTCTACCATTGGCGGTCGGTACCTGGCAGTGTCGCTTCGGGCGCAAATTCAAAAGGAGTGCTAGAGCCGCTGCAAGCTGCGGCAGTCAACGCTCATCTGTCGCGGTGCGGTATCAATGCTGTCGCCAGTCCGCATCCCTCGCTTTCTCATCGATTGAGGCTGAATCCCGTCGAACGATCGACGTTTCCAAGAGTGCTCGTTGTGATCCGAGAAGGTACATCGACTTCAGTCGCCGATACTGTTAGCTCGATCATTCGTCGATCCACTTATCCAAATCTGACTATATGCGTGCCACCATCGCTTTCGCATGACTTGCCAGCGGACCCGCGTATTACTGTACGCGATTTGGAGGACGTGTGCGGCCAACTGGCGTCCGACGAATTCTTGGTATGGATCGACGGCGATTTAGAGATCGTGACGCACGACTGGGTAGAAACCCTACTTCTTTACTGCGAACAGAGGGACATCGCTTGCGTCTCGCCGCTGATCGTGCGCGAGGAGAAGGTTTGGTGCGCGGGGCTGGTTTTAGGGATGGATCGAGGTGTTGGCTATGCGATGAGAGGCTGGGCCGCCGACTCGGACGGTTATGCGGGCTCGCTCTCCTGCTCGCATGAGGTGAGCGCCGTCTCAGGCGAGTGCATGATGATTTCGGGCTCCATGTTCCGGCAACTCGGCGGTCGCGTTAAGTACTACTCCACGTCGGTGTTCGATGGAGCTGATTTGGCTCTTAGAGGATTGACTATCAAGAGACGAAACATTATCACGCCTCAGGCCATTGTGCGAAAGAGCACTCTATCCGCGTGCCCTCCGGGTTGGAAATTGGATGAAGCACTGTTTGTCGATCGCTGGAGAGACCTGATCCGCCAGGGAGATCCCTTCTACAACTCGAATTTCCTGCAGGAAGCCCCAGGGTACCTCGTCACAACAGCAGCCGCAGGGGCGCGCTCGTGAACGTCCTTCTTGTCAGCCATTGCGATTTTCACGGCAATAGCGCAATGCACCTTTACAGCATTGCGAACGAACTAACCGATCTTGGGTTAAATTGCGCCATGTGTGTCCCAAACTCGGTTTCCACCATTGAATCTCATGGTACGCCGAAGTTCGCCATCGTCCCCTATGCTGACGCTTATGGGAAAGGTGTTGGTTTCCCGAACGGAAAGGGTCCGGATTTAATACATGCCTGGACGCCCCGTGAATTAGTACGCGAGCTTACGGAGTACCTCGTGGGTGTGTATAAATGCAGCTATGTCGTCCACCTCGAGGACAATGAAGAGGTTATTCTCGAAAATGAACTGGGCGGCCTGACCTTCGAGGAAGTTTTGCGTCTTCCGGCCAAGCGAATCGATACGCTAGTGCCCGCGCATCGTTCGCACCCGACGCGCTATCGGAAATTCCTTGCCGGGGCCGTTGGTGTTACCGCTCTCATCGATCGGCTGCTTGAATTCAAGCCGCCCGATTTGCCGGGCCTGGTCTTTTGGCCGGGCTTTGACCTGGAGTTTCTTCGTCTGCCTAGTTCGACTGGCGAACTCCGTAGGAAGTTTGGCGTTCCCGAAGGAGACACGGTTCTCGCGTACAACGGCAACATACACCAGACGAACGCCGCGGAAGTCCATAGCCTCTTCTTGGCCGCACAAGCGCTTCGGCGGTCGGGGAGGCACGTCAAACTCCTAAAGACCGGCAGGAACGATATAGCGGAGGGCTGGATACAGGAAGCAATTGAATCAGGCGCAGTGGCCGATTTGGGGTTCTTGCCTAGAGCCGAATTACCTGCCGTTCTGGCAGCAGCCGACATTCTGGTCCAGCCTGGCAGAGCGGACAAGTTCAACGACTATCGCTTTCCTTCCAAGCTTCCAGAGTTTTTCGCTGCAGGCAAGCCCGTGATTCTTCCTCGATCCAACGTCGGACATTCGCTCCGCGATGGTATCGAGGCTTTACTGCTGGACTTCGGAAACGCGATCGAGATCGCGAAGAAAATCGAGTTGCTGATGGACGATCCGGAGCTTGCGGCGCGCGTCGGCGCGGCAGGCAAGGACTTTGCCATTCGTCGACTTTCCTGGAAGAAGAACGTTGCGCCGCTGCCGGACTTTTACGCTCGCGTGCTCGCGCGGACGAAGGCCCTCCCAAAACCAGATGCGGTTGAAAAGTCGATCGACTTTACCACTCCGGTTAAATTGATTGCTTTCTATTTGCCGCAGTTCCATCCGATTAAGGAAAATGATTCATTCTGGGGTAACGGATTCACGGAATGGACCAATGTGACCCGCGCAAAGCCCAATTTTGAAGGGCATGAACAGCCAAGACTTCCGGCGGATTTGGGGTTCTACGACCTGCGCGTGCCTGAGGTGCTTGAACAGCAAGCGCAGCTTGCGCGCAAATATGGCATTTATGGGTTCTGTTTCTACTACTATTGGTTTGGCGGGCGCCGTGTTTTGGAGCGCCCTCTCCAGTCAATGCTGGAGTCCGGCAAGTCGGATTTTCCCTTCTGCATATGCTGGGCCAATGAAAACTGGACGCGCAACTGGGATGGATCGAGAGACGAGGTTCTGATCGAACAAGACTATTCTGGCGATCTTTGCGAACAGTTCATTCGCGAGGTCATTCCGGTGATGCAAGATCGCCGCTACATTCGCTTCGGTGGCGCGCCAGTGCTCCTGGTGTATCGAGTAAACCAATTGCCCGACCCAGTCAGTGTCACGCGAAAATGGAGACAGATCTGCGCGGAAGCTGGCATGAGTGTGATTCATCTCTGCGCCGTTCAAAGCTTCGGCATCGGCGATCCGCGTCAATACGGGTTTGACGCGGCGATCGAGTTCCCCCCGCACACCAAGCGGGCCTTGATCGACCAGCGATCTTTTCCTGGACTGAATACAGACTTCGAGGGTTACCTGGAAGATTACGGTGCAATCGTCGCTAACCAACTGGCGATTTCACGTCCGGACTATCCGCTCTATCGCGGTGTCATGCCGGCGTGGGACAACACGCCCAGGCGGAAGAACAAAGCTCACATACTGGTCCATTCGAGTACGGAGCAATATGAGCGATGGCTCTACGAACTTGTAAAACAATCTTTACAACACTCAACGCAAGAACCCGTTTTATTTATCAACGCCTGGAACGAATGGGCGGAGGGAGCGTATCTCGAACCTGACCAGCAGTTGGGGCATGCGCGGCTGATCGCCACCCGAAACGCTTTGCAACGGGGTACGTCTGATCACACAACTAGGCTGGAGCGGAGCGAGATGTCACGGCCGACTGTGCGATCAAATGGCTCCGCTTCGACTGGTGTGGAACGGTTGTACTCCCGCTATCCTTTGAAGCCTCTCAGTTACGGAACTGTACGAGACTTCTGCGACAGTCTTGAAAACCTCACGGCCCTGGCTACCGCAAATGGGGACTTGAAGGATTGCCAACGCCCGTGGGTTTTGAAGGCGATTCTGTCAAAGGTTAAAGCGAAGGGACGGTTACTCGAGATCGGCGCCGGGGAGCCGATTGTCGCCGATCTGCTCCAGCAACTCGGCCACGAAGTATGGATCGTCGATCCCTACGACGGATCGGGGAATGGGCCGACCGCATACGAACAGTACCGGGCGCGTTATCCGAAGTTAAAGTTTTTGCGCTCAAATTTCGCTGAGCGTTTACAGGGGATCGAGGAGAACTCGGTTGATTGCATCTACTCCATTTCCGTGTTGGAGCACGTACCAGGGCCCGACTTAAATAATGTATTTGCGGGGATGAGGCGATTTCTGAAGCGCGACGGTGTGAACATTCATGCGATCGACCATGTCCACCGCGGGAACGGCGCGGACGAACATCTGGCAAACCTGCGGTACATGGTTCGAGGCTTTGGTTTCCAACAGGACGAATTAGACGGTCTGCTGGAAGCAATGAACGCTGACACGGATACATACTATCTGTCCGCGGAAAGCCACAACCGCTGGCGAGGACAGGTTCCCTACGATCAGTTTCCGATGCGGGTTTGCGTGAGCATACAAATTGTATCTCAGGCGGTTCGGCTGAATGTTGATAAGCCGCTTTCGCCCCGGTCGAATTGATTGAACCGCCCTAACCCGTCGGAGACCCCATACGCCGTGATTCTTGAGTCAAAGTCCAGCGGTAGCTGATGGCTTTGATCACAGACTCGTAAAGCTTCGCGGTGCCGATTGGGCAGTTCCCAGGAACACTCTGCGGAAGAAGCCGTCGAGATCATGAGGAAAGTCCGATTCTCTTGTGGACAAAGGTCATACAAGTTTCGTAACCGTCGCATATCCACGTCGCAGCCCATTGTGCACTGGTCCGCCTTTAGCTTTATAAGATAGCTGGCGCTGGAGTACGCGGGTTGGTTGCGGCACCCGATAAAGCCCTCCAAGTAATGGCCGCACGTCCAGTCTGACGGCGGACGCAGACAGGATTAGGGTCCACAAGAAGCGGAGGATAAGCCTCTATAATCCCGGCCGAATTTAGTAAGTCGCTCGATCCCATGCCTGCATCTCCGCATGTAGATCATAGTGAAGCCAGGAACTCACATCAGGCAAGTCAATCAAGGGCCAAACTGGCCGACCCGCTTCGCCATTCTGACCTGCCAGAGGATTGGAAAGGGCATTTGAAGCCTGTCGGTAATGCAAATCAACTATCTGCCCATACTCCTTCTGTCCGGGGCTTTTCTTTGTTCCGGTCAAACCACGCCCGTTGCTGATCCAACTCTCGATTCGACCGGCTTGCCCGGGTACCTTAAGGTGCTGGCCCAACCAGCCGCCGAGCCGTGGAGCAAGATTAGCGAGAAACAAAGATTCGGCCTCTACGCATCCCTCAATTTCTCGCCCTACGCAGGTTTGAGTTCCATGGCCTCGGCGGCAATCAGCCAGGCGATTGACAGCCCCCACGAATGGGGTCAAGGATGGGGACCCTACGGCGTTCGTGTTGCCAGCAGCTACGGTAGCAGTTTTGTCGCGTATACCATTACCTATGGCACGTCCGCGATATTTAGAGACGACAACCGCTACTTCCGGTCCAACCAGGGGGCGTTCGGCGCCAGGCTCGGGCACGTGATCATATCGCCCTACTTGGCTCATAGCGATTCTGGGAACATCCGCTTCTCGGCCTCTTCGTTCCTCGGCGGCGCGGGAGGCGCGGGCATTCCCCTCCTATGGTCGCCACCAACTTGGCAGGGCTGGAATAACGTGGCTGTCAATTACGCAATCTGGTACGGCGGGTTGGCGGGTGTCAACTTGGTACGCGAGTTCTATCCCAGCCTCGTTCGGCATCACCTTAAGAAGGCCCAGCGTTCGTCTTCTTCGACAAACTCCGCACCACTGAAATAGACGGCTTTATCACCCCGCGTGGTCTATTTGCGGGTGTTTCGCTGCAGAGTCACCCCCAGCACAAAACGCGAACGACGGCCTGGAAATTTGCTGCCGGAGGTGCGAGACGTCGGATTCGGTAAAGGATGTGATCGCCATCAAATCTCAGGAGCTTCCGATAATATGTGATATCGGGATGTGAATCGGTGGGCAACTGGGCGGACATCGCATTCCACTTTCACTTTGCGCCAGATGCTTCTAGGTTGCAAAATGGCCTCGAATGATGTCCCGGATTCGCAGGCTTGCGCGTCCATCGCCAAACGGGTTTGCAACCCGCGAGCGCTTAAGATATTCCGCCGGATTATCTAGTAGAAGCACTGTCTCAGCTACGATGCGGTCCGGGTCCGTACCTGTCAGCCGGGCAGTGCCGGCCACTATCGCTTCCGGACGCTCCGTGTTCTGGCGCATGACCAGCACTGGTTTGCCCAGCGAAGGGCCTTCTTCCTGAATACCGCCGGAATCAGTAAGGAGCACATACGCCCGGCTGATAAGGTTAACGAAAGCACCATACGTCAAAGGCTCAATTAAGCGGATTCCGTCGCATCCGCGCAAAAACTCGTTCACAATATTTCTGACGCTCGGATTCGGATGAACTGGAAAGACGATTTCCACGTCATCGCGGGATGCCAAGGCCCGCAACGCCCGGCAGATTCCTTCCAGCCCCTCTTCAAAGCTCTCCCGCCGGTGGGCGGTAACGACGATTAGCTTCTTTCGTGAATCAATATCAGGTAAGCCCTCCACTTCCAGTTGACCGGAAGCCAGGGCATCCCGGGTTTCCAGCAAAGCGTCTATTCCAGTATTCCCTGTTACAAACGTATGCTTCGCTTCGACGCCTTCGCGCAAAAGATTATCCTCTGCGCCCGACGTAGGTGCAAAATGCAACGTCGCCAGACGTCCCACCAGCACGCGATTCATTTCCTCGGGAAAGGGCTGTGCAATATTACTTGAGCGTAAGCCGGCTTCCACGTGTCCTACAGGGACTCTGCAGTAAAAACCACTTAAGGCTCCACATAGGGTTGTAGTGGTGTCGCCTTGAACTAACACCAGATCGGGGCCTTCTTCAAGAAAGATTCGCTCAAGCGCGCCGATAATTCGCGACGTGGATTCCAACAGGCTCTGGTCAGGGCGCATGACATTGAGATCGAAATCCGGCGAGATCGCAAAAGTGCGGAGCGCCTGATCGAGCAGGCCCCTGTGCTGCGCGGTCACGATTGTGCGCGTGTCGAACTCCTGTGGACATTCACGAAGTCGCCTTATGACCGGTGCCAGCTTGATCGCCTCGGGCCGAGTGCCCAAGATGACATGGATCTTAAGTTGGCCGGAGGACATGGTTGTAATTTCCGCAGGATGCGAGCGCTAACCGGTGTGTTTCTAAGCAAGCGAACGTCCAAGTGGCCCCATGGTCACCGGCGCACTCGCTCAATCCCTATCCTCAGACATTTTGCATCTCGATGATAGACCATGTTAGCCTTTAACCAGCCGGGGGAGTAGTGGAGGGTGATTGTATAAGGATTTCCCGCGATCGCATGTCAAGCTGTCCCAGCCTGCATACCACCTACTCGACGCCGCAGGTCGCTGGTTTCTCGAGTCCGGTATTCAACAAGGTAATGGTGGGGTTTCTCGGTACTACCGCCGTGATCTTTGTACGCACGCGCGCATTTCGACCGAGATCACTGGCTACGCGGTAAGCGCGCTGATCTATCTGTATCAGCGGCTCGGAGAAGGCGAGTATCTCGAGTCCGCGCTCCACGCAGCGCGTTTTCTGACTCGAACGGCGTGGAACCCACAAGTTCGTGCGTTTCCGTTTGAATTCGATGTGGATGGAGAACAACCGCAGGCGCTCGCGTATTTTTTTGATACAGGAATCATCGTCCGCGGGCTACTGGCGGCGTCGCGTGTTTCGGGGGAAGCTGAGTTTAGAGACGTTGCCATTGCGGCGGGCCACGCGATGTTAGCGGACTTTTACGCGGGGGAGGGCATCATCCCGATTCTTACGATACCGCAAAAACTTCCGCTGCCCAACCACTCGAATTGGTCATCTGTGCCTGGATGCTATCAATTAAAATCGGCTATGGCTTGGTATGAGCTCTACGAAGTTACCGGGGCGACCAACTTCCTTCGGGCTTATGAGTCGGCCGTCAAAGACGCACTTACAACCGAAGCCCATTTTCTGCCGGGGGTAACAGATCCGGAAAGAGTCATGGACCGGCTACACGCCTATGCATACTTCCTGGAAGGGTTGTTACCTGTATTAGGACGGGAAGACTGCGCTTCGTGCTTTCAGAAAGGAATTGAGCGGATCGCTGCGTATCTTCAGGACATTTCTCCGCTGTTTTCCAGGTCCGATGTGTATGCCCAGCTTCTGCGGTTGCGGCTGTATGGCGAAATTTTAGGCGTCATTCCCGCGGATCCATATATGGCGGCGCGTGAGGCAGCCCAAGTGGCCGGATTTCAACTGTACGCTGAGGATTCTGCCGCCTCTAATGGATTCTGCTTCGGGCGTAGGTGCGGCCAGCTGCTGTCCCATGTGAACCCAGCTTCAACGGCCTTTTGCGTGCAGGCATTGGCCTTATGGGACGATTACAAAAGCAATGCCCTAGAGGGTGCGCGCCAGACTTTGATTTGAGGAGATCTTGAAGCAAACCATCAAGGTTCTCTTCGCGTCCGGGTCCCAAGATCTGATTCCCACTGCCATTGAGGAGGTGGAAAAGCTTTTTCCTGAGCTTCCTCTGACGGTGGTTTCTGAATTCCCGGTCTCCGGGCTCCGGCCCGGAATGCGCTGGATCCCTTACCCGGCGGCTCGCAGCCTGCGGGAGAACTGGTCCTTGCTCAGGTGGACTTTTCGCGATAAGCGCATCCGCATCGCTGCTGTGATTTTGCAGCCGCGGACTCCCTATAGGGGGATGCAACTGATCGCCTTTCTACTCGCGCCTAGGAACTTCCTGGCTTTCAATGAAAACTTCGGCCACTTCATGTTGCGGCCACAGTCATTAATGACAATTCTCCGGCATATAAGTTGGAGAACTCGGAATTTTTTCGTGTGGCAATTATCGCCGGGCGGCCCTTCGTACGTGCTCCTGTGGACCCTCCTGCGCCCGAGTGCTTGGCGGCATCCGCTAAGAGTGTTCGGAGCCAGTGTTGCGGGCATGGTAGTCAGTCTACTGAAAGCGATCCTTCCGCGGCGACGGCGACTGTCTCTATCAGCCGAAACCCGGCCGACGGGTATTTCTGTAATCATTCCATCCCGCGATGGAAAAGAACTGCTGGCGCAGTTGCTACCAGACGTGGTTCGCCAGATCGATCAGATCGGCGGCGAGATTATTGTTATCGACAACGGTTCCAAGGATGACACGGCCGGCTTCTTGGCACACACGTATCCCCTGCTTAAACTCGAATCCTCTCCGACACCTTTATCGTTTTCTCGCGCTGTCAATGCCGGCATTGGAATATCGCGCTTCTCGCACGTCTGCCTGCTTAATAACGACATGATCATCAAGGAAGGCTTCTTTGAGGCGTTACTCGCTGCCTTCAACAAGGTGCCGGAGTTGTTCTGCGCCACCGCTCAAATTTTCTTTGTAGCGGGGGCGCGGCGTGAGGAGACCGGCAAGGCAATCATGCCGCCGCCCTCCCGGCGCGCACCCTTGGATTTTCCACTTCGTTGCGATGCTCCTTTGCCGGGAGAAGATCTAAGCTATGTTCTCTACGGCAGCGGTGGGTGTTCCCTATTCGATACCGAGAAGTTATTAACTTTGGGAGGGATGGATGAGATTTACGACCCGGTCTATGTTGAAGATCTTGACCTGGGATTTCGAGCCTGGCAGCAGGGCTGGCCTTCCGTATTCGTCGCCGGGGCGCAAACGATTCACATGCACCGGGCGACGACTTCCAAATATTATCCGCAGGAATATTTAGAAGAACTTCTGGAACTGCACTACCTTCGTTTCTTGGCGCGTACCATTACGAGTCCGCGCGTTTTTTTCAGTTTGTGGAGGCATGCGATCCGTCGGCTCAGCGTCCTCAGCGCAACCAACGTAGTTTCGCCTCAGGCGGCGCCGCTTGCAAAAGCACGGCACAGTCCTTTTTGGATACGACGCCCTCGCCTTACGGAACTCTCCGATCAGCACATTCTCGCTGTTGGGAGTGGAATGGTTTCCGTAATACCCGGCCGACCGTTTGGCAATCGTCCCGTCGTCTTATTGGCGACCCCGTATCTCCCGTTTCCGCTTGCACACGGCGGCGCCGTACGCATGTTCAATCTGATGCGCCGTGCGGCGCAGGATTTCGACCAGGTGTTGGTTTGCTTTACGCCGGAACCAGCAGCAATCCCCGATGAGCTGCTGGAACTCTGTTGCGAAGTAGTGCAGGTTAAACGCATCGGTACACACTTGCTTCCTTCTACTGAGAGGCCGGAGATAGTGGAAGAGTTCGATTCGCCGGCATTCCACGCCGCGCTGCGCCAAACCGTGCGGAAGTGGAAGCCGGGCATCGTGCAACTGGAATTTACGCAGATGGCGCAATACACGTCGGACTGCGCACCGGCAAAAGTGATCCTAATCGAGCACGACGTCACCTTAGATCTCTATCAACAGCTTCTAAAAAGCAATGATGACTGGGAAGTGAGTCGTCAGTTGGACCGCTGGATTCCATTTGAAGTGGCAGCATGGCGGGAGGTTGACAGGGTGGTCACCATGTCCGAGAAAGACCGGCAATTTACAATTTCCTTTGGGATCAATCCACAGCGCACCGTCTGCCTTCCCAATGGTGTCGACCTCAAGCGCTTTCAGCCCATCTGCACGCCACCCGAACCACGGCGCCTACTCTTCATCGGAACATTCGCTCACCTGCCGAACCTGCTTGCAATTGAATTCTTTCTGCGCGAAGTCTGGCCGCAGGTTCGACCGCACGGCGCAACGCTGCACATAATAGCCGGCAAGAGTAGCCAGTATTATCTAGACCGGTATCAGGACCGCGTCAGTATAGATCTCGCGCAATCGGGGATTGAAGTCGAAGACTTCGTAGCGGACGTCCGTCCTGCGTACGGACGGGCTGCTGTTGTGATTGCACCCCATCTAGCCTCGGCTGGAACAAATATCAAAATTATGGAAGCGATGGCTATGGGGAAGCCGATCGTGAGCACGCCGGCGGGCGTAAACGGGCTCGATCTGGATCCTGATCAGGACGTAATGATCGCCAGTACAGCGATCGACATGGCGCGATCAATTCTCGAATTGTTTGGGGACACCGCCAAGAGAGAATGCTTGGGAAGGCAGGCGCGGGCAACAGTCGAAAATCGATTTAGTTGGGACTCGATCGCCCGCAGCCAGAAGTTGCTATACCACCAGTTACTTAACGGGCGCGAGGGATGATGACGCTACTTCACGGCCAGCCAGGCAAGAAATAAACCATCAGGCTCAACGTCTTCCCAGTAAGAAATGGGTTTGCTCGATACTTCCCGGCAGTGGCGGGAGAGCAGACGCTCCAGTCCGCTGCGATGAAACCATCGCTCCCAAGGTGGCGTAGGGAGCCTTCCCCAGGCCTCGATATTTTTATCAATAATCACAATTCGCCCTGCGGGCTTCACAATTCGACATAACTCGGCCACACTACTTGAAATATCAATCGCATGCTCAAGGGACTCGATCGCGTAGGCGCCATCGCAGGACGCGGTAGCCAGAGGAAGCGCTGTCATGGACGCGGCGCAGCGGTGAATTCCCAAGGGCACACGGGCGAGCATGGCTTCCGCGATATCGATCGCGTTAACAGAGGCCGACGGATAGCGATCCTTTACGATCCGCGCGAAGCGACCCTTGCCGCAACCCACGTCGGCGACGCATTTCTCGCTTAGATCACCTAGGTGCTCTAGAAGCAGTTTGACATGATAAATTCGTGGGTCGATCGTGGAAGGGTAGTGCTCCTCTTGCAACGCAGCATCGTTGAAGAAGGCGCGAATCTCCGCGGCGATCAGCGGGGCCGGTCTCTTCTCAGAATCAGGCCACCCCAGAATCCGACCCAACCAATTCATGCATTGATCTTATCAATGTCACTGCAAGCGTTCGCTCACGACCCCTCCTCTGAGCAGCCTCGCGCGGACTCGTACAAGTGCTCGATAAGTCAAATTAACGGTAGCGATCCTGGCTTTGAAGCGAGAAGCGCGCCCACTTTCATCTAATAAGGCTGAGCTTCTGTCACTCCATTAAACCGATTCCCGGCGTCTGCTTGAACTTTGTTGTGCACTGGGCTGGGCTCAACACTGAGGGCCTTCTCTAACCGTGCAATTCGTTGTCCCTGTGCCGAAATGCGGAGATCTTTGGCCAAATTGGATCTCTGAGCTCCGGCCCTGAGTCCAAGGGCATACCCACTAAGCAATGCACCGGCTGCCAGTAGAATTGAGCCGACAATCCATCCCGCTATGTGTTCGAGTTCCAAGTTCGTCGCGGACGAGCCTTTTAAGTAGATAACCTCTCAGGGAAAATGTCAATCGTCACTGTTGTAGAACCGAATGGCCCTAGGGTTCCCTCAAGTTCCCGCTCCGCCGTTCGTTATCTAACTGATTACCTGCTCTTGGCAGCCGCGATCCGATCGGCGATCATCCTGTAAGCGTTGTCCGACATTCCGGGCCCCTGGACATGAAATTCGAAATCACCGCCTGAAACCGGCTGAATTTTGATTTGGCTTCCGTCCCGCTTCATTTCTTTGATCTGTGCGTAGTCCCAAGTGTGTGAATGTTTCGCGTCGCTTATATCTTGGAAGCTCACGCCCCTTGGGTTAATCACGAGTCGGCCATCGTCATTGTGGTATCGGGCATCGAAGATAAATTCCGACGGTTCTGTCGACGCCGCTACCACGGGGCCCTCAGCGTTCAGCGACTCCACGACGGCTAGGTCGCCCTGCGACGTGCCTGCGATACTGACTCTCAGAGGAGCGCCGCTGCTGAAAGAATTGTTCGATTTGACGAACTCCACCACGCGCGCGTTGCTTGGATTGTCAAAGCGGATGAAGCGGCCGTCCGACGTTATTAATCCAAAGCTATTCGTCGATGAACTCACCGGGCACTCGACATTCTCGGCACGGATGGTTTCGGTGCGGGTTGTCGTACTGCGATTAGGGTTGATCTGGGTGGACTCTCGATGTTCAGTCTTCGTGTTTTGGCACGAGGCG
>Ga0105245_10001359_pt1 | contig 22133 bp, 17 predicted proteins | sample KBSM54metaG_FD_81523 | JGI IMG/M metagenome (GOLD analysis project Ga0105245, IMG submission 81523) | Miscanthus rhizosphere microbial communities from Kellogg Biological Station, Michigan, USA - KBS M5-4 metaG | ecosystem: Host-associated > Plants > Roots > Rhizosphere > Soil | place...
ACCGATCCTGTCTGTGAATTGCTGGGCTATGATCGCGCCATGCTGCTGGAACTCCGCATTGATGACGTTGTGGACGGCTCAACCCACGTGGCTGCTCCGCTCTTTCAGCAGTTTGTGGCCGAAGGCAAGCAGTCCGGGAGAATTACTCTCAAGCATCGCTCCGGCAAGAAGGTCCCGGTGAAGTATTCATCTCTGGTTGAGCCAGATGGCTGCGTGGTGGCGCACTGGGAACCTCTGGAATCTCCAGCCACCGCCTGATCTCTGCTTCAGTCACTCCATCAACAACTTCACCGGTCTGCTCTCGATACTCAGCTCGGCTGGCAGTATGCCCAGCAACTCGCCATCGGCCTGGGAATGGACAGTGCGCATGCCCGGAATGGCCGTGCAGCGAAACCACTTGGTGTGGATGGCATCCACGCTTTCCACTTTCCAGTTGGCCCCCGTGGCCACACTCGCAAAGTATGAGAAGAAGCGCCGAATTTTATTTGTTCTAAAAAGCAGCAGACAAAAATCCGGTCGCCAAAGGCCGGTTCCCAGTCTTACCCGGCTCAGCAAGCCCGGAAACTTGCCTGCGCGCACGCACATCGCCAGCATGGCCTCGCCCTGGTGGCGGGTCCCCTGCTCATCTTCCCACTCAATCTGAAACATGGGGTACTTTCGGCGCATGGCCATACGCGCCATCTCCAGAAAATAGGCGTTTCGTCCCCAGAATTCTTTTGCTTCCACTTCTGTGCGATACATCAACTCGGCGTCCGCTCCCACGCCTGCCGCCACAAGAAAGTAACGCTTCTCCGGGCCATGTTCTCCCTGTGAACACACCAGGCCGGGATGAAACTCACGCGGCTGATACGTCAGCAGCCTGTTTGCCGCCTCTACCGGATCAGAAGGCAAGCCCAAGTCCGATGCCAGCAGATTTCCGCTGCCCAGCGGCACCAGCCCCAGCGCCAGATCGACGCCGTCGCGCGTCGCGTAAGCTCGCATGATGCCGTTCAGCGCTTCATTGGCCGTGCCATCGCCTCCGCAAGCGATCACCGTGTCAAAGCCGCGTCCCACCGCTTCCTCTACCTGCTGGATCGCGCTGCCTGCATGAGTCGTCGCGCAAGTCTCAACCTGCACGCCTGCCGTCCGCAGAACTTCCTCCACGCGTGCGATATCCTGCGTGCGCTTGCTGCGTCGGCGTCCTGAAGCGGGGTTGTAGATGAGAAAAGCTTTCTGCACGGCTGGATTATAGTAGGCGAAGTGCTAGCACGAATGCTTGTCGACGAAATGGACTAAAATTCAACCGCCATGTCTTCCGACCCCACACGATCCTTCCGGGCCGCCCGCGACTTCCTTCTCGCACATCGCGATGACTACGCCGCCGCTTACGCAGGCTTTCAATGGCCCAAGCTTGATCGCTTTAACTGGGCGCTGGATTGGTTTGACCAGATTGCCGCCGGTGATCGCCGCAACCAGACCGCGCTCTGGGTGGCCTACGAAGACGGCCGCCAGGACAAGCTGACGTTTGCGGAACTCTCTGATCGCTCCAATCGCCTCGCCAATTATTTTCGCGGCCTCGGCGTTCGCCGTGGCGACCGCGTGCTGCTCATGCTCGGTAACATTCCGCCGCTATGGGAAACCATGCTGGCCATGATGAAGCTGGGCGCGGTCATTATTCCCGCAACCACGCTACTCACCGCCAATGATCTGGCGGACCGCATTGCCCGTGGCCATGTGAAGCATATTGTCTGCGCTGCCGAACTGGCACCCAAGATAGAAGCCGCTTGCGGAAGCTGTACCCGCATCGCCATCCCACCCCAGTCCGTGCAAAACCGGCGCGGTCCGGGGGCCCCGGCTATCGGCGGCAAAGCTCCGGGCTGGCATGAATACGAACAGGGCTATTCGTCACCCGCCGCGTTTCAACCCGACGGCGAAACCCGCGCCAGCGATCCCCTGCAGCTTTATTTCACTTCCGGCACCACGGCCAAGCCCAAGCTGGTGATGCACTCACACACCAGTTATCCGGTGGGCCATCTTTCCACCATGTATTGGATCGGCATCAAGCCCGGCGACATTCACTGCAATCTTTCCTCGCCCGGCTGGGCCAAGCATGCATGGAGCTGCTTCTTTGCGCCCTGGAACGCAGAAGCCACGGTGTTTGTGATCAACCAATCGCGCTTCAGCGCGCGTGGCCTGCTGGACGCCATTACCGGCTGCGGCGTTACTACATTCTGCGCGCCGCCTACCGTCTGGCGCATGTTGATCACGGAAAGCCTGAGCGACTGGAAAGTGCGTTTGCGCGAGTTGGCCAGCGCCGGTGAGCCGCTGAACCCTGAAGTGATTGAACAGGTCCGCACCGCGTGGGGACTGACCATCCGCGATGGCTATGGGCAAACGGAGACTACCGCGCAGGTCGGCAATCCTCCGGGACAGAAATTGAAGGTCGGAGCGATGGGCCGTCCGCTGCCGGGTTATCAAGTGCGCCTGCTCGATCCGAATGATAAAGACGCTGATGAAGGCGAGCTGTGCCTGCCGCTCAATCCTCCGCCCGCTGCGCTCATGCCCGGCTACCAGGGTGATGATGGCAAGCTGATTCCGCTCGATGGCCCTGTATATCGCACAGGCGACGTAGTGCAGCGCGACGCGGAAGGCTATCTCACGTTTGTTGGCCGCGCCGACGATGTGTTTAAGGCCTCAGACTATCGCATAAGTCCATTTGAAGTTGAGAGCGCGCTGATCGAGCACCCAGACGTGGTGGAATGCGCCGTTGTTCCAACGCCTGATCCGTTGCGCCATGCGCTGGTGAAAGCCTTCATCACATTGCGCGCCGGGTGCCAGCCATCACGCGAAACCGCGCTCTCGATCTTCCAGCACAGCCGTAAAATCCTTGCGCCGTATAAGCGTGTCCGCCGGCTGGAGTTTGTCGATCTGCCAAAAACAATTTCCGGCAAGATTCGCCGCGTGCAGCTAAGAACAGCTGAAGCGGAGAGAGCACAGAGCGCACAACTGCATCATGAGGAATTCAGGGAAGAGGATTTTCCAGAGTTGAAGTAAAGCAAAACCCTTTACTACAGGGAACACGGAGGAATCCGGTCAAGAGCCTTTGTGATAGTAAGAATCTGATTGCTGGAAAACTTACAAAAAAGCCACCACTCTGGCAGACTCAGTGCCGAAACAGCCGGTTAAAGGCCTGTCGTAGTACTCCAATAAAAATATTTTAAATACTTCCTGGTTCAACCTGATTCTATTTTCCAAACAAACCAATGTGCATCTGGGAATATTAAAAAACTTTTAACGTCGAAGGCCTCTCTTCTTTTCGTCTCAATGCAAAATCGGCAACGCTCTTCTTCTCGAAAACCTTAAAAATGATGTTGCCATGTTGCTCTCATTTGCTAGTACGCGATCATAGGTCGTGTAACAAGAACCGTCCCGAATTTTGAAAGCGGGAACGGGACTTAACCGGTGCACGACATTGCCGGGCATAGCTAAGAACGAAAGGAGAAAAATCGCATGAATAACACATTAAATGGTTCGGATCAGGTTGCGCAGTGGCGCAATGGCAGAGGACAGGGCAATCCTGCAGGCCCGTTATTTGCTGCTGGGCAGTTCGCAGAAGCGGATATCGTTAGCGCAACTCCCACGATAACCTGTGGCACTGCCTGCTCCGGCTCGTGGACGCGTGAGTGCTGCTAAATTAGACATGACGTGGCGACACTTCGATCGCTCGCTGGGTTGCCTGGTTTCGCCCGCTCTGGACAAACTGGCAACCCAGCTTTCTTTGGTTGGAGGATTGAGTGCGCGAGAGCGGGATGTCATTACTAATGCAACAAGGGAATCTCTTTACACAGTCCTAAATAGTAAAGTCAGCCGGTTACTCATTCTTGAACTCAACGCCGCGCGGGTAACCGGGCGACTAAGCGGCGAGAGCTCCGAGCAGCGTTGGCAGGAATTCATTGAGCTTTCGTCCCAGCGGTCGTTCTGGGACGACTTAGTCAATCATTACCCCACGTTAGTATCCCGAGTAAATGCGATCGTGCAGAATCGATGCACGGCAACGCTGCGCTTCGCGCAACGCTGGACCGCGGACCGGCATCGACTGGAAGGTCTCTGCGCCGCTGGCCCGGGCGAGCTGAATGAACTCAGCTTCGGAGCCGGTGACAGCCATCGCGGCGGGTCGACCGTGGCAATTGCGCGCGGTGAGGGCTGGCGTGTTGTTTACAAGCCGCGTTCGTTGGCTATTGACGGCTCGCTGCGCCGCTTCGTCGCCGAGCTTGCCGGTGATCATGGCAGCGCGCTGAGTGTCCGCATTCCCGAGGCCATGGACTGTGGCGATTACGGGTGGATCGAATTTGTGACCCACCGCTTCGCCGCAGGAAACGAGGAACTGCTTAGCTTCTATCGCGGCATCGGCCACTTGCTGGCACTAATGCGGTTACTCAGCGGCAGCGATCTGCACGCTGAAAATGTGATTGCCCATGGCGGGAGCCCCGTGGTGGTTGACTGTGAAACTCTCTTCACGCCCAAAATTCCCCCATCGCCATCTGGCTACGGAGAGGCGTTGGACCGGGCCGGCGAACTGATCGCTCGAACTGTGCTGAGTGCCGGCTTGTTGCCGGGTCGCGGAATGGGTCTCGGTTGGCGCGGCGTTGACCCTTCAGCGGTGGGCATGCTTCCTGGACAGCAGCCAATGCAGCGGCAGCAGGGAATCATTGGCGCGGGTACGGATGAAGCGCATATCGGGACCATGCTGGTTGAAGCGCCGGTGTCGCAGAACCATCCCAGCCCCCGGCCTGCGCTTGCTGAATACTGGCCGGAAGTATTGCGCGGGTTTGATGAATTAACGGCCACGCTACGGCGGCTGGATGCCGGCGGCAGCTTGCGGCCGCGGCTGCGAGTGTTTGAGGATTGCCGCATCCGCGTGGTGCTGCGCGCGACGGAGGTCTACGCCGAGATCGGCCGCATGCTATGGCATCCTGCATCGCTGCATGACCCCGGACCGGCGCGGCAGCGCGCCTTCGGACTATTGCAGAAAATGGCCGAGAACGTCTCCGCGGCGCCGGGCGATCCGGCGGTCATCAATGCTGAGATTGATGAATTGCTGGACGGCGATATCCCATACTTTTCCACCATGGTGCGCGAAGGCCGCTTGCAGGGGCCGGGCGGCACCTATTGGCTTCCGCCCTGTCATTTGGTTGAAGCCGCCCTGGCGGATTGGCGCAACGCAGATTTCGTTCTCGAGCAAAAAGTCATCCAGGCGTCGCTGGTTAGCGCTTACACCAATGATGGCTGGAAGTCTCATGGAACATCGGTATTGCGGACGCATGGACGCGGCGGCGATCTGGAAGCGCGCCGCCGCCGGCTGGTCGCGCAAATCATCCAATCCATAATGACAAATGCGATTCATGCCGAAGACGGCAGCGTGGCCTGGATTGCACCGGTACTTACTCAAACCGGCTGGTCAGTGCTGCCCTTGCAACAGGATTTCTACAACGGAATCTCGGGGCTCACGTTGTTGCTGGGCGCTTATCTGCACGAAACAGCAGCAGGGCGCGCCGACGCCATCCATGAACTTGACAGGCTGTTTGCGGCGGCGCTGCATACGTTGCACCTGGCCGAAGCCAAGCGGGAACGTCTGGGCGACGAAGGGCTGAGACTCAGGCCCCTTCCACCCGGCGGGTATCTCGGACTTGGCGCACAGATATGGACCTATATTGTGCTGGCGCATTGGGGGTTGGATGGCGGGGATGGTTTGCAGCGCGCCCGCAACCTGGCGGACCAGATTCTCGCAGCGCCTGCGGTGGACGATGCCCACGATTTGCTTTCTGGCAGCGCGGGCGGCATAGCTCCATTGCTGATGCTCGCCGGCAAGACAGGAGATGGAAATTACGTCCGCATGGCTTCGCAACTTGCAGATCTGTTGCACGAGCGCGCTATACATCGGGACGGACAGGCTTATTGGCCCCATACCCTCTCGCCGGAAGGATTGGGCGGCTTTGCGCATGGCGTAACCGGCATCGGCTGGGCCTTGACTAGGCTCGCACGCGCAACCGGGAGTGCGCGGCACGAGCAACTGGCACATGAGGCGTTCGCCTTTGAAGATGCCCTCTTTGACGAGCAGGAGCAGAACTGGCGTGACCTGCGCATGCTTGAAGGTTCCAAGACCGCAGCGGCGTGGTGCCACGGCGCCGTTGGAATCGGCCTGGCACATCTAGATCTGGATCCGACGCTTGACCACTCATCGACACGAAAATTCGTGCGTCGGGCCGCCGCCGCGACTTGGCGGCTGGGAATGGGCTGGAACCATTGCGCCTGCCATGGCGATCTCGGCTCCTGGGAATTGCTGGATCATGCAATCGCCGCTGGAGAAGCGCCGCAAGAGCTAAGCGCCTCGTACCTGCTCGACATAATCTTGACCAGCTTGGAGCAGGATGGACTGTCCTGCGGCATGGGCCAAAAGGCCTTCGCCCCAGGCCTGTTGCCTGGATTGGGAGGGGTTGCTTACCAATTGCTGAGGGCCCATCCCAAGAATGATTTGCCTTCGATCCTGACTCCTGGTGGAGACGTGCTCTGAGTAGCGCATCGACGTGGTGCAGGGACGAATTGAGCGGCTGAAAGAGATCAGCACACGAGTAGAGGTGAGGGAACCTTGTGTCACTGCCAAGGCAGAATACAATGCAGGTCCCCTCGCTTTGCTCGGGATGTGAAACTACGCCGCCTTGTCCTGTGACGCGCAATCAGGGCAATCGACTACGATCTTCTGCCGCCGGTTGCGTAGGCTCTGCTGGAAATCGTTCCATCTTCGTCCTCGATTGATATCGGCCCGTTCCACGGGGCCAGTGCCCCGCTCGGTTTCCACGATCGGGTCGAGTTTGTAAACGCCGGGCTCGCTAATGGTTTCTGCGCGGACGCGTTTCGCGCGGCTGCCGGGTTCTTCGCGCTGAAATTCCAGCTCCTCGCCAATCGGATTCATGACTTCGCGCGTCTCGCGCTCGCGCTGCATCATCTCCACGTCTTCTTTGCCGCCGATGGAAGGTTTCTTGGGCCTTAGCGTCGTTTTATTCACGCCAGATGCCCCGCCGAGCAGGTCATCTTCCTTGCCTACTTTTTCCGGTTTCAGGTCCAGCCGTCTGCCGGAAGCGGGCGCGCTGCTGCCAATCGCGGGGCTTACAACATCTTCAGGCGGCGGAGTAATCAACCGGCCTGTGTTCTTGTTGTACATCACAGTGCCGTCATTCCAGCGCTCCTCATAATTCTTTTCAAATTGGGCCCAGTCGCCTTCCGTTTTCAGTGTGTCGTCATTGAATTCCGGCAACATCTCCAGGCGTTCTTTATCCAGCTCGGCATAAAACTTATCGTCGTGGTTCCCGTAGGGTTCAACGCGGTTCGCCGGGACCATGACTTTCTTGCGGGAAAGCAGGCCTCCGGTCTTGAGCACGATATAGCGAATGTCTCCGCTGGAATGGTCGAAGATTACGTCATCGATGGTTCCCAGCTTTTCGTCGTTCACGCCATACACTTCCGCGCCGCGCAGGTCGTCAACGTCTTCCATTTTGTGATCATGTAGAAGGCCGTAATGAGGCATAGCTGCTCCTTATTGAATGGGTCTTTTGTGTCCTTTATTTAGGATGCGGAGGCGCAATCTGGCGCGGCTTGAAATCGGGAGCTGCGGGGCAGGAGCGCTGCTGGGGCGATTATCGATTCAACGAAGCCTCTGAGGAATTCGCAAAGTGAACTAGATCCGCGGCCTCGATAAGAGCCTTCGCGTTCGCAAAAGTAATCATGGGACGATTGACTTCGGCCACGGTCGACTCTGGTCGGGCCAACGCGGGTTCGCGCTCTCACTTCGATTCATAATAAAGCACTTGGTCAGCTTTCCACAGCCTGTTAACTGATTGCACATTGCCAGCAGACGTTTTGCCATATATGCTGCGGTCAAGTCAGCCGACTTGTGATCCATTTATCAGGGAAACGTTTATCAGAGAAACATGGCCAAGCTTTTTGAACCACCTCAATATATAGCTGTGGAAGGGCCCATCCGTGTGGGCAAGAGCACGCTGGCCAATATCATTGCGGACCGGCTGAATGCCCAGCGCGTGATCGAGCCGGAAGACAATCCTTTTCTGCGCGCATTTTATGAAGGCGAGCGTGGCGCCGGTTTCCAGGCGCAGTTTGCTTTTCTTGTCCGGCGCTTTGAACAGCTGCGCACGCTGGAAGTTGGACCTAAGTCGCGGAAGACCGTCGTCGCGGACTATATTTTTGAAAAAGACAAGATTTTCGCCTACATCAATCTCAGCGATCCCGAGTTGGAAGTTTATAACCGCTATTACCAGCTTTTCCGTGAACAGCTTCCCGCGCCGGACCTGGTGATTTATCTTCAAGCTTCGCCGGATGTGCTAAAAAAACGCCTGCGCAAGAAAAACGTTGCTGGTGAAACCGCGGTGAGCGATGACTACATTGAAGAAGTGGTCAAGGCCTATGAGCACTTCTTTTTTCACTACACGTCGTCAGATCTGCTGGTGGTGAATACCAACGACATTGATTTCGTGGAGCGCCACACTGATCTGCAGGAGCTGCTTCGCCGCGTGAGCGAGCCCATCCGTGGAACACAATATTTCCTGCCGCTGGGATCCACGGGCGCGGCTGGCGCGTAAAGTTTGCTCCAGACCTGCATGGAAGGTCGCGAACAAGAATTCGGTCGATGGAGAAACCACGCCTCTCCAGTTTTTTATCTCTTACCCGCGTGTTAATGAGAAAAAGCACATTCGCGCTGCTTTGGAAAAAAGGCAAATCTCACCACAGATAAACACCGATAAAACGGATTTATTAATTAAAAAACGGTCTTAATTGAATTTTTTGATCCGTGTAAATCAGTGTTATCCGTCGTATCCGTGGTTAGGTTTGGCTTTTTGGGGGCAAAGCACCTTTGCGCCAAGAAGCGCCGCCATAATCGCGAGCCACTCTGCGCCGAAACACAATCGCATCTGATAGCGAATAGGAGTTTCGATATGAACAAACTTTTCGCAGTCATCTTGCTTGCAGGTGCGTTCACGCTGGGCTGCAGCGGAAACACCAAAGCAAACCCCAACAATTCCGGCGGCGGCAACGGAGCCAAGCGGCCAACTTAAGGCAAGTCGTTCACAAAGAATCCAGGAGCCGGGCAATTGGCTGGGCTGACATTAATCGGCTGATAGGGATCCGCAGAAGAGCCCTCTTTTACAATTCTTGCATGGAGAACGAAGTTCCGGTTGAGGCCAAGATGCAGTCCCGGGAAAAGTTCCACCAGCTTTCGGAAAGCAGTGATAGTGTGTTCTTCGCCGAGCACTTGTTTCGGTTCAGCAAAGAAATGAACATCAACGTCACGGCGAACATGCGTGCCTAAGTTCAACTCCGGCATATTGTCCAGTAGCGGCGGCTGATCGAACGTCTGCGTGTATTTAAAGGCGATAATATCTGGAACCTGCCTAACTTGTTCGTTAAGTTGTTTGGCAAGACTTCCCGAGAAAATAATTGGCGAGGTGAGGGAGCGCACTGCGATGATCTCCTCTGGGAACGGTAGTTCGATTGAACAATAACGCTGACCTAGAGGATCAATTGCTGAGATTCCAAAATCTCGAGCAGATAACACTGCGTTCCGCCTTCTATCAATTGGCAGCATTCTCTTTGCACCCGATACGTTTTGGAGCACGTACTTGCCTTCCCTGAGTAGCAATTCCCCAACTCTGTACCGATGCTCAGCGACTCGCGGAGTCAACATCACAATTCTGTCGGGATAAACGACGCACGCAAACGGACCGTGGAATACCAAACTTAGCTTCGTCGTCTTTTCCTCGACTTTGAGCCCTTCGCCTGCGGTTTGAAGACTTGAGCCGCCGAGTCCCAGCAATGACGAGGCTGCGATGCCCTTCAAAAGATCTCTTCGATTCATGAATCCTCTTTCGAAAGCCAAACTTTAGACCGCAGAATTATACGTGCATAAGTGCTTGAAACCATACGCTTGTTTGGGATCCAACGGTCAAGAAAAGTACGGCATCTTCCAGAAGTCCAAAGGAAGATACCGCAAAGGGAACCAACATGTTAAAGATAGCCTGAGGATTTCCTAATTTACGACACCAGATGCCGGTGAACTCAGGGTCTATAATTCGCGTTCTTCGCGTGCATTCGCGGGCGGATTTTTTTAGATCTGCCTTTATCTGCGCAAATCTGCGGCGACTTAAATATCCAGGTTCTTCACGTCCAGCGCGTTCTCTTCAATGAACTTCCTGCGCGATTCAACGTCTTCACCCATCAGCGTGGTGAAGATTACTTCGCAGGCTTCAATATCTTCAGCGCGGACAGAAAGGAGCGTGCGCCGTTCCGGATCCATCGTGGTTTGCCAGAGCTGTTCTGAACTCATTTCGCCCAGCCCTTTGTAGCGCTGCACGCTGTATTCTTTCTTGCCTTCGGAGAGAACGTAGTCGAACAGTTCGCGCGCCGAGTTTTTTTCCACGCGCTCGGCTTCAATCTTGGTTCTGCGAATCGTGGTCTTGGATGATTTCTTGGCTGCTTTTTCCAGGTCCTCGCGTTCCGCGTCGCTCAGATCGGCCGAAGCGTCTTCCGTGCCTTTGCCGGCGACCTCTACGACAAACGGTGGCTCCATGTAGGTTTCAATCTGCTTAAACTTGGCAGTCATCTGGCGGTATTCGGGTGTGGAAGCTAAAGCCCAGTTAATTTGACGCTCCGCACCCTGGGAGTCAGTAAACTTTACGCCCCAGACGTTGTGTTCTTCGTCAAAGTAGCTTTCCACCTGCTTGAGTTGCGACTCTTTGGCCAGCTTGTTGATTTCTTTTTGCAACCGCTCGAGCTTCTTCGGCGCGGTCTTCTTGTCGCCTTCAAAGTCAGTCCGCTGAGAAATGCCAAGCCGCGGCAGCCACTCGGTAATCCGCTCATTGCGTATGCGTTTGTCCACCTTGTCAAAAAACACCAGGTATTCGTTCAGCGTGGTCATGAACTTGGCCAGAGCAGAACCTTCCAGCTTGGCTGCGCCCTCGCCGTAGCGGACAGTCATTCCCTCCGCCGCGCGCCGTACCATCACCCGCACAAATTCGCGATCGTCCTTGATGTACTGCTGTGATTTGCCCTTCTTGATGCCGTAAAGCGGTGGCTGAGCGATGAAAACATTTCCGCGCTTGATGAGCTCATTCATGTGGCGGAAGAAAAATGTGAGCAGCAGCGTGCGGATGTGCGAACCGTCCACGTCGGCGTCCGTCATCAGGATCACTTTCGCATAACGCAGCTTCGCGGGATCAAAATCATCCTTGCCGATGCCCGTGCCCAGCGCCGTGATCATGGCGCGAATTTCTTCGTGGCTCAGCATCTTGTCATAGCGAGCTTTTTCAACGTTGAGGATTTTTCCCTTCAGGGGCAGGATGGCCTGGAATCGCCGGTCGCGTCCCTGCTTTGCGGTGCCGCCTGCTGATTCACCCTCAACCAGGAACAGCTCGCAGCGATTGGGATCGCGCTCTGAGCAGTCCGCTAGCTTTCCTGGCAGCCCACCGCCATCCAGTGCGCCTTTGCGACGCGTAAGATCGCGAGCTTTGCGTGCAGCTTCACGCGCACGGGCGGCTTCAATTGCTTTGTTGATGATCTTGCGCGCCACCGGCGGATTCTGTTCAAAGAATGCGCCGAGCCGCTCGTTGAGAAACGCCTGCACAATGCCGGCAATGTCAGAATTCAGCTTGCCTTTGGTCTGACCTTCAAACTGCGGCTGCGGTAACTTTACGCTCACAACCGCGACGAGACCTTCGCGGACGTCATCACCCGTCAGGTTTTCTTTCACGTCTTTGAAAAGACCAAGTTGCTGGCCCGCATAGTTAATCGTGCGCGTGAGCGCCGTGCGGAAGCCGGAAAGATGCGTGCCGCCATCGACAGTATTGATATTGTTGGCGAAGCTGAAAACCGTTTCGGAATAGCCGTCGTTGTATTGCAGCGCAATTTCCATTGCAACGCCTTCACGCTCGGCTTCCATGTAAATTGGCTTATCATGCAGTACGCTCTTGCCGCGATTCAGATGCTTGATGAACTCTGCAATACCGCCGGAGTATTTGAATTCCAGCTTCTTCGCTTCGCCGGTCTTGGGATCGGTAAGGCGTTCGTCGGTCAGCGTGATCTGCAGGCCTTTGTTCAGGAAGGCGAGTTCGCGCAGCCGTTGGGCCAGAATGTCAAAGTTGTATTCCGTGGCGGTGAAAATTTCTTTGTCGGGAAGAAAATGTATCTTGGTGCCGCGCTTTTTTGTGGTTCCCGTTTTCTTCAGCTTGGTCTGCGGATCACCCTTGGAGTAGCCCTGTTCCCAAACATGCCCGTCGCGCCAGATTTCCAAATCGAACTGATGGCTGAGCGCGTTGACGCAGGAAACACCAACGCCGTGCAATCCGCCTGAAACTTTGTAATTTGAGTTGTCAAATTTTCCGCCAGCGTGCAACTTGGTGAGCACAACCTGTGCGGCGGGGACTTTTTCGCCGTCGATCACCATATCATCGACAGGAATTCCGCGGCCGTCATCAATCACAGTGATGGAATTATCGATGTGAATTGTTACGTCGATCTGAGTGGCATATCCAGCAAGCGCTTCATCCACGGAGTTGTCGACAACTTCATAGACCAGATGGTGAAGCCCCATCTCTCCGTTAGATCCGATATACATTGCGGGGCGAAGCCGAACGGCTTCCATGCCCTCAAGGACTTTTATGTCTTCTGCGGTGTAGTTGCCGTTTCCGTTGCCACCGGTCTTTTTGCTTTTGTTTTGTTCTGCCATTTGTTTTGCAGTCGCAGTTCCAGATTCGCGGGTAGACAACTTCCAACTCCTGTTTTACTGGCGCAAATTGCTCACTATTTCGGAGCCCTTATTGCCCGGCCCTGATAAGCCTCAAGTTACTTAAATTCAATACTTTAGTGGATGCGCGCAGCAGTTTCTATTGTATCACAGCCGGAGTAGAAGCGCGCTGCCAAAGGGCTTGTTTGGCGACGCTTGAAAGCACGTATTTCATCAAGAGGTTCTTTTGCAATTGCCGACCCCTTTTGCAACTCCATTCCCTGACAAACCAACCATCAAGACAATGTCGGAAGTTTTAAGAATTCTAAGAATTCTTTAGATTATGTTGACTTTCAGGGTTCCTCGTCGAACCCTTGCCGGAAATGCCTTGGCGGCCCCGGTTTGGGCTCCATCCGTACCTTGTTACCAAAGTCACCTAAATTCAATCATTTACAGGTACTTTGGACCACTCACCTTAGTAATCCTGGTGGATGCAAGCTGAGGGCCGCCTGGAGCGAGGAATCGGCCCAAAAATCTTTCTCAAATAGTACTAATAAACCATTGAAAAATTAGGGATGAAATGTATACTTCAAGCCGCGTTTCAGAATACCCGAATCGCACCACCAAGGGCCCCAAGTTTTAATCAAAAAAGATTTCAAAAGAAAAAACAGGAGAGATCCCCATGAAAGCGCTTCTTCGTTCGTCAATCTTCGCTCTGTTCGTTTTCGCGGGCTACGCTGCTGTGGCCACCGATATCAGCAAACCGCACTCAAACGCTGCCTTTCCTCAACCGCAGTGTCCGCCTCGTGCTCTTTGCGCGATTGGAAAGTAACACTGATTGGTCCTTCCGGGTTTGCGCCTGAAAGGGGTAGCCCAGATTTTTCAAGGGCTTACCCCATGGCAAACTCTTGACGGTGTTTACTGAAAAGTAAATTGTACTTTGGTGTCCCGGAGAGGCTTGCCCGGCCCTCCCGGGAGATAGTATGCTTTGCGCTCCCTTGGAGGCGAACGTGCATATCTCCCAAATTCAGTGGATCCTCATCGCAATCGCGGTGGCTGCCGCCGGCGTGCAAGCTTTTACGCTTCGCGTTCTCAACCAGCGGAAGCTGCGTTCGGAATTTCCTATCTTTTTCCGTTACTCGCTTTTTTGCATCGTCGCTAGCGCGATTTTGTTGATCCCGTTTGTTGTCTCCTGCCCGCAATACTTCTATGTCTTCTGGTCTCTGACTGCGGTCAGCATGGTGCTGGAATTTGCTGTCCTGTATGAGCTGCTGGTAAACGCGCTTAAGCCGTACTCGGCCCTCATCGATTTGGGCAAAATGCTATTCCGCTGGGCCGCTGTTTTCCTCGTCCTGGCCGCGCTTCTTACCGCGCTGGCTACAGCCGGATCCGGAGACCACAAGATGGTTGCCGCCATGCAATTGTTGCAGCGCACTGTTCGCTTGATGCAATGCGGTCTCTTGCTGCTGTTCTTCGGGCTGGAAAAGCGTCTTGGCCTTTCCTGGCGCACGCACAGCATGAGCATTGCAATGGGTCTGGGCATCTATGCTGCTGTGGATCTCAGCAGCACGTATTTGATTGACCGCATGCCCGCGATGACCGGGTTCTTCCAGGTATTTGCCAATCTTGTTTATCTCGGCGCCGCATCGCTCTGGGCTTACAGCCTGGCCAGGCCAGAACCAGCGCGCAGCAACGTGCTCGATTCACCTCGTCGCCTGATCTTCCAGCGCTGGAATGAAGCGCTGCTTACTCACACCGTTCGCGGTGAAATGGCCTTTGCTTCCGGCGGAATGGATTCGTTCCTGCCGGGCGTTGAGCAAACCGTTGATCGCGTCCTGGCTCGCAAGATCGTCCAGTAATTTTAGTAAGAGCAAAAATTTCAGGCCGGACATTGTCCGGCCTGTTTTATTTTTTCGCTTTTTGCGGATCTCAGATTCGCATCGGCATCACGATGTATCGATAACGATATTCGCTGTCTGCTGCCTCATCAGGACGTAACTGGCCGGCTGTTTGGGCGTCCTTGAATTCAAAGCGAACGTCGCCCGATCCCACCACTTTCAAGAACTCCAGCAGGTACTGTGAATTGAAGCCGATCACCATAGGATCGCCAGCGTAAGCGGTTTCGATTGAATCTTCAGATTCACCTGTCTCTGTGTTGGACGACGAAACCTTTAGTTCGTTTTTCTCCACGCGCATACGGATTGCATTGGATCTCTCATCGGCAAACTGAGCCACACGCTGGATAGCGGCTGAAAGCTCATCGCAGTGAACAGTCACAAACTTATTATTTTCGCGCGGAAGAACAGCCTCGTAGTTAGGGAACTGCCCGGTAAGCTGCCGGGAGGTCAACAGACGGCCGCCAATTCGGAAGAAAAGCGTCGATTCGTCCTTGGCAAATTCCACAATCTGGGTATCTGTGCTGTTGAGCAACGTGCTTAGCTCAGCCATGGCTTTCTTAGGTACCAGGACTTTCAATTCTCCACTTACAGGCAGCTTTGTGCCGCCGTGTTCAATATGCGCCAGCCTATGTCCATCAGTGGCGACCATGGTCAGCGATTCCGGCTTGAGCACCAGGAGCGCGCCATTCAGGGTGTAGCGCGATTCCTCATTGGAAATTGAGAAGATGGTCCGGCCAATCAACTGGCGCAGTACCTGCGCGGGAAGCTGAAGAGCTGATTCGGCAGGAAACAGAGGTAATGCGGGGAAATTTGCCCGCGCCATGCCAACCATCTTGGTGTTGGAGCGACCGCTGCGAATCTGTACCCAGTGATTTTCCAGCAGCTTGATGCTGATGTCACCATCGCCAAGTAGCTTCACGTAGTCATACAGCTTGCGTGCCGGAATGGTGCATGAACCTTCTTTTTTTACTTTTGCAGGACACGACGTGCGCAGGCTCAGATCAAGATCCGTTGCGGTAATTGAGAGCTTGTCTCCGGCGGCTTCAAAGAGAAAATTGGAGAGAATGGGGATGGTGGTCTTGCGCTCCACCACGCCCTGTGTTGCCGTGAGTTCCTTCAACAGATCGTTTTTGCTGACGCTGATTTCCATCGTAGTTCCCACCTCAGTGCCCACGGCGGAAGGCATAATCTTTGGCCCCCTGAATAAATTCTAAATGCTCTACACAAAATGTCACTTCATGCAGGATACAGCAAATCCCATTAAAAGCGGCTCTGCCGTCGCTACTTCGCGCTTCTGCTCTGCGGCTGTCATTCTAATCTTTTCATTTTGGTCTTTGGTGGAAAATCGCTGCCCCAAGATGTGGAGAACCTGTGGATTTTCTGCACTAAACTTATTGCAAACAGATGAAACTCGCCAATGTGGACGCCGGCCCAGAGCCGATCCTTCGCCTTCGCATCTTGAGCATGAGAGGGAAAATGTCTGGTGCGCTAGGCTCAGAATAGCGTTATCGTTAGGGACAATTTGTCTCTTACCAAAAAATGGACTGAATGACGACCTCTAGCTATTCAAGGTTTCGGTCAGCTTGTTCAACAACCGATTAAGGTCTTTGTCCTCTTGCCGCTGTTCCTCAATCTTATCGATCGAATGCATCACCGTAGTGTGGTGCTTGCCGCCAAACTGTCGGCCAATTTCCGGCAATGACGCTTCCGTCATCTGCTTGGCCAGGTACATGGCAATCTGCCGTGGAAACACGATAGCGCGAGAGTTGCTCTTGGCTTTGATCTCAATTACGCGCAGGCCAAACTGCTCTGCTACCGCTTTCTGAATGGCATCAATCGTGATCTTGCGCGCCTGCGAGTCGATAAAATTCTTCAATACCTGTTGTGCCGTGATCAAGCTGATTTCAGCGCCGGTGAGTGAACAATAGGCAATCAGTCGTATTAACGCGCCTTCCAACTCGCGTACATTGGTGCGCACGTTCGATGCAATGTACAACGCGAGATCAGTTGAAAGAACTACGCGTTCAGACTCCGCCTTCTTCTGCAGGATCGCGACTTTTGTTTCCAGATCAGGCGGCTGAATGTCGGCGATCAGGCCCCACTCAAAGCGCGACCGCAGGCGGTCTTCGATTTCCGGCAGCTCCTTGGGCGGACGATCGCTTGCAATCACAATCTGCTTCATCGATTCATGCAGCGCGTTGAAGGTATGAAAGAATTCTTCCTGAGTGCGTTCTTTTTGCGCCAGAAACTGAATGTCATCAATTAGCAGCACGTCCACGTTGCGGAACTTATCGCGGAAGCTGATCATTTTGTCGTAACGAAGAGAATTGATCATCTCATTGGTGAATTTCTCGCTTGAGATGTAGCAGATTGAAGCCTGCGGCTGCCGCCGCTTAACTTCATGCCCAATCGCCTGCATCAGGTGTGTCTTGCCCATGCCCACTCCGCCATACAGGAAGAGAGGGTTGTAAGCTTTGGAAGGCCGTTCCGCCACGGCTTGTGAGGCTGCATGCGCAAACTGATTTCCCGCGCCGATGACAAATGCGCCAAACGTGTACTTGGGGCTGAGCTGCGCGGCGGAGTCCCAATCAAAACGCTGCTGTCTTGAAGCCGCAGGCGCTGAAGTGCCGCTGGCGGAGACAGGTGCGAATCCACCATCTGCCCGGACCGGAGGCACTGTGGGATCTTCTTCAGCGGTAACGAACTTCACATCTTGGTATTCAGGCGCCAGCGTGTCCATGGCTTCCTGGATCAGATCACCGAACTTTTCTCCCAGCTGGCGAAACTCCGGGTTGGGTACCCGGACAAAAATGATGTTGCCATTGATGTGGCTGAAGCGGGTTGGCTTGAGCCATGTGTCATAGGAATGGCGCGTGATCTTTTTTTCCAGTGCTCCAAGTATGCGGAGCCACGGATTCGCGGTTGCGGTTATTGTCGCAGCGGGTAGTGACATTCTCTGGGTGATTCCTATGTAGCGGACCGCTTAGGTCCGTGGTTGAACTCTGAAGAAACCTGATCTTATTCTGCAAGGTGACGCAGAAGCTATTGAACACTGCGTTGTGCAACAAATATTTTTTCGACTGGTGGGCATACTAGCACGAACTTCATCCTCTGGAAATGCGTACGCGCCACTTTTTTTTGCGATCAATTATTTTTCCTAAAACGTCGCGCAAAATTTTATCCTGCGATTGCTTTGTAATTGCAGCGAGCGTGGTGCAACATTCAATTTCATTGTCTCTCTTGCTTAGTGATAGCGTTGTTCCTATCGCGTGCCACATGAGAAATTGTCTGGCGAGAATTGCAGCGGAGCAGGTTGCCGCCAGAAGAATCAAATGATCAGCCTACTGGCGAAAAATGTCACTTCAAAGTTAGCTGTACACCAGGGAAGCAGAGTATCGGCGCTCATCTGTTCGCAAGTTGCTCAAACTGGCACGAAAGGCCAGAATTCCTTTATACTTATCGTTTGCCCAGCGCAAAAGTATTTATCGTTTGCCCAGCCGCAAACAATCCTGAGTAGGAGTTCTCCAAGTCAATGCCCAAGCGCACTTTTCAACCTAACCGCCGCCGTCGTTCCAAGGTGCACGGTTTTCGCACGCGAATGAAAACAAAGAGCGGAAGGGCCGTCCTCTCCCGCCGCCGCGCTAAAGGACGCAAGCGCGTTTCCGTGAAGCCCGGCTTCCGGGAATAGTTTCATCTGCATGTCCATTCTGCCTGCCAGACCAGCCGTGAAAGAAACTTCTAACAAAGTGTCGCAAAGCTTCCCTCGGGATGCGCGATTGCTGAAGCACGCTGACTTTCAGGTGGTGTACAAACAGGGCAGAAAGCATTTCTCCGGGAACATGACGGCTTTTTACCGCGAGAACCAGAACATCGCGGGACCGCGTGTAGGCTTTACCGTGGGCAAGGTACTGGGCGGGGCTGTGGACCGCAATCGTATTCGGCGACGCATGCGCTCCGCAGTGCGAAATCACTTACGCGAACTGGCTCGGCCGCTCGATGTTGTTTTGCATCCACGCAAGAGCGTGCTGACTTTGGAGTTTTCCCAACTGGACGCAGAAATCATGCAAGTTTTTGCCGCCGTGCAGCGAGGCCGTGGAAAATGAAGAACCTGCCTGCGTTAGGCCTGCGGTTTTATAAAAGCGCCATTTCTCCTTATTTGCCGGTCGCTTGCCGCTTTGTTCCCAGTTGCTCTGAATACGCAGCAGAAGCCATCGCCAAACATGGTTGGCTCTATGGTTCGGTGCTGGGGCTTTGGCGGATTTTGCGCTGCAATCCGTTTGCCCGCGGCGGCTATGATCCCGTTCCAGCAAAGAAAGGCGCTAGGCGGATAACGGCAGAGCGGCCCGAAGCAGCGCAGAAGAATTAGCAGGCGACAAAATCGCAGATCGATTTGAAGTAGCCGCCAAGAAAAAATATTGAGACCTATCATTGACTGAATATCGCAATCCGCAGAACGAACCCGGCTCAGACAAGCGCATGCTTCTGGCGCTGGTAGCCGTATTCGTGGTGCTTGGCGTGATGCAGTACTTCATGCCCAAGCCGCAGACGCCGCAAGATAAAGGCCAGCAACAACAGCAGCAAGCCCAGCAGACGCCCGGCCCCGCGGCAGTGCCTACAGCATCGTCGACGCCAGCCGCGCCCAAGTCTCCCGCATCTGCCCCAAAAGTTCCCGTGAAGACGGCTTCCAGTGAAACGGAATCGGTTTTAGAAAACCCGACCTATCGCATAACTTTCACGAACCGCGGGGCCAGCGTGAAGTCATGGCTGCTCACGGAAAAAGAAAAGTTGAAAGATGGCACGGAGAAATACAAGTACACAGACGATAATGGCAAGCCTTTTGATCTAGTCAATCCGACTGTCGCCAGTCAGCTTGGTAATCCGCTTTCATTTTTTGCCTATGATAAAGAGCTTGAGAAAAAGCTGAATGAATCTCTTTATGTGGGAGGCGCGGCAAGCGGCGCGACATCCGGCGCGCTGACCTTTGAGTTCTCAGATGGTGACGTAACGGTACGTAAGTCTTTTCGTCCCGACAAAGACAATATCCTCGCCGTTGAAACTGAAGTTTTGCGTAATGGCGAACGAGTAGCCGCCTTCCCCAAGTGGGCGAGCGGTATGGGCGACCAGATGGCGCCGGTTTCCTATACCAAGAGCAGGGTGGATTACCAGCAGGGCTCAACGCTGGAACGCAAAGATCCCACCTCTGGCGGAATCCTGAAAAGCAAAAAATGGATCGTCGGCGGCGAAACTGTCCCCGGCCCTTTGGATTGGGCCGCGACAGCCGACCAATATTTTGCTGTCGCTTTTCTGCCGGACTCTCCTAAAGACTCAATGTTGGTCACGCTGAATTCTCAGGCGGAAGTCCCCAAGAATCCTGACAAGCCGAATGAAGGAAAAGACAAAGCCAATGTGGTTGGCCTGGCATTTGGAAACACTGGTGGACCAACACGCATTCGCGTATTCGCCGGCGCCAAGGCGGTAGACCTGCTGGAAAGTATTCAGAGCCATCCCGGCGGCCCTGATCTGCGCGGAATCTATGATTTTGGCTTCTTTAGCTTTATTGCCCGGCCGCTGTTCATGTGGCTGAAATGGACGTACGAGCACTGGATCAACAATTGGGGCTGGGCCATCGCGTTTTTGACCCTGGTGATTACCATGGCGCTTCTGCCTCTGCGTATTTCCAGCATGAAGTCATCGCTGCGCATGCAGAGAATCCAGCCGCAGATGAAGTCGATCCAGGAAAAATACAAGCGCTATAGCCTTACCGATCCTCGCCGCGCGGACATGCAGAAGGAAATGCAGGCGCTCTATAAGAAAGAAGGCGTTAATCCGGTGGGCGGCTGTTTTCCATTACTGCTGCAAATGCCGTTCCTGTTTGCCTTCTACTCCATGCTGAATAACGCCATTGAGCTGCGACAGGCGAACTGGCTCTGGATACACGATCTTTCCATGCCTGACCCGCTGCATATCCTGCCGATCATGATCATTGTGGCGATGTTTGTGCAACAAAAGAGCGCGCCGCAGGGTGGAATGGATCCGGCGCAGCAGAAGATCATGGCCTTTATGGGCCCGTTGATGTTTGGAGCTTTCAGCTGGGGCATGCCTGCGGGGCTTTCGATCTATCTGGCGCTCAGCACTTTGCTGGGCTGGGCGCAGCAAACCTTCATCAATCGCTCTGAGCTGGGCCAGCAGGTCAAAAAAACTATTGAAAAGCGAAATGCGCGCAAGCGGTAAAGCTGTAAAATTTCCGGGGGAGTTTGAACGATAAATGCTGCAGGACAAGGTAGCGACGGCAAAGAAGATCGATGCATTCCTGAAGAACATTATTTCTTCAGGCGCGTTCAAATTGAAGTACCGCATCACGGTGAATCCTCCGGTTGTGCCGGATGCGGAGACGCCGGATATTCTTGTGGAATTTGCCGGACCGGATAGTCAGTTGCTGCTGGAGCGCGGCGGAGAAGTCTTGCGCTCGTTTGAAGTCCTCACTCACGAATCGCTCCATCTTCACGCTGAAGACCACGACAAAGTCAGCTTTGACTGCAAAGGCTACCGCGCCGCTCGGCAGCAGGAATTGAAGCTGGCCGCCCAGGTTGCCGCCGATCGCGTATTGCAGAGTGGTGTTCCCTATTCTTTTGCGCCCATGTCATCACGCGAGCGCCGGCTGATCCATCTGGCATTTCGCGACCACGCCTCACTGGCGACACAGAGTGAAGGTGAAGGCGGACGCCGGTATGTGGTGCTTTATCCCAAGGACTACAAGCCCGCGCGGCCTAGACGGTAACAGCTTTCATCACCAAAATCACACTGCTAGGCCAACAGCATTCAGCTATGATGTGCGTGGAATCGCTCGCCCGTCGCGCCTTCTCTTAGATTGCATTGGGGATCGCCCGACGGCACTGAAGCAGTTTGAAAACCAATTGACAGGAAAATAAGAGTCTTATGTCTACAACCGTGACCATGATCGGTGAAGTTCCCATCTTTGGATTGCTTGACGATGAAGAGCGTGAAGCGCTGGCCCAGCTAATGGATTGCCGCGACTTCAAAGCGGGTGAAACAATCTTTCATTACGGCGATGCCGGAGGCGAAATCTTTATCCTGCGGACCGGACGGGTTGAGCTTTTTATTGAAAGCACGGAAGGGCAAAAGATTGTTCTTTCAGAAAACGAGACCGGTGACGTAATCGGCGAGCTTTCTTTTCTGGATGGTGGCGCGCGTACAGGCACTGCCATGGCCATTGAAGCAACGGAGATGCTGGTGATGCATCGAGACCGGTTGCTGGAATTTATTGACAAACATCCGCATGCTGCCATGGACCTGCTTACCGCTGTGGGACGCCGGCTGCGCGCTACCGATGAGCTTCTGCGTACGCAAGTCTCCCGCAACCCTAACCTGGAAGAAGAAGAACGGCTGACTTTTGGCCAGCGCATTGCGGACAAAGTAGCCGCTTTCGGCGGCTCGTGGACTTTTATCAT
>Ga0105245_10001360_pt1 | contig 22133 bp, 14 predicted proteins | sample KBSM54metaG_FD_81523 | JGI IMG/M metagenome (GOLD analysis project Ga0105245, IMG submission 81523) | Miscanthus rhizosphere microbial communities from Kellogg Biological Station, Michigan, USA - KBS M5-4 metaG | ecosystem: Host-associated > Plants > Roots > Rhizosphere > Soil | place...
GACAAACTGAGCACGCGATTGCGACCATCGACATCCCAAAAACCGCCCACCGTGCCGCCGTAGCGCAGCCACGAGGCCCCGTGTGGCCGCCGGATATCCGAGCCTTGTTCGCCTTCCAGCTCGACGCGCACCCCCGAGCCGTCCGCGGGGTTCGGTAAGCGATTGTCGAGCGCGAGGAGCACGCGGCTGGTCTGCGCGGTGTAGCCCGCGCTGAAGCCGTCTGGCAGTGGATAGAAGCCACGCCCCACCGCCGCCTCGATGCTCGGATCGTGGCCGTAATAGCCGCGGTGAAAACTCAAGCTGCGCACGCCGAGGCCGGTCTCGATCCGACTGGCGCGCCACATCGGAAATTCGAAATTTGCATTCGCGTCGAGTCGATCTTCTGCGAAACGACTGATGTTGGCTTGCAGCGTGTCGGGACCAACCCCGAAGAAGGCCTGATCGGGCCGACGAATCGCCGACAGACCGAGTGTCAGCGAATCAGCCGAGTAGAAGCGAATGCGATCGGTGAAGACGCCCGCGAGCCAATCCTCACCACCGGTGGTGCCGTGAAAGCGCAGGTCGTTGCCTTTGAAGAACGCGTCGTCCCAAAACGCGTACAGGCCCACGCTCGGGCGAAAACCGAAATCGATGAAGGCGACGGGCGCGAATCCCGCGCTGTGATTCGGGCCGAAAAAGAAGAAGTTGTACAGAAGGTCCGGCACGTTGGCGCGCTCGGCCGCGGCGATCAGGTGCCCGAGCGGCCAACGAATGCCGTACTCGGTCACTAAATACACGGGCGAGAGCAGCACGCGCGGCACCCACAGCGCGACGTCTCCAGCGGTCGTCGGCTCTTTGCCGCGATTGCCGTAATCCGGCAGCTTTCGTTTGTCGTCTTCGGCGTGACTGGCACCGGCGAGCGTCAGCGCGGCGCACAACGCCGCGCCCGAAAAAGACCACTTCATGGAGTTGCGGGCTCCAATCCGGCAGGGCCCGATCCATCGGCATTCGGTGGCGCGAGTTCCCCCTCCCGACGACGATGCTCGCGCCCCACCGCGACGACCAAGAGCAACCAGATCACGATCAGCCCCAGATTGATGCCCGCGAATACGGGAGTCGAAAGCGCCAGCCGCGTTCCGATCCACACGACGCCCGCCGAAAAGACGTCTCCCAGGCGCACGAAGAAGGTATCAACCGCGGTCTTGCCCACGTATTTTTCGACCCGCGTGGCCATCAGATACAAGGCCTGCCGCGCGGTGTTCTGAACCGAGTAATCGATGCTATTTTCGGCCACTTTCGCGACCCGAATCAAGGACAGCACGGGCGCCACCAACATCAGCGTGTAGCCACCGAAGGCAACGACGGGCAAGAAGAACAACGCCGCGCGCACGCCGAGTTTGTCCAAGATGCGCGACACCGCGAACAGCTGCAAGAGCACGCCGAGTAGGTTCACGTACTCGAAATACTCGGCCTTGAACTTGCCGATGAACGTCATCGCGTCCGCGTGGTTGGCGCTGCTCACGACCGCGGCGAGCAGCGTTTTGTCCAAGATGTACTCGCCGTTGGAGTTGACCCAGTTGATGAGCAGCGTGAGCGCTGCGATCAAAATCAGGTATTTATCGTGCATCAGCAGCGAAAAGGCCGATTCGTTCGCGAGCGGTTTGACATCCGCCTCGTCCGGTTTCGCGTGAGCTGCAGGATCGGGGGTGCCGATGCGCGCGTTGACCCAGATCAACATCCCGCAACAAATGATGAGCAGGATCGCCGCCCCCAACATCAGCGCCTGCGGACCGAACGGCACGAGCGATTTGGCGATCTGCGCGCCAGCGACCGCCCCCACCGAGCTCCCGATGCCCAGCACGGCGAACAAGCGCTTCCCTTGCTCGGGCGTGTATACATCGGAGGCGTAAGCCCAAAACTGCGCGATCGACGTGTAGTTGTAGACGCCGACCCACAAGTAGAACGGCACGGCGACGGGAAAGCTCGTGCGCGCGAGAGCCGCGAAGACGAGCAAGTTACTGGCGAAGAACAAGTACACGGCCAAGAGCAGGCGCATGCGCCCCACGCGGCGCGCCACCGAGCCGTAGACCTGGACGAAGATCAAGAGCAGCACGGCTTGCCCGGCGGCAGCGTACGATTTCACCTCGGCACCGCCGTGCAGCAAAATCAGCGGTTCGCGCGCGGTCTTCAGCAAGTAGTAGGCCGTCAGGAGTAAAAAGACGGTGAACGTCAACACCGTCGCGGTCACGGCTTCACCCGCTTCGACCTTCGCGAACGGGCGAAGCGCGAACGAAAGTGCGCGATCGGTTCGAGAGGGAGTCGCGCTCACGAGTCGATCCCTAGTGCCGGACAATGACTCGCGTAGCTTTCGCGGGCGTCGAAGCGCACCGCGGGGCGGACCCATTTCATGGGCGGGAGCATAGCCGGAGCGGCCGCCTACCCGAACCAAAAACCAGTGAGATCTCGCGGACAAGGCGAGCTTTGTCGGTATTTTTGGCTCGCAACGGGAATTCGAGGCTCGGAAACCGAGGCAAACGTGCACTCACGCCGCGATCGAACCGCACAGGTCACGCGGCCGTTACTCGGAAACGTCACTAAGATGCGAGTGTGGCGCGCTCGAACGAGGCTCGGCTGACCCAAAGGGTGTGCAAACTCACCGGCGCGCGCGCGGCCGAACTCGGTGATCGCGTGCAAGCATTGTGGGGAGGCTACGGCGAGTTGCGACGCGTCGAGCTCGAGGGGGCGCAGCGCGAAACGGTCGTCGTCAAACACGTCACGCCACCGCACGAGCGTGAACTCGGCGGAGACGCGCGCGCTCTGCGATCGCATCGGCGCAAGCTGCGTTCGTATGCCGTGGAGCTCGCGTTCTACCGCAACTACGCCGCGCGCTGCAGCGACGCTTGCCGAGTGCCGGCGTTGATCCACGGCTGCGCCGACGACGGCGGTTTCTTGTTCGTCTTGGAGGATCTCGACGCAGCGGGATTTCCGGGTCGGAGCAGGCAGGCCTCCGACGCGGAGATCCACGCAGGCCTCGAGTGGCTCGCCGCTTTCCACGCGCAGTTCTTGCACACCGTGCCGGAAGGTTTGTGGAAGGTCGGCAGCTACTGGCACCTCGGGGCGCGCCCCGACGAACTCGCGCGACTCGACTCGCGCGCGCTGCAACGCGCGGCTCCGCTGATCGACGCACGACTGAACCAAGCACGCTTTCAGACCCTCGTGCACGGCGACGCCAAGCTCGCGAACTTTTGCTTCGCGAAAGATCCCGCGCACATCGCGGCCGTGGACTTTCAGTACGTCGGCGGCGGAGTGGGCGTCAAAGACGTCGCCTACTTTTTGAGTAGCTGCCTCACCTCCGAGCAGTGCGCCGCACGTGTTCCGGGTTACTTAGAAGTCTACTTTCGGGCGCTCGGAGCACGAGTCGCGAACGACCAGCGCGCCCCAGTCGTCGATTCCAGCGCCCTCGAAAACGAGTGGCGAGCCCTGTTTCCGTGGGCTTGGGTCGACTTTCACCGCTTTTTTCTGGGCTGGGCCCCGGCCGAAGCCAGCCGCGACCGATACAGCAACGATCTGACACATGCGCTATTGGCGGCGCTGCCTTAGTACTACTTAGTCACTTGTGCCGCACCGATCGAGATCTGCCATCCTTTAACTGATCAAGTAGTATTAGCGGCGGCTTACGTTGCACGGCAACGCGCCGTTTCCATACGCGATGTCTGCCGCGCTGCCCGGGTGTAGTTCGCTACCACCGGCAAAATTAACCGTTTGCGACGACGCTGGCGGATCCCGCGCGCGCATTCGTCAATTGTTTGCGTGCGATGGGCTCCGCATGGCGTTCCAGCCCGTGGTCGACATTCGTACGGGATTGGTCGTCGGGGCGGAGGCATTGGCTCGCTTTCACGCCGAGCCGTATCGAACGCCAGACGTTTGGTTCAACGAGGCGTGGTCCGTGGGCCTGGGCTTGGAACTCGAACTCGCCGCGATCGCGCGCGCCTTGGAGAGCCTGGTCGCGATTCCGAAGGACACCTACATCGCGGTAAACGCGGCGCCGGCCACGCTGTGCTCCGATGGCCTGCTCGACCTGCTACAGCAATTCTCACTCGAACGCGTGGTCGTGGAGCTCACCGAGCACAGCCGGGTGGACAACTACGACGCCTTGATCGCGGGCATCGCCCGATTGCGGGCGGAGGGTGCACGCTTGTCGATCGACGACGCTGGCGCCGGGTTCTCCAGCTTTCAGCACGTACTTCGCTTGCAGCCCGACATCATCAAACTCGATCGTAGCTTGACAACGGACATCGACAAGAACCCGGTGCGCGCAGCACTGGCCACTGCGCTCGTCACGTTTGCAGACTCGCTCGGCGCGCAAATTTGCGCCGAAGGCATCGAAACGCTCGACGAACTCGTCACGCTGCAAAAGCTCGGCGTCGCCTACGGCCAAGGCTATTTTCTGGGCCGCCCCGCGCCGCTCCCACTGGCGAAAGCCCCCGAAGCTTTGTGGACGTCACGCTACGCTCGGACCGATCCTCGCAAATCACTGCGCTCACCCTCGGTGCTGTCGCCCGAGCGACTCGACGCGCTCGATCACACCGAGCTCACCGAAAGCGGAGCAGAAGAAGACTTCGACCGCTTCACGCGCCTGGCAGTCAAACTGCTCAACGCGCCCGTGGCGCTCATCTCGCTCGTCGACAAGGATCGACAGTTTTTCAAAAGCGTCATCGGCCTACCGGCGGATGCGTCGTCACGCGAGACGCCCCTCACCCACTCCTTTTGCCAGCACGCAGTCACCACACGCCTGCCACTCGTGATCGACGACGCGCGCAATCACCCCCTCGTTTTGGACAACGGCGCAGTTGTCGAGCTGGGTGTCGCGGCCTATGCCGGCGTACCGATTTTGACCACCGACGGCCACGCCATCGGGGCACTCTGTGTGCTCGATGCCGTGCCGCGCAGCTGGACCGAAGAGCAAGTTCGCTCGCTCCTCGATCTGACCGCCCTGCTCACGGCGCAGCTGGAGCTCCGCAGCGTCCAGCGCACGCTCGCCAAGACGAAAAAAAGCTGACTGATCTTTTTGCTGCGGATCGAAATGAAGCGATCGGTTCGCGGCCATGCGTCCATCTCCTAGTCGAGTACGAGCTGACCGCGACTTCACGCGAGTGAAGCGTCGCGGTCGAATTCCACAGGAGAGAAACGATGCGTGATCTGAGCAGCGAAGAACTAGAGATCGTCGGCGGCGGCGCGGGGCTCGACCCGGCCAGCCAAGGCACCAGCGGCGATTACCCAGGCCGGATGTACGCCGGCGACGGCGACGGCAGCCCGCCCTCGGACGGTGCGACCGGCGCGTGAGCCGTGACGGGGCTCCCGGATCTAACCCCTCCGGGCGCCCTGTTTTTCAGCTGCGGCGGCGACGCCAAGCAACGCCGCATAGGGCGACGATCACGGCCCAGGCCGGCAACTCGCGGGTCGAAAACGCGTGCGGTCCGAGGAACGAACAGCCAGAGCTGCTGTCGGTCGAAGTCACTTCCGAGTCGGTGCCGGCCGTGCCGCTGGAGGTCGAGCCGCTGACACCGCTGCCGCCCGTGCCTGCTGCACTCGCGCCTGCACTCGGCGCCCCGCTAGCACTCACGCTGCCCGCGTTGCCGCCTGCGCCGGCCGTCACCATCACGCCGCCCGCACCACTGGCCCCGCCAGCGCTCGCGCCGCCGGTACCGCCCGTGCCACCAGTGCCTGTGGTCACCGGGCTGGTCGCGACGCCCGTCGCGCCCCAAAACACCACGTGTGAACCGTTCGTCTTCGTGACCTGAACGCTGACCAATTCACCCGTCATGGACGGATTCATTTCGATGCCGGTGATGGTGTGGCTCGGACCATCATTCTCTTTGTTCGTCGTGTCCCACTTGTGCATGCCCTGGATCAGGTTGAAAAACACCTGATCGTTGGCGGGCGCGCCGCCCACCCCATAATCCGGAAGCGTGAGTTTGGTGACCACGGGCGCCGCGCCGCCGGCATAGGTGAGCGTGATGGTCAGCGCCGCGGGGCCCTCGGAACACGTGATGAGCAGAAACAGCTTCGAGTAGGTGGCCTGCGGTACGTTGAACGTGAAGGTCTGCGGACCAGTCGAGAGGTGCAGCTGATGCGTTTGCGGCGCGGTGTTCGCCGCCGTGTTCGAGAAATGGAGATCGATCTCGGGGTGCCGCGTCGTTGCCGGGAATTTTCCGTCGTCGGGCAAAGCGATGCCGAGCACACCATTCTCGGTTTTGCCTTGTTTTTGGAGCATGGCCTCGACCGCGGTGGTGACGAACCCGTCGGCGTAGCCATCACCATCTATCCCTTGCGCCGCCGACCAGGAGACGATCGCCTGCCCGTTGAGGGTCGAGACGGTGCGCCCGTCGAGCACGGAATCGACCGGGATTTGCACCACGCTATCGGCGGCAGCCGCGGCCCGCGCGAATGACGCGAGGCACAGCGCGGTAGAAATGGCCAGAGCAGTGAAGGTGCGGCGACGTGCGGCGAATGCCATGCGAATGTCCAATCGGTTCAAAGCCAACGCGCACGACACGGCGCGGCACGGTAGTGTTCGCGCACGCCCAATCCCGTGACGCGCTCACACTGGCTCGCTTCAACTTTGGGCTGAGATTGCGGGTACTCAACTCCTGGTCACCCTGATACCCGATCGTATCGAAGAGACGACGATCATTCGGGTGAGCGGGGGCGAATCCACGGAAGCAGCGGGGGCCGGCTACTCATCTCGAGTGACCCCCAATTGGCATTCGACGATCGGCTCTTCCTCCTCCAAGCACATCGCGAGCCAAAGCTCGGCCAAGCGGCGCGGACGAGGGAGCGCGGGCTTGGCGCGCAGCGTCGGCGGCGCGTCGATTGTGGGGCTTTTTGCCGTGCTTTTGCCCGCCTGTAGCAGCGATCCCGGAACCGGTGGCGGCGTAGGCGCAGGCTCGTCAACCGGCGGCAGCACCAGTAGCAACGGCGGCTCGAACACGGGCGGCACGAGCAACACGACGGGCGGCGCGGCCGGCTCGAACAGCGCCGGTTCGAACACCGGTGGCAGCACCACGAACGGCGGTTCGAGCACGACGGGCGGCGTGGCTGGCGCTTTGGGCGGAGCAGGAGGCAACGTGAGTGCAGGTGGGATGAGCGGCGCGGGCGGCCGCCCTTCGGGTCCGAGCTCCGGCTGCACGAAGACACCTCCCAGCAGCGAAGCGCTCGGCTCGGCCGTGCTGCACCAACTCGACGTCACGGGCATGGCCGCGGAGTACACGGCGGGTTACACGCATCGCCAATACTGCACGACGATGCCCAAGAACTACGACCCGACCAAACCCTACCCGGTCGTGTTCTACGGACCAGGCTGCGGCGCCACGGCATGCGAAGGCAATTCCTTCACTGGCCGCACGGACGTCTTCATCGTGCAAGCAATCGCTGGAGCCGACGCCCACGACGCGAACATCGTGCCGAAGAACGGCTCGCCGGGCTGCTTCCAAGCCGGCCGAGAGGGCACGGCGGATTCGCCGGAAGGCCCGTATTTCGACCAAGTCATGGCCTCGGTCGAAGCCACCTACTGCGTCGATCAAGGCAAAGTCTTCGCGGCCGGCACGAGCAGCGGCGCGTGGCTCTCGAATTATCTAGCGTGCGCACGGGGCAACGCCATCCGCGGTACCGCCGCCGATTCGGGCGGGCTCCAGTTCGCTCACGGCACGTGCACCGGCGGCGCCGCGGTCATGGAGTTCCCTGGTGACTCGACGACGACGAAAGACGCCGAAGGCAACGAGATCGGTTCAGCCGCAGCGCGCGACCTATTCATCAAGGCCAACGGCTGCAGCAGCACCCCGACGACCATGGCCTTCGACAAAGCCACCGGCTGCCAAGTCTATGGGGGCTGTGACAGCCCGGTGGTTTGGTGCGACGTCGGGAACAAGCACCAATCGGGCAACAGTTACCTATCCCCGAGTGGCTGGGCATTCTGGAGCACACTCAAGTAACGGAACCGTGCGCGCGGCGGCGGCGACCGCGCGCAGCGATTGTTGCTAGCGCGAACAATGCCCAGCCCCAGTTCGCGGGATCCGTCTTCGAGTCTCCGACGGCACGGCAACCACACGAGCTCTTGCTACCGACCGGCGTGGTTTGAGCGGAACCGCCGCCCATCGACGCATCCCCGGGCAGGCCCGCATCGGCTGGCATCGATGCGTCCACCAACTTGCCGGCGTCACCCGGCGTCGATGCGTCCGACGGAGGCGAAGCATCCCCGGGAACAGAGGCATCAGACGGAGCAGAAGCATCGACGCCCGCGTCCCCCGGATCGATCGGGATGACGAGCGGCGGAGTGGCCGCGCCGGACACCTTGAAGTTGTCGAAGTTGGCAATGGCGTGATGGGATCGAATCCCGACCTTGCCGTTGATGAATGGGTTTGCGTTATCGGTGTAGTCGATGCTGGGCGTGTTGCTATTGGCGACATACACTTTGATGTTGTTGCCGCTCACCACCGCCTTCAGGTGGATCCACGTCTTCAGCGCGTAGGTTCCTGGAACTGTCGCGAGCGCGTTCCAGTCGTAATTCTGTTTGCCGAGCACCAGGCCACCGGTTGAAAGACCGACGAAATACCCCTGATAAAAATCGGTACCGAGGTTTGCATCGTTCCCCGCACCCCCTTGGGCGGGGTTCTGCACGCGCAGGATGAGGCCGCTGTTGAGCCCGTTGTCTCCGTTGACGTCGCACTCGACGGTGTAGTCGGACCAGCCGGTGCTGCCGAAGGTTCGCTTGCCGGTGTCGTTGATGTTGGCGGCATCGTTGATGATCGACCAATTGCCGCCGCTGAAGTTCCAACCGCTGCTGAAAACGCCGGTGAATAGATCGCCTGTATCGATGGCGGCGACGTCCGAGTGCACGAACTCGAGCCGATAGAAGTCGAACTCACCGGTCACCGTCTCCACTTTGAGGGTGTGGTTTCCGGCCGTCAGATTCACGCCTTTGATGGTGTAGGTCTGCCAATTGTCGAAGCCATTGGTGTTCGGCAAAGCGATGGTTCCCGTCACGTCCGTCGAGTCGAGCCAGACTCGGACCTGACAGGTGTCGAACGTGGTCGCATACCTGACGCCCAAGCTATAGGTGCCGGAAGATTCGACGTCGACGTTGTATTTGTACCATTCACCCGTGGTGTTCCAACCGATGTTCTCGCCGCCCTCCGAGCAGTCGCGAATATCGACGTCGTCATTCCTCACGTACTTGCCGCCGGTGTTGCCGGGCGAAGTGTCGTGGAAGCCCGCCCCTTCGCCGCCGGAATTGTAATGAACCGCCGAGATCGTGCCCGGGATCGGTTTGTGGAAATCGAAGATACCGCTGCCGCCCACGCGATTACTGGCCGCGATGTAGCCGAAATTGGCCGTATCGTCCGCTGACAAGTAGCCCACGTGGCCCGCGCCCAACCCGGCGCCCACTTTGGTCTCCTTCAACAGCTTGTCGACGAAGAACTTGTACGTCGTGCCAGACTTCTCGATGCGAAGGGTGTGAAGCTTCGTCGAATCGAAGCCAGCGGGTAACGGCGAGCTCACCTCGGTGCCCCACACGCCGCCAACGGATAAGTTCGTCTGCAATTGGTTCGTGACGCCGTTCAACACGGCGTAGCCGTAGTTCTGCGCATCGGTGTAGCCGAAGACCGCGCCGCATCGGGGTGCCGTGGTTCCGCGCGCGGTTTCCACGACGTTGTACTCCGCAGTGTAGTCGCTCGCGGTGGTGAAAGTGTTGGCGATTTCGAGCGACGGAGTAGTCCCGCTGAGTGCGCTTTGGGCGAGGAACTGATTGGCAATGCCCCAAGTTCCGCCGCCGACGTTCGTGTAGCCGGTGCCAATGCTGGTGCGTTGAAAGCGGTCTTCGAAATCAGGTAGTGCGGGGGTTTGCATCGGCCAATTCGTGGGGCCGTAAGGGATCAGCTTGTCCCCGTTCCAGCCGATCGCGTCGAAGTTGAGTTTGCGCACTGGGTGGCCGTCCATGGCAGACGTCAAGCTGTGATAGACGGCATAATACGTGTCGAGATCGGGGCCGATGAAGACCGAGTTGTGCCCGAGGCCCACGTGCGGGCCTTCACTGCTGAGCAGGATCGGATTGACGTTGCTCGGCGTGAAAGGGCCCAAGGGCCCGGCCGTGGCTGACGCAGCATTTACCCGATACCCGTTGCTGAGGACGTGGTTGCCCGTATCGGTCAGGTAGTATTTGCCGTTCCGCTTGAAGGACGTCGGGCCTTCCGTCCACTGACCACTGATCTGGCTACCTGGAAGCACGACTTCGCCGCCGAGCGAAGTGGGACTGCTCATGTGCGAGCCGTGAATGCCATCCCCACCGGCGTTGAAGAAATACCAACTGCCGTCGTCATCGATGAAGACATCGCCGTCGATGCTGTGGCCCAAGTTGCCGGTAGCTCGCACGAATGGGCCGCCCGCACTGGTGCTGGTAAACACGTAGTGCCCGTTGCCTCCCGGCGAGCTGTACATGTAGAAGGTGCCGTTCCAATACACTACCTCCGGCGCGTAGCCGTCGATGGTGAGCGGATCGGTGCAGTCCAGTCCGCCGTACGTCCAATTCACGCAATCCGGCGAAGTCCAATACTTGAAACCGAGTGTGCCGCCGTTGCTCGAATACAAGTAAAAGGTGCCGTTGTATTTCAGAATGAATGGGTCGCCGATACCGTCGGCGGGTACCTCATTCGGAACGGTGACGGGGTTCGTGTAAGTGGCGGCGCTTGCGTTTGCGCAGGAGAACCACGCCGAGCACAAAACGCCTGAAAAAGCGGCTAGTTTCTGAAAAGTTCGCCACATCGACTGCTGTCTCCCACTCCGGGCGCGTTGCCTCGCCACGATTGCCATTGAAGCATGAATGCCGATCGACGGATGCAGCGGCTCATCCGCCCGGAATTTTGACGACAGACCCGTGGTGACGAACCGGCTCCTGGCGTGAGAATCCCGTGACCCGGATCGCTGAGGGCGCTGGTTTTGTACTCGAAACTCGGGCTGTCGGCGAAAGGAGCCGCGAGTAGGATACTCACTCCCGGCGCAGATCAGTCGGGCGGGCCGGGCACGCGATCCGTGGGGCTTCGCGCGTAGCCACGCGACGTCGACTCAGTGCCAGATGCCGATGCTGAAAGCGGTGTTGAGGTAGGCGCGCGCAGCGTCGGCGCCGAGTGAAAGTTGCCAGTAGTCGAACGGCGAGAGCAAACCAAACACGCTCCACTTGAACAGCTTCACGTCGAAGCCGCCGGCTCCGTGGACGCGGCTCTGCGTCCCACGGATCAACGCCGGCTCGTAGTAGCTGCCGCCGCGCAAGCGTAGATAGTGAGGAATCACTTCGCTCTCGAGCCCGAGGCGCGGCGAGATCACGGGCCTGTCCATCGCGGTTTGACCGCTGAGGCCGACGGGGCCTCCACCTTGAATCACGGAGAGCTCGGAGCTGACCAACAAGTACCAACGTTCGCGCTGTTCGTATTGGTCGAAGAGCTCGCGCGCCGCGGTGTCCAGCTCTTCGTCGGTCGGTTGTTCGTGACCCGTCGTGCGACGCGCCACATCGCGAGCCGTCACCAAAGGAGGATTGAGCGCGCGCGGACCCATTTGATAGGCGAGCCCGAACGCAACCTCCCACGGCACGTGTACGGTGCTGGCGGCGATGCCCGGTTGGGCGGCGAGCTTCGCGTCGATCGGCGATTTGACAGCGGCGGCGAACCGGTAACGCTCGCGGATGGGCTTGACCACGACGCCGGCTTCATAACCAACACCCGCCGTGCCGAGCACGTTCGAGCCACCCAAGCGGTCGAACGTCATCCCGATCAAACGAGGCCCGGCACCGAGCAGCAACTGACCGTCCAAGAAGCCGTAGGCCGTATTCAGGTGAACCGTGCCGAAGTTCGCCGCGAAGTTGGCATCGATGCCAGCGGTTTGCTGAGAGCGGCTGGCAGCGTTTCTCTGCGCCTCGGCAGACACCCCGACGCCGAAATGCCGATAGTTGACGAGCAGCGCCAACGAGCCGAAAAGCGCGGTGCTCTTGTTGGCTTTGGTTTGGTCTTGGTTGGCAGTGTTGCCCTGATTGTAGACGTCGTTCTTGGGGAGCCACGCACCGACTGCGACATCCAAGCCGATGCCGTAGTCCCAATCCGTGAACGAATACGGGAGACGCACTGCCGTTGACGCGGGGTTGATGGCGACGCCCTCTGTGTCATCCGCGATGGCGACAAAAGCACCGCCGAGACCAATCCGCCGCGTACTGCCGGTGATCGGCCCGCGTGTCGAATCCACCGTTTGCGACTTCGCTTGAGCGGTGTCCGTTTGGGCGAAAGAGTGCGTGGCGATCGTGCACACAGCAGCCAGGATTGCCACGCCCAGAAGCTCAATTTGCCCTCGGAAACTCGCATAAGTAATCGACACGCGCGACGGTGGCTGCAACCACCATGCCCGGCCTCGCGAGCGGTTCGGGCCGTGGCGAGATTGATGCGGGTGGCCGAATCTAGAGCCCGAACCAGCGCCGAATCTTCGACGGCTGCGTGGCCGCGCGCTCCCGCGCTGGCTCGTCGCGACACGCGCAGCGGTCTTCGCGTGGAACATCGCCCAACACTTGCTCGATATGTCTGCCGCAGCCTGCATACGTCGGCTTTTTGCAGTGGGGGCATTCGACTCTTCGGCACATGATCAAACTCCAGGCCCGGGCGAGATTGCCCGTTGCCAGTGAGAGCCTACCGGTAAGCCAAAGGGTTCGCATGCGGCGCTCCGAATTCGTTTGGAACCAGGTGATTCGCAGTAGCAGCGCCAAGCTGAGCGTCGACAGAACGGCGAATCCCCACTGAGTCGACGTGAGATGTGCGTAATTGGACTCGCCGACGGAGCCAGCAGTGGGGCGCAGGAAGTCGAGAGCAAACCGCGCGGGAGGATAGGTGAGGCCACAAATGCAGACGTATGAGCCCGCTCGAAGTGGGCGCGCCCACATCACGATAACGGCAACGGCCAGCACGAGCGTCACTACTCCCTCCAGCAGGCCTAAGTCATACCGCGGCCCTCCGCCGCGGATCACTTGCCCGCCCGCAGTGACGAGATCGGTCGCCGTTGGGTACGCGACGGCGAAGAGCGCGCCCACGGATGCGCGCCGGCCCGGATGATCGTGAATCAAGGCGGATCCCACTCGATTGAACAGCCAGGCGAGCGGAAACACCGAGAGAGCCACGTCTGCGAGAGTTAGAATGGGCTGAGCGCGGTCGCGTTTGACCAGCCAATACCCCTCTATTTTGATGGCACGTGAGAAACGCAGCCAATCAGTTACTTGGAGCCGACGGCTCCGCCACAGGAGCGCGCACAGCAAAGCGCCGAAGAACCCACCCACTGAACGCCAACCATCCCACACACGAAACACCGTCAAGACCGCCGGCCAACTTCCGGGCCAGCCCGTGTCGGCGTTGGCCCCGTTCCGTTCGCAGAACAGGTAGACCAGGCGGCCTCCCGCGAACGCGCCAAACAAGAGCCAAGCCAGGAACGAATCGAACATCATCGGGTCGACGTCACTGCAGCGCGCTCGCCGACGCGCGATCAGCGTCGACAACATCAAGCCTGCGACCGTGAGCAGAAATTCCGCATCCACCGAGACGCCGAAACCCGTCCACTCGGGGACCAGGAAGTACGGAATCATCGCGGCACTTCTCGAGCGAACGCTCGCCAATCGAGAGCAGGCGCGCTACCGAGAAACACGCACTTCTTGCGAAGAAGCCTCGTTTTCAACCTACGGCGCGCTTGAGGCTTTCCGCGGGTGAACCACGAAGACGTTGCGGTCGGCGCGATTGGCGACCTGCGCGGCCGTCGTCCCCCAAACTCGATCCCAACCCTGGTAGCCGTGGCTCCCGAGCACGATGAGATCGACATCCAGACGCTTCGCCGTCTCGAGGATCGAGCGCCACGGTTGTCCGATCTCTACGATTGGCTCGGTCTTCGGCACGTGGGGAGCGCGCCGCCACAACGCGAGGATATTTTCCGTCGCGACGTGCAGCATGTGCGCGGGCAGAGAGTCCGGCTGGGTCGTCGCGGCGGCTGGCGGAAATTCGGGTGGGATCGTGATGACCTGGAGAACACAGAGCTCCGCGCCGAATCTCGCCGCGAGCGCTGCTGCCGTATCGAACACGGCCGACGCTCGCGGAGAGGCATCCACCGCGACCAAAATCTTACCGAACATGTTTTGCGTCGCACTCATCGAACACCGCCATCGGTTCGCCTCGCCTCGCTCGGAGTGCCAACGCCAGCGTCGGCGTCGTCATCGGCCGAGCCCGCGCACGGCGGTTCGTGAAGGTGTGCTCCCGGCTCTTGGGCACCGCACGAATCGGGACCGTTGCTAATCACGTCGTGCTGTCGTCGAGGCGGCGAGTTTCGCCGCGCGGAGGGAGCGTTCGCGAGGCCAGCTTCCATCGTCGGTCCGCAGCCGCAGCCCAGTCCGGCGAGCACGAAAGCGCTACACGCCCGCCAAGGAAACGACAGCAACTCAGCCTTCACTTGTGTCATTTTCGGGCTCCGTTTTGAGTAGCTTTGCCAGCGTTTTGATGTCCACGTCGAGTTTCTCCGCGGTGAGCATGCGGCGCCCGCCGAGGGCCTCCAGTGCCCACGCCGCATATCGGCTTTGGAGCTCTCGAATCGAAACAATATCGCCGACGAAGGTCACCGGCGACGTGGCTCGGCGACCAATTGCCCGCGGCAATTCATCGGCTGCGACCTCTGGAGAGCGCCCGAGCAGCACCGTGCGCTCGACGACATGCTCGAGCTCCCGCACATTGCCAGGCCACTGATGGTCCAACAAGCGCTCGAGCGCGGCTTTCGAGAACGCATGCACGACGGACTCCGGATGCCTCGCGCGGGCGCGTTCCAGAAAATGGTCGAGCAGCGCAGGGATGTCCTCACGTCGGTGGCGAAGGGCTGGGATTTCGATGCTCACCACATCGAGGCGGTATAGAAGGTCTTCGCGAAAAGCTCCGGCTCCGGCACGCTCGTGCAGATCACGATGGGTGGCAGCAACGATGCGCACGTCCACGCTCTGCTCTTTGTTGGAGCCGACGGGTCGAACCGTCCCGCTCTCGAGGACGTGCAGCAGTTTGGCTTGTAGGCTGAGTGGGATTTCGCCAATTTCATCGAGAAATAGCGTCCCTTTGTGTGCGTCAGCGAACATGCCCTCGCGGTTCGCCGTGGCGCCGGTAAAGGCCCCTTTGACGTGTCCAAATAGTTCACTCTCGAGCAGATTTTCTGGCAGCGCCGCGCAGTTAATCGACACGAAAGGCCCGCTCGCTCGCGAGCCGCGCGCGTGGAGCGCTTGTGCAATCAAGCCCTTTCCGGTGCCCGTCTCGCCGCAGATGAGGACGGGTGAACTGGCATGGGCGATGCGTTCCACGAGCTCACCCACCGTGCGCATGGCCTCGCTACTGCCGACGAGGTTTGCAAGCCCGAGCCGTTCGCGTAGCGCGCTGCGTAGCGAGGCAGCCTCTTGCCGAAGCTCCGAGTCCTCGAGGGCTCGCCGCAAGAAGAGATCGAGTTCGTCGATCTTGAAAGGCTTGGTGAGGTAGTGAAACGCGCCCTGTCGAATCGAGTCGATCGCACTCTCTACCGCACTATATGCCGTCATGACGATCACCGGACGGCCCGGCGCCAAGGCGCGTGAAATCTTGAGCAACTCCAGGCCGTCCATACGGGGCATCCGCAGATCCGTAACCAGCGCGTCGAAAGAAGGGTCTTCGAGGCGCTTTGCGGCTTCTTCACTGGATGACAGCGCCACCGGATCGTACCCGAGCTCGATCAGTCCGTCGGCGAGCGTTTCCGCCATCGACAGATGATCGTCGACGATCAAGATCCGCGGACGAGGCTTCTCTTGTTTGTCAGGCATGGTGAAGTTCCGTTGCAACGGGTAGCTCGACACACGCGCGCGTGCCGGGGTGCCCCTGCCGCGCGGCAACGCTCAAGGTCCCGCGGTGGTGTTTGACGAGCTCATTGGCAATGGCGAGGCCGAGCCCGGAACCTTCACCCGCGGGCTTGGTCGTAAAAAATGGCTCCATGACACGCGCTGAGGCATCCGCGCTGATCCCGCTGCCGTCGTCCGTAACCACGTAGGCGACTCGCTGGCCTTCGGCGATCACCTTGAGCTCGACGTGTCCGCCCTCGTCGCAGGCATCGCAAGCGTTCAGCAGGAGGTTTACCAGCACTTGCTCCATGAGTCGGGGTTCACAGGCGATTTCTGGCAAATCTCCAGCAAATGCCGAGGTCAAGTGCACTCGCGCCTTCGCGAACCGATGCTCGACCAGGTGGAACGCCACCTTCCCCAGCGCGGTCGGCTCGACACGATCCATGCGCGGTGAGTCTCCGCGAGCGAGCGCGAGGAAGCCGCGAATGATGGCACTGATGCGCTCGGCTTGTTCCGCGATGGCGTCGACGGCTCGCTTCGAACGTTCGTCCCCATTGAGTTTCGAACGAAGCTGCTCGGCGCGGCCCGCGATGACGCCGAGCGGGGTCGATACTTCATGAGCAATGCCGGTGGCGAGTGCGCCCATGGTGGCCAATTTGTCGGCACGCACTAGCCGCTCGTCACGTTCTGACTGTGCGGAGGCAACGGCAAGCTGATGTGTGAGCGCCATCTGTTTGCGTTGGTTTCGCAAGGCGAGCCCGCCAAACGCGAGGACGAGCCCCGCGGCGACGAAGACGCTCAGGAAAAGCCGCCATTGGGCGAACAACTCGCGGTCGCGTTCCCGCCTCGCGCTCGCGACTACGGCAATTCCGAAATTGCCGGTGCCCCCCACACTCAACGTGGCCAATCCCGCCATGGCGGTTCGTGCGGGTAGCCCCAAGGAGCCAGCCTCGCTTCGACTGAGCCGAACCCAGGGCGTGCCCGCCAAGAGGGCGCTCTCGATGACCGGTGAGCGAACCACCTGCCCATCCGAGCCCATGAGGCCCAAGCTGGAAGGCCCGCGAATGAAGAACCGAACCAATCGGGGACGCTCGACGGAACGAACGGCCGAGGAGACCGCTGCCGCTTTCAACACCGAGCTGAGTTGGTCTTGCTGCGCGGAGTTGGAGCTCCCAGCCGACGAAGCACTCGCCTGCAGCGGCGCTCGCAAGGTGGCTGCCACCGCCTCGGCGAGGGACGTCTGCTCGCCAGCAAAGTCTCGCAGTGCCGCCGCAAACTCACGCTGCTCATCCCAGTAGGCCACTCCAGCCACCGCGACGATGGCCAGGAACATCCAGAACATCAGCGAGCCGGTCCTCACCTTGCGCTCCGAAGAGGCCAATGAGCTCCGCTCCGATGAGCGAGGCGTGACGGCGGAGGGGTGCATTCGCTGTCGCTTGAGCAATAGTGAGGCCAATCATCATTTGCTGAAATCCTCGGGGGAGTTCATGCGTGGCGGGAATGGGGACTGGGAAATTTTCCCTGTGCAGTGGGAAATTTTCCCACTGCACCGAAGCGAGGATTTGGTCTTTTTGCTAGTTTTCTGGACGACTCGCGCTGGCCCGAGAAGTGCTTTGCAGCGCGGCGATGACTCGTTTCCGATACGTGCTACTCGCGGCATTCGCGGCGCTGCCCGCGCTGGCGCGCGCAGAGGAGCCCACGACAGATCCTGCCACTCTGCTCCCTGGCATCACCACTCCCAGCCACGCGATGAGTCTGGCCGAAGCGATTGCCTATGCCCGCGCGCATCAGCCAGCGGTTCGGGCAGCCGTCGCCCGGATCGAGGCGCAAGCGGCGCAAGCGAAGGTTCCAGGAGCGCAGTGGTATCCGTCGATTGGCGCAACGGCTCAGATCTTCGCGGCCACGGCGAACAATACGACGGGCACGTATCTGTCTCCAGGGGTCATGGACATTCCGAGGATTGGCGCGACGCGCGCGACGGGTACGGGCTCCTGGCGCCCGGAGCCTTCCACGTTGGTCGGAGTGGGCATCAATCAAGAGCTCTTCGACTTCGGCCGTATCGCAGCGCAGACGGCAGCGGCCGACGCTGCCACGGATGTCGAGCGGCAGCGCGCACGCTCCGTCTCGCTCGATGTGACGTTCGACATCGAAGAAGCGTATTTCGCCGTATTCGCTGCCAAAGCCGTCCTGAAAGCCTCCGAAGAAGCTTACGACCGCTCGCGGGTCCATCACGACTTGGCGAAGGCGGGCGTGGGCTCCGGCATGCGCTCACCCATCGAGCTGACCCGCGCGGACGCCGATCTCGCCAAGTTCGACATTGGCCGAATTCGAGCGCAAGGCGGCCTCGAAACCGCGCAGACGGTGTTTGCAGCAGCCGTCGGTGTGCCCGACGCGACGCTCGACGTCTCGAGCGCGCCCCCTGCTCCCGCCGACCTGCCCGATTTGAATGCCGCCATCCAGCGAGCGGAAGCGAGCGATCCGCGCCTGCTCGAGGCATTTGCACAACTTCGTGCAGCTGAGCAAACCACGCGCGCCATCGACGCTGAGTTGCGTCCAAACGTTGCGCTGAGCGCCTCGCTCACCGGCCGAGCCGGCGCGGCCACGCCTTCTGGGACTGGCACGCTTCCCGTTGGTGGGGGGTTCGTGCCGAGCGTTCCCAATTGGGATGTAGGCGCAGTGCTGAGTTGGCCGTTGTTCGATGGCGTCGTCTCCGCTCGGGAGGACGCGGCGCGCGCGCGCGTGCAGGTTCGAAAAGAGGATATCGGACTCGTGCGCGAACAGCAGCGAGCCGCCATCCGGGGCGCGTACGCTGCCGTCGAGGTGGCCCGCACCGTCATCCCCGGACTGCGACGCGCGGTCGACGCCGCACGCGCCAACTACGCGCAAGCCGACGCCCGCTTCAAGGCCGGGCTCGGCACCAGCGTGGAATTGGCGGACGCCGAGGGACTGCTGGCGGACGCGGAAATCGAGCAAGTTTTGGGCGAATTCGAGCTGGCGCGCGCCCGCGCGGCCTTTGGACGAACGATTGCGGAAGGGACTCTGAAGTGAACACCGAAGCGAACAGCAATTTTCCAGAGGGCGGCGCTCCCACCCCGAAAGCACCGCTCGCGTTGCCCCGATCGTCGCGGCTGATTCCGATGGCCATCGGTATCGGTGCGCTGCTGATCGTTGCCGCTGGCGCGACCATGGTCGTCCACGCCGAAGCGAAGGTGAACAAAGTCGCTCTCGATCAATCAGCCAAGCCGGTCACCGTGGTGGAGGCCACGAGCACTACCTATCGCGGCTCGCGGACCTACGTGGGCACCCTCGAACCTTGGGTCGAAGCGAAGGTCGGGCCACAATTGGTCTCGGCGTATGTCGACACGGTGCTCGTGCGCCCCGGCGCCGTCGTCAAGCGCGGGGACGTGCTCGCGACGCTCGATTGTCGCAATGCCAATGCCAGCAGCCAAGCCGTTGCCATGCAGGCTCGCGCAGTCGGAGCACGCCAAGAAGCGATTGCCCACGAAGCGACACGCCTGAATGGCTTGCTCGATGGCGGCTTCGTGTCGCCGAATGAAGCCGAGCAAAAGGCCGCTCAAAGTTCGGCCGAGCAAGCTCAACTACTCGCCACACAAGCTCAACTGCTCGGGACCTCGCTGCAGGTGAACGACTGTGTCTTGCGGGCCCCCTTCGACGGAGAAATCGCGAATCGGACGACCGATCCGGGCGCCTTCGTGCGGCCCGGAGTGTCGCTCTTGACGGTGGTCGACCGCGCGACGGTCCGTGTCGTCGCCGACGCTCCCGAGGTCGATTTCGAGTTTCTGGCGCCCGGAACGAAAGCCACGCTGCACGCTCTGGCCACCAACCAAAACCTACTTGCGCTCATCTCTCGACGCGCTCCAGCCGCAGACCCGCAGACGCGCACGGCCCATTTCGAGATGGACGTGCCGGACCCCGACCGCAAGCTCCCGGTCGGCACGACCGCCGACATTCGCATCGATATCGGCTCCCCCGAGCCGGCAACCGAGATCCCGCTCTCGGCAGCCACCGTGCGCGGCGACAAAGCCACGGTGTTCGTGATCGACGGCAACGTCGCGCACAAACGCGTCGTTCAAGTGAAGGGCGAGCGTGAGGGGCGTTTGTTCGTCGATGCCGCCCTGACGGCGGGAACGCGGATCGTCACCGAAGGGCGAGCCCTGCTGAACGAGAACGACAAGGTCGTCGCGACGCTTCAAAAAGTCGAGGCCTCGCCCAGCGCAGGTGAGAAAGGGCAAACGCGATGACCGGCCTTGCCCTACGAAACCCCATCGCGATCCTGATGCTCGCGGTCGGGCTCATGGTCTTTTCCATGGTGGTGACGCCGCGCATGGCCGTCGACACCTTTCCGGAGCTCACCCCGCCCGTGCTCGTCGTCGGCACGCTCGCCCCTGGATTGGGGCCAAAAGACGTCGAGAAAACACTCACCTGGCGCATCGAGAAATACGTCAGCGCGACGCCCGGCGTCGATCACGTTGAAAGCATTTCGCGCAACAACTTGAGCATCGTTTGGGTGTGGATGAAGTGGGGCACCGATCTGAACGCCGCCCAAACACTCGTGCAACAGCAGACGGCGTTTGCGATGAGCGCCGTGCCGAAGTCGCTCGGTGTGCTGCCGCCGTTCGTGTTGCAGTTCGATCCATCGAACGCTCCGGTCGTTCAGGTCGCCGTGTATGGCGGCGGGCTCTCGGGGCCACAGCTCTATGACTATGGCCTGAACAATATCGAGCCGCTGCTGGAAGGCATTCCCGGAGTCGCGAGTGCCTCGTTGAACGGCGGCCGGCAACGACAGATCAATCTGATCGTCGACCCCGTCGCCGCGCAAGCTCGCGGACTCACGTCGAGCGACGTGGCAGCGGCCGTCGCGCAGTCGAACGCGCTCTTGCCGTCCGGCGTGTTCATTTCCCCGAAATTCGACGCAAACGTGTACACGAACGCGGTCCCCGAACGCGTGAAGACGATCGGCGACGCCATCGTCAAACAGATCGACGACAAGCCCGTGCTCATTCGCGATGTGGCGCGCGTGGAAGATGGCGGCAGCCCGGAGACACAAGCCGTGTCCATCAACGGACAGAACGGCGTGTATCTCAACGTGCTGCGCGTGCCCGGTGGCAACACGCTCGAGATCGTCGACTCGGTCAAACGTGTCGTGGCCGGTCTGAAGGATTTGCCCGCGGGGATGAAGGTGGTCCCGATTTTCGACCAGTCCACCTTCGTTCGCACCACCTACCACGGGCTCAAGCAAGAAGTCGTTCAGGCCCTGGTGCTGATCGCGCTCGTCATTCTCCTGTTCTTGCAGAGCATGAGGGGAACGCTCATCGTTTCGGTCGCCATTCCCCTGTCGTTCGCGATCACCCTGATTGCGCTTTATGCCAACGGACAGACGCTGAACGCTTTCACCCTGGGAGGGCTAACGCTGGCCATGGGGCGCCTCGTCGATGACGCGGTGGTCGTGCTCGAGTCCATCCATCGACACCAGCGGAACGGCCTGGGGCCCTATCAAGCTGCGCTCCAAGGCACGAACGCTGTCGCCTTGCCCGTGCTGGCCTCCACGCTCACCACGATGGCAGTGCTCTTGCCGGTGCTGCTTTTGGCGGGGCTCGCCAAGAAGTTGTTCGCGCCCTTGGCTCTCACCGTGGCCGTCGCGATGACCGCCTCCTACTTCGTCAGCGTGTGCGTTACACCGGTGGCTTGTCGCTACTTTTTGGGCCATGCCGAGCACGGCCGCTTCGGCAAACAAATCGAAGCCTTCATCGATGCCATCGCCGACCGCTACTCGCGAGTGCTGCGCTCGGTGCTGCCCTTTCGCTGGGCGATCATCGGCGGCTGCGCCCTGATCACCGTTGCGGCGGTGTGGGCCTCGGCTCGCCTACCGAGCACGTTCTTCCCGGAGATCGATGAATCGATGGAGCGCATCTACGTGCGGCTCGCCCCAGGCATCTCGCTGACCGATTCCGCCAAAATCATGCAGGAAATGGGCGCAACCGTCGCCAAAGAGTTGCCCAAAGGCAATGTCGAACTCGTGCTCACGAACGTGGGCTCGCCGAACAATGCGCGTAGCGCCATGACCAGCCCCAACAACGGGCCACACATGGGTTTCATCCGGCTCCAGTTGGCAGACGAAGAGAAGCGCACGCTCTCACAACGTGAGTTAGCCGACAAGACGCGGGAGATCCTGAACCGCCACTACCCCGGAGTCGAATTCTTACAATGGCCCGGCGGGTTGGTCGCGAGC
>Ga0105245_10001361_pt1 | contig 22123 bp, 17 predicted proteins | sample KBSM54metaG_FD_81523 | JGI IMG/M metagenome (GOLD analysis project Ga0105245, IMG submission 81523) | Miscanthus rhizosphere microbial communities from Kellogg Biological Station, Michigan, USA - KBS M5-4 metaG | ecosystem: Host-associated > Plants > Roots > Rhizosphere > Soil | place...
CATTTCCAGCGATGCTTCGTCAACGCGCTTGTCGCCAGTGCGAAAAAAAATCGTGAACGGAACCAATGCTTCGATCAAATCTCCGCCATGCAAATCTACGTAATGAGTCGCCTGCGACATTACGTTGCGAAACACCCAATCGGCAATCTGTTCGGAGGCACTGCCATCCGGATTACCGGGAAATACGCGATTCGGATTCTTGCCGTCCAGAGGACAGACGTAGATAGAACGCGCGGTGAATGCCGGCATATCCAGAACCGGCACCACGATCACGCGCCCGGAAAGGTTTCCCGGATCAAGAGAGCGTCCCAGTTCAAGCGCGGCCGCGATGCTGGCATACTCAGCCGCATGCACGCCGGCTGTCACGACGAGCGTCGGCCCTTCGCCGACTCCATTGATGAGCCACATCGGGAGACGGTAAGGCTGGCCTTCGACCAGAAACTCGTTCATACCATACCGCTTTTCCCCGTGTGGAGCTGAAAGCTTTCCGACTGATAGCAGCTCTTTTGACATATGCGTTGTTCGTTGTCCCCAGAATCAATTGCGAACGCCTGAGCGATCATTGTGGCACGAGAAACTAAGACTTGCCCAGCTCAATGCCACTAGCCAGGATGGTTCCGTTGGCTTCAACAAGATAGCCTGGGCAGAACCGACGAGAGCCGGCCGCCGATTTTTTGCTTGACTGTAACGACTGTTACATGTAACGTGTGTTACATGAAAAAACGCAAGTCCGAGCGCCGGGAAGATCTGCTCGACGCTTCGATCGAATACCTGCTGGAACACGGTGTTGCCGACCTGTCCCTCCGGCCCCTTGCGGCCAAAGTCGGCAGCAAAGCCAGGCTTCTGGTCTACCATTTCGGCTCCAAGGAGGCGCTGGTTACTGATGCGATGATCGTGGTGAGAGATCGCGTTCAACAAAACTTTGCGGCCCTGGTGAAAAAGGACGAGGGGCGAAAGCCCTCGCAAATGATGCGCGCTTTTTGGAACTGGGCCATTTCCAAAGAGCATGAGCGATACCTGCGACTCTTTTTTGAAGTACATGGCCTGGCGCTTCAAAAGCCGAAGCGATACGGCCGTTACCTGGAGGGAGCGGTTACCAGTTGGGTAGAGATGATGGCCTCTGTCTTGCCGTCGAAACTTCCGCCAACCACGCGCCGGGCGCTGGCCACCCTTGCTGTGAGTACGGTTGTTGGGCTCTTGATGGATTACCTTGCCAGCGGCGACAAAAGACGAACATCCGATGCGCTCGATCAGTTTGCAAGCAGTTTCGACGCGTTGCTGCTGACAAAAACTTAAACCAAGCTGCAAGAACTCTTTGTAAGGAGGCAAATTGCCATGGATATGCTTGGACTTCTTAAGAACATGATAATTCCTGGAATTGTACTGGCAGTTGCGCTGATGATGACGGTTGTAGAGTCTCGCCACTCTGGAAGAAATTGGCCGAAGGTGCGCGGATGGTGGCTGAGAGCGCTGCTGCTGAATGGCGTCCAGGTGGGCTCGGTGTGGATCGCGGGTGCGGGATGGAACGGATGGATGTTGAGACACCGTCCGTGGAACGCCGACGTGCTGGGAGTAAATGGAGGAGCCATTCTTGGCTACGTCACAATCACCTTCTTCTATTATTGGTGGCACCGCTGGCGTCACCAGAGTAATTTCCTCTGGCGCTGGTTCCACCAGGTCCATCACAGCCCTCAGCGGATTGAGGTAATTACCAGCTTCTACAAGCATCCATTTGAAATTCTCATCAACAGCGTGCTATCGAGCGCGATCCTCTATCTTGTGGTTGGTGTGGGGCCGGGAGCAGCCACGGGAGCCGTGCTGTTGAGCGGGCTCGCCGAGCTTGTCTATCACTGGAACGTGCGCACGCCTTACTGGCTGGGTTTTCTGTTTCAACGGCCAGAGAGCCATTGCATCCATCATGAGAAGGGTGTCCATTCTTTCAATTACTCTGACTTGCCATTGTGGGACATGCTTTTTGGCACGTTCAGGAACCCACGAGAATGGAACAGCGAGTGCGGATTTGAGCCGGCACAGGAAAGCCGCTTCGGCGAGATGCTGCTCGGGCGCGATGTAAACGCCTTAAAGACTGAGAGTCAGCAATCATGAGGAAATCGGTTGTCCTTCTCCTGGCTCTGGGACTACTGCAGATGGCCGGAGACGTGCTGCACGTGCCCGCCATCAAAGGTCTAGCGGCTGCGACTGCTGCTTCTCCAGCGCCCAAAGTCTTCTCCGCAGCGCGCGGACTGGAGACTTACTCTACCCGCTTTTTCCTTGAGTGGATGGATAAGTCGGGCCACTTCCAGTCGCTGGAGATCACCCCTGAGCAGACACGCGGGCTGCGCGGTCCTTACAATCGCCGCAATGTGTATGGGGCCGTGCTGGCATATGGCCCAATCATGCAGTCCGACGCTGCTCTTCAACCTATGTTCAACTCGGTATCGCACTACGCGCTATGCGGTAATGCTCCGTTATTGCATGAGCTGGGGATCGATACGGCAGATATGCAAGGCGCGCCGCGCGTGCGCCTGGAGACGCGCACGGGCTCTCAAACCGGCGGGCTGCCGCTGACATTTGAGGCGCCATGCAAATGAAAAATGGCTGGACAAATGGGCAGTACGCCATATATCGCGTGGCCTTCGGGCTGTATCTGTTTCAACATTTTCTTGGGCTGTTGCCGTGGGGCGGGGAGTTATTTTCTTCGGGTGGCGTCCTGCCGAATGGCTCATTCAGTCCTCTCATACATCTCTTTCCGAACATTCTTGCGCTTTGGGACTTCCCACTGTTTGTTGAGTCTTGCTTGTGCGTTGGAGCAGTTCTGAGCTTGTTTTTCATCTTTGCCAAATTCGACCGCATGGCTGCAGTGCTGATCTGGTATCTGCTGGCTTGCCTCTACGGAAGAAATCCGCTGATCGGCAATCCTTCATTGCCATTCATAGGATGGCTGCTGCTTGCTCACGCTCTGATGCCTCTTCAGCCTCGTGGCCGCGCAACTGATAAAAAGTACGACATGGAAGCCACGAAACCGCCCGCAGACATTTACGTTGCGGCCTGGATATTGATGTCGCTGGCCTACACTTACAGCGGCTATACCAAGCTGATCAGTCCTTCATGGCTTGACGGCAGCGCACTGAGCCGCGTGCTCTCCAACCCGCTGGCCCGCGATACGTTCCTGCGCACGTTCTTGCTGGGCCTGCCTCCCTGGATTTTGAAAGCTGCAACATGGTCAGGACTCACGCTGGAGTTGAGTTTCTCCCCGCTGGCGCTGTTCCGAAGAGTGCGGCCCCTGTTGTGGCTGGCCATGATTTGCATGCACCTTGGGCTGCTGGTTCTGGTGAACTTCTCCGATCTCACGGCAGGAATGCTAATCCTGCATTTCTTCACGTTCGATCCTGCGTGGATTCCCTGCCCGCGCGCTCAGGGTCAAACCATCTTCTTTGACGGTACTTGCGGTTTATGCCATGGCTTTGTGCGCTTCGTATTGAAAGAGGACCGGTCGGCTCAGCCTTTTTCCTTCTCCCCGCTTCAGGGAGAATCCCTGCGCAGCGCTCTTCCGGAGCAGGTCCGCGTCAACCTTCCGGATAGCGTAGTGGTGATCGACAACAAGAAGTCTATCCTGGTCCGTTCAAGCGCAGTCATTTATGTGATGAAGCGGCTGGGAGGCCTTTGGTTTATCGTCGCAATGTTGCTCACTCTTGTGCCACGGAGATTGCGTGACGCCGGCTACATCGCTGTCGCATCCTTGCGCAAAAATATTTTTGGGGCCAGTGAAAGCTTATGTCCGATCGTTGGGGAGCCTTGGCGAGCTCGCTTTCTGCGGTAAAAGAAGCGGAAGCAAGTGGAAAAATGCGGAAGGCTCGACTCCGGCACCGACTAAAGTTCATACTTCACGTCTAGACGTAAATCCCCGGCGCTTCATGGCCGATCTTCTGCACGTACTCAACATACGATCCGGGATAGACCTGCGGAGTGCGCTCAGTTCCGCTCTCACCGCCCAGTTCCAGCACGCGCGAGCCCAGGCCGCGCAGAAACATGCGATCATGCGAAACGAAAATCATGGTGCCTTCAAAATCCTTCAAGGCTTCCACCAGCATTTCTTTCGTTGCCAGGTCAAGATGGTTGGTAGGCTCGTCGAGCACCAGAAAGTTCGGCGGGTTATAGAGCATCAGGGCCATCACCAGCCGCGATTTTTCTCCGCCGGAAAGCGCGCGGATTTTTTTATCGACATCGTCACCGGAAAACTGGAATGCGCCGGCGAGGTTGCGCAATGAGCCAAGGCTGTCATGCGGGAAGTCACGCTGCAGCTGCTCGATGATGGTGAGATCGGGATCAAGGACATCAAGAGATTGCTGCGCGAAATAGCCCATGTAAAGGCTCGCGCCCAGCCGGACCGAACCGGAATCAGGCTGCGACGCGCCGGCAATCATCTTGAGCAGCGTGGTTTTACCCGCGCCGTTTCTGCCCATCACGGCCCATCGCTCACCGCGACGGATGGTGAGATTGAAGCCGTCATAAATCACGCGCGGCCCGTAGCTCTTGTGCAGATCTTCGATGACGGCTACCTGCTCGCCGGAACGCGGCGGCGGACGGAATTCAAACTTTACGATCTGGCGCTTTTTAGGCAGCTCAATTTTTTCAATCTTATCCAGGGCCTTAATGCGGCTCTGCACCTGCGCGGCCTTGGCGGCGTGCGTGCGGAAGCGATCAATAAAACGCTGCTCCTTGGCCAGCATGGATTGCTGCCGCGCGAACGCAGCCTGCTGGTTGGCGGCGCGGATGTTCCGCTCACGCTCATAGAAATCATAGTTGCCGGAATAGGTGATGATCTCGCCGGATTCAATCTCTGCAATCTTTGAAACCAGGCGGTTCATGAACTCGCGGTCATGCGACGTCATGAGCAGAGCGCCCTGATACGACTTGAGGAATTGCTCCAGCCATATGATGGATTCAAGATCAAGGTGGTTCGTGGGTTCGTCCATTAGCAGAACATCGGGACGGCCGAGGAGCACGCGGGCCAGGGCTACGCGCATTTTCCATCCGCCGGAAAGCGCGCCTACGTCGCCATCAATCTGGTCGTCTTTAAAGCCCAGCCCGTGGAGCACCTCACGGGCCTGCGCCTCAAGCGCGTATCCGCCAAGGTGCTCATACTCTTCCTGCACTTCACCAAAGCGGGCCAGCACGCGATCCATTTCGTCGGCTTTTGCGGGGTCGGACATTTCATGCTGCAAGGCTTCCAGCTCATGATGAAGATCGCCCACGCGTCCGCTGCCCGCAATGGCTTCATCGAGCACTGAGCGCCCGGACATTTCTTCAACGTCCTGGCGGAAATAGCCGATTGTGAGCCGTTTGGGGACGGAGACTTCGCCTTCGTCGGGCTCTTCTTCGCCCACCACCATGCGGAAGAGCGTTGTCTTGCCTGCTCCGTTGGGGCCAACCAGGCCGACTTTTTCGCCGGGATTGAGCTGGAATGATGCATCGACAAACACAAGCTGTTTGCCGTACTGCTTATTGATATTGGAAAAAGAGATCATCCAATTTCAAGCTAACAGAATACCGGGCGGATGTGTAAGGAGCGAGGCTCGTCGCGGATCGAGCAAGGATTGGAGACTGATACGCACAGAGTTGTCACCGCACGAGCGGGAGAACGCCACGGGGCCAAGCTAAACAAACCTAAGGCCCGCCAGCGCGCTATCCATCCAAAACTGCTGCTGCTTCATCCAACAGAAAGTACTAAATAGTCATATGGCAGTTGGCAGGTCATGAAGGGCACTCTTATCTCTATTTTCAAGGCACTTTTCTTAAAGCTGAATCCTTTGCTGGATCGGCGAAGGTTGGGCCGTGCCAGCTTTGGTCGGCATATGTTTTCCCATCTGCGGCGGACGGCAGATTTCAGGGCAATCGCTTTGCTCGCGCTGGCAATGCTCTCTTTGCTGATGATGGCGGGCGCGACGGGCTGTGCAGCAAAGATCAATCCTCGCGAATCGCTGGCGGCGCAAGGACGCGCGCCGGAAGGCAGCCCCCGGCTTCTGGCGATTTATCAGCCATGGTTTGGGCAGAGCGCGCATATTAATGTCGGGTATTCATGCCATGATCCGAATGTGTTGCGGCAGCAGATTGCCAAGGCCAAAGAACTGAACATCAGCGGATTTGTGGTGAATTGGTATGGCCCGCGCAAGGAGTTTGAAGACCAGGCTTACGGCCTGATGCAGCAGGCAGCCAGCGACGATCCCAGCTTTAAAGTAGCGGCGCAGTATGACGAAGCCGTTGACCATCCGGGTTATGACACGGACGCGGTGATCGTGGACCTGCAATATCTTTATGATCGCTACATTGGGCCGGAAGCAGGGCCTTCACGCTCTGCGTATCTGCGCTACAACGGACGGCCCGTGATCTTTATCTTCCCTAAAGAATCAAACACTGACTGGAACCGGATACGGCAGGTCACACGGTCATGGCCCGATCCTCCGCTCTTGATCTACAAGGACATGAGCGACAAATATCCGAACGCGTTTGATGGCTACTACGCGTGGGTGCAGCCAGGAAAAGACGGCTGGGCGCGCGACGGCAGTAACTACGGCGAAGACTACCTGAATTATTTTTATCGCAACATGCAGGAGCACCATCCGGACAAGATTGCCGTGGGCGCGGTGTGGCCAGGCTTTGACGACAGCAAAGCATCATGGAGCCGGAACCGGCACATTGCTTATCGATGTGGCAAGACGTTTGAAGACGTGCTGCGGGTGTTCCGCAAATATTATGGATCGCAGAATGCCGCGCCGTATCTGCTGGTGGAAACCTGGAACGATTATGAAGAAGGCACCGACGTGGAGCGAAGCATAGGTCACTGCGGCGGCAACAGCACAATGAGCAGCATGGGAGCGGGACAGCGTTAGAATGGGAGCCGGGGCTAGAACCCTTTGAGTTTTTGCTTTGATGCAGGCCTAAAGGCGCGATTGGAAACTTTCTTTTGCGGTCAATCGAGAGTTTCGTGAGAACTCCCTGAAGCGGCATGGGTGGATGACATATCCTCGGGGTCCTTCGACTCCTCCTCGCTCCTGCGTCGCTCGTAGTCGCTCAGGATGACAATATGTTACGAGGGAAAACTTTTATGCGGGTATTGGTGACAGGCGGAGCAGGGTTTGTGGGATCGCACCTTTGCGATGCGCTGCTGGCGGAAGGAAACCACGTTGTGTGCGTGGACAATCTGCTTACCGGCAGCCTGCGCAATATCGCCCACCTGAAGAATGAGCCGCGCTTTGAGTTTGTGCAAAAGGACGTGAATGAGCCTTTTGACGTGGGCCCCGTGGATTACGTTTTTCACTTCGCGTCGCCCGCCAGCCCGGTGGACTACATGGAGCACGGCATTGAGACGCTCAAAGTCGGTTCGCTCGGATCATTTCATTCGCTCGACGTGGCCAAGAAATATGGCGCGAAATATATGGTGGCTTCGACCTCAGAGTGCTATGGCGATCCGCTGGAGCATCCGCAGAAAGAAACATACTGGGGGCACGTGAACTCGGTTGGCCCGCGCTCGGTCTATGACGAATCCAAGCGCTTTGCTGAGGCCGCGACCATGGCCTACCATCGCTACCACAAGGTGGATACGCGCATCCTGCGCATCTTTAATACCTACGGCCCGCGCCTGCAATTGAATGATGGCCGAGTAATTTCCAACTTTATGAAGCAAGCCCTGCGCGGAGAGCCGCTTACCGTCTACGGCGACGGAAGCCAGACGCGCAGCTTCTGCTATGTGAGCGACGAAGTTGATGGCATTGTGCGCCTCTCGAAGTCCGACGAGCACGATCCGGTGAACATCGGAAACCCGGTGGAGTTCACGATTCTGGAATGCGCGAGGCTTGTCCTGAAGGTCACGGGGTCGAAGAGCCCAATCGTCAACGAGCCGTTGCCGCAGGACGATCCTAAACAGCGCCGTCCGGACATCAGCAAAGCGAAGCGGTTGCTGGGCTGGGAACCGAAGATCGACCTGGAAACCGGGCTGAAACTCTCGATGGATTATTTCAGGCAGTCGATTGAACTGGAGACATCGGGGAAGCAGCAGGCAGTGGTGGTGTAATCGCCGGAATCGCCGTCATCGCGCGTCATCGCCGGAATCGGAAAAGCAAAATCTTACCGCGGATCAACACGGATGAGCGCGGATCAGGCCGCCGTCGCGGTTTGAACCAAAACCTTTGAAACACAGGGGAACGGAGGACACGGAGGGTTTCTGTTTTTCCCTTCGATCCTCGCTCCGAATGAGGCATGAAACTCAGCGCGATTTTTACATTACGTGAATTACAAAAGGCAAGCACAAGGTCCCTCGGGCCTACTCGCCGGCTGAAGAAAACACCGGCTCGCTTAACGGCCACTCGGGATGACGAATTAAAAAATTACACTAAAAACTAAATTGCTCTAGCCGTTGAGAATGCGGCAATTGAGACAGCCTGCGAACTACTTCCCGCAGCTCTATCACCCGCAAGTTGGGCGGACAGCCTTTCCAGTTGTGTATCCAGCAGACGATGAAATCACAGCGATCAGGGTCATGGCGATGGGCGGCGAAGTGTCGGCTGTGAAGCTCAAACTCAATGCCCACATCCTGCCAGCGCCCGGGCTCCACTTCTAATTTTGCCCGGCAATCCGGGTAGCCAATCTGCGCCGATTCAATGATGAAACCCAAACGCCAGAAAAGCATGCCAAAGAGAAGCACGACTCCCATTTCATTGGTGGGTTCAAACAAGAAGCCGGGCAGGTCCATAGGCGCGCCGAGCAGCGGGCGGTCAGGATAGACGCTCCGGGGGACAAGCGTGCGCAGAGAGGACATGGAGAAAAGTATTGCCAGCATGGAGACTGTAACGCACTTCATTCCGTGGAGCGGCGGAGGAAGCACAGAGATGCCGGCCTGAGGCGCAGAGGGTGCGGAAGCCGGGGCAACAGCAGGAACGATCGAGTCTTGTGTATGCGAATTTTGATCTTGCTGCGCGGTGATTTTTTGCAAGTCGTTCTTGTGCCGCGCTTTGTGCCTGTCGTTTTGCTGCGAGTCGTTCCTCTTCCCGTCATTCTTTTTCCAACCTTTAAGCCAGCGACGGCCGCCACCGCGTTTGGGCATGGGGCCGTTATGGATGATGCCGACAACATCGGACCATTGTTCGAAAAGCCCCATCGATTCGGCAAATTTCAGGAAAGCGGAAGGCACCTGCGTCCAATGGTGGAAGCGGGTTTCCAGGCTGGCGGAGGCGTAGCGACCCTCGCGCTCGTATTCTTCGCGGGTGGGAACGCGGCCCTTCTTGCGGGCGAGGCGTGCCCAGTCTGTCAGCAGGTCAGCGGTGCCGATGCGAAGACCGCCGGGGTCAGGGGAGAGTCCGGCAGCGCGAATGGCAGAGCGGTAGCCGCCGGGGAAATGCGGGATCAACCTGCCGTAGTGGATGCCGGTCAGGCGCAAAAACTCGGCGCGTGTTGGGGCGCGGCCAAGCTGGCGAGCAGCGGACCGGAGGGCGCGGAGGATTTGGGAGCGGGTAAGCATGGCGAAGAGTAACACGAATAAAAGGAGAATACAACTTCCATTCCCGCTTCTAACTACGCTCGGCCATTCTCGCCCGCGCCTTCAAATTCTAGAGACTTTTGCAACCAATCGTCGAAACGTGACTGACGCTACGATGTATCGCTGCCTCATACACCCTTCTTGGTCCATGTTGAACCGTTGGACCACTTAATCGTTTTCGGACTTATCAGAGTACCCGTGTAGCTATGATCATCCGGAAAATTCACTGTAATAGTGGAGCTGTCAATGATTTTGCCCTGCGCATTGGGCCGATCAAAATCGGACATATCAAGTTTTAGCGATACGGGCCCTTCAGAAATAACCGCAATCCAGGGACTGCCATCTGTCCAATTGCCATTCAGATCAAACACCGTATTAATAACCTTGGTCCATTGTGAACCGTTGGACCACCTAATCGTATTTCCTACAAGTTGCCCCTTGTAGGTTTTGTCGTCCGGAAAGGTCACGGTTATTTGAGTGAAACCATCGACTGTCCCATGTGCCGCAGGGCGGCCAAAGGCCGACATATCAATCGAAAGCGAGTGACGTGTGACGGAAATGGCAGCACTCCTGGGACTGCCGTCGGTCCAACTGCCGTTCAAATTGACTTCAGTGGGAATCGGAGTCCAGTCAGCCGGAAATGTTTGCGGCCAGGAAACGTTCTTGTAACCCAAGCAGCCACTACCAGCCGTTACCAAATCGGAAAATTGCCTGTGATGCCATTGGGCCTGGCACACACCCGCAACCCGCTCCGGCTGCTGAGCTAGAATTCCCCAATCGCTAAGATCTACGTGGTTGTCGTTGTAGTCAGCTATCAGCCCCGATCCGCCCGCCCGAAACTGTTGACAGGGTGCATTGACGCTCATGAAGTTGAGGGCATTAATCTGGGCTGCCTCAAAAACAGTTGCGGTGTTCCATACGCTAATTTGAACACCCATTTCCCAAGCCCCAAAATCAGCGAAAGAAGGGCCGTGTCTCCATGCCTGAAAACCGAGGCGCCCATTGCGGATGCGATATTCCACATACGAGCCATCGTCTAAGGCCCATCGTTCAGCATCGTGAACGATACCCGTCATTTTCAGGGTCGAGTCGAGGGCAATTACCCCACCATCTGCGACGCGTGATCGAGCCGGCGTATTCGCCCCTGGTCGCAAAGCCGTAAGATCGATTGTCCGACCAGCTATGTCAAGCGTTCCGGTAGCTGATGAGATGGTGTCTAAGACTGGATCACCGAATGTCACGGTTGGGCTACCATCGGCCGACTGGCGTACATATTTGCCTTTGCAGGAAATAGACCCGCCGATGCCTCCATGCTGAGTTTTGGCGCCTAACGTCTCAACGAGGTAGGCGTTGAGCTCATGTTGGCTGGCAAAGGAGTGTCGGCCGGGCCGAATCACTGCATCGTGTGTTACGAACTCCGCATTCCCGTCGCCCCGTATAGTACGGATTTGACTCATCGTCAGATTATGATGCGTGGACATCTGAATATCCTCCTTCTAGACAGCTATGACTGGCGATCAATTAAAAAAATCTAATGACAGCGGTGCGATGTGCAGTGCTGCATACTCGCCAAACATGCTTATATGAATGTGAAGCCTGAGCTTCATTCGTTTCCAATTTTTATGGCAGGTCTGGCCCAGTGTCCTATTGCAAAGCGTTTCAGTGTCGCACTGGGCAGAGGAAACCCACTATCATCTTTTCGACTTGCCCTCGGGTCGCCTTCCCTCACAAGTTCGGGTCCGGCTTCCGCGGGCTCGCTCAAAGATGATAGTGGGATGAGAGGGATCGCTGCCGCAGGCCTAAAAGGCCCTTGCTCCACTCTCTGAATGGACACAGTCATTCAGGGATTTGTTTCTGCAATGCTGGCCGTGATTTGGCGACGGTTGTATTTTTCATTGGGAACACTGGTCAAAAGCTTTTCTTACCCTGAAAAATAGCGGAGCAGTTCCCTCGCTTTCGCGCGATTCGTGTGGCGAAAAGGAACTATTTCGTGTGCTCAAGCTCGGGATGGCACGTCGCGGGAGAAAGAGCATTTACAGCAGTCCTCGCTCATCTTGAGTGAGCCCGCGGGAGCCAGACCCGAGCTTTGCGAGGGCAGGCATACCAAGGGCGAGTCGAAAAGATGAGCGAGACGTTCAACATGGTTGAAACTCCCTGAGTCGGCATTGTAGAGCGACATATACTCGGGGTCCTTCGGCTCACCCTCGCGTCGTCTCCTCCGCTCGGATTTCGCTCAGGATTGGGCAGGGTTAAAGTGACGGCGGACAAATGGTCAGACAAAGCACAGGCAGGAGTGCCTCCACCCCAGCGCGCAAAATCAGCGCGACTGGGGACCCCGGCCTGTGCGACAAATGCCAAAAGACTTCTCTGCACAGGCGGGAGCTTCTTTGCCCCAGCAAGCCAAAAACGGGCTTGCCGGGGACCCCAGCGTGCGGTCCATAAATCTTGTTCGCAAAGGTGCCTGCGGTCCACAAATCATTGATCATTTTGGGGGGGCGCACAGCCGGGGGCGGCTGTGCCACATGAGTCGACACCCCTGGGCAGGAAACACAAGGTCCCTCCCCCTACTCGCGGGCTGATGAGTACGCCCGCTCGCTCAACGGTCGTCGGGATGACGACGCTTGAGGTGGCACATGGCTTGGTCGGGAATGAGTTGATCGGCAGGAGAGATGCGCCGGTAAACACGCATAATCGACTATCTTGCACACGGCGCGCCTAAGACGTAACCCGTCGGAGGGACGCCGGGTGAAATCGCGCAGAAACTTGCGCCTGCCACTCTCAAAATCGCCCCATTTTGCGGGCAGGGCGTCTAAGGCGTAACTCCTAGACGGATAAGGTATTTCACTGCTGGCAAGAGAAATACTAACTATTTAGTTCACAAGGGCTTCCAAGCGCTGTAAAATCACCTTAGAGATTAGGGTATTTTCCGGTTACCTGAAGAGTAAAATGACTGGGGAACGGCCGCTCTCGTCAACTTAAAGTTCAGGAAGTGCCAGTGACCGCTGTACCGCCGTTCAAGGAATCGTCTCGAGAGTTGATCGCCGAAGTTGCGCGAGCGCTAGAACCTTATTTCCCTGACATTACAAACAAGTGGCGTGACCAGCTCACGAAAGAATACGGCTTTGATGGCCGCACCTTAGCCGCGGTGGAACGCCTGACCCTGGCTGCCGGATGCTCTTATTTCTGCCACAACGATTACCCCGGTTTCCACGAAAATTTGCAGTACTTTGGCACAAGGCTTTCAAAGCTGCAGGTGGATACGCGCGCCGTGGCACGAGCGCTGGAGCTGTACCAATCCTGCTGTGAACCTTATATTGCCGGCCTGTTCCCGGAGCGCGAAGCGGAGGCCAAAGCAGCGCTGGAAATGTTGTCATCAGTTTCTTTTGTGATCGTCTCTGGCGCGTATTTCGATTCCAAGACTTTGGAATCCTCTACTCTGCTGCGCCTGTTGGATGCCGAGCTGGCTTCCGCCGATTTGAGCGCGCTGCTGAACAAAGTCTTGGACATTACGACGCAGACATTTCAGGCTTCACTGGGCATCATTCTTTTGCACGACGCCGAGGTTGGCGCGTTGCGCATTTCCGCTTCAGTGGGCATGGACGGCGACGTGCCGGAAGATTTCAAAGTGGAACTGGGCAACGGCTTTTCCGGAAAGATCGCCATGAACGGCGAGCCCAACATGATCCTGGACACCAGCGTGGAGACAGGCGCGTTGCGGCCGATGATCCGCCTTAAAGCGAAGTCTCTGTGGGGTGTGCCGCTGAAGGCCGATGGCGAAACCATTGGCGTGATGGTGATTGGCTTCCCCAAACCGTATGAATGGCTGCCGACAGAGCGCGAGTTGATGCGCGCCATTGGCGATCGTACGGCGCTGGCGATTGAACGCGCGCGCATGACGGATGCGTTGCGCGAGCGCGAGCAGAGAATCGCGGAACTTTCAGGACACTTGCTGCGTGTGCAGGAAGAAGAGCGCAAGCGCATTAGCCGCGAACTGCACGATGAAACAGGCCAGGCGCTAATGGTGATCCGGCTTTACCTGGGAATGATGGAAACCGGAAGCACCGCGAAGAACGTGCGCGGAAAAATTCGCGAGACCGTTGAAGTGGTCGACCGGACGATTGAAGGCATACGCAGAATTATTGGCAAACTTTCTCCGCTGGTGCTGCAGGAGTTGGGACTGGTGGCCGCGATCCGAAAAGAAGCGAAAGATTTTGCGCGCAATACGGGCGTGAAAGCGCGCGTGATGATTGCGGACGATGTAGGGCGGCTTGCGTCGGGCACCGAGCAGGCAATTTATCGAGTGGTGCAGGAAGCGCTGCACAACGTGGCGAAACACGCGCAGGCAAAGAACGTCACAGTCCAGGTGGAACGCGCGGACCAGTTGGTACAAGTGATAGTGGAAGACGATGGAGTTGGAATTCAGTCGCGCAGCAGCAACTCTCGCGATAACTCTTTTGGGCTGGCAGGAATCAAAGAAAGAATAGCAATGTTGGGCGGGACCTCACGCGTGGTTTCGACCAAAGGGAAAGGCACGCGAATCGAAATAAGTGTACCGGCGGGAGATGAAACGCAAGTTGTGGACCGTCCGCTGGCGCACGCGGCACATGCAATACAGAGGCCGAATTAATGAAAAGGACACTCCCCCATGCCGAAAATTAAATGTTTACTCGTAGATGATCACACGCTGTTTCGCCAGGGCGTACGCCGGTTGCTGGAAAGCGAAAGCGATTTTGAAGTCGTGGGCGAAGCGGCCGATGGCGGAGAAGCCGTGGAAAAAGCACGCGAACTGCGGCCGGACATCGTGCTGATGGATATCGGAATGCCGGGACTGTCGAGCTTTGAGTCTGCGCGGCAGATCAAGAAAAACCGCATGGAAACGAAAATCCTCTTCCTCACAATGTATGAGGACGAAGATTATTTGGTGCAGTGCCTGGAGGTTGGTGCGTCGGGATATGTGCTGAAGGATACGCCTGCGCCGCAACTGCTGACTGCGGTGAAGGACGTCTACAAAGGCGGGAAATATTTGAGTTCGCAAGTGCTGGGGAAACTGGTGGAAGATTTCCGCTCACGCGTGCGCGATACCAGAATGCGGCCACGGATATCGACACTAACGCCGCGCGAAAGGGAGATACTGAAGCTGCTGGCTGAAGGGAACTCCGTGAAGGAAATTGCGGTGATCCTGGGACTGAGCGTGAAAACCGTGGAAGCCCACAAGTTCAACCTGATGCGCAAACTCGATATTCACAACAAGGCGCAATTAGTGACGTACGCGATTCAGAAAAAGATCATCAAAATTCCCGTAAATCAATAGTTGTTGTTGTACCCTCCCCGCAAAGAAGACGGCGCTCGCAAGAGCGCCGTTTTCATCGCTTGCTCCGCAATTCCCTCACTTGACTGACGAAATTCCCAGCCGGTCAAACTCTTTTCGAATCGTCTGGTAGCACTCGCACGCTGCTTTTTCCAGCCCTTTGCGGTCCCGGATAATCACTTTTCCGCGCGAATAATCAATCACTCCGGACTTATGCAAAATTCCCGCCGCCAGTGTCACGGTCGATCGCGGTGTTCCCAGCATGTGTCCAAGAAATTCGTGCGTGATGGAAAACGTATCTGACTCCATGCGGTCATGGCACATCAGCAGCCAGCGCGCCAGCCGTTCTGCAATATCATGCAGCCGATTGCAAGCTGCGGTTTGCCCCGTCAGCACCAGGTTCGCCTGAAAATACTTGTTGATTCTTTTGTGTAGCGTTCCCGATCTTTCAAACTCGTCCACAAGGTGTTGCGCTTTGATCTTGAAGCCCGACCCCGCAATCTGCATGAAAGTGCGTGTCGGCATGGTTTCGGTACCCAGCAAGACGGGGAATCCAACCAGCCCGTCATTCCCGGTGATTCCTGTTTCCACCATGTTTCCGTTGGACATCGCCACCACCACTGAGGCAAGGCCAGTTTCCAGGAAGTATGCGTATGTAATTTCTTGTCCAGGATCCAGCAGTGTCGTCCCCGACGGAAGATCCAGCGGCAACAAATGCGGAGCTATACGCATTATTTCTGCTCTTTGCAATGACGCAAGGATTCGATTTTTATACATGCTCCGGGATTTTGACGCTGCACGCATGATTCTCCTTCGCACTGATCGCAAGGCCTGTAAGACCTGCACCTCAACGCGCAAGGAGTTTGTCGCTTGCATGCGTATGAAGTTGTACCTTTAATCATATGCGCCGGGGGAGTTGGTTGTATGTTCTATACCGAACTAAGGGCAAAATGATCTTGGGCGGAGAATCACCAATGTCAACTCCTGCGGATAAGTACAGTCCGGTTGTTTAGGTGACGTTTGCGCCCGCAATGCGCCTACTTTTGCTTTTCTTCCGATGGCACTTCTTTCACGCCCGGCAGGATGGTAAATGTAGAACTGAATTTCTTGTAGTTGGAAAAAGTATCTTCCTGCTCAATCGTTTCATTCTTGAGCAGCGCGATCCGCGCTCCGCCGTTGATGTACAACCGCCGCAACAGCCACACTTCATCGTTTAAATGCATCTGCTGGAAGTTGAAGCGCGATCCCGGATGTATGCGGAACAGGAACACCCCAAAAGAAATCGTGTCAGTAGCTTCAGCCTCCACGCGGATCCAGTTGTACTCCTTCTTGTCGATCCACATCTTGCCTTTGATCTTCTTCAGCATGTCCGCGTGCGGTTGCGTAGGCTTAAAATCTTTGCGCGGCGTGGCCTCAATCACCCATGTCTTCACGCCTTCCAGTTCTTCTTCGCCCACAATGCGGAAGTCATAAGCATTGGCCACGTCCTGCCTATATGCGCGGCTCTCCTCGCGTTCTTTTTTCTCTTTCTCCGCGCGCTTCTGCCGCTCCTCCGGACTCTGATTGCGCAGCTTGGCCAGAAATTTTTCCAGCTTCTCGTCTTCTTTCTTCTTCTCCTTATCGTCGAGCGGCTTATCATCCTTCATGATGAGCCGTGAATATTCCTCACCGTAATAAAAACCAATGTCGTAGGTTTTGATCTCGGTCGATTTCACGTTCCCCTGCTTATCCACGTGCTTGATGACCTCCCGCTGCTGGCACGTATAGTTTCTCGCCAGATCCAGCGTGCGCCTGTCGATCTCCATCGATCTCCGCACAATCTCTTTCGGATCGTTGGTCGGCGTAAACTGCGCCACAGCCATTTCTGCCGGGCTTGGCTTATGTGGATTTGCGACTGAAGTAGCCGCGGGCGTTGGCGATGTCTGGGTTGCAGGTGTTGGGGACTTCTGGGATGCAGGTGTCGGTGAGCTCTGGGCCGGAGGTGTGGGCGTGCTCGAAGACGGAGTCTCCTGTTGAGCACACGCTGTCGCGACCCAAAGCGCAACCACGGCGACGCAGCCAATCTTTATCAAGTATTTTTTCATTATGGTTAGTGGCAATTTTCTTCACCAGTTTAGGCTGAGTTGGGCTCCTCCAACAACCGGCACCAGCAAAAAGTACTAGGATTAGGTTCCTCTGCGACCTCTGCGTCCTCTGCGGTAAATTCAAGCCTCAAGTATCATCATTTCAGTGCTTGACCTGCAGACAGAAGTCAAATTCGTTAAAGGCGTTGGCCCGCGCGTTGCCGAATGGCTGGCGCAGAAGAACATTTCCACCGTTGAAGACCTGCTCTATTATCTGCCTTTTCGCTATGAAGATCGGCTGAACCCGCGCGGTATTGGTGAGCTGCGCCCTGGAGAAATGGCCACCGTCATTGCAGAAGTTCGCAACTCCGCGGTCTTTCGCACCCGCAACGGTATGCCCATTTTTGAGCTCGTCGCCGGCCAGGGACGCTCCACCCTCAAATGCATCTGGTTCCATGGTGAATATCTGCGTGACCGCTTCAAGCCCGGCCAGCTCGTCGCACTCTATGGCAAGGTTGAAGAAGGATGGAAGGGTCGCGGCCTGCAGATCACCCAGCCACAATTTGAACTTCTGGATGGCGGCGGCGAAGCTGAACTTGATCTGGAAACCGCCAAAGACATTGAGTCGCTTGAAGTCGGCCGCATTGTGCCCATCTATGAATCGGCCGCCAATGCCAAGCTCACGTCGCGCTGGTTTCGCCGCATCATTCATGGCGCTCTGGAAAATCTGGGGACGGACATTCCTGACGGCATTCCGCCCACGATCTCTCGCCGCTTGAACTTGCTCGACCGCCGGCCCGCTTTTGCTCAGGTCCATTTCCCGCCTGAAGGCGAATCTTTTGCCGACCTGCAGAATCACGCCACGCCCGCTCACAAGCGGCTGATCTTTGAAGAGCTGTTTTTTCTTGAGGTCGGACTGGAGCTGAAACGCCGCAAGATGCGCGAGCGTCCCGGCATCTCATTCGCGCTCACGGAAAAAGTCCGCGACGCGCTGAAAAAGACCCTTCCCTTCAAGCCCACCGGCGCGCAAAAGCGTGTGCTAGGAGAAATCGCGCATGACATGCAGCACCCTTCGCCTATGCGCCGTCTGCTTCAGGGTGACGTGGGCTCGGGCAAAACCATCGTCGCGCTGCAGGCCGCAACCATTGCGATTGAAAACGGCTACCAGGTGGCCTTGATGGCGCCCACTGAAATCCTGGCCACGCAGCATTATTTTTCCGCGCGGCGAATCCTTGAAGATGTCGCCGGCTATCGCATCCTGCTTCTTACCGGCTCGCTCGATGAAGACATGAAGCGCAGCGCCCGCCGCCACATTGCTCGCGGTGACGTGCATCTGGTCATCGGGACACATGCGTTGATCCAGGAAAAAGTTGAGTTCAATAAGCTGGGCCTGGTCATCGTCGATGAGCAACACCGCTTTGGCGTGATGCAGCGTTTCAAGCTCATGAAAAAAGGTGACGCCGAACCTGACACGCTGGTCATGACTGCCACGCCCATTCCGCGCACGCTGGCGCTTACGCTCTATGGCGATCTTGATACCAGCGTGATTGACGAGATGCCGCCCGGGCGCACGCCCATCACCACTCGCAAAATTTCTGACCAGCGCGCTGACGAGGTCTGGGACTTTGTGCGCAAGCAGGCCAAGCTCGGACGCCAGATTTATGTTGTCTATCCGGTCATTGAAGGCGCTCCGGCGGAACAGCAGGAAATGGAATTCGCCGCCGAGCCCGCGGGCGCGCGCTCAAAAACTGGACTCAAAGCTGCGCTGCACATGCATGACGAGCTGCGCAAAAAAGTTTTTCCTGATCTGCGCGTGGGCCTGCTTCACGGCCGCATGGGCGCGGAAGAAAAAGAACAGGCCATGCACCGCTTCAAGGCCGGCGAAATTGACGTTCTGGTTTCCACCACTGTGATTGAAGTCGGCGTGGACGTGCCCAACGCCACCGTCATGGTGGTGGAGCACGCCGAGCGCTTCGGCCTCTCCCAGCTCCACCAGCTTCGCGGACGCATCGGTCGCGGCGCGGCCAAGTCCTATTGCGTGCTCATGACCGGCGGCAAAGTCTCTCCGGAAGCTGAGCGCCGCCTCAAAGAAATGGTCCGCACGCAGGATGGATTTGAAATTGCCGAGCTTGACCTTGAATTGCGCGGCCCGGGTGAATTCTTCGGTACCAAGCAGGCAGGCATGCCCGGTCTCCGCATAGCCAACATCCTGCGCGACCGCAAACTCCTGGAGCTAGCCAAGGTTGAAGCTGCGAAACTTGTCTCAGAATCCGATCCAGAAATTACTCTCTCCGACCGCCAGCGCGTCATGCAGCATCTCCGCCAGCATTGGCAAAGAAGGTATGGGCTGGTGGAGGTTGGGTGAGGCCACACGGTAATATGAATGGGAGGTGGGCAATGATCAAGTTGATCGCGAGTTTGGTGGTTCTGATGGCGTTCGCCGGGACCGGCCTGACGCAGTGCACATCCAAAGTGAATGGTTATGTTAATAGCCTGGGATATAAAGTAAAAATCTACAAGCCATGCGCCATGTGGGTCATTTCGGGTGCGGTTCGATTTCCGGAGGATGGAATCCAGGGGCTGATTGTGGTCGGGGAGGAGGACGGCGTGGTGATTGTAGGAACCGTCGTGCGTCCGAAAGCCAAGCTTGATACCTCCGCAGCCGCGCTCCTGAAGCTGATGCAGCTGAACAACAGCATGGACTACATCAAGCTCGGTATCGACAATGAAGGCGACCTGTTTGTTCGCGTGGAGATGAGGGAGCGATTGTTGGATGCAATCGAATTAAAGGCAGCGATGCTGAACGTGATAAGCGCGAGCGCCAAAGTTTATGAAGCTACAAAATGAATCCGGAGATGCGACAATAAATAAGTGACGATAGCACCCCAATCTTATCTTTACCGCCTCCTCCCCTCCGTGGACGAGCTGCTCAAGAGCGCCGACCTATCGGAACTGCAGGCCCGCGAAGGCCAGCCTGCTGTAACGGAGTCCGTCCGCGCGGTGCTGGCGAGCGTGCGCGATGAGATCAGCTCGGGAACGCTCAGCAATCAGCAAGCGGTGCAGCTCGCAGTAGAAAACTTGCCGCAGGCCGTTGCACGCCACCTGAGCCGAGCCATGGAATTCTCTCTGCGGCCTGTCATCAACGCCACCGGCGTTATCTTGCATACAAATCTGGGACGCGCGCCGCTGGCGGAGTCGGCAATCAAGCGCATCGCTGAAGTTGCGGGCGGTTACTCCAATCTTGAATTTGATATTGCTGGCGGCGGACGCGGCAAACGCGACATCCACGTTGAACGCCTCTTCTCGCGCCTGCTCAATCAGGATGGTGTCAGCGGCATTCGGACGGTCGTCGTCAACAACTGCGCAGCCGCTGTCATGCTGGCCTTGAACACGCTGGCTGAAGGCGGCGAGGTGATTGTCTCGCGCGGCGAGCTGGTAGAAATCGGCGGCTCATTCCGCGTGCCGGACGTGATGGCCAAATCCAGCGCTGTCCTCCGCGAAGTCGGCACCACCAATCGCACGCGTCTGGCCGACTACGAAAACGCCATCAACGAAAAAACACGCCTGCTGCTGCGCGTGCATCGCTCTAACTTTGCCATCATCGGTTTTACCGAGCAGCCGTCATTGGAAGAGCTGTCTGCCCTTGGCCGTAAGCACAACATCCCCGTGATGGAAGATCTGGGCGGCGGCGCCATGATTCCGTTGCGCGCCCTGGGCGTGAATGAAAGCGGCGTAATGGATAGTCTCCGCGCCGGGGCCGATCTGATCACCTACAGCGGTGACAAAATGCTGGGCGGTCCACAGGCCGGTCTGCTCAGCGGACGTGAAGCGCTGATCAAGCGCGTGCGCTCCAACCCGCTCTTCCGCGCCCTGCGTGTGGACAAACTCACCTACGCGGCGCTGGAAGGCACGCTGATGGAATACATTCGCCAGAACCATGACGCCATTCCCTTTGCCCGCATGATGCGGATCTCCGCGGCGGATATCTGCGTGCGCGCGGAAGCCATGCAGAGACAGCTCAGCGGGGCTGCGCATTTGAAGACCACGATCATCTCCGGTGAATCGCTCGTAGGGGGCGGTTCCGCGCCTACTTCGTCACTGCCGACTTTCCTGCTGGCTGTAACCGCTGAATCCCTCAGCGCCGACGAACTCGCCGCACGGCTCCGCCACAACACTCCGCCGATTGTCACGCGCGTGGAAGAAGGCCGCGTGCTTGTTGACTTGCGCACTGTTCTGAGTCCCGCTGAAGAAGCGCAGATCGTCCGTGCGCTGATGGACGTAGCTCCTAATTGAACTTTTTTGATCCGTGTAAATCAGTGTCATCAGCGTTATCAGCGGTAAGGGTTTCGGCCAAAGCTATCTCCGCTTAACAAAATAAATTCGCTGCTTAACTTTATTCGTTTCTTCAAAACGCTTCGCTATTTTGTTGCGTCCGCTTTCGTCGCTCGAATATAAAGCTAGAGACGGGCAACGCCAGTGATCGCACACCGGCGCGCCCTGACCACAAATCACCTTCCAAGAAAGGTAACGCATGGCTGACACAGATTCTATCAGCGCACCTAATTCCAGCGTCGTACCCAAATCCCACGTCTACGATCTACTGAACCGTCTCAACGCGGCGTTCGCCCGCGTTCACCGCAACATGGAAGCATTGGAGCAGGTCGGCATCTTCGATCCGCTCATGATGCAAGGCCTCAACCGCCAGCATGAGAAGGTTCGCGCAGGCGCCAATTACCATCTGCTCGGTGCCATGCGCCGCATTGAAGAGCGCGACCGCGAACGGTTCTCACAGCCACCCAATGAAGAAATCCCAAACACTTAAACAACTGACCCGCCGCAAGGCGGGTTTACTCCTCCTCCCGCTGACGCTATATTTTCTCCATGCCTTCTTACCTCGACTGGGTCCGCGCATTCTGCCTTTCCCTTCCCCACGCCACTGAAGACGTTCAGTGGGAACACGACCTGCTCTTCCGCATCGCCGGAAAAATGTTCTGTGTCGCCAACCTTGAACCTGGCTTGAGCCCTACCAAGATCGCCTTTAAATGCACGCCGGAAAAATTTGCCGAGCTGGTGGAAATCGACGGCATCATTCCCGCGCCCTATATGGCGCGCAATCACTGGGTGGCAATGCTCGACATGAATGCGCTGCGGCAGCCTGAGATCAAAGAGTTAATAGAAGAGTCTTATCGGATGATTCTGGCAAAGCTGACGAAGAAGACA